>Ga0115002_10000258_pt1 | contig 77466 bp, 68 predicted proteins | sample ArcticOcean_MG_C_8_FD_89576 | JGI IMG/M metagenome (GOLD analysis project Ga0115002, IMG submission 89576) | Marine microbial communities from western Arctic Ocean - ArcticOcean_MG_CB11_86 | ecosystem: Environmental > Aquatic > Marine > Oceanic | place: Arctic Ocean: Canada Basin | collected... | reverse complement strand
CGGCGATCGGTCGATATTCGACCTTCAAAGGAGTGTCGCTGAAGCGACATATGCGTCTTCTGGGTTCAGAAGTCAAGGTAATTTGTCTGGCGGCGCAAGTTCTTAGTGACGCATAGCCTGCTCCGATATAGCCTCGAAGATGGCATCGAGCTCGCCGGCTATGTCATTCAGAGAGGCATTTCCATAAGGCGCGAACACCGCCGTTGGCGTGCGATATATGAGGGTGGCTGTGCCGTCACCATCGTCCGTGAGGTAGAAGCGCAGTGGCGCATCGATGCCGGCCTCGATGCTTGCTGCCAGCATTCGCACGGCGAAATCATTGCGGAATACGCCGATCACCATGTTGCCCGCAATATCGATGCCGCGCCGCTTGGCGCCGGCGCTGGCCTTCGAGACCGCTATCATGCCGTTGTCCTTGATCGCGCCGTTCAGCGCCGTCACCAATTCGGCGAAGGATTTTTCGCTCGGCAGACTGCGTGTGCCCGGGTGTGGCCACTCCGCCATAGCGGGCGGTGCGAAAAAAAAAGTATAACCGCTATGGCGGCCCAGTGCTTCGAACTTCGTGGCATCGTTATTCCTATTGTTGAGCTTTCTGCTTTGCCGCCGGATTATAGAACCAGAGACCGATGCGTGGGGTAACAGGCGAGTGAACGAGTGACAAATAATTTTGTCAGCGATGCGCGTCAGGCCAGCGAAACACTGGCGCGGCTCGCGGAACTGGACGCGGCAAGCCTGCCTCTGTTGGCGACGGACGAATTGCCTGGGTTGTTGTCGGCTGCGGCGGCTCTTGCGTTTCGTACCGGGCGTCGTGAAATTGGCTCAGGCGCCGCACTGGTACGTCAGGATTTTGATATCTGCATGGCGCCACCCAAGCCTGGCGCGTTGTGGGATTTAGCCGCGCGGCTCGAAGCGTATCTTGCGGATGCGCTCAGCGCCGTGCAACCACCGCCCCTCACCGGGTCGTTCCGCCTCAACGATTTGGTGGTGCAGCGCTATCCCCCCGGCTCGTTCGGCATCACTGCCCATCACGATCATGTGCGTTACACCGGACTGGTCGCTCTGATCCTTCTCTCCGGCGACGGCCGTTTTTTTGTTTCTGAAACGCGCTCAGGAAAGGGGGCGCGCGAGATCCCGTGGCGTGCGGGTGAGCTTCTCCTGATGCGCGCGCCGGGTTTTGCCGAGCGCGACGATCGTCCGTTTCACTATCTCAGCGATATCACGTCGGAACGTTACAGCCTTGGTCTGCGCCACGACACGCAGTCGAGCTAGGCTTCGATGCGCAGCCGCTGCTCAGGGGCGAGGGTGTACCATTCGGTATCAGCTTCGCTGCCGTTTTCCCATACAAGTGCGGCAAAATTTCCTGCGCGCTCGAGCGCCGTCAGCGGGTGATGCCAAGTGCCGGCATTGTAGTTAATGCCTTGACCCGCGCCGACGATGAAGGCGTCGAGGCGCGCCATGTCGGGGCTGCCATCCGCCGCGTCTGGGCATACCAGGACAATGTAGCTTGATGCCTCGAGCGGAAAGAAGGCCTGACTAGAATGCGGATGGCGTTCCATAACCTCTATATCGAGCGGTAGGGATTTTGCCTCAGCGCGCGTCAGTAGCAAATTGGGTGCTGCATCGGTGCGGCCATTAAAGAGCTCTGCCTGGAAGTCATAGCGCCCCGGCGTCTCGGGAACGTCGAGCAACTGGCCGTAAGGCGCAAATGAGTCGTTATCGATGGGCCGTGCGGTTACGATTTTCATGGCTTCAGTATATAGAGTGAAGAAGCGCAAAGGGAGGCGAATTTGGCGAGCGCATCGAGATTGCCCGAATTGTCCGAGCAAGAGGCTGGTCAAGATATCACGGCCATCTATAACGAAATCAAGGCCTGCTGCCGGGTACCTATGGTGGCGCTGATCTACCGTCACCTCGCGACTCAAACTGGCGTTCTAGAATGGAGTTGGCGAGTGTTGGCACCGGCCATGCGCTCGGGCGCGCTGAGCGCTGCGGCACAGCTTGCGGCGACCGCGCCCTTTGGCGCCGTCTTACCAGCGCTCACGCCAGAGGCGGTCAAAAAGCTCGGCCTCAAGCCCATGGATCTCGCCGCCATCGCCTATATCGCCACCGCCTATAACACCGCCAATCCACACAACATCATCGCCGTACGCGTGCTGATGACGATGCTCGCCTCGGACCAAGCGTGCGGCGGCGCCGGCGCAGAGGCCAGTTCACCAGTGGCGAGAGTTCACTTTCCCGCGTTGCCGCCGCTGGTTCAACTGGAGGATATGCCACCGGCGCTTGCCGAGCGGCTTGCGCGCTTGCGCATCGCCAGCGATGACGGCTCGCGTGGCATCGTTCCCACCCTTTACCGTCATCTCGCTCACTGGCCCGATTACTTAATGGCTTCTGCGGAGGCGCTGGAGCCACTGTTCCGAAAGGGTGATATCGAAGTTGCCGCGTCGAATATTGCGCGCGAGGCGGGTGCCGCCGCGGCGCGCCTTTACGGCGAATTGGTGGCGCATGATTCGCTGCCCGGTCGACCTACGGGTGCTGCGCGCGAGGCACTTCTCACCACTCTCGGCGCCTTCGCCGCTACCATTCCGGAGATGATCGCTGTCGGCCGCCTGCTGTCGGCCGCCCTGCCGCTCGAAAATTAGCGGCGCCTATGCGCTAGGATCGAACCCGTCTAGCGCGACCAGGACGGCGTCGATTACCGATGGCCAATCGCCTGGCGCTGGCTGGCGGAAATGCCGCATGGTCGGATACCATGGATTGTCGGTGCGCTCCCGCAGATAGCGCCAATCGCCGCCATGGGAGAGCATCACCCAAACTGGATGGCCGATCGCGCCGGCGAGATGGGCCACCGCTGAATCGATGGTGATCACCAAATCCAACCCGCCGATCGCTGCCGCCGTATCGGCGAAATCCGTGAGGCGTGGGCTTAAATCCGCGATCGCCTGATGGTCGCACATATCAGCCGCTGCCGGGCCGACCTGGAGGCCGTACCAGGCAATGTCGCGCCGCACCAGTAGAGGCTGGAGAAATTCGAAGGCGCAGGATCGCCGCCGATTAATCTTGTTGGCTGGGCTACCGGACCAGGCGAGCCCTATCTTAAGCCGCACATCTGCCGGGGCGTCCAGGTTCCACGGCATCTCACTTGCCGGCACATAGGGCACTGCCGGGGGCAGGCTGTCGGGGGTCGCGCCGAGAATATGAGGCAGGCTGGCAAGCGGGGCATGGTGGGCGAACTCGGGCATTTGCCCGTCCAGCGCGACGGTCTCGGCAACGCCCTCGACGTGGCGCAACAATCGCCGCAGCGGTTCCTGGCAAGCGACAACTACGCGCCCGCCTGCTTGCGCCACCAGCGGCGCGAAACGGATAAATTGCAGGGTATCGCCGAAGCCCTGCTCGGCATGCAGCAGGATGGTGGCACCATTCAACGGCGTGCCGTCCCACTTCGGTGCGGTGAAATGCGAGACCGCACCGCCACCCAATTTGAGGCGCCATTCATACTCGGCAAAGCCGTCGCAATAGTCGCCGGCGCCGAGCAAGTTTAGGGCGCGATTGAAATGCGCCTCGGCAAGGTCCGGCGCCAATGTGGTCGCCCGATCATAGGCGGCACGGGCCTCAATGTGGCGCGCCAGCGCGTCCAAAGCGCTGCCCAAGCAGGTCTCGGCTTCGGCCGAGCCGCCGGCGGTCAGAACCGTCGCGCGCTCCGCTGCGGTAAACGCCTCCGTGGGCTGGTCGAGGGCTAGCAAGGCGCCGGCCAAATTAATCCATCCGGCGGCGAATTCACCATTCAGTAGTTTGCAATTGCCCACTTTCCAACAACGCCACGCCGAGGCTGTTGTGAATGTCGGGGCGCTCGGGCAAACGCGCCGCCGCTAGCTGCAACACACCCGTTGCCGAATCATGTTGACCAAGTCCGAGGAGCGCGTTGCCAAGTGTGGCATAGGGCTCGCCCGAGAGCGGGTTGATGGCAATGGCTTTGCGGCTGGCTTCCGCCGCGCCGGTGTGATCGTTCTGCATCAGCAGAGCCGCAGCTAGTGAGGCGAGCACCGTAGCACTTACCGGCACCGAGGCGGTCGCCTTATGTGCTGCATCGACTCCCTCTTGGGCGCGGCCCATTTCCAGCAATGTCTGTATGAGATTGACATGGGCATCGGTGAAATCCGGGGCATGCCGGATTGCGAGACGGTAATGATCGCAAGCCGCCGACAGATCGCCTTCGGCTTTCAGCAAGTTGGCGAGGTTGTAGTGGGCGCCATGATACTCCGGCTGTTCTTCGAGCAGGCGGTCGAGCGTGGCGCGCGCGTCTTCATTGCGGCCAGCGGCCTGATACATCATGGCCAGATTGTTTCGCAACGACACATTATCGGGTGTGGCGGTAAGGGCGCGCTCCATATGCCGCGCTGCCGCGTCATGCGAGCCAGACTGATGCGCGACAAGCGCCATCAGATGCAACGCATCGGGCTGGTTCGGCATGTCATGTAAGGCTGTTTCGGTTTGGTTCTTGGCGTCAGCAAAATCGCCGTTTCGATAGGCCCGGACGCCGGCTTCGAGGGCATCCCTGACATCGTCGAGCGCCGGCGCACCAAGCGCGCGGCGCTCGCGGCTTTGGTCGTCGCTGGGGTCGAGATCTGACATGGCCCGAGAGTGCCATGCCGGCCTTACTTTCTGGTTAACGCCATTAGCTGGTACCCACGTTCGGGGCCGAATTTACTAATCCACGGAAAGCGCCAAAATCCTACTCATTTCGGAAAGGCCGAGGCCGCTTTCACTGGCCCAATCGTTAAACGCCTGCTGCACGTCACGGCGTGCTTTTTTGCCCTTGGGGTCGCCGCTATACGCGCCCCATTTGTTGAGCGCCTTGATGGTGTCATTCGTTAGGATGAACGTATCCTTGCCCGCCATGCGCAGGAAGTACGGTCCCGAAGCGCCGCCCAATTGACTGAAACGCTTTTGCAGCTCGACCCAAAGCCCGACAATATCGGCTTCCGGCCAGGCCGCGAGCCAGGTGCCGAAGCCGCCATGGGTGGCGGATATTTCGGCCATCGCCGCCGCATTATGGTGCGTGGCCTTGATTTTACCCCAGTGACGGATGATGCGCTTTTCCTTTAGCAGTGCCTCCAAATTTTCGTCCGGGATTGCCGCCACCCGCTTGGGGTCAAAGCCAAAGAAAATCTCTTCGAAATCCGGCCATTTGCCGGCGACCATGCTGTGCTTCAGCCCCGACGAGAACACTCGGAGCGACATCAACGACAAATAGCGGTCGTCGGGCACTGCCTTTAACGCCTTGGCCGATTTCGATTTCGGCAACAATTTCTTGAGCGCTGCAGGTCCGCCGGAGCGTTGCTCGGCGGTCTCTCGAATGGTGATGAATCTTGTCATGGCTACCATAGGTTAGATTCTACCCACTTGGCGGTCGGCTTGCTATGGTGCGTTCTCAATTTGGGGAGAGTTGGCATGCCGATGATCAACCGCATCGCGGAATTCCAAGACGAGATGGCGCGCTGGCGCCAGGATATCCACGCTCATCCGGAGCTTGGCTTCGAAGAAAACAGAACTTCTGATATCGTCGCCCGTGAGCTCGAATCATTCGGCCTTGAGGTGCATCGCGGCTTGGCCAAGACCGGCGTGGTCGGCGTCTTGAAGGGGGCCACCGGAGACGGCGCCATCGGTTTGCGTGCCGACATGGATGCGCTTCCCATTCTCGAGCAAAATGACGTCGAATACCGCTCCCAGCATGACGGTGTGATGCATGCGTGCGGCCATGACGGCCATACGGCAATGCTGCTGGGTGCGGCCAAATATCTCGCCGAGACCGGCAATTTTTCCGGCACCGTTTATTTCATTTTTCAGCCCGCCGAAGAGGGCATGGGCGGTGCGCGGACCATGGTCGATGAAGGCCTGTTCGAGAAATTTCCAGTGAATGGTGTCTACGGCCTGCACAATTGGCCGGGCATGGATATCGGTGAGTTCGCGGTGCGACCCGGGCCAATGATGGCCGCTTGCGACGCGTTCGAAATCACCGTCATCGGCGAGGGCGCGCACGGCGCCATGCCGCATCTCGGCATCGATCCGGTTGTATGCGCGGCGGAAATTGTTGGCGCACTTCAGACCATCACCAGCCGTATCAAGGACCCGCTCGATTCCTCGGTGATCAGCGTCACCAAGATCCACGCCGGCGACGCGTTCAACGTCATCCCGGAGCGGGTCGAGCTTGGCGGCACGTGCCGCAGCTTTACCGAATCGGTGCGAAACGAAATCGAGACCAGCATCGCGCGCATTTCCGAGGGCATCGCAGCCGCACATCGCTGCCGCGTCGAGAACAACTATATGCGCCAGTTCCCGGCCACGGTGAACCATGAAGCGGAAACCGAGCTGGCCGCGGCGGCGGCGGCCCGCGTCGCCGGGGACGCCAAAGTGCGGCGCGACATACCGCCCAGCATGGGCTCGGAAGATTTCTCTTATATGCTCGAAGCGCGCCCTGGCTCTTATATTTGGATGGGCAATGCGCGCACTGACGGCGGCTGCTTTCTGCACAACCCCAATTACGATTTCAACGACGAGGCGCTCGGTTGGGGCGCCAGTTATTGGGCGACGCTGGTCGAAAGCCTGCAGCCCAAAGCCGGGGACTAGGGAAACGTTGGGCATCGGAAAGCGCTGGTGCGGCCGAGAGGACTCGAACCTTCACGGGGTTGCCCCCTCTAGAACCTGAATAAGGTGCGCTTGGTGCGGGGAGGGGGACTCGAACCCCCACGCCCTTGCGGGCACAGGCTTCTGAGGCCTGCGCGTCTACCAGTTCCGCCACCCCCGCAAAGCGCACCAGCGGCGCATATCCACTGCGCCACCAGGAGAATGGTGCGGCTGAGAGGACTTGAACCTCCACGGGGTTTCCCCCACAGCGCCCTCAACGCTGCGCGTCTACCAGTTCCGCCACAGCCGCAAATTCGCCAGGGCAAAACTAAAAGCAGTGCTGGACCCGGCTTGTCAAGTCCGCGCCCGAACAGCTTGCCTGCGCGGGCGGTTCGCGGATAATGCGGCAGCGAAGTTGGCATCAAACATAAGAATTCGGGAGATCGAGATGGCGAAGCGGAAAGCGGTTGTTGTCGGCGCGCGCGGCACGACGGGACGGAATGTGGTTGAAGCGCTGGAAGCCGAAGGCAGTTGGGAAGTCGTGGGGTTGAGCCGCGGCGCGCCGGGCTTCGAAACGAGCGCCAGCTTTATCTCCGTCGATCTTGAAGACGAGGCCGACGCAAATGCCAAGCTCGCGCCGCTCAGCGACGCGACGCATGTGTTTTATTGCGGCCTCGCCGGCGGCTTTGAGGCCGAGAATATCGAAGGAAATCTTGCCCTGGTGAAGAATTCCATCGGCATCCTCGACCGCATCGCGCCCGGCTTGGAGCGTGTCACCCTGACCCAGGGCGGCAAATATTACGGCTGCCATCTCGGGCCCTACAAAACGCCGTCGGTGGAGAGCGATCCGCGCCACATGCCGCCCAATTTCTACTACAATCAGCAGGACTATCTAACAGAGCTGCAACAGGGCAAATCATGGGGTCTCACCATGGTGCGCCCCGAAATCGTCATCGGCTTGTCGGCCGGCGTGCCGCTCAACACGCTCAATTTCGTGTCCGTCTATGCGATCATCGCGCAGGAGCTGGATATTCCTTTCGACTTCCCCGGCCGCCCGACCGCATGGCAGGCGCTCAATAAATATACCGATGCCGAGATATTGGGCCGCTTCGAAGCGTGGTCGGCCACCGATCCCGGCTGCGCCAACCAGGAATTCAACATCACCAACGGCGATTGTTTCCGCTGGGAGCATATCTGGCACCAGATTGGCGAAGCCTTTGGCTGCCGTCGCGGCCAGGTGCGGCCCTGTTCCCTGAACATGCTGATGGCCGATAAAGGCCCGGTCTGGGACGAGATCGTTCAGAAGCACCAGCTCCAGCCCTACAAGATGGATGACCTCGCCAACTGGGTCTTTGCTGACTGGGTGTTCGCGCGCGATTGGGACATCATCCTCGAAGACCGCAAACGCATCCGCCACGGCTATACTGAAATCATCTACACCGAAGAAATGTTCGCCCGCTATTTCAAGAAAATGCGCGAAATGCGGATCATTCCGGAGGCGCCTGGCTGAGGCGCCTATTGGACAAACAACTCGGCGAGTTCGAAGCGGTCTTGGGTCATGTAGGCCAGCCCCTTGGTGCTGATACGGTAGTAGGGAATCGTTACCAGGGAGACGAATTCAAGGTTCATCTGCGGCGTTTCCAGCTCGCACCCCATGTCGCGCCAAGCTGCTATGAGCTTGAACTGCTTGTCGAACAATTCGTTGAATGGCAGGTCCGAGGCAAGGCCGTTCAGCGGCGTGGGGAGAGATGCCAGGACTTCGCCATTTCGAAGGGCAATAAATCCGCCGTCCATGTCGATTGTCTCGTTGGCGGCGGCGGCCATATCTTCGTCTGATGCGCCGACCAGGACGATGTTCTGATTAAACACATTCGCCGTGGTGCCGATGCATCCCTCCTGGATATTGAATCCCTTGACGAAGGCCAAGCCGATTTCGCCGGTCCCCATTATCCGGTCGATCATGCAGATCTTGTTAATGCCGCGTGCCGGATCGCCCTGGACCAAGCCATCGACCACCTTGAGCGTTTCGACTGACCCCGGCGTCTCGAGCGAGCCGTCTCTGGTGTTGATGACCTGAACCTTTACGGTATCGACGGCGCCCTCCGGTGCCTTGATTTGGAAATCCTCCGGCGCGAGCACGCGGTCGATATTCATGGTGCCGTACAGCCAATCCGGATAGTCCGGATTCTCGAGCGGTTCCACGAGCTTACCGTCCTTGACCCAAATCTTGCCGTTGGCCATGACCTGGGAAATTTCGAACTCCTCCAGGTTCTCGACAAACACGATATCCGCGTAACGGCCCGGTGCGATCATCCCCATGTCGTGATTGACGCGATAGAACTCGGCCGGCTGGATTGTCGACATCTGGATGGCGGTCATGGGGTCGAGGCCGTTTTTGATGGCCACACGGATGGCGTTATCCATCTGACCGCGCTCCAACATCCAGTCGGGCGTGATCACGTCAGTGCATAGTTGAAAGGCGCGCGGGTCATAGCCTTCTTCGGTAATCACCGGAATGCAGGCTTCGATATCTGTACACGCGCTGCCTTCGCGGATTACGACCCAAATCCCGAGTTCGGCCTGACGCCGTGTCTCCGCAGCATTGACGACTTCATGATTGTGCATGATTCCGGAGGAGACCCAGGCATTGGTGATCTTGTCGTCCGTCATACCTGCCGAGTGACCCTGAATCACTTTTCCTTGTTTGAGGCATTCTTCCATCAGATTGAGGAGGTCGGCATCGCGCTGATTGCGATACAGCATCAGCTCGGGACTGATCTCCTCGATCCCCTTTGTTTCCGGCCAGGAGAGCGAGTCCATCAATTGATCGATACTGGGCGCATTGGGCGACGCGGGAAAGCCGATGCCGCGGTTTTGGGTGTAGCACATGGTGGGGACGACGAAGAGCGGCTTCACCGGTGTGCGCAACAGTTCGTCGAGGAAGAAGCGGGAGGCGCGCAAGCCGTTGACGATGGCGTGGCCGTAAAAGCCGTCGACGATGGTCGTTGAGCCGTGGAGCAGCCGGCAGGCGGCGAAAACAGTCGAGTTGGCGTAGGTGTGCCATTGGTGACAATGGGGATCAATCAGACCCGGCACGAGAAAGCGGCCGTCGGCGTCGATCACTTCGGTGTCGTCGCCAATCGTATAGTCCATGTCACCTATAGCGGCGATGCGCTCGCCCTTGATGGCGACATTGTCAGAAGTTTGGTGGATCGTACCGGTGTGGCTATTGACGATCCGACAATTCTTGATGACTTTGTCGGCTGGCTCGTAGCCCATCGCGACATCGATCAGCGCCTCGCGTTGCAGCCCCATCTTCGTCCCCTAACTCAATGAATTTTTATTACCGACATAAAAAAAGATAGGCCTCCGGCGCGTGCTGTCAATGTCGGCTAAAAACTTGGTGGCGTGCACGCAGAGACGATTTCGCATTCCTCGTCACCAATATTGCGGAATCGGTGCGGCAGGCGGGAATCAAAATAATAAGCGTCACCCGGCCCGAGTAGACGGCGCTGGTCGCCGACCGTCACTTCCAGCTTGCCACGAATCACCACGCCGCCTTCCTCTGACTCATGGCGCAGCATGGCGCGCCCGGTATCGCTGCCCGGCGCGTAGCGCTCATGCAGGATTTGCAACTCACGCTGGGCGAGGTCGCGCCCGATCTGGCGGTAGGATATTTTGGCGTCGCCGATTTCCAGCAATTCCGCGGCCGCGAAGAAGACGTCTTGGCGCGGTGCCGCCTCGAGACTGAAAAAATCCGAAAACGACATCGGCAGGCCCTGTAGCACTTTCCTGAGGCTGCTCACCGAAGGGCTCACCCGGTTCTGTTCGATCAGGGAAATGGTGCCGTTGGTGACGCCAGCGCGCTTGGCCAACTCGCGTTGTGATATGTGATGCATCTTGCGTACCGCGCTCAGGCGCGCGCCGACATCGAAATCCGCTTCCGAGCTCATACTGTTTCCGCTTTGGTTGTTTAAATGGCTATTATATTAAACATATTATTTGTGGATACGCAGAAAATCAATAGGTTATAAGTTATAATCATTCATATTGTCTATTTTATTGCCTGATGATAGTCTCCGCCGGAGAAACAGATTGTCCTTGCCAGTCGGGAGACGAATCATGTCTGAGAGCAGCGAAAGCGCGCGCTACGAAACCATGCCCAATGATCTCGAGCCGCTATGGATGCCGTTTACCGCCAACCGGCAATTCAAGAGCGCGCCGCGCATGTTCGTCTCCGCCGAGGGCATGCATTACACCACCACCGATAACCGCAAGGTGCTCGACGCGACCTCCGGTTTGTGGTGCGTCAATTGCGGCCATGCGCGCAAGGAAATCACCGAAGCGGTGAGCGCCCAGGTCGGGCGCCTCGAATACGGCCCCGGTTTTCAGATGGGCCATCCCGCGGCGTTCGAATTCGCGGCGCGTCTCGCGGCGCTCGCGCCCGGCGATCTCGACCATGTATTTTTCACCAATTCCGGCTCCGAATCCGCCGATACGGCGCTGAAGATTGCGCTCGCCTATCACAATATTACCGGCAACGCGTCGCGCACCCGCTTGATCGGCCGCGAGAAGGGCTATCACGGTGTCGGTTTCGGCGGCATCGCGGTTGGCGGCATCGCCAACAACCGCAAATATTTTGGCAGCGCTTTTCCTGGCGTCGATCATCTGCCCCATACCCATAGCTTGGAGCACAACGCCTTCACCAAGGGACAGCCCGAATGGGGCGGCCATCTCGCTGAAGATCTGGAACGCTTGGTCGCCCTACACGACGCCTCAACCATTGCCGCTGTGATCGTCGAACCTATGGCTGGTTCGGCCGGCGTCATTCTGCCGCCCAAGGGCTATCTCAAGCGCCTGCGCGAAATCTGCGATCAGCACGGCATTCTGTTGATATTCGATGAGGTCATCACCGGCTTCGGCCGCCTCGGTGACAGCTTCGCCGCCGAACGCTTCGGCGTCGTCCCCGATATCATGACGCTCGCCAAAGGGCTGACCAATGCTGCCATACCGATGGGTGCGGTGCTGGTGCGCAAGCATATTTACGACGCCTTCATGAACGGACCCGATAACGCCATCGAGTTGTTTCATGGCTATACCTATTCAGGCCATCCGGTGGCCTGCGCCGCCGGCCATGCGGCGCTCGACATATATTTGAACGAAGGTCTATTTGAGCGCGCCGCCGAGCTTGAATCCTATTGGATCGATGCCGCTTTTTCGCTCCGTGATCATGCCCATATCATCGATATCCGCGCGATGGGGCTGGTCGGCGCGGTTGAGCTTGAGCCCCGTCCCGGCAAGCCCACGGCGCGCGCCTTCGATGCTTTTTTAAAATGCTACGAACGCGGCGTGCTGATCCGCACCACCGGCGATATCATCGCCCTCTCGCCGCCGCTTATCGTCGAGAAAAACCAGATCGACCAAATCTTCGAGACCATCGGCGACGTCCTCAAGGAAGCCGCCTGAGTTGAACCGGGGGCGCGCCCCCTATTAGATAAATAGCGGCCAAGGCCGTTTCACGGAGGAGCAAAACCAATGCTCATCGGCGTTCCTAAGGAAATCAAAGTTCACGAATACCGCGTTAGCGTCCCTCCGGCAGGCGTGCGCGAATTGGTCCATAATGGCCATCAGGTGATGGTGCAGCAGGACGCAGCCGAGGAAATCGGCATGCACAACGAGGATTACGAGCGCGCCGGCGCCGAATTGGTCGAGACGCCGGAGGAAATCTTCGCGCGTGCTGACATGGTGGTCAAAGTCAAAGAACCGCAAGCGCAGGAATGCGCCATGCTGCGCGATGGCCAGGTGCTGTTTACCTATCTCCATCTCGCACCCGATCCCGCGCAGACCACTGCGCTGGTGCAATCGGGCTGCATTGCCATTGCCTATGAAACCGTGACCGATTCCCAGGGCGGCCTGCCCCTGTTGGCGCCGATGAGTGAGGTCGCGGGGCGCATGTCGATCCAGGCCGGCGCCCATTGCCTCGAGAAAGAGCAAGGCGGGCGCGGCGTATTGCTGGGCGGGGTGCCCGGCGTCGCGCCGGCCGATGTGGCGATCATCGGCGGCGGCGTGGTCGGCAGCCACGCGGCGCGCATGGCTGTCGGCATGGGCGCGCAAGTGACCATTCTCGATCGCTCGATCCCGCGCCTGCGTCAGCTCGATGAGATATTAGGCGCCAGCGCGCACACCATCTATTCCACCACCGAAGCGCTTGAGCAAGCGGTCTACAACGCCGATCTAGTGATCGGTGCTGTGCTGGTGGCGGGCGCGGCCGCGCCCAAGCTGGTGCGCCGCGACATGCTGCCCAACATGCGGCGCAATGCTGTCGTCGTCGATGTCGCCATCGACCAGGGCGGCTGCTTCGAGACCAGCAAACCGACCACCCATGCGGACCCGACCTATAAGGTCGACAATGTGCTGCATTATTGCGTGGCGAACATGCCTGGTGCCGTAGCCCGGACCTCGACATTGGCGCTATCCAACGCCACGCTGCCGTTCATCATCGCGCTGGCCAACAAAGGCTACCGCCAGGCGCTATTGGACGATCCCCATCTCGCCAACGGCCTCAATGTGCATCGCGGCGATATCACATATGAAGCGGTGGCGCGCGACCTTGGACACACCTTCGTTGATCCGCATAATGCCCTCGCGGCGTAACTAACAGAAATTCTGGGAGATCTTCGATGAGCGCAATACTCAGCCATTGGATTAACGGCCAAGCGGTCGCCGGCCAAAGCGGACGCACCGGCGATGTGTTCAATCCCGCCATTGGCGAAAAGATCGCCGAAGTGCCGCTCGCCAGCGTTGACGAGGTCGCCAACGTCGTGGCCGCCGCCAAAGCAGCGGCGCCCGAATGGGCAGCAGCGCCACCGATCCGCCGCGCCCGTGTGATGTTCAAATTCAAGGAACTCATCGAAGCACGCATGGATGATTTCGCCGCCATTGTCACGCGCGAGCATGGTAAGGTCTTAAGCGATGCAGCGGGTTCAATAACCCGCGGCCTCGAAGTGCTCGAATTCGCCTGCGGCATTCCGCATCTGGTGAAGGGTGAATTCAGTGAATCCGTCGGCACCGGGGTGGACAGCTACTCCATGCGTCAGCCACTCGGCGTGGTGGCCGGCATTACGCCGTTCAACTTCCCGGCCATGGTGCCAATGTGGATGTTTCCGATCTCGCTCGCCTGCGGCAACACGTTTATCCTCAAGCCTTCCGAGAAGGATCCTTCCGCCGCCAATTTCATGGCCGAGCTGTTAACGGAAGCAGGCTGTCCGGACGGCGCCTTTAACGTCGTCCACGGAGACAAGGTGGCGGTCGACGCCATCCTCGAACATCCCGATATCGCGGCGGTCAGCTTCGTCGGCTCGACGCCGATTGCTGAATATATCTACGCCACCGGCTGCGCCCATGGTAAACGCGTGCAGGCGCTGGGTGGCGCAAAGAACCATGCAGTCGTGCTGCCCGACGCCGATCTCGATATGACTTCGGATGCTCTGGTGAGCGCGGCTTTTGGGTCCGCCGGCGAGCGCTGCATGGCAGTCTCGGTAGCCGTCGCGGTCGGTGATACGGCAGGCGACGCGCTGATTGAAGCGTTGCGCCCGCGCATCGAGCAAATCAAGGTCGGCCCCGGCACCGACGCGGACTCGGAAATGGGTCCGCTGGTCAGTAAGCAACATCTTGAGAAAGTGCGTGGCTACATCGATCATGGCGTTTCTGAGGGCGCCGAGCTGGTGATGGACGGTCGCGATCTCACCCTACAGGGCTATGAGAATGGCTATTATGTCGGCCCGTGCCTGTTCGACCATGTGACGCCGGAGATGAAAATCTACAAAGAGGAGATTTTCGGCCCGGTGCTCTCGGTCGTCCGTGCGCCCGATTATGATGCCGCAATAAAGATGGTGAACGACCATGAATTCGGAAACGGCACCGCCATTTTCACCCGCGATGGCGACGCCGCTCGCGATTTCGCCTCCAAAGTGGAAATCGGCATGGTCGGAATCAACGTGCCGATCCCCGTGCCGGTCGCCTATCACAGCTTCGGCGGCTGGAAGCGCTCGCTGTTTGGCGATCACAACATGCACGGCATGGAAGGTGTGCGCTTCAACACCAAAATGAAAACCATCACCGCCCGCTGGCCGACAGGGATTCGCTCCGGCGTAGACCTAAGCTTCCCGATGATGGGATAAAAGCCCTTCTTCCCCGAGGGGAAGAAGGGTTGGGAAGAAGGGGCGAGCCAAGAGCGCAGCGCGCGCTCACCTGTGCGTGAAACTCCCGCCACTTTCATTTGCCTGCCGCCCCCGCTCGGCGCTAGTCTTAGACCACTTGTACGGACAATCGGCTTAGGGGAGTTGGCGACGATGGCAGTGATCAAGGCGGGGCTCATACAGATGAGCCTAAAGGGCGATGTTGAGAGCGATTCGCCCGAGACCATTATGAAGAAGATGATGGACGCGCATATGGCGCTGATCGAGGATGCGGCGCGTCAAGGCGTGCAGGTGCTCGGCCTGCAAGAGATTTTCAATATCCCCTACGTCTGCGCCACCCAAGACCCCAAATGGTACGCCACCGCCGAACGCGTGCCCGATGGGCCGACCGTGCAGCACATGCGAAGCGTCGCCAAAGAGCACGGCATGGTGCTGGTCGTCCCGATCTATGAAGAACAGATGACCGGCGTCTATTACAACACCGCTGCTGTGATCGACGCTGATGGCAGCTATCTCGGCAAGTTCCGCAAGATTCACATTCCCCACACCAACGGCTATCACGAAAAATTCTTTTTCAAGCCCGGCGATCTCGGCTATCCGGTGTTCCAAACTGCGGTCGGCAAAATCGGCGTTTATATCTGCTATGACCGCCATTTCCCTGAAGGTTGGCGCGAGCTTGCTTTAAACGGTGCGGAGCTGATCTTCAATCCCTCAGCTACCACCAAGGGGCTAAGCGATCATCTGTGGAATGTCGAGCAGCCCGCCTCGGCGGTTGCCAACGGCGTCTTTATCGGCGCCAACAACCGGGTCGGCTGGGAAGCGCCATGGAACAATGGTGAGTTTTACGGCTCGAGCTATTTCGTCAATCCACGCGGCGAAATCCTCAACCAGGGCTCGGACGACAAGGACGAGTTGGTGGTCGCCGATCTCGATTTCGACATGATCCGCCAGGTGCGTGAAACTTGGGCGTTCTTCCGTGACCGGCGGCCCGACGCCTACACCAAAATCGCCGATTGGCACGCGTGAGAGCTGAGAGAAAGATACAATCATGAGCACAGTCAAAGCCGCGCTTATCCAAATGGAACTGAAGGCCGATCCGATCGGCGATTCGTTCGACACCATCCGAGACAAAATGACCGAAGCCCATATGGTGCTTATTGAAGACGCCGCCAAACAGGGCGTTCAGGTAATTGGTCTGCAGGAAGTGTGGACCATGCCCTACTTCCCGGCCGAGATCGATGAGCGCTGGTTCGGCACCGCCGAAGTGATCCCTGACGGGCCGACCACCCAATTAATGATGGAGACGGCCAAGCGCCTCAACATGGTCATTGTCTCGCCGATTTACGAGTTGGGCGACGACGGCAAGCTATACAACACCGCCGCCGTGATTGATGCCAACGGGCGCTATCTCGGCAAGTTCCGCAAAATTCATATCCCCAAGGTCGGCAAATTCGATGAAAAATTTTATTTCGCCGATGGCAATCTCGGTTTCCCCGTTTTCGAGACGGCGGTCGGCAAAGTCGGCGTCTATATCTGTTACGACCGCCACTTCCCCGAGGGGTGGCGCGAACTGGCGCTAAACGGCGTGGAACTGGTGTTCAATCCCTCGGCCACTTTCCGCGGATTGAGCGACCATATTTGGACCCTGGAGCAGCCAGGTGCGGCGATTGCCAATGGCATCTTTATCGGCGCCAACAACCGGGTCGGCACCGAGCCGGCGATTGGCAATCACCTATTCTATGGCTCGAGTTATTTCACCGATCCGCGCGGCAACGTGCTCAACCAGGGCCCGGATGATCGCGACGCGCTGGTGGTTTCCGATCTCGATTTCGACATGATTCGCGAAGTGCGTGATCAATGGCAGTTCTACCGCGACCGCCGGCCCGAGACCTACACCAACGCCGCACGCCGAGCCTGAGCCGCGGCGTTAGCGCCCGAGATATTCGCTCAGCGCGCGCCACGGTGCGGCGTCCCACCAACGCCGCGCCGCGCCCGAAGTAGAGGGCAAAACGAACAGCGCGGTCGCGCCCAGCACCTGCGGTTGTAGACCGTAATCGTCGATCTTGCTGGCAAATATCTCACGCAGGAACACGCTACCGGCGCGTTTGCCGTTGAAGGCAAGCGCCCGCGGCGCGTAGGCGGTAATTTTTTCGGCCAGCGCGCCGACATCGTCGCCGCCGGCATCCAATACGCTATCCGCGCCCGACTGAAACTTGCTCAAATCCGTGAGCCCGATACGGTATTGAACCACATCGCGGAAATCGCGCGGGTCCAATTGGCGCGGCGTCATGCCGCTTTCATGCAGGATCGGCCAAAAGCGATTGCCCGGCCCGGCGTAATAGGCGCCCGCTTGGGCCGAGGCGCTTCCCGCCGCCGAGCCGCAAAACACGACGTCCAGCCCGCCAGCCAATACATCGGGCAGAATTTGTTCACTATTTGGCGATTGCGTTTGTTTCATGCCGCTTCATCTTGACATCGGGCGGCGATATGGGCCAAGGGTCATGGCAACAGCTTATTCCAGGGAGAGAGACTGTGCAGAACATGAAAGTGAACGGCGACCGGCTATGGGACAGCCTCATGGAGATGGCCAAGATAGGTGCCACAGAAAAAGGCGGCGTCTGCCGCTTGGCGCTCACTGACGAAGACAAAGCCGCGCGCGATCTCTATGTCGAATGGTGCGAAGCGGCGGGCTGCACGGTCAGCGTTGACGAGATGGGCAATATCTTCGCGCGCCGTCCCGGGAAAGATAATTCGCTCCCCCCGATCTGCACCGGCAGCCATATCGACAGCCAGCCGACCGGCGGAAAGTATGATGGCATTTATGGCGTTCTCGCCGGGCTTGAAGTGGTGCGCACGTTGAACGATCTCGATTATGAGACCAGTGCGCCGATTGAAATATCGGCCTGGACCAACGAGGAGGGCTCGCGCTTCGCCCCGGCAATGATCGGCTCGGGCGTGTTCGGCGGCGAGTTCAGCCTCGAAGAGGGCCTCGCTTGCACCGACCGCGACGGCAACACCCTGGGCGACGAGCTGAAACGCATCGGCTATGCAGGCGACATGAAATGTGCACCGCGCGAACTCGGTGCATTTTTCGAGGCGCATATCGAACAAGGACCGATCCTCGAGGCCGAGGAAAAAACCATCGGCGTCGTACAGGGGGTGCAGGGCATCCGCTGGTTCGAGATCGAAGTCACGGGCATGGAATCCCATGCCGGCACAACACCGATGGAGCGGCGCAAGGACGCGCTGGTCGGCGCCGCGCGCATGGTCAGCGAGGCACACCGCATCGGTGAGGCCGCCATGCCGGACGGGCGCACCACCATCGGCTTCATGGAAGTCAGCCCGAATTCGACCAACGTCATCCCCGGCAAGGTGTTCTTCCGCGCCGATATCCGCCACCCTGATGCGACGCTCTTGGACGGCATGGAGAGCGAATATCAGGCATCGTGCGAAAATATCGCCGGCGATTTGAGCCTCAGCCTCAATTTCAAGCGCATCTGGTATTCCGAGCCGGTGATCTTCAATGAAGCCTGCGTCGCCGCAGTGCAGAACGCCGCCGATGCTCTCGGCTTGGCCAACCGCCCGATCACCTCCGGCGCCGGTCACGACGCGGTCTATGTGTCGCGCCTCGCCCCGACAGCGATGATCTTCATCCCCTGCGAGGACGGCATCAGCCACAACGAGATCGAGGAAGCCACTCCGGGCGATCTCGCCGCCGGCTGCGACGTGCTGCTAAATGCAATGGTCTCCCGCGCCAACGCGTAGTAAGCCCTTCTTCCCCAGCGGGGAAGAGGGGTTGGGGAGAAGGGGCGACCCCAGCGCGAAGCGCTTTTTCCCTTAGCCCTCAAACGCCGCGTCGCCGTTCGCGTCTACTATTCGGCAGCTTCGCTCCGATCGACGCGGCGCCAGGGACGTTGTTCGCGCGCCCGGCCAGCGGCGTCGAACATCGGCCCGAAGGTGGCGCGTTCGATATATCTGCCGGCGCCGGGCTCGGCGCGGAGGTCGCCGTCTTGCCAAACGAGATTGCCCTGGCTCACGGTACTGCGCGCCACGCCGGTCACCTCCATGCCTTCATAGATATTGAAATCATTTTTTTGCAAATGGGTTTTGGCGGAAAGGATACGCGTCGCCTTGGGGTCCCAGACCGTAATATCGGCGTCGGCACCGACGCGGATGGCGCCCTTGCGGGGATATATATTGAAGATCTGCGCCGCGTTGGTCGAGGTGACACGAACGAACTCATTGGGCGTCAGTTTGCCGGTCTCAACGCCCTGATCCCACAACACCGACATACGGTCTTCAACGCCGCTGGTACCGTTTGGAATCTTGCTAAAATCGTCCTTTCCTTTTTCCTTGTCGACATTGCAAAAAGCGCAGTGGTCGGTTGCCGTGGTTTGCAGATTGCCCGATTGCAGGCCGCGCCACAGTTCGCGCAAATGGTCTTTGGGGCGGAACGGTGGGCTCATCACATAGGCACGGGCTTTGACTGGGTCGGGGTCGTAATAAACGGAATCGTCGATCACCAGATGTTGCGCCAGGCACTCGCCATACACGCGCTGGCCCTCCATGCGGGCGCGGACGATCTCCTGTAGCGCCTCGCGGCAGGTGACATGCACGATATAGATCGGCGTGTTGAGCAATTGCGCGATGCGGATGGCGCGGTTGGTGGCCTCGCCCTCGACTTCGGGCGGGCGCGATTGCGGGTGGCCTTCCGGTCCGGTGATGCCGGCCGCCAGCAGCTCCTGCTGCATCAGCCAGATCATGTTGCCGTCTTCGCAATGGACCGTCGCCACGGCACCGAGATCGCGGCAGCGCCGGAAACTATGCATAAGATTCTCGCCGTCGAGCATGATGTCGTTCTTGTAGGCCATGAAATGCTTGAAGCTGTTGACGCCGTGATCGCGCGTCAGCGTCTCCATGTCCTCGGAGACCTGATCGCTCCAGCTGGTGATGGCGACGTGGAAGGAGTAATCCGCCGGCGCTTTCTCGGAGCGTGAGCGCCACACATGGTAGGCGTCGAGCGGGCGCTCATCTGACGCGGGTATGACAAAGTCGATGATCATCGTGGTGCCGCCCGACAGGCCCGCCGCCGGACCGGTGAAGAAATCATCCCCCGCGCGACCGCCCATAAACGGAATTTCCATATGGGTGTGTGGATCGATGCCGCCCGGCATCACCAGCGCGCCGCCGGCATCCACCGTTTCGGCGCCCGCCGGCACCTCGAGATTTTCTCCGATCGCCTGAATCAGGCCGTCGGCGCAATAAACGTCAGCACGGTAGCTTTCTTCGGCCGTGGTGACAGTGCCGCCCTTGATGAGCAATGACATGGCGAGGCCTCCCGTTATGTGAGCCGCCGTTATTCGGCGGCTTGTGCGCGCTCGACGCGGCGCGGTGCGTTGAGCGCGCGGTACGTCTTCACCCGGTCAAACACGCTGGAATAAGTCGGCCGCGGAATATAGCGGCCAACGCCCTTCTCGACCTTGAGGTCCTTGCCGTCCCACACCTGCTTGCCCTGGCTGATGGTGGCGCGCGCCAAGCCGGTCAGGGTCATGCCCTCATAGAGGTTGAAGTCCATATTGGAGTGATGCGTCTTAACCGAAACCTTGCGGCTCGCGTTGGGGTCCCATACCGCAAGATCGGCGTCGGCGCCGACGCTCACCGCGCCCTTGCGCGGATGGATGTTGAAGATTTTAGCCGTCGCCGTAGACGTCACGCGGACAAAGTCATTGGGCGTGAGCAGGCCGGTTTTCACGCCCTGGTCCCAGAGGATCGACATGCGATCCTCGATGCCGCCGCAGCCATTCGGCATAAGCGTGAAATTATCTTTGCCCAGCGCCTTTTGCGGCGCGCAGAAAGCGCAATGATCGCTCGCCGTGGTTTGCAGGGTGCCGGACTGGAGGCCGCCCCACAGCGCGTCGCGATGCTCCTTGGTGCGGAACGGTGGGCTCATCACATGCGCCGAGGCCATGGTGATGTCAGGCAGATAATGCGTTGATTCGTCGATCACCAAATGCTGCGCCAAGGCTTCGCCATAGACCGCCTGGCCGTTGGCGCGGGCTTGCGCGATCGCTGCGAGCGACTGTTTGCAACTGCAATGCACCACATAGAGCGGCGCGTTGGCGACGCCGGCGACGGTGATCACGCGTTGTGTCGCCTCGCCTTCAACTTCCGGCGGGCGCGATTGCACATGGCCCTCGGGTCCGGTGATGCCCATGGCGAGGAGCTTGTTCTGCAAATGAAAGATCATCTCGCCGTTCTCGGCATGGACGGTGGCCATGGCACCCAGCTCCTGGCAACGATCGAAGCTGTTCAAGAGAATTTCATCATCGAGCATGATGGCGCCTTTATAGGCCATGAAATGTTTGAAGCTGTTGACGCCGCGTTCGCGCGTGAGCACGCCCATTTCCTCTCTCACCTGATCGCTCCACCAGGTGATGGCGACATGGAAAGAATAATCCGACGGTGCCTTGGCCGCATTAGCCATCCAGGTGTCATACGCCTCCAAGAGAGACTGCTCTGGGCTGGGGATGACGAAATCGATAATCATCGTGGTACCGCCGGAGAGCCCGGCCGAGGGTCCGGACATGAAATCATCCGCCGTCACCGTGCCCATAAAGGGCAGTTCCATATGGGTGTGCGGATCGATGCCGCCCGGAATTACCAGCGCTTCGCCCGCGTCCACCACTTCAGCGCCGGCCGGCGCCTCCAAATTCTCGCCGATGGCCTGGATTGTACCGTCGGCGCAATAGACATCAGCCCTATAGGACTCTTCAGCGGTGACGACGGTTCCGCCCTTGATCAATAGTGACATGTGCTTCTCTCCCGAGATGGTTGCCGGCTGGTTCGCCCGCGTTGTTCGAATTTATTTGTCCGAACCTTAACGCAAAGGCGGTGCGGCGCGCCAGCCCCGCCAAGCCCCATCGCCACAATTGACAGCGGTGGAAAAGCGCGGCTTTCTTGGGCTTATGGAAAAAGCGCAACAAAACAATAAATTGCCGCTCGAAGGATTGCGCGTGATCGATCTCGCGACATTCGTCGCCAGCCCGTTCAGCGCGGCGATCCTGGGTGAGTTCGGCGCTGAAGTGATCAAGATCGAGCAGCCCGGCAGCGGCGATCCCTTACGCAAGTTCGGCACGCCGAGCAAAAACGGCGATGGCTATTGCTGGCTTTCCGAGCAGCGCAACAAGCGCTCAGTCACGCTCGACATCCGCACGGAAAAGGGCGTCAAAATCTTCAAGCGTCTGATCGTCAGCGCCGATGTCCTGTGCGAGAATTTCCGCCCCGGCACGCTGGAAAAATGGGGCCTCGGGCCCGACGTGCTGAAAGCGATCAACCCCCGCCTGGTGATGCTGCGTATCTCGGGCTATGGCCAGACTGGCCCCTATAAGGACCGCCCCGGCTTCGCCCGCATCGCCCATGCTTTTGGCGGCCTCACCTATCTCACCGGGGAGCCCGACGGGCCACCCTTGACGCCGGGCTCGACCTCACTGGCTGATTATATCTCCGGCCTTTACGGCGCGCTTGGCATCCTTTTGTCTTTGCGTGCGCGCGAAGACACCGGGCGCGGCCAGGAGATAGACGTCGCGCTCTATGAATCGATTTTCCGCGTGCTCGATGAGATGGCGCCGCTCTATGCCGCCAACGGTTTCGTGCGCCCGCGCCTCGGCTTAGGCACCGCCAATGTCTGCCCGCACGGACATTTCGAATGCGGCGACGGTGAATGGGTGGCGATTGCGTGCACCAGCGATAAGATGTGGCTGCGCATGGCCGAAGTGCTCGGCCGCCCCGAACTCGGCCCAGACCCGCGCTACGCAACCACCGCCAACCGGGTTGCCAACCGCGACGACGTGGATGGATTGGTCAGCGCCTTTTCTCTTTCAATGACACGCGAGAAGCTGATGCAAGTTTGTGTCGCCGGTGAGGTGCCAATTGCGCCGGTCTATTCGATCGCCGATATCTTCGACGACCCGCACTATAAGGCGCGCAAAACTCTGGTGACGGTCGAAGACGAAACCGCCGGCGAGATTACCGTGCCAGGCGTGCTGCCGCATCTGTCGGAGACGCCCGGCCGCATTTCCCACCTCGGCCCGGCTTTGGCAGAGGGCAATCAGGATATCTATGGCGACGAACTTGGCTTCAGCCCAGCCGAGCTAGCCGAATTGAAACGCGAAGGTGTGATCTAGGCGCTAGTCCGCCGCGTCAAATTCCGGCGCACGTAGTTTTTCGAATTTCGCCATGATGTGTTCGCCTGAAGTTGTCGGCGCGTGTTTGGGCGGGTTGTCGGGCCCCTGGCAGTGCGGCAGGCATTCCACCTTGGCGTCGTAATTGGGTTGGTGGAAGAACAGCAATGATGTTTTGCTCAAATTCGCTTTATCGCGCGGCGGATTGGTCACCCGGTGCAGCGTTGAGACCCATTGGTCATTGGTCCAATCGGCCATCAGATCGCCGATATTGACGGCAAAGGTGCCGGGCATATAGGGCACGGTCTCCCATTCGCCGTCCTTGCGGTGCACCTGCAGGCCGCCGATATCTGTATCGGTGTGGACGATGGTGAGGCTGCCGTAATCGCAATGCGCGCCGCCGCGTATTTGATTTTTCTTGGGCTGCCCGGGCTGGGGTGGATAATAATTGATGCACAGGCAAGTGATGTGTTTGTCGATCTTGGGCTCGAAAATATCCTCTTCCAGGCCGAGCGCGAGGGCGAAGATGCGCATTAAATTCCCGGCCAATTTCTCCATCGCCTGGTAATAGGTTTCGCACAGGTTCCGCATGTCGCCGGGCTGGTCGGGCCAGATATTGGGTGGGAAGTAACGCGCGCCGGCATCGCCGAAATGATACTCATCGAACGCATGATCGAACGGCCCCATATTCCACGATTCGCGTAAATCCGTCGCGGCATCCTCGTCCATGGTATAGGCCAGGCTGTGGCTCTCCTGGGGCGAGTAGCCGCGCAGGCGATCGGCCGGCAGCTTGTGCCGCATCTTCTCCCAATACGGCAGCCCGAAATAGTCGTCGCTCATTTTGTGCATTTCAGCGAGCAATTCCGGCGATACGTCATGCCCGGAGACAACAAGAAATCCGATCTCACGGCACGCCTTGTCGACCTCCGCGGCGACCCGCGCCTTGTCGGCCGCCCCGCCATGCAGAAACGGCCCGATATCGATAAGTGGTACGATGCCTTCGCTCATGATCTCACCCGCTCCCTTTGCAAAATGCTCTTGTATTATTACGTATATTGAGTGGAAAGCGCCACACCTGCTGCGAAATCAAGCAATCGGGAAAGCACCGACACTATGACGGACCATGAGATTACTTCCGCCGCGCCCGACCGGCACGGCGACGCTGCCGCCAAACGCCTCGCTGCCGCCTTCCACACCGAGGTCATGCGGGGCCTGTTGTTTTCGACTCGTGCCCGGGGCATCGCGCTCGGCGCCATCGCGGTTCTCGTCGCGCTGCAGAATTGGGAGGCTGGCGTCGCCGCCACGCTTTATTTCGAGGTCATCCTTGCCGTCTTTTTCTTGCTCGGCATCGGGCATTACCGGTTGGCGAAATCGCGCTTCGCCCACGCGCTGCACAAATATCTCTTCACCACGGCGGATGTCTTGCTGCTTGGTCTTGTGATCCTCCTACCGGCGCCGTTTGACGATACATTCAGTGCGCCGCAATTGATTCTGCGCGGCCCGAATTTTCTTTATTTTCTGATCCTTATGGCCGGCACTATCCTGACTTATTCACCGCGCCTGGTGATATGGAACGGCATCGTCAGCATCCTCGCGTGGAGCGCCGGCGTGTGGGCGATCATCTCACTGCCCGAAACTATCACTTTCATGGATTCCCCCGCGACCCGTCCGGCCGAAGAAACACGGCGGATATTCCTCGACGAGAATTTCGTGTTCGTCATGGGCTGGGTGCAGCAGATCGTCATTTACGCCATCTTCACCGGCATCATGGCGATGGTGGTCTGGCGCGCGCGGCGGCTGGTCGAGACGCAGGCCTCTACCGAACGCGAGCGGGCCAATTTTTCGCGCTATTTCTCGCCCAATATGGTCGATGAGCTCGCCGCCTCCGACACGCCCTTGGGCGCGGTCAGGCGGCAGAATGTAGCGGTGCTGTTCGCCGATATTGTTGGCTTTACCGGCATGAGCGAGACGCGCAGTCCGGAACAGGTCATCGCCCTTTTGCGCGGCTTTCACGGCCGCATGGAGGCAGTCGTATTCGCCCATGGCGGGACGCTCGATAAATACATTGGCGATGCGGTGATGGCGACGTTCGGCACACCGCATACCGGGCCGCGCGACGCTGCCGACGCGCTTGCCTGCGCCACCGCAATGGCCGACGCGATGGCAGCATGGAACTTGGAGCGCATGGCAGCGGGCGATGCCCCGGTCCGCGCGGGCATCGGCCTGCAATATGGGCCGGCGGTGCTCGGCGATACCGGCGGCGCGCATCGTCTCAAATTCGCCGTCATTGGCGATACGGTCAATGTCGCGAGCCGCCTGGAGCGCCTGACCCGCAGCCTCGATGCAGATATCGTCGGCGGCGGCGATCTGGTGAAGGAAGTGCAGCGCGACGGCGGCGGCGGGGCACTGCTTGAGGGCTTCCGCGAACACCCCGGCCAGGAAATTCCTGGACGCAGCGGCGCAATTACCGTGTGGGCCAGCGGAAGAAAGGCTCAGCTTTCCTCTTGATGCACGATTTGTGTATCTGCGATCGAACGCGGATCACGCGTCGCCCAGCGGCCTTGCTCAGCGGTCGAAAAAAATTCCTGCCCGGCGTGGTTGAAGGCGTCAGGTTCTTCCAGATTTGAGGCATGGCCGGTACGCGGCAGGATCACCAGCCCGCTTGCCGGCATGGTGCGCTTTAGCCACAGCTTGGCATCAAGACAGGGTTCATCCTCATCGCCATTGATCAACAAAGTCGGCACGGTGACAGCTGCCAATTCCGCTTCGAGATCATAAAGCGAAGGCCGGCGGCCTTGTACGCCGCGTAGCGTGTTGGCGGAGCCGCGCGGCGAATGTTCGATAAATTGTTGTCGGAATTCGGCCCAGCCACGCGGGTCTTTGTTTTGGTGCTGCACCCGGAAGGGACCGCTGGCATAGACGGCCGCTGCTTTCTCTGTGCCATCGCGCTCAAAATGATCGGCCAGGATATCGACTTCGCGCTGGAAACTCTCCTGCTTGCCCTTGGGCGCGCCATAGCCGCACCCCGCGACCACCAACGCACTGGCACGGCTCGCATGGCGCATGCCGATATGCAGCGTCGCGAAACCACCCATGCTGAGGCCGACGATATGGGCCTTGTCGATAGCGTAATGATCGAGCACGGCGATGGCGTCCGCCACTGCGATATCCTGGCTGTAGAGCGCCGGATCGTCCGGCACATCCGACGGGAGATAGCCGCGCGCATCATAACTAATGCAGCGATAGCGACGTGAGAAATAGCGGATCTGCGGTTCCCAACTGCGATGATCGCCGGCGAATTCATGGATGAAGAGAATCGGGTGACCGCTGCCGGTCTCCTCGCAATGCAATTTCACCCCGCCCGAATTTGCGTATGCCACATTCCCGCTCCCATCATATTTTTTATCGATTGTTAGTATCGGCTGGCCGGCGGGCTATTGAAACCACCGAAATTTCCATGCTCAACTGTCCCTGGATAGCAATGAATTAAGCCAAGAGGTCAACCATGCGCCGCATAATTTACAATATGGAATTCAAGGGCCGGGGAGAGCAGCAAAGCGATGGCCAGATGCTTTGGATCACGCAGTCGTTCGCGCCCTGTATGCGGGTTACCACCGAGATCGGCGCGGATGGTGTCAATGCGCGCATCGAGGAATTGGCCGGACCCAAGGCCGAGTTTAATTCGAAGTCTGCGGCACATGACGGCGGCGAACTGGGCCCAGGCAAGAAGTTCCGCGAATGGGGCACCATCTCATTCGGCAATGGCAATGTGCTCAATTTCGACACCGTCGGCGGCGGCGAGTTCGGCCCGGTTGGCGATACCGGCCTGTTGCAGGGCGGCATTGTCTGGGAAGTCGATGGAGGTAGCGGCCTGTTCGAGAACGCCAAGGGAATCATCACGTCGAACTTCGCCGTCGATGCGGCGGGCGATGTCGTGGACTACCACACCGGCGTCATCTATTTGCCTTAATACGGCTCAAGCGGCGGTGTAGCCGCCATCGATCACTAATTCCGTTCCGGTGACGAACTTGGCCTCATCGGAGGCGAGGTAAAGGATCGCATTCGCCACTTCTTCGGCTTCGCCGACGCGGCCGGCGGGATGTAGCTTGCCGAGCGCCTCGAGACCGCTTTCGAGTGAGCCCCAGCTCTCAGCGTAGCGCTCCACCATGGGCGTGCGGATATAGGCCGGGTGCACAGAATTGACGCGGATGTTCCAGCCGGCTTCGGCGCATTCCAGCGCGACGCCTTTGGTAAACAGACGCACCGCCCCCTTGGTCGCGTTATAGGCCGCCTGAACCGGCGAGCCGACCAGCCCCAAAATCGAAGACATATTGACGATCGCCCCGCCGCCGCTCTCGCGCATCGCCGGAAGCGCAAATTTGCAGCCGAAAAACACGCTGTCGACATTAACCGCCATGATGCGGCGCCATTGTTCGGTGGTGGTTTCCTCAAGGCCGGCGGCGAAAGCGATGCCGGCATTGTTGACCAATATGTTGAGGCCACCGAAACGCTCGACCGTGGCATCTATCACATAGCGCCAATCCGCTTCTTTGGAGACGTCATGCAACACCGAGAATGCCTCACCACCGCCAGCACGAATCTCCGCTGCACCTTTTTCAGCCCCCGCCTGGTCAATATCGCTTAAGCATACCAACGCACCTTCCTGGGCGAAGCGGAAAGCCGAGGCACACCCGATACCGGCGGCGGCGCCCGTGACAATGGCGATCTTGCCGGCTACCCGGTCACCCGTCCTAGTACTCATCTCGTGCTCCCAACATTTTCGTAATGCTCAGTGATGTAAGAATAAGAGCTCCACCGCCCAAATTCGCGAATTAAGTAACTTTCCTCCAGTAAATCCATAATTCATGTGAGGAAACTAATTTTCGTATAGGCAATTGCGCGCGAGGCTTGTTGCGGCTAATCTGACGCCCACGTGACTACGCCGACAGGGGGACTTATGTGCGGAATTGCGGGCATCATGTTCAAAAATGGTCGCAACGACCATGAGACGGGCATGGCGCTCATCGATATGCTTGACGGTTGTCAGCACCGGGGCCGGGATTCGACCGGATTCGCGCTCTATGGCGAGGAACACCGCAACGAATTGAAGCTGCGCTTTCTCGTGGGCGAAGGCGCGGCGGCGAATGAATCCGAGGCGCTGATTAAGACGGCGCTGGAAACTCATGACGCTGAAATCGTCGAAGACAAACGCGTCGGCAACACCTATCAAGCGCTGGTGAAATTCGACGGCGATCTGCGCAGCTTTGCCTATGCAATGGAGCATGCCGCACCTGACGCCAAGGTCATTTCCATCGGCCAGAGTTTGGATATCGTCAAGGATGTGGGCAGCGCGCATGACGTCGATGATCGCTTTCACGTGCATGAATTCAAAGGCAGCCACGGCCTCGGCCATGTCCGCTTGGCGACCGAATCCGATGTCCGCCCCGAATCCGCACACCCGTTTTGGGCCACAGGATTCTCCGATGTCGCCATCGTCCATAACGGCCAGATCACCAATTACTGGAAAATGCGCCGCCGTCTTGAACAGCGCGATTTTGAATTCCGTACCGATAACGACAGCGAGCTGGTCGCGGTTTATTTGGCGGACAAGATGGCGAATGGCGTTGCACTGCGCGAGGCGCTGAAAGACTCGATCGAGGATCTCGACGGTACTTTTTCCTTTCTCGTCTCGACCAAGGACGAGATCGGCTATGCCAAGGACCGTCTCGCCGCCAAGCCGATGGTGATGTACGAGAATGACGATCTGATCGTCATCGCCTCCGAGGAGGTTTCGCTCAACCGCCTGTTTCCCGGCCAAGCACTGAATACGAAGGAGCCCCCGCCAGGGAGCTACGACACATGGTCCAAATCGACCTAGCGGAAGTCACCGTCCGCCAGGCCAACGAACTAATTCGCAAATATGGGGCCCAGGGCGAAGATATAGACATCGTCAATCCGGACGCGCGCCATCATATCGGCGTCGGATTGACGGATGCCATAACCGTGCGCGTACACGGCTCGGCCGGATATTTTTGCGCCGGGTTGACCGACGCTGCCCGGTTCGAGGTCAAGAACAATGTCGGCTGGGGCCTGGGCGACAATATGTATTCGGGCTCCGTCGTCGTCGGCGGCAATGCCAGCGCCATTGCCGGCGTTGCGATCCGTGGCGCCGAGATCGTCATTCGCGGCAATATGGGCTCGCGCGCCGGGCAGGTGATGAAGGCGGGCACGCTGTTGTGCGGCGGCAACGCCAATTTCATGGCCGGCTACCTCATGTATGGCGGGCGCATCATCATTTTGGGCGATTCCGGCGAGCGCGTCGGCGAGGATATGGCGGGCGGCGAAATTTACGTCGGCGGCGAAGTTCAGTCGCTCGGCTCCGACGCCAAGATGGGCGATTCTGAGGGCGCCGAGATTGACGATATCCGGGCCTTTCTCGAGCGCTACGAGATATCCTACAAGGGCGGTTTTCAGAAGATCGTTAATGAAGGCAAGAAGCTGCACTACAAGACCTCCGAGCAGCAGATGCGCAGCATTCCCTTCGTCGCCTTCTCAGGAAAATCGGATTACTGGAACCCCAAAATCCAGGAAGATATTCATATTAAATCGCAGATCGGGCGTTATCGGGTGCGCGGCTATGGCGGCGCCCGTGAATTGCCCCATCTCTCCGACATCACATTTGCCAGGGATATTTCCAACCTCAACGATATTTCAGATCCGGTTTCCAAAGTTGAGATGCACACCCTGATCGGTGGCAAGCACGGCGCGACACCGCTGGATCTTTCCATGCCGGTGATGATTGCGCCGATGAGCTATGGCGCGCTCAGTCGCTCCACCAAACAGGCCATCGGCATGGCCTCGTCGCTTGCCGGCATTGCAGAGAATACCGGTGAAGGCGGCATGAGCGATGCCCAGCGCGACGCTGCCAAGCAGCTCATTTTCCAATGCCTGGGCGGACGCCTGGGCTGGAACATCCACGATATGAAGCGCGCCAACGGGCTGGAAATCTATATCAGCCAGGGCGCCAAGCCGGGTTTCGGCGGTCAGCTGATGGCCAAGAAAGTGACCAAGGAATTGGCCGAAATCAGGGGCATCCCGCAGGGCATCGATTTGCGTTCGCCGTCGCGCCATCCGGATATCCTGGGCGGCGATGACTTGCTGATCAAAGTCGAAGAACTGCGCGAAGCGACCGGCTACAAACTGCCGATAAGCGTCAAGCTCGGCGCCGGGCGCATCCGCGACGATATCAAGATCGCCTATAAAGACGGTTTTGATTTTGTCGAACTCGACGGCATGCAAGGCTCAACCGGAGCTGGCGGCGCTGAAGTCATGGAATATGTCGGCATTCCCACCATCTCGGCGATCATGGACGCGCTTGACGGTCTGGCGGAGATCGACGCTGCGGACGATATTCAGATTATTCTGATGGGTGGGCTGCGCGATGGCGTCGATGCGGTCAAATCGCTCTGTCTTGGCGCCAACGCGGTCGCCTTCGGCAACGCCACCATCGTCGCCGGCGGATGTATATCCTGCATGCAGTGCCATGTCGGCCAGTGCGTGACCGGCATCGCCACGCAAGACCCTGAGCATGAAAAACGCTATCGCCCGGAAATCGAAGCGCACAATATTCACCGTTTCCTGGAAAGCGTGCGCTGGCAGATTGCGGCGCTTACCCAGGCGCTCGGCTATGACGATGTCAAATCGCTCAACCGCGATGACCTGGTGGCCTTGACCCCGGAAGCGGCGGTGATCACACGTTTGCCCTACCGGCCCGACCTGCGCGAACGCCAGCCCCTGGTCGAGGCTGTCTGAGATGGCGGCCAAGGGTAACGGCGGGGCGGGCGGCCACTTGCTCCTCCCGGCCGAGCTTCCGGACGACACGGATGATCTGAATTTTGTTCCGGCGCCGTGCCAGGTGGCCTGCCCGGTAGGCACCGACGCGCCGTCCTATATCGCTTATATCTGGGAGCGCAAATTTACCGAGGCCTTCGAGACGATCACCGCGACCAATCCGTTCAGCTCGATTTGCGGACGCGTGTGCGACGCGCCCTGCGAGCCGGCCTGCCGCCGCGTGCAGGCTGACGGGCCGCTGCAAATCCGCAATCTCAAGCGCTTTGTTATGGATGAAGTGGGCAACAGCCTCGACCCACCACCCGTGCCGGTCACGCGCAACGAGACTATCGCCGTCGTCGGCTCGGGGCCGGCCGGCCTGGTCGCCGCGCATGATCTCTCGATCGCCGGATATGAAGTGCATGTCTATGAAATGACCGACCGCCTCGGCGGCATGATGATATGGGGCATTCCGGCGTTCCGCCTGCCGCCAGGCATTATCAACGAGGATATAGAGCGTCTGACCAAGCGTTGCCCGGGCCTCAAGATCCATTTGAACACGGCGCTCGGCGACAATATTACGCTCGAAGAATTGAAATCCCGGCACGATGCGGTGGTGCTGGCGATCGGCTCGTGGTGGGGCAAAACCATGGGCATCCCCGGCGATGATGATGCGCGGGTTGTCGACGGTGTGCAGTTCCTGCGCGACGTCAACGCCGGCGCGCGTCCGGATATGCCCGAGACCGTTGTCGTTGTCGGCGGCGGCGATGTTGCCATGGATGCCTGCCGCGTTGCCAAGCGGCTGCCGGGCTGCAAGGACGTCAAGGTGATCTACCGCCGCGGCCCGGATGAGATTCCGGCGCGCGCCATCGAGCTTGAAGGCGCAGTCAAGGAAGGCGTCGAATTTATCTATCACACCCAGCAGGTCGCGCTCGCCACCAAGGGCAATCACCTGTCGCTCACCTGTATCAAGACCGAAGCGGGCGAGCCTGACGAAGAAGGCCGGCGCAAACCGGTGGACGTGCCCGGCAGCGAACATAAAATCGACTGCGGCATGGTCATCGCCTCGATCGGCCAGCAGGGCTTGTGCGCCCATCTCGATGAAAAAGGTATGATGCTGAGCGATCGCGTGCGCACCGATTGGGACAGCATGCGGACCGACGACCCCCAGGTATTTGCCTGTGGCGACGGCGCATTCGGTGGCTCGACCATCGTCATGGCGATGCATCACGGCCAGCGCGCCGCCTATTATGTGAAGGCCTTTCTCGAGGGGCACGATGATCCGATGCCCTATCGCCAACCCTATCGCACCCGGCGCGTGCCGCTGGCGCAGGATTTGGAGTGGGAGATACTGCCGGTCCAAGAGGCGGAGTTCCACGGCCTCGGCGAAAAGCCGATCGAATTTCCCGAGATCGAAGATACTTACGGCGACGATGCCGCGCGCAAGGAGGCGGCGCGCTGCTACCGCTGCGATGCTGAGACCGGCACCGCCGACTACGCCGTGCGACACCGCGAGGATATCTTCGCCATGGCGCGGACCAATCCGCTCGACGAGAAGGCGCATGCTAAGATGTTGGCGCGCCGCTTGACGCCACGCGCCAATCCGTTCCCCGAGGATCGCCTCGCCACCCTCGACGATCTCACCTTTCTGCCGGCCAACCTGACCCGTTTGGTGATCGATCCCTACCGCGAGGCCTGCCGCATTGATACCGAACTCGGCGCCGGGCGTCTGAAGATGGTGGGGCCGTTCCTCGCCACCGGATTCGACGACATACCCGATCAAGTGCGTGGCGCAGTTGCCAAGGGACTGCAATCCGCTGGCTGCCCCTATGTCGGTATCCGCGCGATCTCGGAAGACGTGCCGTGGCTGCAACTCGTCATGCCCTATCAGATTCCGCCGAGCGCCGACGCGGTCGGGCAAATCCATTGTTTGGGTCATAAATTCCGGCCTGTAGAGGCCGAGCGCCTGTTCGACGATCAGCTTCTCGGCCTGTCGGTTTCCTCGCCGGCCCTGCTTGAAGAAGCGATTCCCTATGCCCTGGAGAAAGGCTTCGACCTGCTTCTCCTCGACGGCAGCTGCGGCCTCGGTGCGCCCTGGGCCGAGCTTTCCGGCGAGCCCGATCTCACAATCATGCGCAATGCGGTGACCATCCTCAGGCGCTTGCGGCGCGAAGAAGAGATCGATTTAGTTTATTTCGGCGGTGTGCGCTCCGGCACCGATACCGCCAAGCTCATCGCGCTGGGTGGCATGGCGGTAATTCTTGGCGTTCCTCTGGGATTGGCGGCTGGCGGCGAAATCGGCACCAATCACGAGATGAAATTCTCTACCAATCGCAGCGATGCGGAACGCACAGAGGCCATCGTCAATATTATCAACGCCAGTTCACAAGAAGCTTCCATGATGGCGCGTTGCACCGGAAAAACGAATTTGCATAACGTCGAGCCCGAAGATTTGCGCGCGATCACAAACGCAACCGCAGAGGCCACCGGCGTTCCGCTTGCAGGAACGCTGTAGCACTTGGGTTACCTGGGCGCGATATCCTCCGACCCGATAATCGACTAGACTGCGGCGATGGACATTTCCCTGAATTACGGCAAGGCGAAACTTTCGGTGACGTTGCCCGACGCGCTCAACGTCAGCGTCATTCGCAAGCCCAAGATGCCGCTCCTTGACGATCCCGTAGCGGTGCTCGAAGCCGCGTTCGCCAATCCCAATGGCGGCGCGCCGCTCGCCGAATTGGCGGCAGGTGCCACGACCGCCTGCATTCTGATCTGCGATATCACCCGGCCGGTGCCGAACAGCGTATTTCTGGCGCCGCTCTTGCGCGCCCTGTTGGCCGCCGGCCTGGACAAGGCCAATATCACCATCCTCGTCGCCACCGGGCTACACCGTCCCAATGAGGGCGACGAGTTGGCCGAGCTGGTCGGCGACCCCTGGGTGCTTGAGAATTTTCGGGTGGAGAACCATCTTGCCCGCGACGACGCGGCGCATGTGTCGCTCGGCGCGACAAAGAGCGGCACCGTAGTCAAGCTCGACAAGCGTTTCGTGAATGCTGATGTGCGCATCGCCAGCGGTCTCGTCGAGCCGCATTTCATGGCCGGCTGGTCGGGCGGGCGCAAGGTGATCGCGCCGGGCGTCGCCCATGCCGAGACCATCACCACATTCCATAGTGCGCGCTTCATGGAGCAGCCCGGTTGCGATAATTGCATTCTTGACGGCAACCCCCTGCACGCTGAACTACTCGAAATCATGGCCATGTTGGGCGGCGCCACTGCACTTAATGTCGTGATCGACGAAGCGCGCCGCATTTCTCTGATTAATTTTGGCGAAGTTGTGGAAAGCCATCTCGCGGCGGTGGATCATGTCCGCGCTTATGCCGAAGTCGGTGTGCCGGAGCGATTTCCCACAGTGGTCACCAGCGCGGCGGGCTATCCCCTCGATAAAACCTATTATCAGACCGTCAAAGGCATGGTCGGTCCGATGGATATTCTTGAGCCCGGCGGAACTCTGGTGATCGCCTCGGCTTGCTCGGAGGGCATGGGCTCGGCTGAGTATGTCGCTTCCCAGCGCCGCCTGATCGAAATAGGCGCCGAACAATTCCTGCGCGATATCGAAGCCAAGAGCCATGCTGCCGTCGATGAGTGGCAGACAGAAATGCTGCTCAAGCCACTCCGCATCGGCCGGGTATGCCTCTATACAGAAGGGCTTTCGGAGGCGGAGCGTGGGCTGACCGGCGTCACACCCGTCACCTCGGTAGCTGCGGCCGTGGCGGAAGCGGTAGCCGCAGCCGGTGACAACCGGGTGGCCGTCATTCCGGAGGGGCCGTATGTGGTTCCACGCTACCGGCCTGAGAGTTGATCGCGTCCCTTCCGCCCGGGAGCACCGCGCCGTCCTCATAGCCGCTTCGCCGACGCCTGCGTTTTGGCGGCGACGGTCAGCGGCTCCAGCCTCGCCATTATCGACGCCACCGCGGTCAATGTCGCGCTGCCGGCCATCCAACAAGGCTTCGACGCCGATATCACCGCTCTGCAATGGGTTGTCGAATCCTATGCGCTGCTGCTGGGCGCACCGATTCTTGTCGGCGGCGTGCTCGGCGATCATCTCGGACGCAAGCGGCTGTTCGCCATCGGCGTCCTCATCTTTGCCGCCGCCTCGGCCTGGTGCGGCCTGGCCGGGGACATCGGGCAACTGATCATCGCGCGTGCCGTACAAGGCGTCGGCGCGGCCCTGGTCGTGCCTGGCAGCCTAGCGCTTCTCAGTGCGCATTTCCCTGAAGCCCGGCGCGGCCGCGCCATCGGGCAATGGGCCTCGTTTACCACTCTGGCGATCGCACTCGGCCCGGTGTTGGGCGGCGTGTTAGTCGACATCGCGTCGTGGCGCTGGGTGTTTTTTATCAATTTGCCGATATCCGCCTTCCTGCTTGTGGTGCTGTATGCCGGCGTTCCCGAGAGCCGCGACGAAAGTGCGGCGCGCAAACTCGACCTTGCCGGCGCCGCACTCATTATCCTCGGGCTCGGCGGCTTAGTGTTTGGGTTGCTCGAATCTTCGCGCCTCGGCTTCGCCACCGGCGCCGTCTGGGGGTCGATGGTGGCGGGCGTGGTGTTGATCCTCCTCTTTATCTACCGGCAAAGAACCGCAGCATTTCCGATGTTGTCGCTGGCGTTGTTTCGTTCGCGCGCTTTTTCCGGCGCCAACATCATGACCTTCCTGCTCTATGGCGCTATGAGTGGCAGCCTATTTTTTCTACCGTTCAACCTGATGCAGGTGCAGGGATGGAGCGCGACCGAAGCCGGCGCGGCATTGCTGCCATTGATCCTGATGACCGCCATATTCTCGCTCGGCGCCCAGCCGTTGGTTGCACGCTTCGGCCAGCGTTTGCCACTAGCTATCGGCGCTGCCATCGCCGCGCTCGGATTCGCGCTGCTCGCCCTACCTGGCAGTGACAGCGGCTATTGGTCCGGCTTTTTTCCAGGTCTCGCGGTGGTTGGATTGGGGCTCGGTATTTCGGTCGCGCCGCTGACCATCGTGGTTATGGCCGCGGTTCCGGCGAACCGAGCCGGCCTCGCCTCCGGCGTCAACAACAGTGCCTCACGGGTAGCCATGCTTATGGCTGTGGCAATCTTCGGCGTGGTCATGTTTGAAATATATTCCGGACATCTTGAGGCCGCGCTGAAATCCGTAGCGCTGGATGACGCGAACCGAGCCCTGATCGCCTCGCGGATGCCCGAATTGGCAGGACTACAAACGCCGCCCGCGCTCGCAGCGGATTTGGCAGCCCAGCTGCGTAGCGCCGTCGACGATTCCTTCATCGCCGGATTTCGTGCCGTCGCATTGATTGCCGCAGCCATCGCCCTGTTGGGCGCCGTGGTCGCCGCTTTGACGATACCGCCGCGCGCCAAAAAGCAGTAGGCTGGCGCTCATGCGAAAGCCGCTAACCGAATTGAATGGGGCGAAATTCGACGTTGCCGTGATCGGCGCCGGCGTCAACGGCGCAAGCGCGGCCCAGCATCTGGCGGCAGCAGGCTTCCGCACGCTGTTGGTAGAGCAGAATGATTTCGCCTCCGGCTCGTCCAGCCGCTCGAGCCGCTTGCTGCATTGCGGCCTGCGCTATCTCGCGCCCGGCTCCTCGCCTTGGGAATTCGTCTTTCACCCGCGCCGCCTAGTGAAAGCGCTCGGCATGGCGCGCCAAGCGATGGTGGCGCGCAGCCAGATGGTGCGTGAGACGCCCGAGCGCGTGCGCCCCATGACGTTCTCCTACCCGATTTACAAAGAGACGCCCTACGCGCCATGGCAGATCGATGCTGCCTTTCGAATATTAAAGGCATTGGGGCCGAACGACGTACCGCTTGATTACTACCGTCTCAGCCGCGCCGAAGCGAGCCAGCGGCCACTGCTAGAATGGTTGCGCAATATCGACGCGCTGAAAGGCATTGCCCAGTTTCGCGAGTATCGCTTCGACTGGCCCGAACGCATTGCTCTGGATGCGATTCTCGATGCCGTTCGCCTTGGGGCAGAGGTGCGCAACCATACGGCGCTCGTCGGGTTGGATCGCGAGACCGGCGGCGACTGGCGCCTGACCTTGTCGGACAAATTGGCGGACGGCGCGGCAAGTGAAGTTACGGTGACCGCGCGAGCAATCGTGAATACAGCGGGTATCTGGATCGACCGGGTGAATCGCATGGCATCTGCCAATACGGGGCGGCGCATCACCGGCACCAAAGGCATTCATTGCATGTTTCGTCTGCCGCCCGAATGTGCCGATCAGGGCATCGCCAGCATGAACCGGGACAACGAGCCCATATACTGCGTGCCGTGGCGCGGCCTGCATTATGTCGGCCCGACGGAAACTTTATACGACGGCGATATCGACGATATCCGCCCCGAAGAAGAAGAAATCGAATGGCTCCTCGGCGAAGCCAATCATTTGCTGCCGGGTGCCGGGTTTAAGCGCGCAAATATGTTTTTCGCCTGGGCCGGAGTACGCCCGCTCACCTATGACCCAGCCCAACCCAAAGGCGCGCGCAGCCGAGAGCTGCATGATCTTTCCGGTGACGGCCTCGACAATATGCTCGCCCTGACCGCTGGGCCGATCATGACCCATCGCTCGGCGGGAGACTTGCTGACCAAGCGCGTGGCCAAACGGGTGCGGCCGTCAGGCACGCCCGGCGCGCTCAGCTTCACCGCAGGCAAATTTCCCGAGAATACCAACTCGCCCGCCATCGACGACGACTGGCCCGAAGCTACTTTCGCCGATCTCCGCCACGCGGCGGCGCATGAAATGCCGGCCGATCTCACCGATCTTCTGTTCCGCCGCAGCGGCAATGGCTGGACCGCTTCGATGGCGGCACCGATGGCCGAACGGGCGGCCCGGGAAGTGGCGGCGGAAATGGGCTGGGACGAAGCGCGCATCGAAGCCGAGGCAGCAGCCTACCGCGCCCATGTCGCGCGCAACCATTTATGGCATGGCGCTTCCGACTGAGGAGCTCGGCGACCTAATTGGCCGGCGGCGTGAATTCGCTGGCGGCGGCGGGCTCGCCGGCGCACGCGGCACGCCCTGTTTGCACCATGTGAATCAGATGGGCCAACACCGATCGCGCTGCGGCACCATAGAGCACAGGGTCAACATCGGCGTACATGCGGCGCACCATATCGGGTATGCGGGCGACGCCGACTTGCAGACAATCTGATATTTGCACCTCGCGCGATTTGCGATGGGCGATGAGGGCGGCGATGAATTCGCTGGGCGCCTCAATCGCCGGACCGTGGGTCGGCCAAAACACAGTTTCCGGGCGCGCGCCCAGGCGCTCCAACGAGGCCATATAATCCGCCATGTCGCCGTCCGGCGGCGATACCACCGTGGTCGACCAGCCCATCACATGATCGCCAGAAAATAGGGTGTTCTCTTCCTTAAGGGCGAAGCAAAGATGATTGGAGGTATGGCCCGGCGTATGCAGCGCCTCGATCGTCCAGCCCGCGCCGTGGATTATGTCTCCATCGCCAAGCGTGACATCGGGCATGAAATCATGGTCTCCGCCCTCCTCCACTTCGTCGCCCATGCGCCCGCCGCCATGCGGACCAAAGCCGTAGGATTTAGCGCCGGTCGCGGCCTTCAGATGGCGTGTCGCCGGTGAATGGTCACGGTGGGTATGGGTCACCAGTAAATGGCTCACCGTTTCGCCTTCAAGCGCGCTGAGCAGGGCTTCGACATGGCTATCCAGATCGGGGCCGGCGTCGATCACCGCCACCTCGCCGCGACCGATGATGTAGGTGCCGGTGCCATGAAAGGTAAACGGGCTCGGATTATTTGCGATGACGCGCCGGATCAACGGCGACAAGCTATCAGAGACGCCATAGCTGAATTCGAGTGCGCGGCGAAAGGGAATTGCGGTGGCCATGGGCGCGTCCTTTGAGTTGCCGGTGACAGCGCTAAAGTCCGCCGGGGCGGGATGGGTCTTCGCCGGGCGGGCCGCGGCGGCCGGGAATGCCTTGCCCACGGGGCCCACCGCCATGCTCGTCAATTGCAGCGTCAGTTGGCGTGGCACGACCGGATCCCGTGAGATGCAGAAAAATATCTTCCAGGTCAGGCTCGTCAGTGGAGAGATCGTGGATCGTCACCCCCGCCTGACGCACTAGATCGAGTAGTTGGCCGATTTCCGTCTTGCTTCGCATATAGCGCACGGCGAGACGGCGGGGACTACGCAATTCCGTGTCGAAGCCTTCCAATCCGGCGGGAATTTCGCTCATATCGTCGGCGCTAACTATCACCAGTTCCTTGATGTCGACGCGCTCGATGAGGCTGGCTGTCGGCTCACAGGCGATAAGTTTGCCCTTGTCGATGATGGCGATGCTGTCGCACAGCGCTTGCGCCTCTTCCAAATAATGCGTGGTCAGAACGACCGTGGTGCCGCGCTCGTTTAATTCTCTCAGATGCGACCATAATTGTTGGCGCAGTTCCACGTCGACGCCCGCTGTGGGTTCGTCGAGGATGACGACCGGCGGCGAATGGACCAGCGCCTTGGCTACCATCAAGCGCCGGCGCATGCCGCCTGAAAGGGCGCGCGGATAGGTCTCGGCCTGCGCCGTTAGGCCAACCGTATCTAATATTTCAGCCGTTCGACGTTCATTGTGACGAAGGCCGAAATAGCCGGCTTGTGCTTCGAGGGCCTCGCGCGCCGTGAAATAGGGGTCGAGGACAAGCTCCTGCGGCACCACGCCGATGGAAATCCGGGCACCACGTGTTTCGCGCACCAGATCAAAGCCCCATACGGTGACATCGCCCGACGTTTTGTTGGTAAGCCCGGCTAGAATGTTGATGAAGGTGGATTTTCCCGCCCCATTTGGGCCGAGCAGGCCAAAAAACGAGCCACGTGGAATATTTAGATCAAAATCGTGGAGTGCGACCGTTTCGGTGCCGCGCCGACGATAGACTTTGCGCAATGCTTTTGCTTCGATCGCGTTTTGCGGTTGGCTCATCGCCGTAGTCACCTTTTAAAAGACCTGCGTGGTGTTGATCAGCGTGTTCGAATGGGTATCATTCGCCGCGTTGGTGGGTCAATTCGACCGTGCCGAAGGGATAAATAATGAGCACAGCAATCGAAGCGCCGGAAACGGTGGAAAGCGACAAAACAGAAGTCAGTTGCAATGGCGGCGGCGATCTCGGCCATCCCCGGGTCTATCTCAATATGGGCGATACGGGCGAAGTCGAATGCCCCTATTGTGACCAAAAATTCGTGCTGCGCGGTGACAAGAAGACCGATTAGGACCCTGCACCATCAGCCGCGTGCCGCAATCACCCGGCCGCGCCAGACCACTGCCAGCCATAACGTCACCAGTAGCGCGAGGGCCGAAAGCGCTGAATTCGCCCAATAGGCGTCAGCGCCGATAATTCCGTACAACCATCCGGCCAGCAGCATGCCGGCACCAAGACCAGCGCCATAGGTGAGCCCACCCAAAAGCCCTTGCGCTGAATTGGCATAAACATCCGGCACGGCCCGGGTGATGAATAGCATGGCGCCCAAATGCATGGCGCCGAAGCTCGCCGCGTGCAGAAGCTGCGAAATTGCCACGATCCAAAGCTCGGTGGTGAGTGCCAGCACCGCCCAGCGCAGCGCCCCCAGACCGGCCGCCGCAGCGATCAGGCCGATCGGCCCCATCCGGCGCACTACCGGCGCGCCGAACGCAAAGAGCAGGATTTCCGCCACCACGCCCCCACCCCATAGAAGGCCGACCGTTAGATGTGAGTAGCCCTGAGATGTCCAATGAATGGTGGAAAAGCCGTAATACACGCCGTGCGCGGCATGGATCATACCGGTGGCGAGAATAAAAAGCACAAAAGGCTTGCTGGAAAGCAGGGTTTTCAACGGCGCCAACCCGCGCGCCGCGCGTGCCGCCGGGGCGCGCGGCAGGGCAAGAGAAGCGGCGAGCAAAATCGCCAGCGTGACCAATAATAGCGTGACGATGGTCGACGCCGGCAAACCACCGCGCGCATCGAGCAGAAAGCCGCCGGCAATGGCCGCTATCACGAACGAGACCGAACCCCAGAGGCGCACGCGGCCATAACCTTGCTCCGCCGAGACGGTGCGGAGCGAGATCGTCTCGGCCAACGGCGCGACGCTCGAATAGGCGAAGAAAAAGGCAAACGTGGCGAGCAACAGCGGCCAAAATCCGGCCGCCCAGTAGAATGCGGGCATCACCGCCAGGGCCGCGGCGGCGCAAGCGATGAGTGTCTTCTTCGGTGCGCCCGAGCGGTCCGCCTGCCAGGCGACGACAGGCCCGGCGGCGGCGCGCAACCATAGCGCCAGCGCCAGCACCAAGCCGATCTGCCCGGCTTGCAGCCCGCGCGCTTCAAGAAGTAACGGCCAAAACGGAAACAGCACGCCACCGACGAGAAAATAACCGCCATAAAAGACGGCTAAGCGGACGGCCATATTGAGCGGTGGCGAAGCTGTCTGGGAGGGCGGCATAAGTTGGATTCTATCTGCTCGGACGTGGCATAGTGAGAGAAGCGCCCGCCCGGAACAAGTTTGGCGCAACGGGCTACGCAGGGGAAGAACCGAATGAACGCGAAACAGGAAGACGCTTCGGGCGGCGCAAGCACAGGGGGTAACGGTGGCAGTGGCGACCATATCGTCCTGATCGACGGTTCGGGCTTCATCTTCCGCGCATTTCACGGCCTACCGCCGCTCACCCGCCCCGACGGCACGCCGGTCAATGCCGTGCTTGGCTTCACCAATATGCTGTGGAAGATTCTGCGAGACAGCAAAGCATCATATTTCGCCGTCATTTTCGATACCGCACGCAAGACATTCCGCAGCGATATCTATCCCGAATACAAAGCCCACCGACCACCGCCGCCGGATGAATTGATCCCGCAGTTCGATCTGGTGCGCGACGCCACCCGCGCGTTCAATGTGCCGTCCTTGGAAATGCGCGGCTATGAGGCCGACGATCTGATCGCCACCTATACCCGCCGCGCGTGTGAAGCCGGCATGCGGGTCACCATCGTCTCGTCCGACAAGGATTTGATGCAGCTGGTCGAAGATCCCCAGGTGGTGCTGCTCGACCATTTCAAGAACCGCGAAATTGGCTCCGACGGCGTGCGCGAAAAATTTGGCGTCGGCCCCGATAAGGTCATCGACGTGCAATCGCTGGCCGGCGATTCCTCGGACAATGTACCTGGTGTGCCCGGGATCGGCGTCAAGACTGCGGCGGAGCTGATCAATAAATATGGCGATCTGGATACGCTGCTGGCGCGCGCTGAGGAAATTAAGCAGCCAAAACGGCGGCAAAATTTGCTCGACTTTGCCGATCAAGCGCGCATTTCGCGCCAGTTGGTGACACTCGATCAGGACGTCCCGGATTTGGAGCCGCTCGAAAACCTGGGCAGGCGTGATGTCGAACCCGACGTCTTGATGGCGTTCTTGAAGGAACAGGGCTTCACCGCGGCCATGGCCCGCATCGGCAGCCAACTCGGCATGGAGAGCGGGACGACGAAGAATAAGCCGGCGCCGCCGACGGAGAGTGATTACAGCCTGGTGCAATCCATTGACGCGCTTGAGACCTGGATCGCTCGGGCGGGTGAAGCCGGCACGGTGGCGTTCGATACAGAAACCACATCGCTCGATGCCGGGCGCGCCGATCTGGTCGGTTTTTCGCTTTCGATCCGGGCGGGCGAGGCGTGCTATGTGCCGCTTGCCCACCGCGCACCCGATCTGCTGGCGGACGCCAATACGATGACGCAGATTCCCATGGCCGACGCGCTTGCGGCCCTGAAGCCGCTGCTTGAAGACCCCGCGGTGCTCAAGATCGGCCAGAACATTAAATATGACATGCGCATCATAGCGCGCTATGGCCTGGCGATCGCGCCGATCGACGATTCCATGCTGCTCTCCTACGTCCTCGATGGCGGCCTGCACGGCCATGGCATGGACGAGCTGTCGAAACTTCATCTCGACCACGTACCGATCCCGTTCAAAGAGGTTGCCGGCACCGGCAAAAACCAGATCACATTCGATCAAGTACCGCTCGCGAATGCCTGCGATTATGCCGCCGAGGACGCGGATATCACGCTTCGCCTACATCAGTTGCTGAAACCGCGCCTCGTGCAAGAGCATATGGTGACCCTCTATGAGCGCTTGGAACGCCCACTGGCGCCGGTTCTGGCGCGCATGGAAGGCGCCGGAATCAAAGTAGAGCGGGCGGCGCTGGCTCGATTGTCAGAGGACTTCGCCCAGCGCATCGCCGCATTGGAGGAAGAAATCCACCGCCTCGCTGGGCGGCCCTTTTCCATCGGCTCGCCAAAGCAGTTGGGCGAAATCTTATTCGACGAAATGAGTCTGGGGGGCGGTAAGAAAGGGAAATCGGGGGCGTACGGGACCGGCGCCGATGTGCTGGATGGCCTGGTCGCCCAAGGTCACTATTTTCCCGCACGCGTTCTCGATTGGCGACAGCTCAGCAAACTCAAGAGCACATACACAGATGCCTTGTTGGAACATATCAACCCCGATACCGGGCGGGTCCACACCTCCTATTCAATGACCGGTGCGAGCACCGGGCGGCTCTCCTCGAACGACCCAAATTTGCAGAATATCCCGGTGCGCACGGAAGAAGGACGCAACATCCGCCGTGCCTTTGTCGCCGAAAAGGGCCATCTGCTGCTGAGCGCCGATTATTCTCAAATTGAGCTCCGCATCCTCGCCCATATAGCCGGCGTCGATACACTGAAACAGGCTTTTCAAGAAGATGTCGACATCCACGCGTTGACCGCCAGCCAGGTCTTTGGCGTGCCGCTCGAAGGCATGGACCCGATGGTGCGGCGCTCTGCCAAAGCGATCAATTTCGGCATCATTTACGGCATCAGCCCGTTCGGGCTCGCGCGCCAACTCGGCGTCGCGCAGGGTGAGGCTAAAGCCTATATCGAGGCATATTTCGAGCGCTATCCCGGGATCAAAGATTATATGGAGCGCACCAAGAAGGAGGCGCACGAGGCAGGGTACGTCACCACACTGTTCGGCCGCCGTTGCCACCTGCCCGGCATCAATGAAAAGAACCCGGCACATCGCGGCTTTTCCGAGCGCGCCGCCATCAACGCCCCAATTCAGGGCACCGCCGCCGATATCATCAAGCGCGCGATGATCGTTATGGAGGAGGCGCTGACCGATGCCGGGCTCAAGGTGCGCATGCTGCTACAGGTGCATGACGAACTAATCTTCGAGGTACCCAACGATGAAATCGAAGCGACCGCAGAGGTGGTGCAACGCGTGATGTCCGGTGCCGCGCATCTCGACGTGCCGCTCACTGTCGACACCGGCAGCGCCGACAATTGGGCCGAGGCGCACTAGTACGGGACCATTATTCAGCGCTATTGTATTCTTCTTCCTTCACTAACGATTCCGTCATATTAGCTTTCGCTAGGGATCGCTTGTCCAGCCTATCGCCTCTCCGCTACGCATCGTCAAACCAGATGGCATTCTGCTAGAATCGATAGGGTTGAGGGGTATCACAACAAATTGGAGGCGGCGATGAATGCAGCGACCGATGAGGGATCGCCGCGGGATTATATCGGTTACGGCGCCAACCCGCCGCATGCCCAATGGCCAGGCGGTGCGCGCGTCGCCGTAAATTTCAATCTCAACTATGAATGCGGCGGCGAGGCCAATATCCTCGACGGCGACGATGCCTCGGAGGGCATGCTCAACGATATCGGCTTTCCGCCGGTGCCTGGCAAACGCAATCCGCTGGCCGAATCGGCGTTCGAATATGGCTCGCGCGTCGGGGTGTGGCGAGTGTTGCGCATCTTCGAGAAATTCGACGTGAAAATGAGCATCCTCGGCGTCGCCACGGCGCTCGAACGCAATCCTGAAGTGACGCGTGCTTTCGTTGAAGGTGGCCATGAGATTGTCAGCCACGGCTTACGCTGGATCGACTATCATTTTGTCGAAGAGACAGAGGAGCGCGCGCATATCCATCAGGCCGCGGCGCGCATTCAAAAAGTGGCTGGCGTCAAACCGATCGGCTGGATGACCGGGCGGCCGGGCCCCAATACGCGCCGACTCCTGGTCGAGCATGGTGGCTTTCATTATGACCGCGATGCGCTGAACGACGAATTGCCCTATTGGGTCACGGTCGGCGGCATGCCGCATCTGGTGATCCCCTATTCATACGAAACCAACGACAATCGCTGCGACCAGTCGAACGGTTTCGCTCAATCGGACGATTTTTTTCAGTATATGCGCGATGCCTTTGACCTTTTGTATGAGGAAGGCGAGGACCGCCCGGGCTTGCTCTCGATTGGCCTGCACGACCGTCTGATCGGACGCCCGGCGCGCGCGGTCGGTTTAATCAAGCTGTTGGACTATATGCAGAGCAAGGGCGATGTGTGGTTTTGCACCGGCGCCGACGTCGCTGCGCATTGGCGGAAGACGCACCCCTACCAGGCGTGAGGGTCAGGTGGCGTCCAAATTTGCCGCTAGACTGCGGCGGATCTTTGCCGCCATGGCCGACATCCGCGTGGTCGCGATCAGGGAAAGCACCACGCCGCCCGAAAGCGCATAAAGTCCCCAATGCAGATGGACATCGGCAATCAGGCTGAGATTGACCGCAGCCACAGCTAACGCCATGAGGAACACGTCAAGCATTGACCAGCGCCCCAATATTTCCGCCCGGGTGAGGTTGGTGAAAAACTGTTCACTGCGCACGTCGTAGCCGCGCCAGATGCGTAAAGCGAAAAGTATCTTGGCCAGCGGCAAAATCATGGAAAATATCAAAACTGTGAAAAACAGCAGGAACTGCCGCTGCTCTAACAGCGCCTCCAAGGCTTGAATCACGGAGACCCGGTCTTCGAAGAAGATCAGGCGGCGCACCGTCATGATCGGCACAAGCCAGCCGGTCACGAGGAGTCCGGCGGCAGCGAGGAGTGCCGCGCCGAGCAGGCGGTCGGCGCCGCGCGCCTGGGCAGCCAGTGAATTTCCGTGGCGCGCCACGAATAACGTGCCAACTGCGGGCAATTTGAGCATGGCGGTTCCCGTTGTGGGGTCGTATCGAATATGGGCATGGCCGCGCCAAATGCCAACGCCAGCGTGCTACCTAAAAAGCGCGTCGGTTTAGATAACGAAGCGGCTGGTTTCTTTTTTGAGGGCGTAGATCAGGCTGAGCGCAGTGACGGTCGAGGTCTTGGGATTGCTCGCCATCGGCTGGCCGCGCATTTCCATGATCATATGGCCAAACTTTCCATCGGCCTCAATGCGCCCGCAATTGATAATGGCGTCGGGGTCCGCCACCAGGCGCACGATGGTGTTGTCGAAGCCGGCACCGGCCATAGCGACGGTGGCGGCGAGGTTGGCATTCTGCGGATAATCGAGCGCTGCGTCTTCGGCGCGGCCTTCGAAAATCACCGTTTTTTTGCTCAATGCATCAAGATCGAAATTCTGTTCGGCCGGGGTTCCCTTCCAGGCATGGCTCGGCTTGGTCGAAACATAAGTGACCTTCTCCAAACCGCCAGCGCGGAGCGCGCCCAAGCCGTCCAACCCAGCGGTTGCTCCGGCGGGCACATGCAGGCGCGCACCGCCCTTCTCCGCCGCTGCCATCAAGCGCTCGCGGTAGTCGCTTTCTGCAAGCGCGCCGGTAGCAACCACCATCAGATCGAGGCCGGCACCGAGCAATGTTTCGCCGTACTGCCTAAGCGCCGCCTGCCCAGCGCACTCCACCACCATATCGGGCCGCGCCGCGACGACTTCTTCGGCTGACGTGAAAACGGCCACAGAGGGCGGCAATTCCTCGCGCGCCTCAGCGCCGCGCTGCGGGCGCACCAGGACGCCGGTGAGGCGGACAGGAGACTCACCGTCCGCCAACCCGTCGACGATCATGCGCCCGATGGCGCCCAGCCCGATAATGACGGTTTGCATAACCCGTTCTCCGTAGCCGCCAACGACCTTGCCATGAGGCCTGTCGCGTTCAGTAAACTGGGATTAGGATGACGCAACGAAATCAGCCGTCAATAGCGCTGTCTGACGAGAAACCGGAATTGCCAATTGAATAAGCGTATCCATGCGGGAGGAAACGCCCTCCGCGCTTTCCTGAAGGAATGAAGAATGGAAATGGAATTGAAGACCGAGCGCACGGCGCTGGTCGTCATCGATATGCAGAACGCTTTCTGCGCCAGCGACGGTTCGCTCGCCAGCGCTGGAATCGATATCTCGAACCTGGTCGGTGCCGCGGCGCCGTGCCGCAAACTGCTCGATTCCGCCCGTCAGGCCGGCGTGCCGGTGATATTTACACGCTATGTCTACCGCGCCGATTATGCCGATGGCGGTGTTGTCATCCGCTATCTGCTGCCGCAGCTGAAGGACGTGAATTCGCTCGCCGCGGGCACCGAAGACATTGAAATCATCGATCTTCTGGCACCGGCCGACGGCGAGTTCGTGATCGACAAGAACCGGCCGAGCGCCTTTTACGCGACCAGTATTGAGCCCATCCTCAACGGCCTGGATGTGGATTCCCTGGTCGTTTGCGGCGTGACGACAAACATATGCGTTGAATCGACGGTGCGCGATGCGAGCCAACGCGACTACAAAGTGTTCGTCGTGAAGGACGCCACCGGCGAACTCGAGCAATTGCGGTTTGACGGCGCCATCGCCGGCATGGCCTGGATGTTCGCCAAGATCGTCGCTGTGAAAGATGTACTCTCGGTGTGGGGAGCAGGTAGTAAGTGAGCCTGCAGCCAGGTGGGACACTCAGTTTTGAAGGAACCGATTTTATGAACGCCATCGATATTGTGGTTAATCTCTTTACCGAAGAAGAAGTGCGGCTCGGCCAAACCGGCATCGACGAAACCTTCAAGGCGCAAATCCGCATGCCGGAAGACATGCGCGGCGGCGTTTCGATCGAGAATTATCTCGGTCGGATGGACCGCGCCGGCATCGCCCGCTCGCTGTTGATCGCGGTGCGCGCCGGCGATTTGATGGTCAAGGGATCGTTCGAAATTTCGTACAGCCGGGTGCATGAAGTTTGCCAGCAACATCCCGACCGCTTTTCTGGCCTCGCCGGGGTCGACCCAACGCGCGGCATGCAGGGGCTTCGGGATTTGGCAGAGGCGGTGCGCGATTTCGGCTTCGTCGGCGCGCATTTTTATCCGCACTGGTTCGGGCTCGCGCCCGACCATGCGTTGCTCTACCCCTATTACGCAAAATGCTGCGAGCTCGACATTCCGATCATGATGCAGGTCGGCCACAATCTGGTCTATTCACGCGAGCGCCGGCTGCCCAGCGTCGGGCGGCCGATCTGCCTCGACCAGGTGGCGATTGATTTTCCCGAGCTGTGGCTGCTGGGCATTCACATCGGCGTGCCGTGGACAGCAGAAATGATTTCCATGGCGTGGAAGCATGAGAACATTTTCATCGGTGTCGATGCCTACGCGCCGCGCTATTGGCCGCCGGAGATCGTGCATTACCTCAATAGCTATGGGCGCAAAAAAGTACTGTTTGGCACCGATTGGCCGGTGATCGACCCGGAGCGCGCGATGGCGGAGATCGCCGAGATCGACATCAAACCGCAAGCCAAGGAGCTGCTCATGCGCGGCAATGCCCTGCGCATCTTTAATCTGCCCGAAAGTGCAGAGGCGAAAAGCTGAACGCAGCATGACCGACGCCGCCCTGAACAGCTATCGACCGGTCACCATCGCCTCAGGCGTACGCACATCGGCCGAGCGCACACCGGGGAAAATCGCGCTCCGCGAGGGCGCCCGCGAACTCAGCTACGCCCGCCTCGTCAAACGCATCGACCGCGTCGCCAATGGCGCGGTTTACGATCTCGGCCTCAAGCGCGGCGATACTGTCATGTTGCTGGCGCCCAACTGCCTGGAATATATCGAAATCGTCGCGGGCTTCAGCGAAGCAGGGATCGCCGTCGCCACCATCAACCCACGCCAGACGGCGCACGAGATCGCCGAGATCGCCGAGGATTGCGCCGCGCGTATTGTTATCGCCCACCCCGCCGTGGAAGAACTGGTGCGCGACGCGAAGCTCGCCTCGCCCGACCGCATTCTCATCCTCGGCGACGCTTATGAAGCTTGGCTTTCCCGCGCCAAACCAGAGGCGCTAGAAACGGCGACCGACGAGCGCGAAGCCTTCGCCATCTCCTACACCTCCGGCACCACCGGCAAGGCCAAGGGGATCGTTCTGTCGCACCGCTCGAGGGTGATGACCTTTCTCGCCATGGCATCGGAATATGGCTGTTACGGGCCAGAGGATTCTTATCTCTGCGTCGCACCGTTGTTTCACGGCGGCGGCTTCGCCTTCGCCATGGGCAGCGTTTTTCTCGGCGGATTTTGCGACGTGCTGCCGGCCTTCGATCCGGAGGACATTTTGCGCCGGCTGCACGAAGGGCCGTACACAGGCACGTTCATGGTGCCGACCCATTACCACGCCATTCTCGCCCTCGAAGATTCGATCCTCGCGCGCTACCGCAGTCACCATTTGACCAGCCTGATCTCCAATGCCGCCGCGCTGCCGCAGGCGACCAAGGAAGGCATCGTGGCGCAGTTCGGCGACGGCGTGCTGCACGAAACCTACGGCTCGACCGAAGCCGGCATCGTCACCAATCTCCGCCCGGCCGATCAGTTGCGAAAAATTCAATGCGTCGGTCTGCCGTTCGTATGCAGCAGCGTGCGGCTGCTCGACGACGCGGGCCGCGAGGTCGCCCAAGGCGAGGTCGGCGAGCTATACAGCAACTCGCCCTATCTCTTTAATGGCTATTGGGACAAGCCGGAAGAAACCCACGCCGTTCTCCGCGACGGCTGGGTGACGGCGGGCGACATGGCGCGGCGAGACGAAGAGGGCTACATCTTTCTGGTCGATCGCAAGAAAGACATGATCATCTCGGGCGGTATGAATATTTATCCGCGCGAAATAGAGGAAGTCTTGATCCGCCATGCTGGCATCGCCGACGTTGCGGTGGTGGGAGTTGAAGATTCTTATTGGGGCGAGCGGGTGAAGGCCTTCGTCGTCACCGAGGGAGAAGACGCGCCGGCGCCGGAAGAGATCATCGCTTTTGCCAAAGAGTATCTGGCACCACATAAGGCGCCGAAGGATATCGCCTTTATCGACGCCGTGCCGCGCAATCCGGCCGGCAAGATCTTAAAGCGAACGCTGCGCGAAAACGGCTGACCGATGACGGCGGAATTTGCCCGGCCCTTCCGCACGCTGATCGGCGCCGACCATGTCATCGAAGACGCGGCGGAACGCGCCTATTATTCGAGCGATATATCCGGCGCCGGCGATGCCGTCGCGGCACTGGTGGTGCAGCCAGGCTCAACTGAAGAGCTCGCCGCCTGCGTGCAGCACGCAGCATCTCTCGGCCTCGCGCTGATCGCCCGCGGCGGCGGCATGTCTTATTCGCACGGCTATGTGCCGACCCGTGACCATTCCATCATCATCGATATGCGCCGCCTCGACCGCATTGTTGAAATCAACGAGCAATAAAAACTCGTCATCGCCGAGGCCGGCTGCACCTGGGCAAAGCTGTACCATGCGCTCAAAGAAAAAAAACTGCGCACACCGTTTTTTGGTCCGCTCTCCGGCATCCAGGCAACGCTCGGCGGCAGCGCCTTGCAGGACGCCGCATTCTTCGGCTCCGCCAATCATGGCAGCATGCGCGAGAGCGTGCTCGGGCTGGAAATTCTCAACGCTGACGGCAAGTTGTTCCGGCCCGAGACGCCGCGGTATTTTATTGGCGCCTCCGGTGCCTTCGGCATCAAGACGACGGTCACGTTGAAACTCATCCGCCAACCGCGCGAATGTGCATTTGCTTCTTTTGCCTTCGATAATTTTCCGGCGCTTCTGCGGGCGCAGGGCGCGATGGCGAATGCCGAAGGTCTGGCTGAATGTTTCGGCTTCGACCCGGAGAGCCACCGCAACCTGATGAAGAGCGGGTTTAATTTGTTCGATGGGGCGGCGGCTCTGGGCGTTGTGGCGCGCACCGGCGGTATCGGCCAAGCACTGCGGAGCGCCATACGGGTCACGCGGATGAAGGATTTGCGTTATTCCCTGCATGCCGTCGTCGAGGGCGATTCGGAAATAGAAACTGAACAGGCGATGGCGCGCATTGCCATCGCCGCGAAGGAGGCGGGCGGCACATCGCTTCCCGATATCATCCCCCGGGTGACTCGGGCCAGGCCGTTCCGCCCGATTAAGGCACTGCTCGGGCCGGAAGGCGAAAACTGGCTGCCGGTGCACGCCATCGCCCCGCCTGCCAAGGCCGAACGGCTCGCCGCGCGCACTGAAGCTTTTTTGGCAGGCAGACAGGATCTATTACGTCGCCAAGCGATCCGCGTCTCGTTCTTGACCGCGCTGATCGGTGCACAACTTCTCTATGAGCCGCACTTCTTCTGGTTCGACAGTCTGTCGCCGTTTCACCTCAAGAACGTCACCGACAAACAGCTTTCTCGGTACAGCGGGTCCGCCGCCAATCTCGAGGCCCGGCAAACGGTGGCAGAAATGCGCAATGAATTGATCGCGCTGTTCGCTGAACTTGGCGCCTCGCATATGCAGAGCGGCAAGCTCTACCCCTACCTACAAGAATTCTGCGCTGCTGAGCAGGCCGACATCCGCGCCCTCAAACGACGCCTCGACCCGCACGGGCTGATGAACCCGGGCGCCCTCGGGTTATAAGACTTCTTCGGCAACAAATCGCAAGGCGTCGAGGGAAGAGGCGCCACTCAGCAGGAGCGAAGAAACTTTGCCCTCCTTGGCGGCGTCTTTCCACACCGACAAGCGTTCCTTGATGCGTGCCGGCGGGCCGACAAGGGCGATGGCGTCGATCAGCGCTTCGGGCACTTCGGCCTCCGCTTCGGCTTTCTTGCCGGTCAGGTACAGCATCTGGATTTTTTGCGCCGCTTCTTCGTAGCCCAGTCGTTTGGCGTAATCATTATAGAAATTCTTGCCCGGCGCTCCCATGCCGCCGATATAGAGTGCGAGGTAGCGCCGGATCGGTTGGCGACACGCCTCTAGATCCTCGCCCATGGCGAGCGGAACGATCGGCGAGATCTCGAAATTGCCGAGGCCCTTGCCGCCACCGGCCTTGGCAAAACCGGCTTCGACATCACTTTGAAAAACATCATAGCGCTCAGGCGACATGAAGATCGGAAACATGCCGTCGGCGATTTCCGCGGCGGTGCGGATGCCGGCCGGCGTTACCGCGGCGGTGAAGATTTTCAAGCTCGGATCGCCGTGCAGAATGCTTTTGAGCGGCTTGCCTAAGCCGCTCGCGCCGGTTCCGGTATAGGGCAGTTGATAGTGATAGCCGTCATGGGTGACCGGCGCCTCGCGGGCAAAAATCTGGCGGATGATGGAGATGTATTCCCGCGTTCGGGTGAGCGGGCGGCCATAAGCGACGCCGTGCCAACCCTCAATTACCTGCGGCCCCGATGGGCCGATGCCGAGAATAAAACGCCCGCCCGAGAGCGCTTGCAGGGTGAGCGCCGTCATTGCCGCGCATGCCGGGGTGCGTGCCGGCATCTGGATAATGCCGGTGCCAACATTGATGCGCGTGGTGCGCGCCAGAATCCAGGCAGCGGGCGTTACGGCGTCGGACCCATAGGCCTCAGATGTCCATACCGAATCGAAGCCGAGCCTTTCGGCCTCCAGCACTGCGTCGGTATCGACAGAGAATTTGGGCCCTGAATAGCCCTGAAACAAACCAAGCCGCATGACGATTTCCTTTTCCGTGTCGCCGGATTGTATAACGACGGGGGCGCAACCCGTAACCACCGAGCGAAATAATGCTGGATAGCCAACAGCTCGCCGATTTTCAGCGCGACGGTTTTCTCGTGTTGGAAAATTTCGCTTCGCACAAAGATTGTGACGGCCTCTTGGCGCGAACGGAGGACCTGGTGGCGAAATTCGAGCCACCAGGGCAAAAATCGGTGTTCTCGACCACCAAACAAGAACAAACCAGCGACCAATATTTCCTAGAGTCCGGAGACAAGATTCGCTTTTTCTTTGAGCAGGAGGCGTTTGACGCCGATGGCACCTTAGGCCAGAACAAGGCCCACTTACTCAACAAAATTGGCCATGCCCTGCACGATCTTGACCCGGTGTTTGATGCCTTCTCGCGTCAGCCCGGACTGGCCGACCTCGCTATAGGCGCCGGTCTGGCCGAGCCGCTGCTGCTGCAATCCATGCTGATTTTTAAGCCGCCGCGCATCGGCGGCGAAGTGGTATGGCATCAGGACGCGACATTCCTGCATACCGAGCCTTCACGCGTGCTCGGTCTGTGGTTCGCGCTGGAGGATGCCAGCCGAGAAAATGGTTGCCTGTGGGGTCTGCCCGGCGGCCATCTGAGGGGTCTAAAATCATGCTTTCTGCGCACCCCGGGCGGCGGAGTGAAAATGCATACAAGCGACGACACGCCATGGCCGGATGCGGAATTCGTGCCGCTGGAAGTGGCCAAAGGCGGGCTGATCCTGCTGGACGGCCTGCTGCCGCATGGTAGCGCCGCCAACCGCTCAGGCTCGTCGCGCCATGCCTATTCGCTGCACCTAATAGACGGAATCTGCCGTTACCTGCCCGAAAACTGGCTGCAGCGCGGCCCCGCCATGCCGCTCCGCGGCTTTAATTAGGGTAAATATCACTGGCAGCGGGCACCTGATCTCCGTTAACCTACGGGCCTAAACAAATGAAAAACCAGATCACACTGGGAGGTTATGAAGTATGAAAAAGCTATTTACTGGCGCGCTTGCCGCGCTGGCCCTGGCAATTGCCGGCACTTTCGGCTCCGGCGCCGTCACGGCCGATGAATTCTCGCCCGCCATCGTCTTTGATATGGGCGGAAAATTCGATAAATCTTTTAATGAAGCCGCCTATAACGGCGCTGAAAAGTTCAAAAGTGAAAGCGGCATTGAATACCGCGAATTTGAGGTCACAAATCCTTCCCAGCGCGAACAGGCGATGCGCAACATGGCGCGGCGCGGTGCAACTGTCATCATAGCCATGGGTTTCGCCCAGGCAGCGGCAGTGGAAACGGTGGCGAAGGAATTTCCCGACACCAAATTCACCCTCATCGACATGGTTGTGGACCTGCCCAACGTGCAGTCCGTGATTTTCAAAGAGCATGAGGGCTCCTTCCTGGTTGGCATGGCGGCGGCAATCGCCTCGAAGACCGGCAAGGTGGGCTTCATCGGCGGCATGGACATCCCGTTGATCCGCAAATTCGCGCTCGGCTACGTCGAAGGCGCAAAATATGTGAATGCCGATATCGAGGTCTATCAGAACATGACCGGCACGACCCCGTCAGCATGGAACGATCCGACCAAAGGCGGCGAACTGGCACGCAGCCAATTCGACCGTGGCGCGGATGTGGTCTACGCGGCGGCAGGCGGCACCGGCGTCGGTGTCTATCAGGCAGCCAAAGATGCTGGCAAACTCGCCATCGGTGTGGACAGCAACCAAAACTATATTCATCCGGGCACCATGCTGACCTCGATGGTCAAGCGCGTGGACGTCGCCGTTTATGACGCTTTCATGTCAGCCAAGAACGGCACATGGCAGGGTGGATTCAAAGTTCTCGGCCTGGCCGAGGATGGTGTCGGATTTGCGCTCGACGAACATAACCGCGATCTGGTCTCGTCAGACATGGAAATGAAGATCGAGGCCGCGCGTATGGACATCATCAGCGGCAAGATCATGGTGACGGACTATATGTCGCAATAGGCCGAAGCGCCGCTTACCCAAACACGGACCGCGGCGCTTCCGGGCGGACGGAAAGAGATAAGGAATAAACCATGACGGCGTCGGAAGATGGGCGAGGAGCCTCGCTTTCTTCCGGCGCCGCACCGCCCGCACTAGAACTGATCGGCATCGAAAAATGGTTCGGTACCGTTCACGCAAATTCCAATGTTTCGGTGCGTATCGCGCCCGGAACCATCCACGGCATCATCGGCGAAAATGGCGCCGGCAAATCGACCTTGATGAGTATCGTCTACGGCTATTATCAGGCCGATAACGGCGAGATCCTAGTCAACGGTCAAAGCACAAACATCAAGGGCCCCCAGCATGCCATCGCCAGCGGCATCGGCATGGTGCATCAGCATTTTATGCTGGTAGACACGTTCACTGTGTTGGAAAACATCGTGCTCGGCGTGGAAAGCGGCCGCATGCTAGCGCCGAGCCTGGCAGCGGCGCGCGGAGAGCTGGAACGCCTGGAGCGCGACTACAATCTTGAGGTCGATCCCGACGCCATCGTCGGCGAACTTCCGGTCGGCGTTCAGCAGCGCGTCGAAATTCTAAAGGCGCTCTACCGCGGCGCCGATATTCTCATTCTCGACGAGCCTACGGGCGTCCTCACGCCGCAAGAAGTCGATCACCTGTTCCGCATCCTGGCGGCCCTACGCGAGCAGGGCAAGACGATCATTCTGATCACCCACAAACTGCGCGAGATCATGGCGCTGACCGACGATGTGACCGTGATGCGGGGCGGCGAAGTTGTTGCCCAGGTAAAGACCACCGAGACATCGCGCGAGAAACTGGCGGCCTTGATGGTGGGGCGAACGGTCCTCCTGCGGGTCGAAAAAGGCGAGGCCCATCCGGGCACTGCGCTGCTTGAGGTCGAGGACCTAAGCGTCAACGACCGGTCCGGATTGCCGCGTGTCAAGAATGTCAGCTTCTCGGTGCGGTCGGGCGAAATAGTCGGCATCGCGGGCGTCGCCGGAAACGGTCAATCGGAACTGCTCGAAGCGCTCGCCGGAATTCTACAGCCGCAATCGGGCCATATCCGCATCAAGGGCGAGGAGATTTCCGGCACCACGGCACGCGGCGCGCGCAATGTACGCGCCGCCGGCGTCGGGCATGTACCAGAGGATCGCCAGCGCATGGGACTGATCACGTCGTTTGAGGCCAACGAAAGCGGCATTCTCGGCTATCACCGGGACCGTAAATATAACAGCGCCATTCTCATGAAACACGCCGCCGCCGTTGCCGATGTCGGCCGGCAGATGAAGGAATATGACGTGCGCCCGCCGCTGCCACGCCTGCGCACCGGCGCGTTCTCTGGCGGCAATCAGCAGAAAATTGTGCTCGGCCGCGAAATGGACCGTGACCCGGATGTTCTTCTGGTCGGCCAACCCACCCGTGGCGTCGATATCGGCGCCATCGAATTCATTCACCGCCGCCTGATCGCGATGCGCGATTCCGGCAAGGCGGTGCTTCTGGTCTCCGTCGAGCTTGACGAGATCATGTCGCTCTCGGACCGCATTTTGGTGATGTTCAACGGCGAAATCGTCGGCGAGGTAGTGGGGAGCGACGCCGACGAGCAGGCGCTCGGCCTGATGATGGCGGGCGAGCGGCAAGCCCAGCCGCAAGCAGCCGAAGGCCGAGAAATATCGTGAGCGTCGAATTATGAAAGGCTTGGGCGCCCCCATCGAGGCACCGCGCTGGGTGACCCACGCGCTGGTGCCGCTAATCAATTTGGCGCTGGCGCTATTTGTGTCCGGCCTATTGATTTTGGCACTCGGCGAGGATCCGTTCGAAGCCATATCGATTCTCGCCCATGGCGCCTTCGGCTATCCGGAGGCAATTGGCTATACGCTTTATTACACCACCAATTTCATCTTCACCGGACTCGCTGTCGCCATGGCCTTTCATTGTTACCTGTTCAATATTGGTGGCGAAGGCCAAGCCTATCTCGGCGGACTCGGCGCCGGGCTGGTCGCACTCGCCATCGGTGATTGGCCGGCGCCTATCGTCCTCATCGCCGGCATCCTAGCGGCGGCTTTGTTCGGCGGCATCTGGGGCTTTATCCCGGGTTGGCTGCAGGCCAAGCGCGGTAGCCATATCGTAATCACAACCATCATGTTCAATTTCATCGCCGCCATCCTAATGACCTATCTGATGGTGGATATCTTCATCGAACCCGGGCAGCAAGCGGCCGAGAGTCGAAAATTCGAATCCGGTGCGTTCCTGCCGCGCGTCCATGACATCCTCGCGGCCATCGGCATCAATGCCGGGCATTCCAATCTCAACCTCTCATTCGTCCTGGCTCTGATATGCAGCGTGCTTTTTTGGTTCTTCGTTTGGCGCACGCGCTGGGGCTATGAAATTCGTACTATCGGGCAGAACGAATCGGCCGGCGTCTATGGCGGTATTCTGCCGTCACGCACCATCATGGTCGCGATGTGCATTTCCGGCGGCCTCGCCGGGTTGGTGGGCGTGAACGAAATTCTCGGCGTGCATCACCGCTTGTTGTTGGAGTTCACCGCCGGCTTTGGTTTTGCTGGAATTGCCGTCGCCCTGATGGGGCGCAATCATCCCATCGGCATTTTTTTTGCAGCACTGCTGTTCGGTGCGCTTTACCAAGGCGGAAACGACCTTGCATTCGATATGCCCAGCATCAAACGCGAAATGGTGGTGGTGATTCAGGGCCTGGTGATTCTCTTTTCGGGCGCCCTGGAGAACATGTTCCGACCGCGTATCGAAGCCCTTTTCACGCGCCGCGCCCGCAGCGAGCCGGTGGCAGCGGAATAGGCTAAGAAATGGGCGATCCCGTCACCTTCTTCGTGCTCATGATCGATGCCATGCTGCGCGTCTCGACACCACTCATCCTAGCGTCATTTGCCGGCATGTTCGCCGAGCGCTCGGGCGTCGTCGATATCGGCCTTGAGGGCAAAATGCTGGGCGCCGCGTTCGCCGCCGCGTCGGTTGCGCTGGTCAGCGATTCGGCCTGGCTCGGCCTCCTGGCCGGCGTCGGCGTATCGGTTGGACTGGCGATGATTCACGCTTTCGCCTGCGTCACCCATAACGGCAATCAGGTGGTCTCGGGTATGGCGCTCAATATCATGGTGTCAGGACTGGGCCCGGTATTGGCATACAGCTGGTTTAATCAAGGCAGCCAGACCCCGATGATCTCGGAAGCAGCGCGCTTCCGACCCGTCCACCTTCCATTCGCCAACCGCCTCGCAGACGTGCCGGTCATCGGCGAGATCTATAGCGAGCTGATCAGCGGCCATAATATCATCGTTTATATTGCGATGGGCATGGTGCCGCTCGCCGGCTGGTTCATTTACCGCACGCGCTTTGGCCTACGTCTTCGCGCCGTCGGCGAAAATCCCGAGGCAGTCGACACCGCAGGCATCTCGGTGAGTGGCATGCGCTACCGGGCAATGATCGTGTGCGGCATTCTTTGTGGCGTGGCGGGCACCTACCTTTCCATCGCCATGAACACTTTTTTCGTCCGCGACATGACTGCCGGCATGGGGTATCTCGCCCTCGCGGCCTTGATTTTCGGCAAGTGGAAACCGTTGCCTACGCTCCTCGCCTGTTTCTTGTTCGCCTTCGTCCAAGCGCTGGAGGCGCGCTTGCAGGGAGTGGATATACCCGGCATCGGCATCGTTCCGGTGCAGGCCATCCAGGCGCTGCCCTATGTCTTGACGGTGCTGCTACTGGCTGGTTTTGTCGGCAAAGCGATACCGCCGAAGGCGAGCGGCATCCCTTATGTGAAGGAAAAATGAGCGCTGACCTCACCGATATGATCGAGCGTGCGGCGGCGGTGCGGGAGCATGCCCATGCGCCCTATTCCGGCTTTCATGTCGGCGCCTGCATCCGCGCCGAGAGCGGGCAGCTTTATGCCGGCTGCAATGTCGAAAATGCCGCCTATCCGCAAGGCCAATGCGCCGAAGCGACGGCGATCGGTGCGATGGTGAGCGGCGGCGATACGAGGATCGCGGAGATTCTCGTGATCGGCGACAGCGCGCGCCTGTGTACCCCTTGCGGCGGCTGCCGCCAGCGCCTGAGCGAATTCGCCGGCCCTGAAACGCCGGTGCATGTGTGCGGCCCGGAAGGCTTGCGCCAGACCATCCCGCTCGGCGATCTGCTGCCCTACGCCTTCGTCGCAGACAACTTGGAGGATTGAATGGCGCAGGACCCGAACGCGGCAACACAGGTGATCCGCGCCAAGGCGCCAGGCTTTCACCCCCAAGTCGCGCTCGTTCTTGGAACTGGAATTGGCGCCCTCGCAGAGGCCCTCGAAGGCCCGACCGTCATCGACTATGGCGAATTGCCGGGCTTCCCTCGCTCTGCCGTGGAAGGCCATGCCGGGCGCCTGGTGCTCGGCAATTTATCCGGCGTGTCGGTGGCATGTATGCAGGGCCGGGTACATCTCTATGAAGGCCACTCAGCGGCGGATTTGGCGCTGCCGATCCGCGCGCTCCGCCTGTCCGGTTGCGAGACCCTTGTGCTCACCAACGCCGCCGGCAGCCTCAATGCGGAATTTCTACCCGGCAGCCTGATGATGCTCTCGGATCATATAAACATGACCGGTACGAACCCGCTCATCGGCACCAATGACGAGCGTTTCGGGCCGCGATTTCCGGATATGACCATGGCCTATGACCGGGCGCTCCGGTGCCACTTCGCTGACGCCGCCACGGCGCTCGGCATCACCTTGCATGAAGGCGTTTATCTCGCGTTGCTGGGGCCCAATTTTGAAACCCCGGCGGAAATCCGCGCCTTCCGCACCCTGGGCGCGGACGCGGTCGGCATGTCGACGGTACCGGAATGCCTGGTGGCGAGGCATTGCGGCATGCGTGTCGCCGCGGTCTCGACGCTGACCAACCTCGCCGCCGGCATGACCGACGAGGAGCTCAGCCACGAGCAATCCCTCGCCGTCGGCGCCGAGGCGGCCAAGGATTTAGGCCGCCTGCTGCCGGCGTTTCTCGCAAGCCTCTCGCCCGACACGAGCGGATGAGTCAGACTGAGCCGGCTATGAGTGACAATGTCAGCATATTGTCTACATCCGGTGCGACGCGGCGCAATCCGGGCATGGAATTCGAGCCCGAATGGCTTGAAGAGGTGCGCGTCAATACCAGCGCGGTGGAACGGCGGGCAGCGAACATACCGGCGCGGCGCACGGTCAAAAAAGAATGGCAGGCCGCCTGGCTGCTGAAGGCGATATCCTGCATCGACCTCACCACCTTGTCGGGCGACGACACACCGGGGCGGGTGGCGCGTCTGTGCGCCAAAGCGCGCCAGCCGGTACGCCACGAAATTCTCACGGCGCTCGGCGCTGACGGCCTTGGCCTTCAGGTCGGGGCAGTCTGCGTCTATCACGCAATGATCGCGCCGGCGCGCGACGCCCTGGCCGGCAGCGGCATTCCCATCGCCGCCGTATCCGCAGGCTTTCCCGCCGGACTCAACGCCCCCAGGACGCGCCTGCTGGAAATCGAAGAATCGGTCGCCGCGGGGGCCGACGAAATCGATATCGTGATCGACCGCAGCCATGCGCTCACCGGCGATTGGCGCGCCGTCTACGACGAAGTGCGGGCCTATCGGGAGGGCTGCGGCGCGGCGCATCTGAAAACCATCATCGCCACCGGCGATCTCGCAACCCTGCGCACCACCGCAAAAGCCAGCCTGGTCTGCATGATGGCCGGCGCCGATTTCATCAAAACCTCGACTGGTAAAGAGGCGACAAACGCCACGCCAGCGGTAAGTCTGATGATGCTGCGCATGATCCGCGCCTATCAGGACCGCACCGGACACCGGGTCGGCTTTAAGCCAGCCGGCGGCATCGGTACGGCCAAGGCGGCGCTCGGTTATCAATTTATGATGAAGGAAGAGCTTGGCCGGCCATGGCTCGAGCCCGAGCTTTTCCGCATCGGTGCCTCAAGCCTGTTGACCGATATCGAGCGCCAGCTTGAGCACCGCGCCCATGGACGCTACGCCGCCCGTCACCGCCAACCGATGGCCTAACGTGACCAGCACCGCCAATATTTTCGTCAGCATGGATTACGGCCCCGCGCCGGAGAACGCCGCCGAGGCCGAGAAATGGCTGGACGGCCATGACCGGCGCTTCGGCCTCTTCATCGATGGTGCGTGGCGCATACCCGACAGCGGCCAGACTTTTACCAGCTTCAATCCAGCCACCGCGCGGCCGCTCGCCGAAATCGCCCAAGCCGGCGCTTCGGATGTGAATGCCGCCGTCGCGGCGGCGCACGCCGCGCAACCGGGTTGGGCCAAACTCAGCGGCCATGCCCGGGCGCGTTATCTCTATGCCTTGGCGCGCTTGGTGCAGCGCCATGCCCGTTTGCTCGCGGTGCTGGAGACGTTCGACAATGGCAAGCCGATACGCGAAACCCGCGATATCGATATCCCCCTCGTCGCCCGGCATTTTTATTATCACGCCGGCTGGGCGCAGATTGCCGATCAGGAATATCCCGATCACACAGCGCTCGGCGTCGCCGGACAGATCATCCCGTGGAATTTTCCGCTGCTGATGCTCGCCTGGAAGATCGCCCCGGCGCTGGCGACGGGCAACACGGTGGTGCTAAAACCGGCGGAATATACCAGCCTGACGGCCCTGCTTTTCGCCGAGCTGTGTCAACAGGCCGGCCTGCCGCCAGGGGTGGTGAATATCGTCAGCGGCGACGGTGCGGTGGGCGAGATGATCGTCGCGCACTCGGATATAGACAAGATCGCCTTTACCGGTTCCACCGAGGTCGGGCGAAAGATCCGCGACATCACCGCCGGCACGGGCAAGAAACTCTCGCTTGAACTGGGCGGCAAATCCCCGTTTATCGTGTTCGACGATGCCGATCTCGACAGTGCCGTCGAAGGGCTGGTCGATGCTATCTGGTTCAATCAGGGACAGGTATGCTGCGCCGGCTCGCGCCTGCTGGTGCAGGAGAACATTGCCGAGTCCTTGCTCGCCAAAACGCGCGCCCGCATGGAGAAGCTGGTGGTCGGCGACCCAATGGAAAAGGGCATCGATATCGGCGCCATCATCTCGGCGCAGCAATTGACCCGCATCCGCGATCTGGTGGCGACAGGCGAACGCGAGGGCGGCACGATTTGGCAACCGGCAAACCCCTGCCCGACCGAGGGCTGGTTCTATCCGCCGACGCTGATCACCGATGTGGCGCCTGCAGCGACCGTCGCCCAGGAAGAAATATTCGGCCCCGTGCTGACCGCCATGACGTTCCGTAACCCGAGCGAAGCAGTGGCGCTCGCCAACAACACGCGCTATGGCCTGGCCGCCAGCGTGTGGAGTGAAAACATTAACCTTGCCCTCGATGTCGCGCCGAAGCTCGCCTCCGGCACTGTATGGATCAACGCGACCAACCTGTTCGACGCGTCCTGCGGATTCGGCGGCGTCCGCGAATCGGGCTACGGGCGCGAGGGTGGAGGCGAGGGGTTGCAGGAATATCTGCGGCCGCCCTGGCAGGCCAAACTTCCGGCTTATGAAACGCCGAGCGCACAAGCGCAGCGGCGCGCACCGGAAGCGGGGGCGGAACTGCCGCTCGACCGCACCGCCAAGCTCTATATCGGTGGCAATCAGAAGCGCCCGGATTCTGGCTATACCGCGCCGGTTTGCGCGGCCGATGGTGTGCTCTTGGGAGAGGTTGCGGCAGGCAATCGCAAGGATATCCGCGAAGCGGTCGAGGCGGCACAGAAGGCCGCAGGTTGGAGCAAGACGAGCGCGCACAATCGCGCACAAGTACTTTATTACATCGCCGAGAACTTGGAAGCCCGAGCCGGCGAATTCCGTGCCCGCCTGAACGCCATGACCGGCGCGTCACGCAGCCAGGCGGCGCGTGAAGTGCGCGCGTCCGTGGCGCGGCTTTTCGCTGCCGCTGCTTGGGCCGATAAATATGAAGGCGCGGTGCACCAACCACCGATGCGCGGCATTGCGCTGGCGCTGCACGAACCGCTCGGCGTGATTGGCATCGCTTGCCCGGACGAACAGCCGCTGCTGGCGTTCCTGTCATTGGCCGCGCCGGCGCTGGCGATGGGCAACCGGGTTGTCGCCATTCCATCAGAACGCCATCCGCTTTCGGCCACCGACCTCTATCAGGTGCTCGATACCTCCGACCTGCCGGGCGGCGCGCTCAATATCGTGACGGGCGCCCGCGACGAGTTGGCACTGGTGCTGGCCGAACATGATGATGTGGATGCGATCTGGTATTTCGGCTCAGCGGCGGGCGGTGCTGCGGTGGAGCGCGCCTCGGCCGGTAATCTGAAGCGCGTCTGGAGCGATAACGGACGGAGGCGCGATTGGTTTTCCGATCGTCAGGCCGAGGGCCGGGACGTGCTGCGCCACGCAGTCAATGTCAAAAATGTATGGGCGCCCTACGGCGAATAACGATGACACAAGCCGCGTACTTGCCCCAGGAAATCATCCGCAACAAGCGCGACGGTGCGGAGCTGAGCGATGATGAAATCGAATTCATGGTCGCCGGGTTGACGTCGGGCGCGATTTCGGAAGGCCAGATCGCCGCCTTCGCAATGGCGGTATTCTTCAACGGGATGAACATGACCGAGCGGGTCGCGTTGACCCGCGCCATGACCCATTCCGGGACGGTGCTTGACTGGACCGATGCCGGCTTCGACGGCCCTGTTTTGGACAAACATTCGTCCGGCGGCATCGGCGACAAAGTGAGCCTGATTCTGGCGCCGATCATGGCCGCCTGCGGCGCCGCCGTGCCGATGATTTCGGGCCGCGGACTGGGCCATTCCGGCGGCACACTCGACAAGCTGGATTCGATTCCCGGTTACGCCACCACGCCCGATCTCGCGACATTGCGCCAGACGGTCAAACAAGCGGGCTGCGCAATCATCGGCCAGACCGCGGAGCTTGCTCCGGCGGACGGCCGCCTTTATGCCATCCGTGACGTCACCGCGACCGTCGAATCGCTCTCCCTGATTACTGCGTCGATTCTTTCCAAGAAACTCGCGGCCGGCCTCGACGGTCTGGTGATGGATGTGAAATACGGCACCGGCGCCTTCGCCGCCCAGTTTGAAGTTGCCTTAGAATTGGCCGAGAGCATCGTTTCCGTCGCCAACGGCGCCGGCCTCCCATGCTCGGCATTGCTCACCGACATGAACCAATGCCTCGGGCGCAGCGCCGGCAACGCTTTGGAAGTTCAAGAAGCCATCGATCATCTGAGCGGCGCCGCGCGCGACGAGCGCCTCCTCGACGTCACCCTGTCTCTTGCCGGAGAAATACTCGCCATCGGCGGCTTGTCTGAGACCGCCGAAGAGGGGCGCGCGCGGGCTGAAGAGGTTCTCGCCTCGGGCCAAGCGGCGGATCATTTTGCCCGCATGGTAGACGCGTTGGGCGGCCCAGCCGACATCCTGCAAAAAGCGGCAAAACACCTTCCTGCCGCAGCGGTCGAACAGGGCATTGCACCGGAGCAGCCCGGGATCGTGACCGCCGTGGATGCGCGCGCGTTAGGCCTCGCCATCATCGATCTGGGCGGCGGGCGGCGGCGCGTGGAAGACAGTATCGACTATGCGGTGGGACTTTCGGAAGTTGCCGCCATCGGCGAGCGTGTCGGGCCAGACCACCCGCTTTGCGTCATTCATGCCGCGAGCGTTGCCGACGCAGAGCGCGCTGGCGCGACCATCCACGCCGCCGTCACCATAGGCGACCAAGCGCCCCCGCCGGCACCAACGGTGCGCCAACGCGTCGGGCCGTCAGGTGCGTAGAAACCACAAGCACCGTCAGGCGCGTAGAGCCCACAAGCGCCATCGGGTGCTTAGAATCCACAAACCATGAGCCGCGCCTTCGTTCTGGTTATGGATTCGCTGGGGTTGGGCGGGGCGGCAGACGCCGAATCGTTCGGCGATAGCGGCGCCGATACGCTGCGCCATATTGCCGAGACGCGAGCGCTAGACATACCCAATCTGATGCGCCTCGGCCTCGGCGCAGCGGCGCAGGAAAGCAGCGGTGAGCCGTTGCCGAACGTACCGGCGGACAGTCCGATTTCGGGCGCTCACGGCGCGGCGCAAGAGAACAGCGTCGGCAAGGACACCCCGAGCGGCCACTGGGAAATGGCGGGCGTGCCGGTGATGACCGAATGGGGTTATTTTCCGCGCGACATACCCAGCTTTCCCGTCGACCTGACCGAGGCCTTGATCGACCGCACCGGCATCCCGGGTGTGATCGGAAATTGCCATGCTTCGGGCACGGAAATCATCGCTGAGTTGGGCGACGCGCATATGGTGAGCGGCAAGCCTATCGTCTATACCTCCGCCGATTCAGTATTTCAGATCGCTGCCCATGAGGAGAGTTTCGGTCTAGAGCGGCTTCTCAATATGTGCCTGATCGCCCGTGAGTTGGTGGACGACTATAATGTCGGGCGCGTCATCGCCCGGCCGTTCGTGGGATCGTCGGGCCGCTTCACGCGCACCGGCAACCGGCGCGATTATTCGCTGCCACCGCCCGCGCCCACCCTGCTCGACCGCTTCACTGAGGCCGGCGGCGACGTGGTTTCGATAGGCAAGATCGGCGATATTTTCGCCCATCACGGCACCGGCCGAATCGTCAAGGCAAACGGCAATGCGGAGCTTTGGCAGAGAACTCAGGAGATTGCCGGCGGTAGTGAAAATGCACTACTGGCGCTGACAAATTTCGTCGATTTCGACACCCTCTACGGCCACCGCCGCGACATCGAAGGCTACGCCGCGGCGCTTGAGGCTTTCGACCTGGCGCTTCCCGTTTTCGAGGCCTTGCTGCGCCCGGGAGACCTGGCGGTGATCACTGCGGACCATGGTTGCGATCCGACATGGCGCGGCACGGATCACACGCGCGAAAACGTGCCGGTACTTGCATTCGGGCCAGGCGTGCATCCGGCGGCGCTCGGAACGCGCAACAGCTTCGCCGATATCGGCCAAACCCTGGCTGGCCATCTCGGCTTGGCGCCGCTCGATCATGGGCACTCTTTTCTCGCAGAAATTAGGGCATAACGATTAGCCCTCAAGCGCCGGGCGGGCGCGCTTACCGGAATGCGGTAGGCATTCCGGTAAGCGCCATTGGGACGAGTCTTTGCGGGTTCAACGCCGCCCGACTTAACAGTCCAGCGTGTTATCGCGCTCCCATTGCGACAGCGAGCCGGCATAATCGTCCCACTGTCTATTTTTTAGCTTCACATAACTGTCGATAAAAGATTCGCCGAAGCCGTCACGTAGGTTCTTGTCTTTGTCGGTCAGGCGGATGGCGTCGAGCAGGTTGAGCGGCAGCTTGCGTAAACCGCGAACCTTATGGCCTTCGGTATAGAGGTTGAGGTCAATGCGCTTGCCGGGATCGCGCTTGTTGTTGATGCCATCGAGGCCAGCCACCAGGATACCGGCCTGCAACAAATAGGGATTGGCGGCGCCGTCCATCAGGCGCAGCTCGATGCGCCCGGCATCTGGGATGCGCACCATGGTCGAGCGGTTGTTACCGCCGTAAGCGATGGAGTTGGGCGACCAGGTGGCGCCGGAGGACGTAACCGGCGCGTTGATGCGCTTGTAGCTATTGACGGTTGGATTCCAAATCGAACACAAGGCGGCGGCGTTTTGTAGAACGCCGGCAAGAAAACTATAGGCCACGCCGGATAACCCAAGTTCGCCCTTGGCGTCGTGAAACAGATTTTTGCGCCCCGTCTTGTCCCACAACGAGACATGCGCATGGCAGCCGTTGCCGGTCAAATTGGCGAAGGGCTTCGGCATGAACGTCGCGCGCACCCCGTGATTCTCGGCGAGAGTGCGGGTCATGAATTTGAAGAACACGTGGCGGTCGGCAGTCTTGAGGGCGTCATCATAATCCCAGTTCATCTCGAACTGGCCGTTGGCGTCCTCATGATCGTTCTGGTAGGGGCTCCAGCCGAGCGCCGTCATGCTGTCGCAAATTTCGGTGATGACGTCATAGCGCCGCATCAACGCGGACTGGTCGTAACAGGGCTTGCCCTGGGTATCGAGCGGATCGGACAAATCGCCGCCATCGGGCGTGAGGAGGAAGAATTCCGCTTCGACCCCGGTTTTCATGCGATAGCCGAGTTTGGTCGCCTTGGCGAGCTGGTTCTTGAGCATGACACGCGGCGTATCGGCCATCTCGGTGCCGTCCATCCAGCAATCGCCGGCGAGCCAGCCGACCTCCGGCTTCCACGGCAGAATGACCAGGCTGTCGGCATCGGGGATCACCAGCATGTCCGGATCGGCAGGCGTGCTGTCGAGCCAAGCCGCGAACGCGGCAAAACCTGCGCCATTCTTCTGCATGCCGCCGATCGCCGATGCCGGCACCAGCTTGGCGCGCAGGACGCCAAAATAATCAACAAAACTGATCAGGAAATACTCGAGCTTCCGCTCCTTGGCGATTTTCGCCAGGTCTGCCGCCATGTCGTCACCCTGTTTCTCTAGCTTGTGAAAAGATTGAATTCTCGCTGGACGAATGCGAGGCCTGCCCGCGTCCGTGCGCCCACAATAGCCGTTATTTTTCGGGAATCCAGTCGGTTCCGGCGAGCGGCACTCCGGCCATCGCCGCCGCTTCTATGGTGAGCGCCACTAGATCTTCGGCTTCGAGATTGCGGATATGCGATTTGCCGTTGGCGCACGGGCTCGAGGCGCGCCTCTAACTCTGGATTTTGCGTGGCGATACCGACCGGACAAGCGCCGGTGTGACAATGGTGGCAAAACCCCGGCGCTGTCCCGAGCGCCGCGAAGTCATCTTCGTAGACCGGCTTGTTGCAGCCCAGCGCGATCATCGCGCCAACCCCGATAGAGACCGCATCGGCGCCGAGCGCCAGCGCCTTGGCGACATCGGCGCCGGAGCGGATGCCGCCCGAGACGATGAGCTGCACCTCGCGATTCATATTCATATCTTTCAGCGCCGCCACCGCCTGGCGGATGGCGAGCAGGGTGGGAATGCCGACATGCTCAATAAAGACATCCTGCGTCGCCGCCGTGCCGCCTTGCATGCCGTCGAGCACGATCACATCGGCGCCGGCCTTGACGCAGAGCGGCACGTCGAATTGCGGCCGCGTCGCGCCGATCTTGCAATAGATCGGTTTCTGCCAATCGGTCACCTCGCGGATTTCCTGGATCTTGATGACGAGGTCGTCCGGCCCGGTCCAATCGGGATGGCGGCAGGCGCTGCGCTGATCGATGCCTTCCGGCAATTGCCGCATGCCGGCGACACGTTCGTTGATCTTCTGCCCCAGAAGCATGCCGCCACCGCCCGGCTTAGCGCCTTGGCCGATAACGATTTCGATGCCGTCGGCGCGCCTGAGATCATCCGGGTTCATACTATAGCGCGACGGCAACACCTGATAAATCAAGGTCTCGGAGGATTCGCGCTCTTCCGGCGTCATGCCGCCATCGCCCGTAGTGGTGCTGGTGCCCGCCGCCGTCGCGCCCAGACCGAGGGCCTCCTTGGCATGGGCGCCGAGCGCGCCGAAGCTCATGCCGGCGATGGTGATCGGGATTTTCAATTCGATCGGCTTCTTGGCGTAGCGCGCCCCCAGCGTGACGCCGGTTTCGCAGCGCTCGCGGTAGCCTTCCAATGGGTAGCGCGATGCCGAGGCGCCGAGGAACAGCAAATCATCCAACGTGGGCAATTGGCGCTTGGCGCCAAAGCCACGGATGGCATAAATGCCTTCATCGGCCATGCGCTGAATCTCGGCAATAACCGGGCGCGGGAAGGTGTGCGATTCTTCGAGCCGGCGCGCATCGACGCCATCGGGCCGTGCGACGGGATCAATAATTTCCGGCATTGTCGACATCTAAATTATAGAGTTTGCGGGCCGAGCCAAAGCGGCGGAAGGCGGCCGGGTCGCAGGTCATTCCGGCTTTGTCGAGCAGGCGGGTGAGAGTCTCAATATGTTCCGGCATCATCTCTTTTTCGACGCAATCAGACCCAAGAGCGCCATTTTCACCACGCACGAAAATCTGCGCCTCGTAAATCGAATCGCCTAAATCATCGTCGGCGTCACCGCACACCACCAGATGTCCGGCTTGCGCCATGAAGCCGCTCATATGGCCGACCGAGCCCTTGACGACGATGTCCACGCCTTTCATAGAAATGCCGCAGCGCGATGAGGCGTCGCCGTCGATGACGATAAGGCCGCCGAGGCCGGTCGCTCCCGCCGCATCTGCCGCATTGCCTTCGACGCGAATGGCGCCCGACATGATGTTCTCGCCGACGCCCTTGCCGCATTGCCCCTTGATGGTTATTTCGGCTGCCATATTCATGCCACCGCAATAATAGCCTGCATGACCTTCGATAGAGACCTTGTGCGGCGCTTCCAGTCCGACGGCGAGGGAGTGCTTGCCATGCGGATGAAGCACCTGCCATTCACCCGGCGCTTCACCGTTGCCCTTCTCGTGTAGGCGGGCGTTTAGCTCGCGCACGCTGGACTTATCGAGATCGATAATGTTCATGCCGCTCGCGCGAGCCGCTCGTGCGACCAGCTATAGACCGTAGCCGGCTTGGGCTCCCACAATCGCGCCGATTCAATTCCGGGCAGCGCCGCGAGGGCACGATATTCCGACGCCATCGCCACCCAGTCCGCCGTCTCGCCGAGCACTGCCGGCTTGGCGGCAATCGAATCGCGCAGCACGGAAAAACCGTCGGCGCTGCCCACAGCGAAGGTGTAGAATCCGTCCAAATCCTTGAGCGCATCCTGCAGCGCATCGTTCATCGACCGCCCCAGGCTCAAGCGATGGGCGATGTATCTGGCTGCGACTTCGGTGTCGTTGTCGCTGTCGAAATCGATACCGGCGTGGCGCAGTTTGTCGCGCACGCCATTATGGTTGGAAAGCGAGCCGTTATGCACCAGGCTAAAATCCCGCGCCGCGTAAAACGGGTGCGAATTCTTTGAAGAGATGCCGCTTTCGGTCGCCATGCGGGTGTGGCCGATGGCATGGCTGCCGATCATTTCATTGGGGCCGAAACGTGCCGCAACGTCGGCCGGCAAGCCGATGTCTTTGAATATTTTGAGGTGGCTGCCAATCGACGTGATATTCAGTGCGGGATGGCGCGCGGCGATCGCTTCACGGATGCGGTCCTCGGCAGCGGGTAAGACGAATACCGCATGATCCGCGCGGACAAAATATTCAATTTCAGTCTCCAACAATTGCTCGAAATCCGCCGCCACGCTCGGCCAATCAGCCGGTCCGGCAGCGCGCAAATTTACTTTGATGCGATTTTGCGGCGGTTGGGGCCATACACCGCAAAACCGGCACTGTCCGGGCCGCGCTCCGTCATCTCGACCAACATTGGCGTCAGCAACCTGCCGAGCGAATATTCATACCGTGAATTTTTGAGAAACAGACCGACGATTCCGCACATGGACCCATGCTCCACTGCTTTGTCATTCTAATGTGAGGAAAATAACATTCCTAGTAGGAATATTTAACTAAAATGAATTATATTTTACTTAAAGAAAATAAAACCGCGGTAAATTATGTAAATTATTTGCCCCGCAGAGCGCCGAAGCGGTATAGGTTAATATGGGCCGGACACCGCGACCCCTCTGACTGGGAATGGGAATACCGGCATGTTTGAGGAACAAGGCGATAAGATCGCCGAGTTCGATTCGCCGGTGGAACGCGGCAAACGCGTCAACCGGCTAGAGCAGTGTATTGGGCGAGAAGTCCGGCAACTGCGCCAAAAGTACAATATGACCGTGACGGAGCTTGCCGAGTTGGCCAGCCTTTCTTCCGGCATGCTGTCGAAGATCGAGAATGGCCTGACATCGCCTTCGCTTTCGACGCTGCAATCGCTCGCTTCGGCACTCAACGTATCGGTCACAGCGCTAATGCGCCGCTTCGAAGAACGCCGCGATGCGACCTTCGTACCCGCCGGCGGCGGCCTCAAAATCCAGCGCCGCGGCACACGCGCCGGCCATGAATACCGTGTGCTCGGCCATTCGCTCGGCGACGAAATCACCATGGAGCCCTTCGTCATCACGCTGACCGACAAATCAGAAGTGTTTCCCGACTTCGAACATCCGGGCACCGAGTTTCTCTACATGCTCGAAGGCCGCATGGACTATCACCATAGCGGCGCGACCTACGCGATGGGTCCAGGCGATTCGCTGTTCTTCGACGCCGAAGCAGCGCATGGCCCAGAAAATCTGATCGAAACGCCGATCCGCTTCGTCTGCGTCATCGTCTATTCAGCGGAGCGCGGATAACACCACCTATCTCGCGCAGTGTTCATGGCGAAAGCGTTATTTTTAACGCCATGCCAGCAACGATGCCCGCAAACAGGCTTGCAATGGGTCGTTTTGAAATGATTTGATAAAATACAGTCCAAATCCCTGCCAGTATTTTAAACCGGACCCAAGCAACATTTGAATGCCGCTTATCGTGGCGAGATCGTTGAATACAACTTTGACCTAGATCAGCAGAGTTTTCTGTTTTTCAAGGATTTTGACGGCCGTTACGCCTTCGGACCGAGTTTTCCCGATTTACCAGCACCGGGCGGTGGCGCGGCATTGCCGTCGAGCGGCCAACGGGCCCGAGGCACGGCATCAAGTTTATCTTTAAGCCCACAGGTAAGACGCTCGATACCCGCCCAGGCGATCATCGCCGCATTGTCGGTGCAAAGAGCGAGAGGCGGTACCGCGAGAGTGAGGCCGTTTTCCGTCGCCAAAGTTTTGAGCCGCGAGCGCAGTAGGCTGTTCGCCGCCACGCCGCCAGCCGCGACGAGGGCGCGCTCGCCGGGGTACGTCGCCTGGAACTGGCGAATGGCGTTCCGCCCGCGGTCGATCAGCACATCAGCCACCGCCTGTTGAAAAGAAGCGGCAAGATCAGCGCGGATAATATCGTCGAGACCGTTCTCCAGGGCGCGCACTTTGTGCAGCAGTGCAGTCTTCAGGCCGGAGAAAGAGAAATCACAACCTTTGCGGCCCTTTAACGGGCGCGGGAGGTCATAGCGCGCGCCGTCGCCATCCCTGGCGGCACGTTCGATCGCCGGACCGCCAGGGTACCCCAGGCCAAGCAGCTTGGCCGCTTTATCGAAGGCTTCGCCGGCCGCATCGTCAATTGTGGTGCCGAGGCGTTGATAGCGCCCTACGCCCTCGACCGTCAAAAATTGGCAATGACCGCCGGAGACCAACAACAGAAGATAGGGGAACTGCAATTCTGCATCGCTCAATCGGGCGCTCAATGCGTGGCCTTCAAGATGATTGACGGCAGCCAGCGGCACATCATGCACTGCGGCCACTGCTTTGCCGGTCATCAATCCGACCATGACCGCACCGATCAAGCCGGGGCCGGCGGTCACTGCAACGCCGTCGAGATCGGTGAATTCCGCGCCGGCCTCCTTCATGGCGCGGGCGATCACGCCATCGAGATGCTCGATATGACTGCGCGCCGCGATCTCGGGCACGATGCCGCCATAGGGTGCGTGCTCGTCGAGTTGCGACAGCACCACATTGGCGCAAATTTCGCGCTTATCGGTGACCAGCGCCGCAGCGGTCTCGTCACAACTTGTCTCGATACCGAGGATCAGCATGGATGAGGCCGTGGACCCGGCCCAAGCTCTATTCGTGTGTCTCGGAACGGAACGATTTGGAGACGATCTGCCACCGGCCGTCGAGCTTTAGAAGGGTCAAATAATCGGTGAAATAACGTGGTGGGACGGCGCAATTGAGCTTGGCAAGTGCCGTCGTCTCATCGGACATATCGATCGAGATAATGCGATCGTGGCGCGACAGTCCCTGGCTCTTCGGCGACGGGCGCCCGTTCACGACCTCGAACCATTTATCACGCGACCAATCGAGAAACTCGCCGCCTGAATTGGAAAACAGATGGCATACGGGATGAAAAACGCTGCCAAGTTTTTCTGTATCGCCCTCGTACAGGCCGTCTAGATAGGTCAAAAGGGCGGTTGAAATATCGTTGTAATTTTTATCCATGGACTGTTCCTTATATTTTAATACGTCGCACCGGCAGCGCCCATAGTGCTTCCCGCGCGGCCCCGCGGTCCAGCCCCAAATTGCCTTTCTCCCCGCCTCCCGTGTATGAAGGCGAAAGACATGGAAGGGAGCCATTCGGCGTGACAATCGGCTTGCCGCTCAAAATCGGCACTAGAGGAAGCCCGCTCGCCCTCGCTCAGGCGAACGATGTGCGCGCCCGCCTGGCCGCCGCCCATGGTGAATTGGCGCAAGCGGGCGCCATCGAGACGCATGTCATCAAAACCAGCGGCGATAAATTTCTCGACCGCCCACTCGCCGATATCGGCGGCAAGGGACTTTTCACCAAGGAGATTGAGGAAGCGCTCAGCGCCGGCGCCATCGATATCGCGGTGCATTCGATGAAGGACGTGCCGACTTGGCTGCCGGATGGCCTGGAGATCACCTGTATCCTGGCGCGCGAAGACCCGCGCGATGCCCTCATCGGTGACGGTCTGTCCGGTATCGCGGATCTGCCCCAAGGTGGGCGCGTCGGCACGGCTTCGCTACGCCGGCGCGCGCAGCTGCTGCATGTCCGACCCGATCTCGAGATCACCATGCTGCGCGGCAATGTGGCGACCCGGGTGCGCAAGGTGGCGGAAGGCGAAATCGACGCGACGCTATTGGCGGTGGCGGGCTTGAAGCGGCTCGGTTGCGCCGAGCATATCGCCGCTATTATGTCACCGGAGGAGATGTTGCCCGCCGTCGCGCAGGGCGCCATCGGCGTCGAATGCCGTGCCGATGATAGTCGCGTTCTGAGCTATCTCGCGGCACTCAATGATAGCGAAAGCGCCCAGCGCGTTGCCGCGGAACGCGCCCTGCTGGCGGCGCTCGATGGCTCCTGCCGCACCCCCATCGCGGCGCTGGCAGAAATCGCTGCGGGCGAGCGCCTTTATCTCCGCGCCCTGATCGCACGGCCCGACGGCAAAACAATTCACCGTGCCGAGCGCGAAGGCCTGGTGGCGGATGGCATCGCCATGGGAATTGATGCCGGCGCGGAATTGCGGGCTGCCGGCGGCGCTGATTTTTTCACCGATTGACGCGTATTTCATGTTGCCCCTGGCTCTGCTCACCCGCCCCCGCCCAGATTCGGAAACTCTGGCGGCGCTGTTGCGGGATCGCGGCGTGGCAAGCCTAATCGAGCCGGTGATCGACATCCTGCCGCTCGAGGACGCCGAGTTGCCGAAGCTGGAAAAGATGCAGGCACTGTTGTTGACCAGCGCCAACGGGGTGCGGGCGCTGGCCCGGCTGTTGGGGCCGCCGCCGGAGGCACGGCATATCGCGCTGCTTGCGGTCGGTGCCGCGAGCGCCGAAGCGGCGCGCCAAGCGGGCTTTCAGAATGTGCATTCGGCCGGCGGCGATGTCGACGCTCTCGCCGCGCTGGCCAAAACGCAGCTCAACCCGGCGCGCGGACCGCTGTTACACGTGGCGGGTAGTAAGGTGGCTGGCGATCTCGCGGCTATGCTCGAAAGCCACGGCTTTGATGTCCACCGCGAGCAAATTTATGAAGCGCGCAAGAGCGCTCAGCTCTCGTCCGATGCGCAGCGTGCGCTGGCGGACGGCAAAATCGACATGGTTTTGTTTTTCTCTCCCCGCAGCGCCCGCGCCTTTGCTAAACTATCGTGCGCGGCGGCCGTGGATTCGGCGCTCGCGCAGGTGACCGCAATCTGCCTGAGCGCCGCGGTGGCAGAAGCAGCGTGCGGCGTGACATGGCGCCGCGTGCGTACCGCGCGCGAGCCTGAACAGGCGGCACTGCTCGATGAAGTAGCACGAGAGATCAACGTAGCCGAACATAGCCGATAAGCATGACCTATAAGAATGAGCCGCCCGCTGAGGACGGCTTCGAAAAATTGGTGGAAGACGACGCGCGGGGCGAAACTCGGCGCTTCGGCGAATCGCGCCGCCGTCTGCCACTCGCCGCGCTGGTAGTCTTGCTGGCATTAATAGGTGTCGGCGTTTACGTCGCCTGGCCCAGCATCCAGGACAGTCTGCAGACCACCGCACCGGAAAATAGGGTGACGGCACCTGAGGAGAGAATTAGCGCCGAGCCTGTGCCTGAGCCGGTGCCGGCCCCGGCGGCAAAAGCCGAGCCACCTCCGTCGATACCGGAAACCCCTGCCGCAACGCCCGAGCCATCCGCCGCATTGGTTGCGCTCTCGGCACAAGTTGCAGCGTTGCAGCGCGCACTTGCCGAGCGCGCCGCCGCGCCCGCTCCGCCACCTCCGGATCTAGTGCCGATCCAAGAGGCCATGGCGCGCCTGGAAGAGATGGAGCGGCGCCTGCGCGAAGCGCCCGCCGCCGTCGCGGAAAATTCGATACCCGCAAACTCCGCGTCCCAACCGGTTGCCGCGGCCACGGATTTCCGCACGCTTGAGCGCCTCGACGCCGTAGAGAAATCGCTGAGCACGCTCGATGCGGACAGCGCCGGCGCTGACATCGACTCATTGCGCAGCGGGCAGGCGGAACTAGCCGAACAGATTGCGGCGCTGCACCGACTGTATGAGACGATCGGCGGGCGCGAAGCCGAGAGCGGGCGCACGATGGTGTTGGTCCTGTCATTTTCCAGACTGTCGCGCGCCGTCGCCCTGGCCGCGCCGTTTGCGCGCGAGGTGGAGGCCTTCCGCGCCGCCGCCAATGCAGAGGGGGCCGGCGGCCTTGTCCTCGAAGGAGCCATCCGAGAATTATCGGCGCATGCTCTCAGCGGCACTCCGACATCTTCTCAACTCGCCGCCGCTTTTGACGATGTCGCGCTCGCCGTCATTCATGCCGACGCGGAAGCCGAGGACCAAGGCTGGGTAGACGCCACCATCGGCCGCCTGCGCCGCATCGTGACCGTGCGCCGAGTGGGCGGCGATATAGCTGCCGATAGTCTGGAAGGCCGCTTGAGCGCGCTCCATCTTGCCCTCGCCAGCGGCGACCTCAACGACGCCATTGAGCTTGCTGAGGCGCTGCCAATAAAGGCGCGCAGCGGTGCTGAGGATTGGTTGCGCGGCGCCCATGCCCGGCTTGCGGTGGACCGCGAACTCGGCGTGCTGGACACGGAACTCTCGGCCCGCGTGGCGGCACGCTGGACGGCGGAGGTGCGTGAAAGCGAATGACCCGTGTGGTCATCTTTTTCCTGATTGTCGCCGCGCTCGCGGCGATTGCCGTCTGGATTGCCGATGAACCGGGACGGGTCGCTATTTCATGGGGCGATTGGCTGGTCGAAACATCACCGGCGGCGTTGGCGGCGGCGGCCGCAATATTCGCCGCGTCGGGCGCGCTTCTGTTCCAGCTCGCCCGCTGGCTTTGGGTCGGGCCCCGCACTATTGCCCGGGCGCGCCACTTGCGGCGTCAGCGGCGCGGCTATGTCGCCCTGACGCAAGGTCTTGTGTCGGCCGCCGCCGGCGATCCACGCGGCGCGCGGCGGCTCGCACGGCGCGCCAATCTGTTGCTCGGTGAGCCGCCGCTCACCCTGCTGCTGTCGGCCCAGGCCGCGCAATTGGAGGGCGAGGACGATCTCGCCAAGGCCTATTTCGAAGCCATGTTGGAACAACCCGAAACCGAATTTCTCGGCCTGCGTGGACTGCTGGTGCAGGCCAACAAGGCGGGCGACAATCTGGCGGCGCTGTCGCTTGCCGAACGCGCGTTCGCGTTGCGCCCGCATACGCCGTGGGTGCTGACGACGCTGCTGGAACTGCAAAGCCATGCCGGGCGCTGGTCAGACGCGCTCGGTACGTTGCGCGTGGCGCTCCGCCAAAAAGCACTGGAAGCCGAAGCCGGACAGCGCCGCGAAGCGGGCCTGCTGCTCGAACAAGCGCGCGCGGCGCGCGACGCGGGCGATGGGCGTGAGGCGGCCAGATTGGCGGAACGCGCCACCGGAGCGGCGCCGCAGTTTATTCCGGCGATCATATTCGCCGCCGGCCAATTCCTGGCGCTCGGAAAGCGCTCACAAGCGGAACGCATGATTTCCCAGGCCTGGTCGAACACGCCGCATCCCGCCCTGGCGCAATATTTCAACGAGATTCACAGCGGCGACGATGCCCTAGCGCGGGCCAAATATTTCGAAAAACTTGCTGCACGCAATCCCGGACATCCTGAGAGCCATCTGTTACTCGCCTCGGGCGCGCTAGAAGCAAAACTCTGGGGCTCGGCGCGCAGCCACCTGCAGGCGGTGCTTGATGCGCGCCCAAGCGCCGGCGTGTACCGCCGGTTGGCACTTTTAGAAGAAGCAGAGCATGACGACAAGGAGGCCGCCCGGCGTTGGCTATTGGCGGCGAGCGAGGCGCGCCCGGACCCGCTCTGGGTGTGCGCCGATTGCGGCGTGCCGGACAGCGATTGGTCGCTCTCCTGCGCATCGTGCGGTGCCCTCGACCGCATGGAATGGCGCCAGCCCGCGGCCCGGCCCGCAGCGCTGGAAGCCGGCGCGCCGCCGGCGCCAGCCGAGGCAACAGGGGCGGCTGCCCCCAGCGATAGCACCGGTACCGCCACAGCAGCGGCACGGAACGGACAGGCCGCCGAACCCGCCTGAGCCCACAATTGACGCCATCTCGCGGCGGGGGTAGCGTGCCATCTGTGGCGCCGCCTTAGCTCAGTTGGTAGAGCATCGCATTCGTAATGCGGGGGTCAGGTGTTCGAGTCACCTAGGCGGCACCACATTCGCGCGATGCGCGTTTCGCCCCCGGCAATGATAAACAAAATCACCGATCCCGGGAGATCAGCCCTATGAAAGTCGGCGCTTTTCTGATGCCCAATCACCCGCCGGAGCGGGACTTCGCGGAGGGGCATTACCACAATCTCGACACCATCGAATTTTACGATCAAATAGGTTTCGAGGAAGCCTGGATCGGCTGCCACTACACCGTGCCGCGCGAACCCAATCCGGCGCCCGACCTGCTGGTTGCCCAGGCGCTGCTCAGAACCAAGAATATCCGCGTCTCGCCGGGCGGCTATATGCTG
>Ga0115002_10000253_pt1 | contig 77879 bp, 55 predicted proteins | sample ArcticOcean_MG_C_8_FD_89576 | JGI IMG/M metagenome (GOLD analysis project Ga0115002, IMG submission 89576) | Marine microbial communities from western Arctic Ocean - ArcticOcean_MG_CB11_86 | ecosystem: Environmental > Aquatic > Marine > Oceanic | place: Arctic Ocean: Canada Basin | collected... | reverse complement strand
GCGCTTCCTCTTCCGCCGCGGGCGCTTCCTCTTCCGCCGCGGGCGCTTCCTCTTCCGCCACGGGCGCTTCCTCTTCCGCCACGGGCGCTTCCTCTTCCGCCGCGGGCGCTTCCTCTTCTGCCGCGGGCGCTTCCTTTTCCGCCGGTTCGATCGGCAGATTGGCAATTGCCTGCTTGATCGTCTTCGCCGTTTCTTCGCCGACACCTTCGATCGCGGCGAGATCCGCCTCATCGGCGGCTGCCAGGCCTTCGCTGGAAGCGTAGCCGTTCTGGATCAGGATTTCCGCCATCACTTCGTCGACGTTGAGCAATTCGGCGAGGTTGGCAATCGCCTTGGCAACCTGCTCCTCGAAGTTTGCTTCCCGCTTGTCCTCAATCCGCTGGATTTCAATTTTCCACCCGGTCAATTTTGCCGTCAGTCGGACATTCTGGCCACGCTTGCCGATGGTCAGCGACAGCTGATCGGGGTCTACCAGAACGTTGACGATGCCGGTACTTTCGTCGATCTCGATTTTACGGACTTCAGCTGGCTGCAGGGCGTTGCTGATGAAGGTGCTGTCGTTCTCATCCCAGCGTACGATGTCGACTTTTTCGCCGTTGAGTTCGCGGACAATCGCTTTGACGCGTGAGCCACGGACACCGACGCAGGCGCCGACGGGATCGACTTTCGAATCGCTGCTGTGGACGGCGATCTTGCTGCGGTAGCCGGGTTCACGGGCGACGGCTTTGATGGTCACGATACCTTCGGAAATTTCGGCTACCTCGCGCTCGAACAACTGTTTGATGACGGCCGGTGCAGAGCGTGACACGACGAGGATTGGGCCCTGACAGTCCATGTTCACTTCGATCAGCACGCAACAGATGTGGTCGCCGATCTGGTAGTCTTCGTTCGGAACGCGGTCCTGGTGACGGAGTACACCCTCGGCGCCCTGGAAGTCGATGATGATGTCGCCTTTTTCGTAGCGGGAGATGGCGCCGTAGAGGATTTCCCCGACGCGCTCGGTATATTCTTCACGGATCTGCGCTTTCTGTGCCTGACGCAAACGCTGCATGATGCCTTGCTTGGCGGTCTGCGCGGCGATTCGGCCGAAATTTCGGGGAGTCACTTCCCAGTCGACCAGATCACCGATGTTGACATCGGGCACCTTCGGCTGGACCTGGGTGATCGCTATCTCTTTGTTGGGATCGACGACGCGTTCGACGACTTCGAGCTCGGCGATGGCATTGATATCCCCAGTCTTTGGATCGAGTGCAACGCGCAGGCCGTTGGCGGGCCCGACGGCACGGCGGGCAGCCGAAATAAGTGCTTCCTCGATGGCCTGAGTGACAACGTCTCTATCCAAGCCACGGTCCCGCTCAAAGTAATCGAGCATCGCCACTAGTTCATTATTCATAACGACTTAACCTCGCATAAAATAAAAAATCGGGACAAGCCCACGTATCGCTAATTTTGCCATCCGCCCCTTCGGAAACCCATGCCTTCCAACGACTTCCAACCTGTGTCGTTGGCGCAAAAACCAATCAATAGGCACGAATGCTGCAAAACAGGATGTAGCTGGTGAACCTAATACATGTTGCCGATGAATACAACCACGAATCAACGCAAATTGACTCGAATTAACAGGAGCTTTACAGCGCGATTTCACGATATTTGAAGCGCATGTTCGTATGCGGGGCCGGTCACGAGATCGGCGGCTCGTGGTACCGGCTTGACGGCTTCAATTACGAGAGTGGCATTTCGTGGTACTTTTACGCGAGGGCGGCGGTGAAGCGGGATTTCAGGTCGTCGACGTCTTCGAGGCCGATCGACATACGCACGAGATAGCGTGAAACACCGCTGGTCTCGGCGAATTCCAGTTCATGATAGTGCGCCAGAATTGTGTATGGGCAAATGAGCGTGTAGTTGGTGCCGAGGCTGGGGCCTTTGTTGACGTGGACGGCATCGAAAAAGCGTGGAGCACAGACGGCCTCGTTCTCGAAGATCACCGAACAGAGGCTGCCGTAGCCGCCGCCATCGCGCCGGCAGCGGTCGTAGGCGTCATTGGTCTGGTACTTCGGATAGCAGACTTTGGCGATCTGCGGCTGTGCCTGCAGCCAGTCGCAGATCGCCTCGCCGTTGGCGTTGAAGCGTACCATACGCTCATTGAAGTCGCGGGAATTTGCCTCGAGGCGTTCAGCGTCCTCGGCGTACAGGAAGGCGGCGTCATCGGCTTCCAGCCACGTCTTGAGTGGCTCGAAGAAGCGTTGTTGCGCATTGAGCACAAGTGATCCGGCCATGACGTCGCCGACACCGGAGAAGTGCTTGGTCAGACTGCTGGTAACGGCGTCGGCAACGTGGAGCACAGAGACATTGGCAAAGGTCCCGATGGTATCGTCGACGACGATCGGAAAGTCGTAGCGGTCGGCGAGTGTACGCAGTCGCTGCATATCTGGGCTGTGCAGTGTCGGATTGCCGGGAAACTCGCAGAACAGGCCGCCAATACGTTCCCCACCGGCAAGCAGGGTTTCCAGTTCATCGAGCTCTGCGGCATCGCCGCGGACGAAGAAATGGGTGCCGGCGCCGAACTTCTCGAGGATTTTTAAGGTGTCGACATAGGGGAATCCGAACTGCACAAATTTGCGTTCCGGCGCGAGCTGGTGAAGGGCTCGAAATATTGTGAAGCCGGCCGCCATACCGCTGGCGTAGAGGTAAACGTCGCCTGGGTCTGCGTCGATCAGTTCGCCGATGTATGAACGAATGGTGGTCGGTGTTGCAGATGTCGGCGCGGCGGTCTGCCCGGCCGCGACTGCGGCGGCGAGTCGCGAACTGATCCCTTCTCCGGCATGCTGCCAATACTGCTTGGCGCGATCGAAGCGGGCTTCCGGGAGGCCGACTGCGAAGATGCCGTCGAGTTCGCGAATGTGTTCGTGCTCCGGCAGGGCTGGGTCGGTGAACTGCAGGCATCGGCGGGCAGCGTTGACCGAGGGAAAAGCGAGGCAGCGATCGAAACCGAATTGTCGTTCGCATTGTCGAAACAGATTGGCCGTCAACGGGTGGAAGACGAAGCGCGGATAGCCGGCGCGCAAGGCGTCGACAACACGGGGTTCACCCTCTTCGTAACCGACGTTGTCTTGCCACAGTGGCAGGCATACGGACGTGGCGTGGGCCGAATCAGGGATTGGTTCGCCCAAGTCGGTGGCGTTGCACAGTGGATTCTGTAGGAGGTCGCGCATGGGTCGATTAGCGGATGCTCTCGTCGTACGTTTGCCAGAAGGTCTTGGCGGCGGTGTCATTGATGCTTTGCAGCTCGGGCATATCGCGCAAGACCTCGACGCCGTTGGTGACGCGCTTGCTGTTGAAAACGATCGTGCTCAGGTTGCACGATTTCAGGGGTGTCAGGTCGGTGACCATGGTTTTTCCGATGTCGAGGTGCTGCAGGGACTGTTCCGCCAGCGACCGGATGTCGCGCAGCGGCATCTCGCCATGGCCGCCGGACAGGACGACTCGCCGGAGCGGCAGCCCAGCGAGATGTGAGATGTCGGTCAGCTTGTCGCAGTAAATGGTGAGGCGTTGCAGCGGCATACCGACCAGCGGTGCCAAGTCGACCTCGTTGGTGCATTTGTGGACGCGCAGTTCGACTACAGGCATACCGAGGAGGAATGACAGGTCGCTGCCGGCACCGGCGAACAGTTTGACTTCGCAATGGTATTCGCCCTTGCGATTGATCGAGTAATTGTCATTGGGCAATGATGCTTTCATATACGACTTCAGCACACGGATGCGCCACTTTGCGTTTGCGCGGATAGTCTGGCATATATCGCGTAGCCGCATACGCACTTCCGGGTCCTTGATGTCGCAGGCGGCTTCGAGCCTGAACACGGCGATCATACCCAGGCTTTCCAGGGTGTTTTGAGCGCTTTCACGGTCCTTGAATTGTTTGGCGCCAAGCTGTCTGATCAGGGTGGTGATTTCGCGGCTGCTGGCGACTCCGAAAGGCTGCAGATCGTCGAGGTCGATCATGTCCGGGACCTGGGAGTCGCTGCGTGTTTGCCGTGGTTCGTCGGCAGTGACGGCGACGGCAAGGAAAAAAATTGTGACAGCATGCAGAATTCGACTCATGAAGAAATATACCACGTAATGGGGCACCCGAGAAACCTCAGTTCTGTACGAAGCAAAGTACTTTTTCGAAATCGCCCTGTTTGAGGTCATCGTGATGGATCCAGAAATAGACGGAGCCGTGGTCTCGCGCAATGCGTTTGGAATCGCACTGCAGCAGCAGTAGCCAGTTGTCCACATCCTGCCGTGCTTGGTCCATGGCGGCATCGAAATCGCTGTCGGAGACGCTTTCCGGGATGTAATCTGGCCACGTCGTGTGGATGAAACACTCGACCTGCATCGGCCATTGCACCTCCAAGGGGTGGCCGAGCATGCGATTGTCGGATGCCGTTTCCAGGTCCCGGCCGACGAATTGCTCGTACCAGGGGCGAGCAACACGTTCAACATAGGCGTCGCGCATCTCCAGTGGCATGCCCATCTGATCGAGGGCATGCGAGTGAGGTCCCGGCAAGGTCCGCTCCCGAACAAACTCGATGCGTTGTGCTGCCGCTTCGCAGTCGTCGAGCAGACCGTCGGGCCGAGCGGCCGGTTGCAGCGTTGTGGTGTCGGCGACATAGCGGACCCGCCACCATGATGTTTCGCCTGCCGGCAAGATGTCGGGGCTGTAGAAGAAGTAGAGGATACCCTGCGTCGGCAGGGCGCTGTCGAAATCTGCGAATTCCGCAAGGTTGATCTGCGCGAGGAAACACATCGGCTCGACACCGTCGACCAATGGCCAGGCGAAATTGGCGGGCACGTCCGGCAGCCCGCCGAACATGCTGCTTGCCGTCGCGAGTTGGTCGGTTGTGGCTAACCGCAGCCGCAGCCCTGGTCGAACAGCGCGGCGCAGAGCGTCTTCGAACCCGTCGAGACCGGCGTCACGGATCAGCGCCTCTTCGAAGGGCAACGCCGGGACAGTCGGCGCCTCGGTGGCGGCGGGTTTTGGTGGCGCGTCCGCCGGTGAGGCGTCTGGAACGTTTCGGCTGCAGGCGATTGAGAGCGCTGCGACGGCAAGTATCAGAGCACCGGCTTTCATGGGTGCGGGGAATGGAAATCGTAGAGGTAGGGGCAAGGGGCAGTCACTTAGGTTATTTGGCATTTTTGAACAGGTGCCGGCGTTCGGCTTTTTTGCGGTCACCGCTGTCGGTCCAGAAATCGACGAAGTCCTTGGTGAGTTGGTCGAAATCGATAATTTTCTCCATTGCCTGGTTGACTGAGAGCTGGTTGCCGCGTTGCTGCATCAGCGTCTCGATCATGGCAGGACAGAGGGCGGCGTAGTTGGCATCCTTGTACAGGTGTGTGGCTTTGCGCAGGAAGTAGACGAGGCCCCAGGCCAGGGCGTAGTTCTCGTCGCGTTGCCGTTCGGCTGTGGGGCCGGATTGTCCATACCTGTAGAACGCACGGGCGTCCATTTGCAGCAGGCCTCGCAGGTTGGGCGGCTGCCGGCGATCGGTGATGTCTTCGAGCACCCGCGCGCGCTTTTTGCTTTCCATGACCTGAATGACCTCGCTACTGTGATTGATGCGGCAGGTTTCGAAGAAGGCAGCATGCCCCTCGTTGAACCAGATCGGCGGTTCGATGTGGTCCAAGGCATAGAAGAGGTACTGGTGGAAGGCCTCGTGATAAACGACCTGGAGCATTGTTTTGCGCTTGAGTTTCTTGTTGGTGTGCTCCACCGGCGAAATGACCAACTCCTTTTTTGCAGGCATCCAGACGCCACCGGACCATTCGACTTCCTTATCAACGTAGTTGACGTAATCACTACGGTTGTGGAAGACACGGATGACACTGACCTCTTCGATATATGCGCGCGGTGGGATCAGTTGGGCGTAGGCATCGCGCATGATCTCGATGTCTCGCTGGATCTCCAACGCCAGGCGCCGGTCCTTACGGGTCATGTCCGAGGCCAGCACATAGTTCGGTGTCTCGACATACCACCAGCCGTCCAGGTTCTTGATGTTATCGATGATGCGCCGACGCGTCGCTTCGTACTGGCTGCTATGATCCTGGTTAAGTCCGGACTTGTCCTGAAATTTCTTCTGCTGTCGGTCGCGTGCTACCACTTCCACGGTTTTCATACTGTCGATGCAGCGATCGATGCTGCGGTCGAGGTTGGTGAACCTGGCGGGCATTTTGATGTCGAAGAGGATGAAGATGTGTCGCTCGTCGAGTTTGACAATGAACGCCCGAGCGTCGCTGCTCTTGAAGCTGACGGCGAGATACGGGTGTTCGATTTCGAAACCTTCGCTGGTGATCGCCCCGACGCGGGCACCTGTGAAATATTCGATCCAGCGTTTCCGTTCCGCGTCATTCCAGTCTGGCAGGCGAGCGTCACGTGCTTTTTCGTAATCCTCGGCGGTGATATGTTCGTTGTTGATCAACGGCAATCTGGTCAGGACGTTGCAGGTGAGTTCGCCAACGTCGATGCGGCCGTCGTTGCTCTTGAACATTGCCAGTTGCTGATCGCGCAGCCAGAGTTCGCGGGGGTTATAGGCTTCGGTGCGTTCGCCAGTCGTCCGGCTACGGTAACCGTGCGTCGTCGGCATGGGCAGAGGACTATTGACAAAGCCGGCTAACGGTCTCACTTTGAGCCCGGCAGCATCGAGCGTAACGTACCGCCCCAGCGGCAGCCGTTCCGCTGCCAGCGGCAGGCTCATGGCCAGGAAGAACGCGAGTTGAAACGTTCGGGATCTGGAAGTCGCGATCATAACCAAGAGTCGTCCACCCTGTTGAAAGTTGACCAAACAGTACCGGCAAAACCGGGTAAACCCAAGTAGCGTCTTGTGACGTTTTTGTGCGCTTGGGTGCTTGCTCTGCCCTTGTGGCGCCTATGCGTTCATAGGTGACGCACCCTTGATCGCGGTAATTGCTGCCGGTGTGCTACTGCCTTCGACGATAATTCGCCGGCCAATCGTACGGACAGTCCGCACCGTCGTCTATTTCCTGACCATCGCCTTCGTCGGGACGGTGATTCTCGATCTGTTGTACACGGTGGACAGTGATCGATTCTTCATACCGCTGCCGACGGAGGTTGTTTTTCCGTTCCTGACCATTGTCGGTGTGTGCGCGACGTTTCTGCCGCAGATACCCCATGTGCCCGGCACTATCCTGACATGCTCAGTGTGCGGACTGATGATCCAGGGCAGTTGTCTGAATGACCCGGTCAATGTCCGGATGGTTGTTGAGACACCACGTGGACCAGCCGGTTCTTTGTCTTTGGCATCTTTCTGGTCGTGCAAATGACGGCGTTCCTGCCGCTGCTGAATAACGCCATGCCGTTGGCCCGGCACCCATCTTCGAAGCGCCCGTGCTGGGCCTGACGCCTGACGGTGTGGAGTTTTTCGACCGCGCTCCTGGCGGCTCTACTCGCCGCCAACTGAATGTTGATTGTCGGATATTACCGGTTGGTGGAAGCGGCGGCCGATCCATTTGTCCAGATGCTCATCGGGCAGCGTTCGCGCACCGTCGTGTTCACCGGCAACGTCGATCTGAACCGGAAGATCAGCAGTTTCGTCACAGAGCACGAGAAGCGGATTGTATTACGGGCCCGTTTCGAACAGGCTCCGGGCTACCTGCGCGGTTTCTGCTGCCACGCGTACGCCGAAGGGCGCTGGGTCCTCGTCGGGCCGACGCCGGCGAGCGGCATACCGCTGGGCACTGATCGGACCGGTGCGTGGGATACTGTCTCCGAGAGCTTCCGGGCGCTGTGGACGGACGTTTTTACCAATATCAAACGTGGCTATTTCGCAACAGCGATCGTTGTGAGCCTGGGCAGTATCGGCAGGGGGATTTCCTGGATTTTCTGGTACGGCCCATGGTATATTGCCTAGCCGTTGCTGGTTGTCGCTGCCATCCTGCTGATGCGCTGGCACCGACCGCGGCGACCGAAGGATGCGTGGGTCCGCGAGCTGCAGTGGGTGCGGTCACGCCTGGAACATTTCATGGCCCGCCATCACGTCCATCGGCAACACTGGATGACTATCGGCGACCTCATTCGCAGGATTGATGATGCCAAGGTATCTTATGACAGCGAGTCGGCGGCGCTGCTCACTGAATGCGAGGCGCTGCGCTATGCAACGTCACCACCCGGCCTGGAAACGATCGACAGCTATGCCAGGCGCGTCGCTGCCTGGATATCGGGACATTGACAAGCCGCTCTCGGCGTCACGCGCCGCTGAGTTCAACCCACGGTTCAGATGAAACTGAGATTTTTAGACGGGCCATTTGCCGGACGCGTTGTTGATCTGCACAGCGACGACATGTCTATCGGGCGCGAAGCTGACTGCGATATTGTCCTCAACGAGGATGGCGTGTCGCGGCACCATGCCCGCATTCTGCGCGACGGCGACGATTTCGTGCTGGAAGACCTCGACAGCCGAAATGGCGTACGGATCAATGGTCAGCGCATCAAAAAAACGCAGACCTTGAAATCGCAGGACCGTATCGGTATTAGCTCGCGTATCCTTCTATTTATTGCCGACGACGCCGTTCAAGCGATGGAAAAAAAAGCGCCGCCGCAGATCGCCAGTCCTAAACCTGCTGGGACCGCGCCGCCGCCAAGGAGCAACGGTCCACTCTACGCGAGTGTCGCCGTTGTCATTGCCGCAATCGTACTGTTGGTGATTTGGCGGGGTGGACAGCGGTCGCCGTCAGAGCCCACCGAACCGAGGCCCGATGTTACCAACGTGAATCCGATAAGCGATACGGTCGGCCCCGACATCGATGAACCGCGGACGCCGCGCGAGGTCGATACGGACACCGGCGGCGATTCCCCTCCTACCGGTCCTACCCACACCCGGCCGCAGCTCGGACACTATCTTCTGAAGACCTTGCCGCCGGGCGTCGACGTCATCCTCAACGAGCGTTCTGAAGGGTTGACACCGCTGCTGCTGCAGCGGCTGCCGGTCGGCAGTCACAAGATCCGCTTGGAGAAGCCCGGGTACCGGTCGATGAAGCGGGTGATTTTCATACCGCAGACCGATCGCAGCTTCGACCAGCCCTTCGAACTGACGCAGGAGAGCGGCACCTGCCTGATCAGCAGTAAACCTGTTGGTGCTGCCGTCATGCTTGGCCGGCAGTTACTCGGCCGCACACCTTATGCGGTCTCGGGTTTCGATCCCGGCGAATATGAACTGCGGGTCGTGCAGTTCGGGTACGCGATCCACGCCGAACGCATAATAATCAGCAACCACCGCGCCACATTGATGCATGCCGACCTGAAGCCGAATCTGGGTTCCGTGCAGGTCGTCACGTTGCCGGCGCCGGCCCGGGTGTTTATCGATGGGCACCTGCATGGCCTGAGTGAACCCGGGCAGACCGGCGACCGGCGCTCACGACCGTTGCGCATCGAAGGGCTCAAGGCAGGCGAGTACGGCGTGCACATGGAATACGACGGTAAGAAATCGGTCGCGAAGAAAGTCAGGGTCGAGTCCGGCGTTATGGGGTTGGTACGCGTTACCGTCTGGTCGCCGGATACCGAAGTGACACTTATCGATGGCACGGTCGTAAGTGGTATGCTCAAGGGTCTCAACGGTCACGGCGATTTGCTGGTTGCGACCTCGGCGACACAGGACGTGACAATCATCGCGACGCGTGTGAAGGAGATCCGCGAGGTCGTTGCCGAGGAGGAACAGGTGGAATCCGAACGTCGGGACAATTTCTAATTGGACTTTTCAGCAGTTAGCAGCTTTCTGTTCGATCTCGACGGTACACTCGTCGACAGTGTTCCCGACCTGGCGGCAAATGTTGACCGTACGCTGCTGGCTATGGGCCGACCGCCAGCGGGCGTTGGGCACGTGCGCCAATGGATTGGCAACGGTCTTGAGCGTTTGCTGAACCGCGCATTGACCGGCGACATGGACGGCGTTGCGAGCCCGGACACCTTGGCACGGGCGTGTCAGCTGTTTGAAGACTATTACGGTCGTTTTATCTGCGAAGAAAGCCGCCTGTACGACGGCGCGCCCGAATTGCTGCAGGCGCTGCAGTCGCGGCATGCGAAGATGGCGATTGTCACCAACAAGCCTACGGCACTGGCTATCCGGCTGCTGGAGTTGCTGGGGATCCACGACTGTTTCGAAACCGTCGTCGGCGGCGGCGACACGGCGTTGTTGAAACCCGATCCGGCACCGTTGCTGGTAGCGCTGCAACGGCTGGATCGGCCGGCGGCGACGGCGCTGATGGTCGGTGATTCGATCAACGACATCGAAGCTGCGCAGGCGGCGGGAATTGCCTGTGTCGCTGTGAGTTTCGGATATAACCACGGTGGTGACATCCACGCCGCCAATGCCGATTTGGTCATTGATTCGCTGCATGAGTTGACGGCGTTGTTGTAGGGACCGTGAAACGTTCGCGGCGGTTCCGGATTTTTTTAGCCCTGCCCCAGTGCCATTTTATTGTGACCGTGTATCTTGCAGACGATCAATCACAGGAGGACGACAAATGGTGGAGATCAACATCGCTTACGAAGGTGGCTTGCGCTGCTGCGCGCAGCACGGCCCCTCAGGCACTGAGCTGGTTACCGACGCACCCGTTGACAACCACGGCAAGGGTGAGAGTTTTTCGCCGACTGATCTTGTCGCAACGGCACTGGGCACGTGTGTGGCAACGATCATGGGTATTCTGGCGGAACGCCATGATATCGATCTCACCGGCATGCAGATCACGGTGGGGAAGGAGATGGTGGCGGAACCAGTGCGTCGGATTGGTCGGTTGCCGGTGACCGTGCGGGTGCCGGGCCAGGTGTCAGACGAGAATCGCAAGCGTCTTGAAAACGGCGCCCACACCTGTCCGGTGCACAAGAGTATTCATCCGGACATTGACGCGCCGATCACGTTTGTCTACGACTGACACCCGACGATCGTGAGAGGCAAGTCACCACTGTTTTTGCAATGTTCACGGTGCTGACTATCTTTGCCACGTTCAGCGGACAATCTTGGTTGAGAGGCGGCTACATATTTGAACCTGAGCCTGTTGTTCAATCTTCAGCGCAATTCACAATGCAGGGAACTGAATGGAAAAAGTGATAATAATCGGCTCCGGCCCGGCCGGGTTCACAGCGGCGCTGTACGCTGCCCGCGCAGATCTGGCGCCGGTAGTTTTCGAAGGCTTCATGTCCGGCGGCATGCCCGGCGGACAGCTCATGACAACGACGGAAGTGGAGAACTATCCCGGCTTTCCCGATGGTGGAATTTCCGGACCCGACCTAATGGCGAAGTTTCGGGCGCAGGCTCAAGAGTTCGGTGCGACCTGCCACCAGGAAGATGTCGACTCGGTCGACTTTTCGCCGCCGATGTTTAAAGTGAAAGCAGACAGCCACGAGTTGGAAGCCCACGCCCTGATCATCGCGACTGGCGCCACTGCCCGCCGCATGCATGTGCCCTCCGAAGAGAAATTGTGGAGCCGTGGGATGAGCGCTTGCGCGGTGTGTGACGGGGCACTGCCTATTTTTCGCGACCAACCTCTGGTCGTCATCGGCGGCGGTGATTCCGCCGTCGAAGAATCGACGTTTCTCACGAAGTTCGCGTCGAAAGTCTATCTGGTACACCGGCGTGACGAACTGCGAGCCAGCAAGATCATGCAGCAGCGCGCCCTGGAAAACAGTAAGCTCGAGATTGTCTGGAACTCGGTCCTGGTGGATGCCGAGGGGGACTCGATGGTCAGCGGTGCGACTGTACGCAATGTTGTCACCGATGAAATCAGTTCGATTGCCTGCGCCGGCATTTTTTACGCCATCGGCCACGACCCGAACACCGGCTTTCTCGACGGCGCGCTGGAGACGGATGAACAAGGCTACATCGTTGTGAAGCCCGGGCGGACGTATACCTCTGTAGACGGCGTGTTCGCCTGCGGCGACGTCGTCGATAAAGTGTATCGCCAGGCGGTCACGGCGGCCGGCACTGGCTGCGCCGCGGCCTTGGACGCTGAGCGCTGGCTCAGCGAGAAGGGTATCGAATAACCATCAACCGGTAAACGACAATGAGACGCATAGCACTGATCATCAGCCTGGCACTGGCTGGCGCACTGCAGGCGCAGATCGATGAGGAATGGCCCGGAATCGATGAGATGCCGGCGCTGCAATCGTTTCTGACGGAACTTATGGAAAGCGATCCGGAGGCCTACGACACGCTGACCGAGGCACGCGGGGGAGATGTTTCTAAAGCCTATGCCAAGATCAGGGATGTTGTCAGCGACAGCGGCGAATCGGCCGAGGACCAACGTCAGATTATTCAGGAAACGATTGCTTATTTGCGCAACCGCGACGGCATGGCGAATACGATGGCTGCCGGTTCGACGACTACCTGGGACCACCTTTACAACACTATCATCGATGAGCTTGACGACCTGAACGACCGCTATCTGGCGATTGACCGGAATCTCGATGCCAGGGTGCAGCAATACCATGCGGCGGGTGATGACGCAGCTCGCGAAGCTGCCATAGCAGGTTTGCGCAAGGCGGTCCACAGTGCCTTCGACGAACGCCTCGACGCGCAAAACAAGCACTTCGGGAGGATTGCCAGAATCATCAGCAACGCGGACCGCCGCAAACGTCAACAGACTCAGTTCAAGGAGCGGGTCTGCGAGAAGCGCTTGGAATATCTGCTCACCGACCCGCGATTGCGGTGGTAGAATCCAAGAAATGACCGAGGAGAAAATCTATCTCTTCGACCTCAACGGTTTCATTGTGCTCAAGGCCGTGGTGAAGTCGAAGTGGATCGTGGCGGCCAACGGGCTCATACAAGAGCGATTTCACGCGCCCCTGGGGCGACTGCCCAGACAAGTACCCACCGCTGCGCCTGGTTCTGGCCACGGCGAGAAAAATATCAGAGCATCATCTGGGGAAATGTCGGCGGTCAATTTTCGTCGCCGGTGACTTCAGTGTCCAGGAACGCCCGGCTGCCGATCGATTGCCGCTGCCCCTGATACTTGCCGGCATAGGGCTTGGCGGCCGGTTGGTCCATAAAGCAGAACACCAGTTGGCAGATTCGTCGGCCCGCCTGCAGACGGATCGGCAGGGAACTGGCGTTGTATAGCTCGAGTGTAATGCGACCCTCGAAACCGGGATCCACCCAACCGGCGTTCTGAATGAACAGCCCGATGCGCCCAATCGAGCTGCGGCCCTCGACAAATGCCGTGATGTTGTTTGGTAGCCGGACGTACTCCGCCGTCGTCGCCAACAGAAACGAATGCGGCGGCAGCGTGATACTGTCATTTTCGATTTCGCGATAGATGATCTCACTGTCCAGTGTCAGGATTTCCATCTCCCGGTCTTCAACGACCAGATAGTGATCACCCAGCCTGCAGTCGATCGATGCCGGCTGGATAGAATTAGCATCGAGCGGCTCAATCGCGAGCTCACCCGATTTGATCATTGCAGCCAAGGTCTGGTCAGAGAGGATCATGTGGGAGGCTTCAGGTTTCGGGTGTCAGGTGAGTGTCGAGTGGTGAATCATTCTTTTCTTTTTTCATCCACCCTTGGCCCTACTTTACGACGATGTTGACCAGACGGCCCGGCACACAGATGATTTTGACAACATTCTGTGCACCAATGGCAGACTGCACGTCGGCATCGGCCAATGCCGTTGCTTCCATGCCTGGCGGTGCCAGGTCCGGGGCCATCATCAGCCGCGTTACGGGCTTGCCCTTGAGCTGGACGAGGATCTCGATCTCGTCGACCTTGAGATAGCTCTCGTCGTATTCCGGCCACGGTTCGTAAGCCAGCGTGTCGTTGTGGCCGAGTCGCTCCCAGAGCTCCTCGGCAATATGTGGCGCCAGCGGTGCCAGCATTACGACGAACGTCTCGATCGCGGCGCGATTGCGTGCGGGCGCCTTGCCGAACGCATTGACGAATACCATTAGCTGCGAAATTGCCGTGTTGAAGTCGAGCGATTCGTAATCCTCACCGACTTTCTTGATGGTCGCGTGCAGGGTGCGCTGCAGTTCCGGTGTCAGCGGTTCGTCGTTGATCTCCGCTGCGAGTTCACCGTTCGGTCCGACCAACATGCGCCAAGCCTTGTGCAGGAAGCGATGGACGCCCTCGACATTGCTGGTGTCCCAGGGCTTGACCGCCTCCAGCGGGCCCATGAACATTTCGTAGAGCCGCAGCGTGTCGGCGCCGTATGCCCCGACGATATCGTCGGGGTTGACGACATTTTTTAACGCCTTAGACATCTTGGCGGGGAACTGTTCCAACTCCTCGCCGGTGTTCTTGTGGAAATACTTGTGGTCCCGGTCCTCGACCTGGTCGTTGGCCACCGGCACGCCGCGGGCGTCGCGGTACCCGAGTCCGAGGATCATGCCCTGATTGATCAGCCGCTGGAACGGTTCCTTGCTGCTGACATGGCCCAGGTCAAACAGGACCTTGTGCCAGAAGCGGGCATAGAGCAGGTGCAGGACGGCATGCTCGGCGCCGCCGACGTAGAGGTCGACCGGCATCCAGTACTTTTCCTTTTCCGGGGACCAGGCCGCCGTGTCGTTACACGGATCGATGTAGCGCAGATAGTACCAGCACGAGCCGGCCCACTGCGGCATGGTGTGGGTTTCGCGCCGACCCTTTTGCCCGGTTTCGGGGTCGGTATAGTTGAGCCAGTCGCCGGCCTTTGCCAGTGGTGATTCACCGCTGCCGCTCGGCTTGAAGTCTTCGATCTCAGGCAGTTCGAGAGGCAGTTCGCTCTCGTCGAGCAGCCGGATTTCACCATCTTCCATGTGTACCAGCGGAAATGGTTCACCCCAGTACCGTTGCCGGCTGAACAGCCAGTCGCGTAGCTTGTAGTTCACCGTTGCTTTGCCGATCCCTTCGGCCTCGAGCCAGTCGATCGTCGTCTGCTTTGCGGTGACGACGTCGAGCCCATTTATATCGAGGCCGTGATCATTGGCCGAGCGGATGGATTTGCCGTCGCCGGTCCAGCACGCTTTGCCGGCAAGTAGGTCGGCAACGTCGAGATCGGCGGCGGCAAGGGCAGCGGCTTCCGGTTCGAGGATGCAGCGGATCTCGATGCCGAATTTTTCGGCAAACTCGAAGTCGCGCATGTCGTGTGCCGGTACCGACATGATGGCCCCAGTACCGTAGGTGATCAGAACGTAATCACTGATCCAGATGGGGATCGCCTCGCCGTTGACCGGATTGGTCGCATGCGCCCCAATAAAGACACCGGACTTCTCGGTATTCAGTTCGGTACGGTCGAGATCGGATTTTCGGGAAGACGCCTCGACATATGTCTCCACTGCCGATCGCTGTTCGTCGGCAGTGATCTGCGCGACCAGTGGATGCTCGGGAGCCAGTACCATGTAGGTTGCTCCGAACAAGGTATCGGGCCGTGTCGTGTAGACGCGGATGACATCGCTGCGATCGACCACTTTGAAATCAACTTCGGCACCGGTGGATTTGCCGATCCAGTTGCGTTGCATTTCCTTGATACCTTCCGGCCAGTCGAGGTCGTCGAGATCGTTGAGCAGGCGCTCGGCGTACTCGGTGATGCGCAGGATCCATTGCTTCATCGGCCGCTTTACGACCGGGTGATTGCCGCGCTCGCTCCTGCCGTCGATCACTTCCTCATTGGCCAGCACGGTACCGAGCTCCGGGCACCAGTTGACGGCGATCTCGTCGAGATAGGCCAGGCCCTTCTTGTACAACTGCAGAAAGATCCACTGGGTCCAGCGGTAATATTTCGGATCGGTCGTGTTTACCTCACGTGACCAGTCATACGAAAAGCCGAGCGACTGGATCTGGCGCTTGAAGTTGATGATGTTCCCGGCGGTTGTCTCGGCTGGGCGGGTGCCGGTCTCGACGGCGTATTGCTCGGCCGGCAGTCCGAACGCATCCCAGCCCATCGGGTGCAGCACATTGTAGCCGCGCATGCGTTTGTAGCGGCACCAGATATCCGTAGCCGTGTACCCCTCCGGATGCCCGACGTGCAGTCCTGCACCGCTGGGATACGGGAACATGTCGAGGACATAGAGCTTTGGCTTGTCCGATTCGTCCTCGGCTTTGAAGGTCTCGTTGGAGACCCAGAATTTCTGCCACTTCGGCTCGAACCTGGCCGGCCGGTATTTGGCATGTTCTTCGGTTGCCATAATGCGGTTCTCACAAGTTGCGCAACACTTGGTTGCCGTAGGTCAAAAGGTAAAATCGCTGTCTGTTGCCAACTCGCGTCTCAGGCGTGGCCGGCGACCTCGAGGATGGTCTGCTTGAGGTCGATCGTCGGCGCGTAGCCTAATAATCGTTCCGCCTTGCTCAAGTCCGGAACGCGGCGCAGCATATCCTCGAAGCCGTCTTCGTAGGCTTCGTCATAGGAGATATGAGTGATTTCGGAATTGCTCTGCAATGTATCTTTCACGGTTTGCGCCAGGTCGTTGATCGAGATCTCGCTGTTCGATCCGAGATTCACCACCTCGCCTTCCGCCGCCGGACACGAGAGCAGGTCGGCCATGGCGCGGGTTATATCGGCGACATTGGCAAAGCACCGCGTCTGTTCGCCGTCGCCGAAAACGGTGATCGGATCGCCGTTGAGCGCCTGGCTCACGAAATTCGGAATGACCATGCCGTACTGACCGCTCTGGCGTCGGCCGACAGTATTAAACAGCCGCAGGACGCAAACCGGAATACCCGACTCCTTCGCCATGGCGAAGCCGGCAAATTCATCGATCGCTTTGGAGCATGCATAGGCCCAGCGGTGTTTAGTTGTTGGACCGCTGACCGTATCGTCGTCTTCGGAGAACGGTACTTTCGAACTTTTACCGTAGACTTCCGAGGTCGAGGCGATCACCACTTTCCTGCCATACCGCTGCGCCGTATTGAGGACGTGCGTGGTGCCCTCGACGTTCGTGCGGATCGTGTGCAACGGTTGCTGGACGATCAGTTGTACGCCGACAGCGGCAGCCAGATGATAGATGACATCGCACTCGCTGACCAGAGGGTCCAGGACCCTCTCGTCGAGAACCGTGTCGATGGCGAATGTGAAATCGGGATTGTCGACGTGCTGCTCGACATTACTCATGCTGCCGGTCGAGAGATCATCGAGGATCACCACCGAACAGCCGCGCCCAAGCAGGACGTCGCACAGATGGCTGCCGATGAAGCCGGCGCCTCCGGTGATCAATGCCTTCATGAGTTCTCCTCGGTTGCACAGCGGCAGTGACAAAGTGAGCCAATACGATAGCATCACCACGGGCCGACGCAACCTCGCCGCTGGCTGAGTGCAACCGTCCCGTCGGCGAGGGTTGCGATGCCTGGGATTCGCGCTGGCGGCGCGTCGAATGTCGGCCGTAGTCGATACTTCTGGGACGCCGCAGGCGGCTGTCTCGCAAGCTCAGCTGTGCCGGTCGGCTACTGTCGAGCCTTACCCACTGGTGAATATGGTCAGTCGGCTATATTAACCGGCACCCCCGCTTCCCTGCCGCGCTCGGCGGGGAAGCGGGGGTGGACGTATGTTATAGCCAACTGACCGTCGCTCCAGTGGGACAAGCCCACTGGCGGTTAGACCCACTCCCACTCCCAACCCAAAACGAGTACACCTATGCACAATCGCATTTTGATCGCAACCTTCGCAGCTGTTCTTTCATTCATCACCATCCCCACGCTGTTTGCGGCGGAGACTGTCATTGCGGAGGGAGAGGCGTTTCGCCCCCTCGATGATAAGGGGTGGCAGGTGACGCACCAGGACGATAGCTGGGCGAGCCACACCTATGGCGGCGCCTGGTCGTCGCACGGCGGACTGCTGGGCGCACCGGAGGACAGCGTCGGCAGTGTCGCGGTACAGCCTGTGACCATCCCTGCGGACGGCGACTACCGGGTCTGGAGCCGGTACCAGGCACCGCCGTATTTCAACTTCATGCATCGGGTCGAGGTGCATCAGAACGGCAAGGTTCTCTACTCCGAAGTGTACGGGAAGAGTGAGACGATGCGGCAGTGGAGCTTCGGCGTTGAATCCACCCAGCTCTGGTGGCCGTGGGGGACCGATCACGATGCCGCGGAAGCACCCGACAAATCCGTGAAGCTGAAGGCCGGCGCCGCCGAACTACGCCTGGTTACGGTCAAGATGCCCGCACCCGCCGGTGCGCCGATGGTCGATCTGATCGCGTTGACGACCGACCTGACGCCCGCCGCGACAGGACCGACGGGGACGCTATTCACCACCCACGCAATGGCTGCGAGTGAGCTGTACATGCGATTCCAGAACACGACCGCTGCCCCGGCCAAGCTCACCCTCAACCGGCTGACCGGGCATTATCAGCCGCTCAATTACGTCGGCGGCAGCACTGAAATTCCCGCCGCCGCGGTGCCCGCGGGTGCGTGGAGTGCGTGGACCAACATCGCACCGTTCTGCGTGCTGGTGCATCAGGACGGCCTGGAGATCACCCTGGCCGGTGCCGACGGATACACCGTACAAGTGGCGCGCGACGCAGCGGGACGAGACCTGGTTGGCGACATGCAGATTGCAGGGGCCGTCGGCACGGTCGTGATCCCAATGGACATCATCTGGAACCGCGAGCGCAAAGTGTTGACCAACCGCGAACACAGCGACGCGATTATTAAACTGGCGAAGACGAAATGGCGGACCGCCAACAACGGTCGCAAGCCACAGGAGATTCTTTATCACGGGGCCGCTGACGGGCCGGAGTTGAGGGACGCACTCGGGTTCAATACCGCGTTACCTGAGGGCTACGATCAGAATCCGGTCTCCGGCTTGTATGCGCACGCGGGTACGCTTGACGAAATTCGGGCGCTCGCCGACCGCATCGAAGACAAGGCGGCCCATCGCATTGTCAGTTTCTTTGATGAAGCGACTATGCCGTTTGAGGAAGCCGAAGCGCTCACCAAGCTCGCGAGGAAATTGATCGGTCCGCAGATCGAAACCGGAATTAATTACACGCCACATTTTCCGTTGCCGCAATACTACGGCGAGCAGGCCACGTGGGTCGATATGTTCAAGGCCGGCCCGGAAGGCATGACAACGTTCTGGACGGAGGATTTTCTCTTCAGCGTTCCGCAGTTGCCGCAGACGTTTTCGTGGACGTACGCCGCGATTCATTGTGCGATCAAATACAACGGGCAGAAGATCCAGATGTATGTGCTCCCCCACGCGCCCGGGCAGGTCCCGGCGTTTCTGCGGCGCAACCTCGTAATGAGTGTCGGTGCCGGGGCTCAGTTCATCAACCTCTTCTGTGTTGCACCGTCAAACGTCTTCACCGAAAACTACGTCTCCTGGGGATACACGGACAGCTTCCGCGTCATTCACGAATCGATTTTCGACTCCGCAGAAGCGGAACCTTACCAGTTAGAGGGAGCCATGCGCCCTGGCCGTGTCGCGGTCGTTCGCAGTCACGCCACCGAGGAAAATGAAAGCAAATACATCGTCGACCCGACCCGCGAGCCGTTCATGAAGGACTGCTCGAACGCGGCTACCGAGCAGACGTACAACCGCCAGATGATCTGCCGCATGGATCAACAGATGCAGTACCTCGCGCTGCGGCATGCTCAGTACAAGGTGGATGTGATCACAGAGGACGATATCATCGACGGCTACCTCGACGGGTATGACGTCGTGCACTTTGCCGGCGAATGGATCGACAGCCGGGCCGTGCCGAAGCTGGCGGCCTGGGTCGAGGCCGGCGGCATCCTATACGCCGCGGCGGGCGCGGGACATCTCGATGAGCACGGCAAGAAGTCCGATGCCATGCTGTCGTTGCTCGGGTTGACCGACACATCGATCACGAAGAACGTGCATATCATGCGGCCGCTCCTGGAGATGCCGCTTGTCGAACCGATCGACACGATCTCGCTCGACGGTGTAGCCGGCAAGATCGACGCCATTGCGATGCGCCAGACGTTTACGCCGGCCACCGCAAAGGTGATCGGAACGTGGCGCGACGGCAGTGCTGCCGCGACTATACAGAGCCATGGAAAAGGCGAGGCGATAGCCGTCGGTACGCTATCGGGGGCGAGCTATATCCGCAGCGGCTTGCGGCCCGTGCCATTCGCGCGCGGCGGCAACAGGGAGCTCTATAATCCGACCGAGTTTTCACCGGCAGCCGCGGAGCTCGCCTGGTTGGGGGTAGCTCGGTCCGGCATCAAACGTTATGCCGAGTGTTCCAACAACCTTGTCGAGGCACTCATTATGGACAGCGACAAGGGTACGTTGCTCACCCTGGTGAACTGGGACAATGCCGTACAGCCGGCGTTGCAGGTGAAGATCCGCGTCTCAAGCAAACCCGCATCCGTACGCACCGTGCAGGGGCAAGCGGAGATACGGGACTGGTCGTACAGGGCCGGCGTGCTCACCTTCACGTCCGACCTTGAGTGGGCCGACTACATCCTCATCGCGAATGTTGTGGCCGAGTAGGCAAGGGCACGCCGTGCGGCAAGGATATGGAGTGCGGCGGCAGAGCGAAGCGTCGACGCCCCGGCCGGCTATTGGCGGCGCTTACCTTTGGCTGGCCGAAACGCCTTGCTCCCGCTATCCATGTGCCACTGCTGAAGCCCCTCCGCACGCGAAATGACGTACGGCGCGTGTGGGCGATTTCCACAGTAAACCGTTGCGGCCGGCGCAGCTGGAACGGTTTTTCAGGACGGCACCATCTCGGTGCGGCGGATACTGTCACCGACGTCCTCCGTCGATGACGATTCCGAGAGCGACATGGTCTCGGTGTTGGGTGCGTTGCGCGGACTTTACGCAGGCGCTATCGAACGCACCAAGCTGAAAATTATCGGGATCACGGGCCAGCCAACAAGTTTCGAGACCACGGTGCCGGTGACTTTGTGCGGCCGAACTGCACCGTTTTTAGCCTGACTTTCTTTCTCGCCGGTTTTTTATGGGCCTGGCAGCAGCGGCAGATTAATCGCTGCCCGATGTTCATTGAAGTGTGCGGTCGAGCCGCACGTCACGGTTGCCGTTCGCTCGATCGCGTAGAGACTTCACGCCCGCGTAGAGCCGTGTCTACTCAGATTCCCAATTTGGCATGGCGAATGAGCCTTTGACATGCTGTCTGCTCACTGATCACGTCCATCCGTTGCAGCCACAGACAGACCGTCTGCGAAAGCTGCGAAGAACAATCCCGGGGAGGAGCATCTACCGGCGCGGCAGGTCGCCTTCTCCTTTGGTCGGCAGCTCAGTGTGGCCGGTGAGATAGCGGTCGACGCCGCAGGCCGCTTCGCGTCCTTCGGAGATGGCCCAGACAATCAGTGACTGGCCGCGCCGCATGTCGCCGGCGCAGAAGGTGCCGTCGCGGCTGGTCATGTAGTTCTCGTCGGATTTGACGTTGCCGCGCTCGTCGAGCTCAATGCCGAGCTGCGCGACGACACCATCGGGCTCCGGACCGAGAAAGCCCATAGCAAGCAGCACGAGCTGGGCCGGGTGGTGTTTCTCGCTGCCCTCGACCTCTTTCATTTCGGGGCGTCCGCCGTTGGGGTTGGGCACAAATCCGACCTGCACCGTGATCAGTTCGTCTACCTTGCCGTCGACGCCGATGAGTTTTTTGGTCATGATGCTGTATTCGCGGTCGCAGCCTTCCTCGTGCGATGAGCTGGTGCGCATGCGCATCGGCCAGTATGGCCACGGCTGGTTTTCGGGCCGCCCGTTCGGCGGCTGGGGGAAGATCTCGAAGTTGGTAACTGACGCGGCGCCGTGGCGGTTCGATGTGCCGATGCAGTCGCTGCCGGTGTCGCCACCGCCGATGACGATCACATGTTTGTCGGTCGCCATGATCTGCTTTTCGGGTTCCGGATCGCTCTCGCACCGCTTGTTCTGCTGCGTCAGGAATTCCATGGCGAAGTGAACACCGTCGAGCTCGCGTCCGGGAATCTGCAGGTCACGTGGTTTGGTGGCGCCGCCGGAAAGGACCACGGCGTCGAATGCGTCCAGCCTGTCGACCGGGTAGCTGAAGCCGACATCGGCGTCGGTTTCGAATATGATACCCTCGGCTTCCATGAGTTCGATGCGCCGGTCGATGAGCCATTTCTCCATCTTGAAATGCGGAATGCCGTAGCGCAGCAGACCGCCGATGCGGTCGGCACGCTCCAGTACGGTCACCGTATGCCCGGCGCGGTTGAGTTGCACGGCTGCGGCTAGTCCGGCAGGCCCGGAACCCACAATAGCGACGGTCTTGCCGGTGCGCTGCGCCGGCGGGCTTGGCTTGATGAAGTCGTGTTCCCAGGCATACTCGACGATCGCCTTCTCGATATTCTCGATGGTCACGGGCGGGTCCGTGATGCCGAGCACGCAGGCTTCCTCACACGGGGCGGGGCACAGGCGCCCGGTGAATTCCGGGAAGTTGTTGGTGGCGTGGAGACGATCGATGGCTTCACGCCAGAGCCCGCGGTAGACCAGGTCGTTCCAGTCGGGGATGATGTTGCCGAGCGGACAGCCGCTGTGGCAGAAGGGCACACCGCAGTCCATGCAGCGTCCGGCCTGATTCTTCAGCTTTTCCTCAGGATGCGGCTCGTAAAATTCCTTGTAATCGCCTACACGTTCCGCTACAGGCCGCTTCGCCTGCAACTCCTGTGCGAACTCCATGAATCCTGTCGGCTTTCCCATCGCTGTCTCCATTCGCGGTGCCTGTCACCGCAATTTCAGAATTATGCGGTCACCGCATCCTCTGCTTCGATTTTCTGTTCAGTGAGTCGCTGCAGGGCGGCTTTGAAGTCTGATGGAATGATCTTGACGAACTTGCTTAGGCTCGCGTCCCAGTTGTCGAGCAGTCGTTGCGCTACGAGGCTGCCGGTGTAGTGCTGATGGCTTTCGACAAGGTCCTTCAATTCGGCGATGTCGTCGTCGTCGTCGAGCGTTTCGAGTTCCACCATTTCCATGTTGCAACGATACTGGGCGAAGTCGCCCTGCTCGTCGAGCACGTATGCGATACCGCCACTCATGCCGGCTGCAAAATTGCGGCCGGTGCCACCGAGCACGACTGTGCGCCCCCCGGTCATGTATTCGCAGGCATGATCGCCTACTCCCTCGACGACAGCGCAGGCGCCGCTGTTGCGGACGCAAAAGCGTTCACCGGCAATGCCGCGGGCGTACAACTGGCCAGACGTCGCGCCGTACAGCGCGACATTGCCGATGATGATGTTATCCTCGGCAACGAAGGTTGTACCTTCTTGTGGGCGCACACTTACCTTGGCACCGGACAGACCTTTGCAGAAGTAATCGTTGCCGTCGCCATGCACGTGCATGGTCAGGCCGCTGGCACCGAAGCAACAGAAGCTTTGCCCGGCGGAGCCCGTACAATTGAAGGTGATCGTATCGTCCGGCAATCCTTCGGCGCCGTGGCGCTTCGAAATTTCGCTGCTCAATATCGTTCCGACGGAGCGGTTGATATTGCGCAACGCAATATCGTGCTCGACTGGCGTACCGTCTTCCAGAGCCGGCGCTGCCAAGTCCAGCAGCGTAAAGTCCAAGGCACCATCGAGCCCGTGGTCCTGCGTCTGGGTGCAGTGTGTGCCGATCTCGGGACCAACGTCTGGCTTGTACAGAATTTTTGAGAAATCGAGCCCCTTCGCCTTCCAATGGTCGATGGCTTCGTTGACGTCCAGCTTATCGACGCGCCCAACCATTTCATTGATCGTGCGGAATCCCAGATCGGCCATGATCATCCGCATTTCTTCGGCGACGAAATGGAAGAAGTTGATGACGTGCTCCGCCTCGCCGCTGAATTTTTTGCGCAGCTCCGGATCCTGTGTGGCCACGCCTACGGGACAGGTATTGAGGTGGCAGACGCGCATCATGATACAGCCCATGACGACCAGCGGTGCAGTTGAGCAGCCGAACTCCTCGGCACCGAGCAGGCAGGCGATAGCGGCGTCGCGACCGGTCTTGAGCTGGCCGTCACACTCGACGACGATTCGGCTGCGCAAGTCGTTCATCACCAGCGTCTGCTGCGTTTCGGCCAAGCCCAGTTCCCATGGCATGCCGGCGTGTTTCAGCGAGGTCTCCGGCGACGCCCCGGTGCCGCCATCCCAACCACTGATCAGGACAACATCTGCTTTGCCCTTCGAGACGCCGGCTGCGACTGTGCCGACACCGAAGTTCGAAACCAGCTTGACGTTGATACGGGCGTCGCGGTTCGAATTCTTGAGGTCGTGGATAAGCTGCGCCAGGTCCTCAATCGAATAGATGTCGTGATGCGGCGGCGGCGAGATCAGGCCGACATACGGCGTTGAGTGTCGCACCTCGGCGATCCATGGATAGACTTTTGTGCCGGGCAACTGTCCGCCCTCGCCGGGCTTGGCGCCCTGGGCCATTTTTATCTGCAACTCGCGCGCATTGACCAAGTACCAACTGGTGACGCCGAAACGGCCGGATGCCACCTGCTTGATAGCGCTGCTGCGCAGATCGCCGTTCTCGTCCGGCACGTATCGTTTGGAATCCTCGCCGCCTTCGCCGCTGTTGCTCTTGGCGCCGATACGGTTCATCGCGATTGCCAGAGTTTCGTGCGCCTCCTTGCTGATCGAGCCGTAAGACATGGCCCCGGTCTTGAAACGCTTAACGATCTCCGTCCATGGTTCGACTTCATCCAGCGGGATCGGCTCGGGCAACGTCTTGAACTTGAACAGACCGCGCAGCGTGCCGAGTTGTTCGCTCTGATCGTTGATCAGCCGCGCGTATTCCTCGTAGGTTTGAAAACTCTCGGTGCGCGTCGCTTCCTGCAGTTTGGCAATAGTCATCGGGTTAAGCAGATGAAATTCGCCGTCGCGCCGCCACTGGTAAAGTCCGCCGACGTCCAGGTCGAGTTTGTCATCGACCTCAGTTGCCGGGTAGGCCCGGTCGTAACGCATTTTAACTTCCCGCGCGATACCGTCGATGCCGATGCCTTCGACACACTGATTGGTCCAGGTGAAATACTTGTCGATGACCTCGCTGCTGAGGCCGACACTATCGAAAATCTGCGCGCCTCTATAGCTATGCAGCGTTGAGATGCCCATCTTCGACATCACTTTTATGACGCCTGTCTCAGTCGACTTGATGTAGTTGGTGATGGCCTTCTCGATGTCGGTGCCCGGCAGCAGCTCTTCGAGGATCATCTGGTCAAGTGTCTCGAACGCCAGGTACGGATTTACTGCACACGCTCCGTAGCCGAAGAGCATGCAGAAATGATGAACTTCCCGTGGCTCTCCGGACTCGACAACGATGCCGCAGCGTGTGCGCAGTCCGTCGCGGATGAGATGGTGGTGCAGCCCTGCGGTCGCCAGCAGTGCAGGAATCGGTGCGTACTCCGCTGTTGCCGAGCGATCGGAGATGATCAGGATAGCCACGCCTGCGGCGATTGCCTTCGAGGCGGCAATGCAAAGTTCGTCCATGGCCGTTTCGAGCCCGGTGCCGCCGTCGGCGACTTTGTAGATCATTGGTAACGTGACGGATCGGATGCCGTTGACGTCCATCTCGCGGATGCGTTCGAGCTCTTCGTTGGCGAGGACGGGGTGCTCGAGCTTGAGCATGCGGCAGTGTTCCTCGGTCTCCTGGAAGAGGTCGCGCTCGGTGCCGATGTTGGTGATGTTCGAAGTGACCAGCTTTTCGCGGATGGCGTCCAGCGGCGGGTTGGTAACCTGCGCGAACAACTGTTTGAAGTAGCCGTAGAGCAATTGCGGCCGATCCGAAAGCGCGGCGATCGGGCTATCCGCACCCATCGAGCCCAGGGCTTCCTTGCCGCCTTGCGCCATCGGCTTCATCAGGATTCGCAGATCCTCCAGGGAATAGCCGAACAGTTGCTGGCGTTTGCGTACGGTGCTGAAGTCGGTAGCAGTTGCGTTGGCCGATGCGGGCAGGTCGCCGAGGCTGATCAGGTTCTTCTTGAGCCACTTGCGATACGGTTTGCGCGCCGCCATATCGTCTTTGATCTCGTCGTCATCGACGATACGGCCCTGGTCCGTGTCAATCAGGAAAATCCGGCCGGGCTCGAGACGCCCGAGATAGTCGATATTGGCCGGGTCAATTTCCAATACGCCTGTTTCGGATGCCATGATGACGAGACCGTCCTTGGTGACGGTGTATCGCGACGGGCGCAGACCGTTGCGGTCGAGCACCGCGCCCAGGCAGACGCCGTCGGTGAACGGGATCGATGCCGGTCCGTCCCAGGGCTCCATCATGCACGAGTGGTACTCCAGGAAAGCCTTTCGCGAGTCGCTCATCGTATTGTGATTCTGCCAGGCCTCCGGGATCGTCATCAAGACGGAATGCGGCAGGGATCGGCCGGTGTGATAAAGCAGCTCGATGGCATTGTCGAGAATTGCAGAATCACTGGCGCCCGGCGTCAGGATCGGCAGCAACTTCTTGATGTCGCTGCCGAATTTGTCGGAATCGAAAAGGTTCTGGCGCGCCTGCATCCAGTTGACGTTGCCGCGCAGCGTGTTGATCTCGCCGTTGTGGCAGAGGAAGCGGAAGGGCTGCGCCAGGTCCCAGGTCGGAAAGGTATTGGTGCTGTAGCGCTGATGTACCAGGGCCAGGGCAGTGGCCATGTCGGGGTCGCGCAGGTCGGTGTAATAGCGCTCGACCTGATCTGCCAGCAGCAGGCCTTTGTAGGCGACCGTGCGGCATGAAAGGCTCGGAATATAAAAGGCCTGCTTGTCCGGCAGCTCGGAGTTTGCAATAGCGTTTTCCATGACGCGGCGTATGACATACAGCTTGCGCTCGAACGCCGCATCGTCGGCGAGTCCGGTGCTGCGGCCGATAAAGATCTGTCGCAGCCGTGGCTCAGCCAGGCGCGCCACGTCGCCGATGACGCTGCTGTCCGGCGTAATCTCGCGCCAGCCCAGAAAGTCCTGACCTTCGGTCCTGACGATTTGCTCGAACTGTTCGACGCAGTACTGGCGTTGCTGGTCATCCTGCGGCAGAAAAACAAAGCCCATGCCGTATTCGCCGACGTCCGGAAGTTGAATGCCGATACCGCCGCAGGCGTTCTGCAGAAACCGATGCGGCAGTTGCATCAGAATGCCGGCGCCGTCGCCTGTTGTTGCGTCGCAACCGCAAGCACCGCGATGGGTGAGGTTGACCAGAATCTCGAGCGCTTTCTCGATGATACCGTGGGATTTTTCACCCTTCAGATTACAGATGAAGCCGACCCCACAAGCATCGTGTTCGTTGGCTGGCGAGTACATGCCTTTTGGTGGGGGGAAATGCTTATATTTCATGATCTTTTTGTCCTTGCCGTTTTTCTCGGAGGAAAAAAAAACACAGAGTGTCGTCACTCCATGTTTCCGAACAAGATTCTGTTTTACGTGGTCAATTCAGCTTCGAGCGGCAATCCCTTTCTCCAGGATCGACAGTTCTCGGACCAACACGCGTTATTCGCAAACACACGTCACCACCTGTTGATTCTGGCGGGGGAGATATTATAGCGACGGAACAGGCTGATACAACAACTTTCGTAGTTAATCAGCTGCCGTTGAGTGCGTTCAACGCCAGGATCAGCGCCTGCGTACCGTCGCGCCCATGGCCCTGGGCCTTGACGGCGGTATACAACTGGTGCACCAACGCCAGGCCCGGCAGAGCCAGGTCCAGTGCCGCCGCTTCCTCCAGCGCGATCCCCATATCCTTGATGAAATGCTCGACATAAAAACCAGGGTCGTAGTCCTTCTGCACAATGCGCGGCCCGAGATTGTTGATTGCCCATGAACTCGCAGCGCCGCTGCCGATGACGTCGATCACCGCCTGCTGGTCGAGCCCGACCGTGCTCGCATACATCAGTGATTCGCAGACTCCGACCATTGTCCCGGAAATGAGGATCTGGTTGCACATTTTCGTGTGCTGACCGGCCCCGCAGCCTCCCATCAGGGCAATATTCTTGCCCATCAGTTCGAACAGCGGCTGGACCTCGTCAAAAACCGCCTGCTTCCCGCCCACCATGATTGCCAGCGCGGCGTTTCTGGCGCCGACGTCGCCGCCGGAAACCGGGGCGTCCAGGCTACCGATGTTCTTCGCTGCTGCGGATTCCTCAATCTTCACCGCCAGGCTTGGCTGGCTGGTTGTCATGTCGACGACGATCCGGCACGGGCCGTCCGCCGCCAGGACACCGTCGTTGCCCAAGTAGGTGGACTCGACGTCGCGCGGGAACCCGACAATACTGAAGACGATTTCGCTGTTGGCAGCGACAGCTGCAGGGGTGTCGCACCAGGAAGCGCCGTCGGCGAGCAGGGCGTCCGCCTTGGCCCGCGTTCGGTTGAAAACTGAAAGCTCGTGGCCGGCTGCATGTAAGTGGCCAGCCATCGATGCACCCATCACGCCGGTGCCGATCCATCCGATTTTCATGAGATCACCTCGTAGGAGTGTTCAGGGTTCGACGGCTACCCTATTCCCAGGATGGGAGTTGTCAATGTTCCGCAGTGTGAAGCTCTTTGCAGTGCAAGTTTTCTGCGCGGGCGTTCGGCCGCCGTACCGGGAACGCTTGTTCGGAAAGCTGTTGCGCTATCCGAAAAAGCCGTGGCACAGTGGGACAGCCTGTCGCATGGCGTTGACTCGCCGTGTCACAGGTGTGGGACATTAGCGATATCGAAGAACGAAGATATACAATTACAATTATCTGAAAATAAGCAAGTTAACTATTAATTTACAATTTTGGCGCGGTGTTTGCTTGAATTCCATTTCTTCGCAATTTGCGAATACGACCAACCGAACAACTCCCCAACCACAACGGAGGCCAACATGAAAATCAAACCCCTCGGCGATCGTATCCTCATCGAAGACATCGAGGAAACAGAGCAGATGAAAGGCGGTATCGTCATTCCGGACAGTGCCAAGGAAAAGCCCCAGGAAGCCAAGATCGTGGCGCTCGGCACCGGCGGTGTCGATGACAACGGCAAAAAGATCGAATTCGATGTCAAAGTTGGCGATCTGGTACTTACAGCCAAGTACGGCGGCACCGACGTCAAATGCGGTGACAGCGAGTACAAAATCCTCAACGCCAGCGACATTCTGGCGATTGTCAACTGATACCTGTTACCAAAACCGCGTGTCCTGCCGTTGCCGCATGGCGAAGGCTGGACACCTGATCCCAACCATCACTACAGGATATTCTTATTATGGCAGCTAAACAGCTACTCTTCGACGAAGAAGCTCGTCGCGAACTTCTCATCGGCGTCGAAAGCCTCAGTCGTGCCGTCCAGGCGACACTCGGCCCCAAAGGGCGTAATGTCGTGCTCGACAAGAAATTCGGCTCACCCACGGTCACCAAGGATGGCGTCACCGTCGCCAAGGAGATCGAACTCGAAGGGCCGTACCAGAATATGGGCGCCCAAATGGTGCGTGAAGTCGCCAGCAAGACTTCAGACATCGCCGGCGATGGTACCACCACTGCCACGGTGCTCGCGGAAGCCATTTTCCGCGAAGGCCTGAAGAATGTTACGGCCGGTTGCAACCCGATGAGCCTCAAGCGCGGTATTGACAAAGCCGTCGTAGCCATCGTCGCGAAGCTCCGCCGGTCCAGCAAGAAGGTCGAGGATCGCGCGCAGATTGCGCAGGTTGCGACAATCTCCGCCAACGGCGACGTCACGATCGGCGAGATCATTGCCGACGCGATGGACAAGGTTGGCAAGGACGGTACGATCACGGTCGAGGAAGCCAAGAGTATTGAGACGTCCCTCGACGTCGTCGAAGGCATGCAGTTTGACAAGGGCTATCTGTCGCCGTACTTCGTCACCGACCAGACTGGCATGGAAGTCTCGCTCGAGGACTGCCTGATTCTCATCCACGAGAAGAAGATCAGCAGTCTGCAGGACTTGCTGCCGCTGCTGCAGAATGTTTCGAAGCAGGGCAAGCCGCTTCTGATCATCGCTGAAGACGTCGAAGGCGAGGCCCTGGCCACGCTCGTTGTCAACAAGTTGCGTGGCACGCTCAACATCTGTGCTGTCAAGGCTCCTGGTTTCGGCGATCGTCGCAAGGCTATGCTCGAGGACATCGCCGTGCTGACCGGCGGCACCTGCATCACCGAAGATCTCGGTATCAAGCTTGAGAATGTCACGGTCGACCAGCTCGGTCACGTCAAGCGTCTGACGGTAGACAAGGATAACACCACGATCGTTGAAGGCAGTGGCTCGCAGAAAGCGATCGCCGGCCGGGTCACCCAGATCCGCCGTCAGATCGAAGAGACCACCTCCGACTACGATCGCGAGAAGCTCCAGGAACGTCTCGCCAAGCTCGCCGGCGGTGTCGCCGTCATCAACGTTGGTGCCGCGACCGAGACCGAGATGAAAGAGAAAAAGGCCCGCGTCGAAGACGCCCTCCACGCCACCCGCGCGGCGGTCGAAGAAGGCATTGTCGCTGGCGGCGGTGTGGCGCTCATCCGCGCCGCGGCCGCACTTGGCAAAGTGGACGCAGAAGGCGACGAGGCAACGGGCGTGAGCATCATCGCACGCGCTGTCAGTGAGCCGCTGCGTCGGCTTGCTGCCAACGCTGGGCTCGAAGGTTCGGTGATCGTCAAGGAAGTTACCGAAAAGAAAGGCAACCTGGGCTACAATATCGTTACTGACAAGTACGTTGACATGCTCAAGGCGGGTATTCTTGATCCGACCAAGGTGACGCGTTCAGCGTTGCAGCACGCTGCCTCGATCTCGGGGCTGTTGCTGACCACCGAATGCCTGATCACGGAGCTTCCGGAAGATACGCCGGCAGCACCGGCGGGCGGTCCTCCGGGCGGTGGCATGTACTAAGCCGCACGAAGACCGATTGAAAAGCGCCCCGGTGGTATCGCCGGGGCGCTTTTTTATTGTTTCGCTGATGCTATCAATTCATCCAGGAAAGTCGCGTACGCATTGGCGTCGAGCGGCAGTTCTATTGGCCGCTCCTGCAGGCCTGACATTAGCATGGCGTTCTGCAGCGTCACCTGATTGATCGCTTCGCTGCCCGGTGCGACAATCGCAACTTCGGGGTCGCGGATTGCCGCGGCAAAGTTCGTGAGAATGTCGATGTGCGAGCCGCCGTCGGCCGGAATGGGCACATCCACTTCTTCGATGTCTACCTTGGCGAATGACTTGTCGGCCGTTGCAAGGTGCTCCCGCACCGACATCGCTGTCCGGAGATAACGCACCTCGTCGTTTTCAACAATGATCGTACCCAGATCGCCGACGATCTCGAAGCGGTCGGTGCCCGGCGCTTCGCCCGTAGACGTCACGAAAACCCCGGTAGCGCCGTTGGCGTATTCGAGGACCGCTGTGACGTCGTCCTCAACCTCGATGTCATGCCGCGCGCCGAGCCGGCAGTGGGCGCGGACGCGAACCGGCATGCCGCAGATCCATTGCATCAGGTCGAGCTGGTGCGGGCACTGGTTGATCAGCACGCCGCCGCCTTCGCCTTTCCAAGTACCGCGCCAGCCGCCCATATCGTAGTATGCCTGCGGCCGGTACCAGTTGGTGATGATCCAGTTTGTGCGCTGCAGTTCACCCAGTGCGCCGGATGCGACCAGCTCGTGAACCGTCCGGAAAAGCGGGTTTGTCCGCATCTGAAACATGACGCCAAACTGCACGCCGCTGCCGGCATGTGCATCGATCATCCGCTGCGCATCCCGCACTTGAACGGCGATCGGCTTTTCGCACATGACATGCACACCGTTCGCAAAGGCACACTCAACTATCGGCGGATGGAAGTAGTGCGACGTTGCGACCAGGACTGCGTCCAAGCGGTCGGCACGAACCAGTTCCGCGTGATCAGTGAACGCCGGTACCCCGATTGTTCCGGCTGCCGCTTCGACCTTTTCATGGTCGACGTCGCACAGGCCGGCAAGCTCGAATTCGCTCAATTTGCTGATTGTAGCGGCATGTGCCATTCCCATGCCGCCGGTGCCGACTATACCGATCCGCAGCGGTGTCATGATGCGCTAACGAAAAGTCCCACGATGCCCCCCACGTTCGTGATTCGCGATATCTGAAAACGACCGACTAATTTCGCATCGCGTCCCGGTTGTGCAAGACCGTCACTATTTGCAATGTCCGCGCGGCAACGATCAATTAATCGCCATGACTGGAAGTAATTCACTATGATTTCGAGACTTAAGCGACACATTGCCGCCCAGCGGAAATTCCTCGTCGAAGGTGTTTGGCAAATTGATTTGGCCCAAGTCGATGTGTCTCGCCGGGTGTGGTACTCGTTCCTGCGTGGGCTGGTCATCGTGCGCCGCGGCTTTATCGACGACAAATGCGCCCTACAAGCCTCCGCCCTCACGTTCATCACACTAATGGCGACCGTGCCGACCTTCGCCCTGCTGTTCGCCGTCGCCAAGGGCATGGGCTTCGAGCAGCACCTCAAACATGCCATCCAGCAATACACCGGCGGCACGCCGCCAGCTCACATCGCGCCTGCGCCCCCCGGCGATCCGGCCGCTGCCGACGGCGGAGATGCGGATGCCGCGATGCTTGAGAATTTAACCGTCGATACCACAATGCCGGATTCGCCGGACACGGTTCCTCCGGACCCGACCATTTCGACCGATGCCGCCGCCTCGGGGGCCGGCTCGCCTCCCGAGGCGGCGCCGCCGACAGTCTTCGACGAGGCGTTCGTAGACTTTCTCGACCGCACTGGCAACACGGTGACCATCCCGCGCGAGGTCGGCACCTTTGTCAATGAGATTCTCGATTTGGTGACCGACATGAATCTAATGGCGCTGGGGATTGTCGGTCTGCTGTTGACCCTGTATTCCGTGGTGCGCGTGCTGGGCAAGATCGAATCGACGTTCAACATCATCTGGGGGATTCAAGCCGGCCGCACCTGGGTCCGGCGCTTGGCTGATTTTTCGCTTGTGCTGATCGTCGTGCCGCTGCTGATCGTCGTGGTGACGATGATCAATGCCGTGATGTCCAGCGAGATGATTATCGGCTTCATCCAGGAGCGCCTCAACATTGCCTTGGGGCTCTATCAGTTTTTGCTCGGCATGACTGGGGCGTTTGTCATCATCCTGGCCTTCGCCCTGTTGTATTTATGCCTGCCGAACACCCAGGTTCGGATCATGTCCGCCATTGTCGGCGGTGCCTGCGGCGGTCTGTTGTGGCTGGGCTGGCAGTGGATGTGCATTCGTTTCCAGCTGGGTATCACCAACATGAACGCGATTTATGGCGCCTTTGCCGGATTGCCCATCTCATTGTTCTGGCTGCAGGTCAACTGGGTCATTGTCCTGCTCGGAGCCGAAATCAGTTTCGCATACCAGAATATCCGGACGTACGCGCATGAGAGTCAATTGCGGAATCTGACGTTTTCCACGCGTCTGCATCTGGCCCACTACATCGTTCATGAAGTCTGCCGCGTCTATCGAGACGACGACGGCCCCTGGCATGCCCTGGCGTTTCAGCAGCAATACAATGTACCGATCCGCCTGCTGCGCACCGTGATCCATGATCTGACCCAAGGCAATGTCCTTCTCGAGGTCGAAGGCGGGGGCCTGGTGCCCGCCAGGGATCCCGCCACCTTGTCCCTGCGCGACGTCGAAAAGGCGCTCTACGGCGCCTGCAGTGCCTATATCGCAAACCTCAACGATCGCATCGAAGCGCCGTCACTCGACATGCGGCAGGCGACTGAAGAGGCGTTTCTCGAATCGCTGGAAAAAGCCAAATTAGCCAGTATTCTGCCTGCCTCCGACCCGTCCGCTGCCGGCGGCGCGGAATAACTCAACACGTGACACCATGGAACACGATCCGATGAATCTCGCTATGCAGTTACGTCAACGCGCTGCCGGGGGCGAAGCCCTTTGCGGTACGTTTCTCAATGAGTTGCGCTCGCCGTGGGTCCCGGTCATCCTTGGCAATGCCGGTTTTGACTACGTGGTTATCGACGAAGAGCACGGTCGTTTCACCGTATCTGATACTGCCAACCTGATTGTTGGCGCCACCAGCATCGGCCTGTGCCCGCTCGTCCGGGTGCCTCTGTCCGAACCTGCCGGCATGAGCCGTACCCTCGATGCCGGCGCCCAGGGCGTTGTCATTCCGATGATCCGCACGCTCGACGACGCCCGTCTCGTTGTCGAGCGCACCAAATACCCGCCACTCGGCCTCCGCGGTTTGCATACCACATCGCCGCATACATCGTTTTCACGACTCACCGATGTCAAGCAGTACGTGCAGGACTGTAACGACTCGTTGCTGACGATTCTGCAGGTCGAAACCGCGGAAGCCCTGGCGGTTGTCGAAGACCTCGCCGCAGTCGACGGCGTCGATGGGCTGCTGCTCGGCCCGAACGATTTGAGTGTTGCCCTGGGGTTGATCGGGCAGCCTGGGCACGAGCGTGTCTTCGAAGCTGCTGCGGTCATCGTTGAGGCCTGTCGAAAAAGCGGCAAACTGGCGGCCGTGCAGACCGGCGACGTGGCCACGGCCAGGCGGTTCCGTGAGCTCGGCATGGATCTGGTGAGTGTCGGGTCGCCTGTCGGGTTTCTGGCGAAGCAGGCAGGCGTAATAGCCGGCGGCATCAAAGAATCAGTCTGAGGCCCGGCCCGGTTTGACGATGTCGCAGAGCAGCGACGACGAGATGATGCGCCTTGTCTGCACCCATACCCGCTGCCGCGAAACGGCATGGCCGTGCGCCGCACACTCGTCGAGATACTGATCGAGCGTGACCTTGCCTTCCGCGGCATTGTACATCGCCGCCTCTTCCAGGCAGATTACGCCGTCCTGCTGCGCCGACAGGCGCCCGATGTAGGTGTATTGACTGTCGGTGTCGACTACGACATTCTGGTTTTCGAATGATTCCGGCAGGTTCATGCCGTATTATACATCACTCATCCTGCGGCGGAAATCGAATTCTTCAACAATTGCTGTGGCGCGATCGTAATCAGTGCTGCGGCACCTGCTGCCATATGTCCGTGTTTCATTCCGATAACGACGCCGAGACTCAGGGGCTCGGCCAGCGCCTGGGGGCCACTCTCCGCGGCGGCGACGTGGTTGCCCTGTACGGTGACCTGGGTGCCGGCAAAACCGTTTTCGCCCGCGGCCTGGCCCGTGGCCTTGGTATCGACGAACCGGTGACCAGCCCGACATTTGCCCTGGTACAGGAATACCAGGGAGAAAGTCTGAGGTTCTGCCACATGGATCTGTACAGGCTCGATTCTCCGGAGAACGTTATCGGTATCGGCATCGATGAATACTTGGGCGATGCCGGTGCGGTCACTGTGATCGAGTGGGCCGAGCGACTCGGGAACCTTTGCCCCGAAAATCCTATCCAAGTTCATATCACTGCGACTGCCGGGACGCGTCGGATCGAAATCACCGGCACCACCGATTTTCAGGTCTCCGCGGGCCCCGGGGACTGACGAATTGACTACCGCTTGCGCGCCCAGCGTGTCGAGCGCCTCGAGCCACTGGAAAAACCAGTCACACGGTCTATTATACCCGCTTCTCTTTACCGCATATGGGGTTCAGTACACAGCATGTCAGATGCAAAAGTTCTCGTCGCTTCCGGAAACGATATTGCCCAGGTACGCGTCATTGGACGGGCGACGCTTCAGGCCAGCCAGAGCCTGCGCGATTTCGGCCTCGAAATGATCGCCGCCAATGTCAGTAGGATGCTCGTGAATCTCGGTGAATGCGAGGGCATGGACAGCACCTTCATGGGGATCCTCGCGATGATCGCTCGGCGTAGTAGCGCCAACAGTAAATTCCGTGTCGAAATCGTCAATGCCGACGATAATCTCAAAATGTTGCTCGATACCCTGGGGCTCACAAGGCTTTTCGCCTTCACACACACCGAGACCGCGGCCGAAGATTGGACCGCACTATGCAACACCATCGCCGACGATGGTATCGAACAGCAGCAGACCATTCTCAAAGCGCATGAAGCCCTCATGGACGTCGACGAGGCCAATGTGCCCAAGTTCAAGGAGGTCGTTGAGTTTCTCAAACAAGGCCTGCGTTAGATGAGCAATTGCCCGATCGATCCCACAACCCCGCTACCAGCCCGGAGCTCGCCAAGATGAAAAGATTATCTATCTTAGCCGTCGCCGCAATGTTGTCCACCACCGTTGCCGCGTCTGCCTTAAACCCCGCCTACGTCGACATGGAAAAGGTCTTCCAGGAATACTACAAGACTGCCCGCGCCGACAAATATCTGCGCGAACAGACCGACACCTACCGGGAGTACGCCAAAACCCTGGCTGCCCAGATCGATGGACTCAAGGACCGGTTCGAGGACCTGCTCGAAGCGTCGCAGAATATCGTCCTCGCCGAGGAGGTTCGCGAAGGAAAACGCCAGGAGGCACAGTTGACACTTCGCGATTATGAAACCAAGAAACGACAGCTGCAGGACTACGAACGGCATCGTAAAGAAGAACTTAGCAAGCAGTACGAAAAACGTCGTAACAGCATCATTGAGGAAATCGCACTACTCGTCAAGAACGTCGCCAAGAAGGAAAGCTACGACGTCGTCTTTGACATCTCTGGAAAGACCCTCAACGGCATCCCGCCGTTTGTCTATTACGACGAGAACAAGCTTATCACTGACACCCTTATCACCGAGCTCAATCGTGGCCATGAAGACGAGCTGCGGGAGTTGCGTGCCGAAAGCGAAGATGAAGTGGAACCCGTTGACAATGAACCAGAAGAGTAATCTGGTTGTTTCTTGACAGGATATTCGGATGAAAGAGTTTTCCGCCACCCAGGTTGCAGCCCTCGTCAATGGTACCATTGACGGTGACGAATCGTGTCGCATTTCCGGTGTCGCGGCGCTTGCTGAAGCTGAGTCCCATCATCTGTCGTTTCTTGGCAATTCCCAGTACACGCCGCAGGTCCTGCCGTCGAAAGCTGGGGTCGTCATTGTCGAGTCGGACTTCAATGAGCTGCCACCGAAAAACCGTTGTTGGGTTGTTGTCGAAAACGCCTCAGCCGCTTTCAGCACCGTCGTTTCGGAGTTCGCACCCCCCGCCTTTTCGCCGTCTCCCGGTATTCATCGCGGCGCTGTCGTTGATCCCGGTGTCGTGGTGCCGGACGATGTGCATATCGGCCCAAACGCGGTCATTGAAGCTGGCGTCATTATCGGCGCCGGTGCCGTCATTGGTGCTGGTTGTTATGTCGGTTGGCAGGTCAATATTGGTGCCGGGTGCCGGCTGCATCCCAATGCTGTCGTGCTCGAGCGTTGCGTACTTGGCGACCGGGTAATCATTCATAGCGGTACCGTGATTGGCAGCGACGGCTACGGATTTATCCCTGGCACCGTACACCAGAAGATCCCCCAGGTCGGCATTGTCCAGATCGACGACGACGTGGAGATCGGCTCGAATGTCAGCGTCGATCGTGCCCGGTTTGGCCGCACCTGGATCAAGGCCGGTGCCAAGATCGACAATCTGGTGCATCTGGCCCACAACGTCGTCATCGGCGAGCGTTGTTTCATCGTTGCCCAGGTTGGCTTGTCCGGTAGTGTGGTCGTCGGCGACGATGCCATTCTGGCTGGTCAGGCCGGGGTCGTCGGTCACGTCACTATTGGCGACCGTGCTGTTGTCATGGGCGGTGCCGCCGTGTGGGACGATGTTGAGCCTGGTACCAAGGTAGTCGGTGACCCCGCCGCTCCTCGCATGGAGTATCTGCGTCAACTCGCCCTCATCAAGCGACTCCCCGACCTGCTCAAGCGTCTCGATGCCCTTGAGCGCCGCTTCAGCGAATAGGCAATCATATATCGCATTATTTGGGGTAGTTATATTAGGGCTACCCGTTTATATCGGACGACTTTTGTTCCCATTCCCACATTAAATGGGGCCCACTTTAATATAGAACCGAGAACTATCTTGCCGGTGTGTGCAGGGCGTTTAGTTTAGCCATCGAAAAGTATCTGATTGGTCGACCCGATCCGCAAATAAAGGGGTGTCTGCTTTGATCCGACGTCGTGGATCACATGCAACAGCCGACCGGGCAGGAAGGGATTTGGACGGTGGGATCGAGGTGGTTCTGGATGAGGTCGGCGAAGGCACCGATCAGCGCCGGATGGTCACCGACAGTGCTGGCGCGGATCATCTTCAGATTCAGTCGGTCGCAGACCTCGCGCGCCTCGGTGTCGAGATCATAAAGCACCTCGAGATGATCAGACAGGAAACCGATCGGGTGGATGACCACGGCGCTGCAATTGCCGGCTATCGCCTCGAGATGATCGCAAATGTCCGGCTCCAGCCAGGACTGCGACGGCGGGCCGCTGCGGCTCTGATAAACCAGATCCCAGGAAGGCTGTGCGCAACGGCCAGCGACGGCTTCGCACGCCGCGGTCAGCTGGGCCTCGTAGGGCGACACCTCCGACATCGAAAGTGGAATGCTGTGTGCCGTGAACGCAACCCGGACGTCGCTTGTAGGAAGTGCGTCGAGTGCCTCCCGCAGACGATCGGCAGCAGCAGTGATGAAGCCGTCACTATTCCAGAAAAGGGGCAGCTTGTCGACCGCAGGAGCACGGTCCACGGTTGCACGGGCAGCATCGATGTCCTCCTGATACTGCCGGCAACCAGAATAAGAGCCAAAAGCAGAGGTCACCAGAGCCATCGCCCGTTTGATACCGTCGTCACGCATGCTGACCAACGTATCTGCCAGCAGCGGATCCCAGTTGCGATTGCCGAAATAGATCGGCAAACGAACCTCTCGGTCTGCGAGGACTTGGCGCAGCGCTGATATAGTCTCGCGATTGAGCTGATTGATGGGGCTGACACCGTCGAAGTGGTAATAGTGCTCAGCGACTTCCAGTTTGCGTGCCTCGGGGACACGCCGCCCCCGCAACACGTTGTCCAGAAAAGGCAGAACGTCGGCACGCTTTTCCGGACCGCCAAAGGAAATTAGGACGATTGCATCGTATGGTGTTCCAGTAGTCATGGCACGGCGGTAACCGAGAATTGTGTCTTTCTGGTCTCGTCCGGTGATTCCATTTTCGAAATGGTGAAATAAAAGACACTACCACCGTCACTTCCCGCCTCGACTCCAATTCGGCCGCCATGCCGCTCGACGATTTTCTTACAGATCGCCAGGCCGATACCTGTTCCGGGATACTCAGTGCGCGTGTGGAGTCGCTGGAAGATAACGAAAATTCGATCGGTAAACTTCGGGTCGATGCCGATGCCGTTGTCGCGAACTTTGATCTGCCATTCAGTGCCGATGTGTTCGGCAGTGACGTTCACGACGGGCGGCTCGTCACCGTGGAATTTGATCGCGTTGCCGATGAGGTTCTGAAACAACTGCGTGAGCTGGGTGGCGTCGCCCATGACGACCGGCAGTTCATCAAAAACTACCTTGCCGCTGTGTTCGGCGATAGCGGCCTCCAGGTTGTCGACGGCCTGGGCGACGACCTCGCTACAGTCGGTGACTTCGAATTTCCGGCCAAGGCGTCCGACGCGCGACAAGGCGAGTAGATCTTTGATGAGTTGCTGCATGCGGCCGGCGCCGTCGTTGATGTAGTGGAGATATCGATCGGCCTTGGGGTCGAACTGGTTTTTGTATTTTTTCTCGAGGCGGTCGGTAAATCCGATGATCTTACGCAGAGGTTCCTGCAGGTCGTGCGAGGCGACATAGGCGAATTGCTCGAGCTCGGTGTTCGAGCGGGTCAGCTCTTCCGCCTGAAGTTCGAGGTTGCGCCTGGCGATCTGCATTTCGATGGCGGTGGATGCGAGTTGCGCCAACTGTATGAGGACAATCTCGTCTTCCTCGGTGAATTCACCTTGGTACTTGTCGGAAACCTGGATGAGCCCGAGGTTGCCCCCGTCGTGAGCGATGAGTGGCGCGGCCAGCCAGCCGCGCATTTTGGGGAGGTCAGCGGTCGCATCACAACCGTGCCAGCGTGGATGCCTGTCGAGTTCTGCGGCCGACACTCGCGCCGGCTGGTTTTGCTCACAGGTATAGGCGTAGAGGCCCTGGGCATGCGGGATCATGTCGTAGGCAGTGCCGGCGTCATATTTCTCGGAGAGATTGAGCGACCGGATCGCATGGCCCCAGTCGTTACCCTCTCGGCAGCAGACAAAAGCCAAGTGGCTGCCGATAATCGACCGAGTATGCACGGAGGTGATATGGACGGCATCCTCGAGCGACTCGGCGCTGTTGACGGATTTAGCGGTTTCGGTCATGCTGATCAACTGCAGTCCGCGCATCTGCAGGTCGCGGTGTGCCTCCTGCAGCTGGTGCTCGGCCGATCGACGGACGTTGATTTCCAGCGTCAGCTTGTCGTTGCTGGCGGTCAGGGCTTCGGTCTGATCAATGGAAGTCTGGGCAAAATGGATGGTCATCGTCAGCAGGACGCTGACAACGATGCCTGCCAGCAATATCCATGCTGTGACCAGAGACTGTTCGGCGAGCAGGGTCGATTGTGCTGGTGCCACGTGGATCCGGAAGGTGGTACCGAGTAGCGTCAATTGAACGTTACGGCCCCATTTTTCGTCGAGGTGCGGCAACGTCCGACCACGGCTGTAAAGCAGCCTGTTTTTTGCGTCGAAGACGGTGTATTCGAATCCATCAGCGGCTTGATCGAGGATTTTGGCAAAGGGGCTCATGTCGAGCAGGCCGACAACGAAACCGTTGGGAGTATCATCGTTGGATGAGGTTGGCGCGATGACCATGACACCGCTCTCCAGGCCGGGCAGTTGCAGGCCTACGGACAGCGTCACATCTTTGTCGCGTTGTGCTGTGCCCAGTGCCAAGCGGATAACGGGGTGTGCGGCGAGGTCGTCGGGCAGGCGGACGTTGTCGGTGTTGAACGCGACCGTCCAGCGCGTGTTCATATCCCCATCGACACGGCCGCCGGCAACGTAGGCGTGCAAGTGCTTGAGCTGGCCGCTCAAGTTTGCTTCCCATTCGTTGCGATCGATGTCGTTCTTGTCCTGCCACTGCCAGGCGTTGCGGCGCATCGGCAGCACCAGCGACCGCAGTTCCAACGACAGTTCGTCACCAAGTTGCTGGGCCGTAGTCGTGATCAGGCGTTCGATCTGTTGTTTCTCCTGTATCGCCAGGGACTGCCACAGACAAAGTGTCACGGTGAGGCTGGAGATGCCGGCGAGCGCTGAGAACCAGCGAGGCACCTCCCAGGCACGTGAAACTGTAACGCTCCAGGCATAGGCCAGCGTGCCGATCCCGACACCGATAAAACCGATGGCGGTGTGGATCCCCATGCGGTTGGCGTCGCCGTAGCCGTAGGCTGAGCCGAGGTTGGAGACATAGCCGAAAAAGCCGACACCGGAAATGGCGATCTGCAAGGCTCCGAACAGGCCGATGGTGCTGATCTTTCGCTGTGAAATCCGCGGCGGGCAGATAAGCAAAAGCGCCAAACCGGCAAGGATGCAGCACAGCGCGGTGTTTGGTCCCATGCGACCAGGGGGGCCGGTGCGATCGAGTACGTAGTGGGCAAAGAAAAATTCGTCGATGCCAAAATTGCCGCCCCCGGCGTATTGCGCCATCGTCAGTCCGCCAAGTGCCGTACAAAGGAGGCCGGCGCCCAGCGAGACGAACCGCACCTCCCACATGACGGCATTGAGAATACCCGCACCGGCGAAAATCAGGGCCAGCGCCGTGTTAAACTGCATCGGAGCGGAACCGGGCTGCACCTGGATCAGGAAATGATTGCCCACGTACCAGCCGACAATGACCAGGACGCCGATCAGGGCGACGGTGGCACCGGCGCACACGGCGAGTGTCCGTGACCAATGATTTGCTACGGCTTGATTCATCAAAGGGTCGGCAGGGAAAGGTAGGGGCAGGTGAAGTGGGTCCGATTTCTGCGCAATGTTACTGGAATTTTACTGAATTGCAACGAATGGTAGCGACTCTACCTGTATAGCGTGCAGGTTGTCACTGTAGACGCGCCGTTCCCCGGTAGGCTCAACCATTTACGCAGACCATAGAGAGACGAGATGACAGCACGAACGATTCGCATTCTCATCGTTGACGACGACCCGGCCGATGCCGAGATCATCCAGGAACTGCTGGAGGAATGCGCTACTGTTGTTGAAATTCATGCTGTGCACGATGGTATCGATGCGCTAGACTACCTGCACAGTTGCACTCACGAGCCAGTCGTCGGCCTGCCTGACCTGATCCTGCTCGACCTAAACATGCCCCGCAAAGACGGTCGTGAAGTCCTACAGGAAATTCGAGCCACTGAGCAGTTGCTGCACCTGCCGGTGATCATATTGACAACGTCGCAGGAGGAGGATGAAATCGAGCAGGCCTATCGGCTGGGCGCGAATTGTTATGTCTCGAAGCCCGCGGCAATGGCCGATTTCGAACGCCTTGTCAACGCCATTGAACTATTCTGGATGCAAACCGCGAGCCTGCCGCAATCAAGATGAGCCACGGCGGGCCACACACCGGTGTGAGTTAGTAAAATGACTGACTACAAGAAAATGCCGATTTTGGTCGTCGACGATGACGAGGCAGACGTTCTTCTTGTCAAGGACGAACTGGACGCAGCCGGCTTTAAGAACGTCCATGACACGCAGCGCGGTAGCGAAGCTTTGGCCTTACTCGGGCTCAGCGATACGGCATCACCGTCCCAGGTCGACCTCGACGCCCCAGACCCAAGCTTCGCCTTGGTCGTACTCGACGTTATGCTGCCGGACATCGACGGTTTCGAGATTTGCCGCCAGATCAAGCAACGCATCTCGCCGTTTTTTCCGGTCATCATGCTCACCGGCCTCGATGCTGTGGAAGATCATATTACCGGGATTGAAGCGGGGGCCGACGATTTCATATCGAAGCCTTTCCAGCCCGAACAGCTCTTGGCCAAGATCACGTTGCTGCTCAGTCGGTCACAGCAAGCAGGCGCTGCGGGGAATTCGGCGACGATGACGCATCTGGCGCGGCCTTATGCGGGGCAGCGCGTCGGCGAGTACACAATTACCCAGCTGCTTGGCTGGAGCGGCACCTCGCTCATCTACCGGGCCGAACACGACAACGGCGACGGCTTCGTCATCAAACTGCTGGCTGAACACACGGCTGCCGACGAGGAGGCGCACAAACGGTTCGATCGTGAAATGCGCATCATGAGCGAGCTCAATCACCCGAATCTCATTCAGATCTATGAGCACGGGACCTATCGAGATTGTCCGTTTTATGTCATGGAATATCTGGCGAGCAAGGACCTGCGTTGGCTGATTCACGACGGTCAGGTGCCGGGCGCGACCATTCTGGCCGTTGCCAAAGGTCTGGCGGAAGTACTCAAGTACGTACACGACAACGCGGTTGTGCACCGCGATATCAAGCTCGACAATGTCTATCTCGGTCCCGATAACGTCGTGAAGCTGGGTGATTTCGGCATTGCCCTGACATCTGGGGATACACGGCTGACTCGGAGCAACACGACACTGGGTACGCCGTTTTACATTGCCCCGGAACAGTTTCTCGGCACGGCGATCACGCCGGCTGTCGACATTTACTCGTACGGCGCTACGATGTATCACCTGCTCGTTGGCGAACCACCCTTCACTGGCGACAATGCCATGGCGGTACTGCACCGGCATCTGCACGACATCGCTCAACGCCCGTCTGAGTGTCGCCGCGGGGTGCCGGAGGTGTGGGACGAGCTGCTGGTCGACCAATGTCTGGCCAAGGACCCCCACGACCGCCCCGCGCACATGGGGATCGTTCTGGATCGTCTCGCTGCCATTGCGGCGGACCCTGCTCACCGCATCATCGATCTGGCATAGGTGCGGGTTGTTAGAGCACCGGCCCTCGCTGCACGTCGGGTGGGGGTCTGATCGTTTCCGGATTGACCGGAATGACGCGGAACAGTCGCATTGGCGAGGGTATATAAATTTCCTGCAACTGCACAGTCAAGCCCAGTGTCTCCTCGTACGACTTGCGGGCGAACTCCGGATCGTAGCCGACGATGAGCTGCGGGTAGAACCGGTAGTCCTGTGGGTTGAGTCGCGGTGCGAACCGACCGCCGCCGCCGTTGAGACATTCCACCTGGTCCAATCGGCCGCCGCGCCACTGCCAATACTGCGCGAAGGCGATGTATTCGTGGAAATCCACGAATATTCGCGTGCGGCTGCCCATGATGGGACTTTGGGCAAGGGCGTGTGTCGTGTAATAGATGTCCTCGTTGCGTGTGTAAAACTGTTGAAGCAAGTCCTGTCGATACTCCCCGCGGTGCAGCGCGTTGCGTGTGTAATGGTCGCTGAGCCGGAACCACACGACGTCATTCGCCAGGATAAAGAAAATCAGCAGCAGGAAGAAGCGGTCGATGCGGCAGAAGCTGTTGCGAAACGGTATCAACGCGCAGAATGTCAGTGGTACCAGGTACGCCAGAAAGGCCCGCGGATACGGCGCCCGCCACAGAGCCACGTACAGCATCGGCACGACGCAGCACAGGGCCAGCAGCCACAGCGACGGGCGCAGATCCCGAGCCTTGCTGTCCTTCGCATCGTCTGCGGCATTGCGCAGTTGTGGTTGTTTGTTTAGACACAGGCAGCCGATGACGAACAACCCGAGATGTGCGGCGATCGCAATGAACCAGTGTCCTGCGACTGCCGGTCCGGAGGCCCAGCCGCCGGTGCCGGAAATCACCCGGCAGAAGTCGTCCCATATTGGTATGTAGATCGCCATGCCCGCTACGGTGGCGACAGCCGGAATCCAGATCTGGCGCATCACCGGCCACCAGCACCAGACGAGTAGAGGTAGGCACACAACAATGCCCACACTCACCGAGGCGATTACTGCTCCCGATCCGAACCAGAACGGCAATGTTTCGCTCAATATCAGAAGCACCAACACCGGCGCGTACGTCAAAGCCAGCTGCCAGTGCCTCCGCTCGCGTGCCGCCAATGTCGAGCTCAGGAACAGGAACAGGCTACCGTTGAATAGTAGATTCGAAGGGATGACTCCCGGCAGCAGAACGGTGCCTATTACGTACATCACCGTGCCCCTACGCCGCTGACCGGTAATGATATAGAAGGCGCCCAGCGTTGCTATCAAAGACAGGAATATAGTCAAACCATAGCCGCGTAACTGGTAGAAGAAACTCAGGAAAACGGGGCTAAACGCCAATAGCACAGCAAGTAGATATGCCGCTGCATTACCGAACAGCCGGCGGCCATGGATGTACATCGTGGAGATTGTGATCAGCGCCAGCAACAGGCATGGAAAGCGCAGCACTTCCTCTGCCATGACAAAGCGGATGACACGCAGCCAGGTCCACAGTGCCGCCGAGAAGAGGATGTGATTGTTCGCCACCTCGTAGCTGGAGAACACACCGCCCAGGTGTTGCTGCGTACCGTAGTCGCCGAGCGTCAGCAGTTCGTCGAACCACAGATCCGTACGCATGAAATCAAATGTGAAGACGGTGAAGAAGGTCAGCAGACCGATCAATCCCCACTTCTGGAATCCGGGCGTCTCTGCCAGTGGCAGGGGCGGTGGGTTATCAGTTGGAGATTCTTCGGCATCGGCGGGGTCCATAACTATTCCGGGCTGTGGTTCACATCTGCAGACGCTCGGCCAGTTGACTGTGGCGCGGCGCCTGGTTGACGTTGTGCACTGCAATGCTCAGCGCTTTCTTTGCCCCGATCATTATCAGCAATTTCGCCGCTCGGGTCATGGCTGTATAGATAAGGTTGCGCTGCAGCATGACGTAGTGCTGGTTGAGCACCGGCACAATGACTACCGGAAACTCGCTACCCTGCGATTTGTGAATGGTGATCGCGTAGGCCAAGCGAATCTGATCGACTTCGTCGAAGGTATAAGTTACCGTGTTCGACTCGTATCGCACGGTGAAATTTTTCTGTTTCGTGTCGATTTGCAGCATGCGCCCGAGATCGCCATTGAACACCTGGTAGTCGTAGTTGTTGCTGATCTGCATGACTCGGTCGCCGGCCCGGTACACGACGTCGCCGTATGTTATTTCCGGGGTCCATCCCTCGGCGCGTGGCGGATTGAGCGCGGCCTGCATGCGCGTGTTGAGGTTGTTGGCGCCGCAGACGCCACGATTCATCGGCGACAGAATCTGGATGTCGGTCTGGGGCGAAAAATTGAAACGCTTCGGGATGCGTTCGGCCGCCATGCGACAGACGACATCAACGAGCTTCTCCTGATCCTCCTGCTCGATCCAGTAAAAGTCCGACAGTTCTGAGGATTTCGGCGGTCGCATTTCCGGGAGTTGTCCGGCATTGACGCGGTGCGCGCTTACTATGATCTGGCTGCCGGAGACCTGCCGATAGACCTCGCTCAGGTGCGTTGCCAGGACGCACTTCGACTCAATCAGGTCCCGGAGAAACGAGCCCGGCCCGACAGACGGCAACTGGTCGCGATCACCGACCAGCACGACCCGGGTTTCGGCAGAAAACGCCCGAAACAGATTCGCCGCCAAATGGATGTCAAGCATCGAAACTTCATCGATGATGATCAGGTGGTGCTTCAGCGGATTGTCGCTGTTGTGAGCGAAGCCGGACAACTCCGGCTCCCACTTCAGCAGCCGGTGGATGGTCTGAGCATGGGACTGGCTGGACTCGCTCAGGCGTTTGGCGGCCCGGCCCGTCGGTGCTGCCAGCGCGACGTTCCAGTTCAAGCCGGTAGCAATAGCGACGATTTCCCGTGTTACCGTTGTCTTGCCGACACCCGGACCGCCGGTAATGATGCTGATCGGGTGCTGAAAGACGTTGAGCACGGCGGTCTGCTGGGCGTCGTTGAACATGGTCCAGTTGCGGCTGCGCGTCAGTGACTGCGGCGGCAGCGTCGGCAACCCGCTGCCCGAAGCCATGTCGGCTATGATTTGGGCCAGGTCGCATTCGGCTCGGTACAGATCCGTCGGGTAGACCAACGGTTCTTCCGCAACGGAATCGATAATTGCGGTGCCGTTCTCGACCGCACGCTGCAGACCGGTGGCGGCGACATCTTCCTCGACCGCCAGCAGCCGCGCAGCTTCGATCAGCAACACATTCCGCGGCACGCACGTATGGCCCTGCTGCTCCGCCATAGTGGCCAGGACATAAGAGGCACCCGCGCCGAGTCGAAACGGATTGTCCGGCGCGATGTTTAGATGCCGCGCAATGGCATCGGCCATCCGGAAGCCGATACCTTTGACTTCGCGCGCCAGCCGGTACGGATTTTCCTTGACGATCTCGACAGCGTTGGAGGCGTACTTGCGATAGACTCGATCGCAGTACGCTGCGCTCAGCCCAAGCCCTTGCAGAAAAATATATATCTCGCGACGCTCGGACTGTGAACTCCACGCTTCCTTGATCTGCTTGAGCCGGCCTTTGCCGAAACCGGGGATCTCGAGCAGCCGTGCGGAATAGTGGTCTAGTATGCTGAGTGTCTCGACGCCGAACCGATCGACAATGCGATCGGCCAGCTTCGGGCCGATGCCGGGGATGATGCCGCTTGCCAGGTATCGGCGCACCCCTTCCTCAGTCGTCGGCAGGAGCGCTTCGAAACGCTTGACGCGGAACTGGCGGCCGTACTCTTTGTGGCGTTCCCACTGGCCCCAGGCCTCGATGTCCTGGCCCTCCGCCACTGCTGCCAGGGCGCCGACGAGCACGGATTCACCATGCTGTGTGTTTTCCAGACGGATGACTGCATAGGCACCGTCCTCACTGGCAAACACGACACTCGAAACCGTGCCTTTGACCGAGGTCTCGATCCACTGTGGGCGGTCCGGGTCGCTCGCGGAAACGCCGTTGAAGGTGAGTTCTGATTGACGACTCACGGATCAGGCCGTATTCGCTGCCTGCCACCGCTTCTTCTCGCGGACTGGCAGGGTCGTATCGGGCTTGACGTGAATGGCGTTGCTGCCAAGCAGATTTCGCACTGCCTCGGCGAAGTCGTTGCTGAACTTAACATGATATGCTTTGGGCGTTTCGATGAAGGCGAACTGGCCGTCCTTGCAGGCAACACAGAGGATGACGCGCGAGCTGCCGGGGTTGCTCTCGAGCAGGTGCTTGAGAGCCTGCAGTGCTTCCGGTCCGGCGTTACCGTTCAGTCGCACATGCACTTCACGGGTGAATCGCTCCGGTACACTGGTGAGCGGCAAGACCTTATCGGCGATGATCTTCGCATCCTCGTCTTCACGGTTCGACACGAAGCCTTCAACCACCACCGCCTGATCGGTGATGAGGTGCGGGTTGTACTCCGCATACACATCGCTGAAGATCAGTACTTCGATTGTGCTATCGAGATCCTCGAGCGTGATAAACGCCCAGGGGCGCCCGTCCTTTTTCGAGTATTTCTGGTTCATCGTTGATATCATACCGCCGATGCGCACGCCCTGGTCGTTCGGCATGTCGCGGATCATCCGGGTACCCGTCAGTTGGTAGTTTCGAATGGTGTCGTAATACTCGTCGAGCGGATGGCCGGTCACGTAAAAACCCAGCAACTCCTTCTCCTTCTGAAGCAGTTGGCTTGGCTCCCACTCCGGAATATCCGGGATCGCGACGTCCATGCCGTCGCTGCTGTCGTCCTTGTCCGTCAGCAGATCAAAGAAGTTGGCCTGGCCGGTATTTCGGTCGCGGATTGATGTATGTGCCCGTCCCAAAGCGTCGTCGATGATGGCGTACACCTGTGAACGCTTGTGACCGCAGAAATCAAAGGCACCACACTGCGCCAGGCTTTCCATGAGTCGCCGGTTCAGCGTTGTGCCGACTCGTTCACAAAACTCGAGGACCGACTCGAATGGCCCGTCCTGACGCGCCTTCAGGATCGCGGTCGCGGCTGCGGCGCCAACACCTTTGATCGCTGCCATCCCGAAACGGATTGCACCGTTGTCGACGGTGAAGTCCATGTCGCTGGTACTGACGTCCGGTGGCAGGACCTTGATGCCCATCTCCCGGCATTCGTTGATCAGCAGCGACACGCGCTCCGACGAACTCATGTCGCTGGTCAGGTTGGCCGCCATGAACTCAACCGGATAGTTCGCTTTTAGATAAGCCGTGCGGCAGGCCAGAAAAGCGTACGCTGCGCTGTGCGATTTATTGAAGCCGTATCCTGCGAACATCGCGATCTTTTCCCAGATCGCCGTCGCAACACCTTTGGAACGACCGTGGGCTATGCAACCCTCGACGAAGCGCTCGAACTGGGCTTTCATCTCGTCTTCTTTTTTCTTGCCTATGGCGCGCCGCAACAGATCGGCCTGGGCCAGGCTGAAACCCGCCACCACTTGCACCACCTGCATCACCTGCTCCTGATACAGCATGATGCCGTAGGTCTCCTCGAGAATCGGTTTCATCTCCGGGCAGTCGTACTCGACTCTTGTCTTGCCGGACTTGCGGGCTATGAAGTCTTCGAGAAACTGCATCGGGCCGGGGCGGTACAGGGCGACCAGGGCAATCACATGTTCAACCCGGTCGATACCGAACCGGCGACACAGATCCTGCATGCCGCTGGATTCCAGCTGGAAGACACAGACCGTCTGGCCGCATTGCAGCAGTTTGTAGGTTTCCGGATCGTCGAGTGGGATCTCGCCGGCGATGATCTCGGTGTTCTGTGACTTTTGGATCAGATCGCAGGTGTCCTGAATGATCGTCAGTGTGCGCAGGCCCAGGAAGTCCATCTTCAACAGGCCGAGCGCTTCGCATGGCCCGGCCTGGAACTGGGTGATCACTTCGTCGCCCTGGCCCTTGGCGAGCGGCATCAGGTTGTCCAACGGCTGGTCTCCGATGATGACGCCGGCGGCGTGGATGCTCATATTTCGGTTGAGTCCCTCCAATGCCTCGGAGTAAGAAAACAACTCGTTGACCCACGGTTCGGATTTGCGCATTTCCTGAATTTCGCGGACCTCGGCGTTCGCTTTCTTTAGCGTCATCTTGGGATCGGCTGGAATGAGCTTGGTGATACGGTTGCCTTCCTCGAAACTGCGGCCCATGACGCGTGCTACGTCCTTAATCACGGCCCTCGCTTTCAACGTGCCGAAAGTACCGATCTGCGCGACACAGTCGGCACCGTACTTGTCGCGCACATAGTTGATGACTTCATACCGCCGGCGCTCGCAAAGGTCGATGTCGAAGTCCGGCGGGCTGACTCGTTCCGGGTTGAGGAAGCGTTCGAACAGTAAGTTGTAATGCAGCGGTTCGATGTCGGTAATATGAGTCAGGTAGGCCACGATGCTGCCAGCGCCGCTGCCCCGGCCGGGGCCGATCGGGATTTTCTGGCGGCGGGCGAAATAGAGAAAGTCCCAGACCACCAGGAAATAGCTGGTAAAGCCCATGCGCTCGATAATGTCGAGTTCGTAGTTCATGCGGTCGATGATCTTGCGGTGTTCCCCAACGAGATTGTCATAGCCGATACCGTCGAGGTCGATGCCGTAACGTAAGATGAGGCCTTTCTTGCATTGCGTGAGCAGGTAATCGCAGCGGTTGCTGCCGTCCGGGGTTTCGTAGACTGGATAATGATTGACGTTGAGTTCGAAGGTGACATTGCATTTCTCGGCAACTTCTAGCGTGTTACGCAGCGCATCGGGTAATTCGCCGAAGAGGGCCTGCATCTGCTCCGGGCTCTTGACGTAGAACTCGGGCGCCGGGAAGCGCATGCGCTTTTCGTCCTGCATCGTTTTCTGAGTGCCGATGCACAACAGTAATTCGTGGGGCAGGGCGTGGTCTTTCACCAGGTAGTGGGCATCGTTTGTCGCAATTAATGGCAGACTGAACTTGTCTCGTAATTCGAGCAGCGCCTTGTTGACCTCGTGCTGCTTCGCCATGCCGTGATCCTGAAGCTCGAGGTAGTAGTTGTCCTTGCCGAAAATGTCGAGATACTCGCCCAGTGCCGTCTCGGCTTTGGCGCGGGTGCTTTCCAGGAGCAGCGTCGGTATCTCGCCGCCGATACAGGTGCTCGTCGCAATGACGCCGCGACTGTGCGCCGCCAGGACCTCTTTGTCGATGCGCGGCTTGGAGTAATACCCCTCCTGGTAGCTGATACGGTTCAGCTTGCAGAGGTTCTGGTAGCCTTCATTGTCTGCCGCCAGGAGCAGCAGGTGAAAACCTTTGTGATGCGGGTGGGACCGCGTTTTTTCGAATCGGCTGCCGGGCGCCAGGTAAAACTCGCAGCCGATGATTGGTTTGACTTCCGCGTCGTTCATTGCTGTGTAGAACTCAACGGCTCCGCACATGTTGCCATGGTCGGTCACTGCCATTGCGGGCATACCCATCGCCTTTGCAGTTTTCGCCAGTTGCTTGATCTGGCAGGCTCCGTCGAGCATGCTGTAATCGGTATGGAGATGTAGGTGTACGAATTCAGCAGACATCGTTTGATTTCCGGTCGGTAGCCACTGTTTCGTATGTGTTGCGGCGTTGCGGCGTTGCGGCGTTGATTGCCGCCTTTGGTTAGTATATTATATAATGGCTACCACGGTCAATGCAAAACCAAATCTGGAAATCATGGACGAACGCCACATTGGCATGCTCACTAATGCCAGGATCGAGCGATTCAAGGCTGTCGCATCACAGCGCCTGAATTGTCTGGCCCTGGTGTTTGAGCACCTTACGGATCCCCACAACGTCAGCGCCTGCCTGCGCGCCGCCGAAGCCTTCGGCCTCACCGATGTATGGGTCGTCGGCGATGCCTTTTACGAGTGCAACGAAAGCGTCTCCATGTACGCCGATCGTTGGCTGGAGATCCACCGGTGCGACGACGCAGGTGCTGTGGTCGCGGATCTTCGGGACCGCGGCTACGCGCTTTTGGCTGCTGTCCCAAGCGACGATTCCGTGGCGCTGACCGAACTCGAATTACCCGCCAGAACTGCGGTCATGGTCGGCAACGAGAAGGACGGGCTCTGCCCCGATCTGATTGATTCGGCAGACATCCGCGTCAATATACCCATGCACGGTTTCACTCAAAGCCTCAACGTTTCCGCTGCTACAGCGGTCATCCTGCAGCACCTGTCTCAGGCGTACCGTGCCGGCGGCCCTGCCAACCTCATCGATGCCGAAGCCCGGCAGCGGCTCATCAGTTCCTGGTGCACCCGTGACATCCGCACGAAGACCCGTGGCCACGTGCAGGTCGACTGAACAGTCTTTCCGGTCTCTTAAATGGAGAGATGTCCTTTATTTGGGGCCGAATTGGCTGTCTCCCCGGTTGTTGTGAATCGCACCGTGCATATATTGGCAGAATGAAAACCATCGACTACCAACACGATTGCTTCGCGGCGGACCTTGAGCAGTTGCTCCAGCGGAGGCCTGTGCCCGCCGATATTCACGACGCAGTCGCAACGATCCTGCGAGACGTCGAGCAACGCGGCGACGCTGCCATACGTGAATATGCCGCGAAGTTCGATAAGGTTGATCTCTCCCCGGATCAGTTTCGACTGACCGACGGTGAAATCGAGAACGCCTGCGAGTTCGTCGCAGCGTCCACCCGCGACGCCATCGATCTGGCCGATCGAAACATCACTGTTTTCGCAGAGCAGCGGCGTATAGAGGATTGGTCGTTTGCTCCGCGTCCGGGCGTTTCCCTTGGTGAGCGTTTCCGTCCGCTGTCCCGGATCGCTGCTTACGTGCCGGGTGGAGCCGCGCCCCTGGTCTCAACTGTGATTCACACCATTGCGATGGCCCGCGTCGCCGGTGTTGCGGAGATCGTGGTAGCTTCGCCGGCCACAGCCGATGGCACAATCAACCCCGCAATCGTCTACGCGGCAATCACCGCGGGCGCCACGGAGATTTATCGGCTCGGGGGCGTCTATGCCATTGCGGCGCTGGCTTACGGCACGGAAACTGTTCGGCCCGTTGAAAAAATTGTCGGACCCGGAAATGCCTATGTGACAGCCGCAAAAAAGCAGGTATACGGCACTGTTGCGCTGGACTTGGTGGCGGGGCCGTCCGAGATCATGATCATTGCCGACCAGTCGGCGTCGCCGGCTTTCATTGCTGCCGACATGCTGGCCCAGGCGGAGCACGGTTCAGGCCTGGAGAAGGCTGTGCTGCTTACGGACTTTGAGCCGTTGATCGAAAAAGTTGTCGAGGAAGTGGGTTCCCAGGCTAAGCAACTCGGAAGAGGTGAGGCGGTTCAAGCGGTTCTCGACAACGGTATGTACCTGGTGCGTCTTGAAAGCATTGAACAAGCCGTTGACGTGGCCAATCGTTATGCCCCGGAGCACCTCGAAATCTTGACCGAAACCCCGCGTGACACGGCCGCTGGCATTGTCGCAGCAGGTGCCATTTTTCTGGGGCCATGGACGCCTGAGCCGGTCGGAGATTTCGTTGCCGGGCCGAGTCACGTCCTGCCGACAGGCGGCACAGCGCGTTTCTTCAGCGGTCTGACCGTCGATCAGTTTTACCGGCGCACCAGCATTGTCGAGTACGATCGCGATGCCCTGGCTGCTGAGGCTGATGCAGTCACCGAATTTTCCCGTGTCGAAGAACTCGACGCCCATGGCCGGTCAGTAGCCATACGATTCACAGACAATACGCGGTGAAAAATTTCAGGTCGCCCCTTTTTTTGCCTCGGATAGGGAAGGCCGACCCCGCCGAAAGATGCTGTGCCGATTGAAAGCGGTGCCTTGCTCGGCTGGGCCTGTCCGCCAACGGACCAAACCGCCAATATGTGCCGACAATCAAGAACGTAGGGTCCCACAATGGGAACCCCTGCTCGCCAGGTGATTTTGAAAAAAGGGGCATTTGCCAATAAAATGGCAGTAAATCAATGCGAAAGATGGGTGAACTATGACTAGCACACAGACTCCACTCACAGCCGACCAGGTTCACGCCTTTAACGATGACGGGTATCTCGTTCTCCGGCAGTTCTTCGGGCTGGAACAGATGCAACTACTTGATGACATCGCCAAGGCAGACAAGGCGATGGCTGACGCCGACGAACTATTGGACAGGGACGGGGCTGTCAGCCGCATTAGTTGCTGGAACGATGTAGAGGACGATATCTACAGCGCGTTCGCATGTAATGAGCGCATTGTCGCGGCGTCCGAGCAGTTAATGGGCGATGAGGTCTATCACTTCCATCACAAGATGATTCTCAAGGAACCCCGGGTGGGCGGCGCATGGGAGTGGCATCAGGACTTCGGGTACTGGTACCTTGAGCAGCACGTTTTGTTTCCGGACATGCTCAGTGCGGCGATTGCCGTCGACGCCGCGAACCAGGAAAACGGTTGCCTGCAGGTGCTTCGCGGTTCTCACAAGTGCGGTCGTATCGAACATGGAAGCGTGGGCGGTCAGACCGGCGCCGACATGGAAAAAGTGCAGGCGTTGCTAGATTTCTATAAACTTGAGCATGTCTACGTTGCATTGGACCCCGGCGACGTACTGTTTTTTCACTGCAACACCCTGCATCGTTCCGAACAGAACCACTCTGAACGATCACGCTGGTCGTTGATCTGTTGCTACAATACCCGTCACAACGACAAGTACGTACTGGCCGATGATGATCATCCCGCCTACCGAGCGCTAGAACGTTGGCCGGATGAGAAGGTTCTCGAGCTGGGGAAACGGGACCACCCGTTGCATCATCAACCCGAAACGAAGTGACCATGAATCCCCATTGATGCCGGGTTTTCTTTGCCAAGCCTGCAGCTGTGGGATGGTCTGACAGTAACAATCGGGTACGCTGCCGATTCACACTACCAGTAATGATTGGGCCAGTTGACTACGCCAAATGTCCCGTTTTCTCCATATCCTGACTGAAGATTTATCCATCTTACGTGTCCGTCCACATACAGTCTGTTGATGCCGTCTCCGAAGACCCCGTCCGCATCTGCGTGGTGCGACCGATCCGGGAGCCGAGGGGTCCCCATGTATAGGGCATAATCCGTTGGGGTGTAAGAAAAATCGTGCATCAGCGGATTAACGCTCGGGCTCTGGACCTCCCACAGCTTCGGAACGGGCTGTTCATTCGCTGATGTTGCTCCCAGAAATTTCCCGTAATTCGTCCCTGTGTCTGCGTTCCAGCCCCACCAAACCCGCTGGCCGGGGTCGCAGCATGTGTCGTTCTCGCTAAGCCAGGGATCAGTGGGGCCATTCATTCCTGGATGGGTGCCGTTGCCGCCGAAGTACCAATAGGTCAGCATCGAGCGGGTACTTCCCCCGTAGTACGCTGAGGTATCTTCCGGCCAGTACCAGTTGTCGTTGGGAATGTCCCAATATCGATCGTTGCCTCCCAGTGTCATAGCTGTATCCGATCTCGAAGGGCAACCGACGACATCCCTGACCATACCGTAGTCATCAACCAGGATCGCGCCCCCGGAATTCTCACCGGCACCAGAAGTGGAGCCCCGAATGATATAAGGTTCATTCCACATCCCCATCGGCAGCCACATCTCGTTATCTGTGGCATACGCTGTCTCGATCATGCCGCATTGTTTCAAGTTGTTTGCGCAGAGAATGCGGCGGGCTCTTTCTTTCGCATCGGCAAGCGCCGGGAGGAGCATGGCGATGAGGATCGAGATGATGACGATGACCACGAGCAATTCAATTAAAGTAAAAATCGATTGTCGATGTTTCATTTGAGTAATCTTTTTTTCGACAGTGTTCTCATGAAACTATCGCTAACCTTCTCCTTAATTTAGCCTTGTCCAGCACGCGTGCAATTGTCGGCGTACTCTCCGGAACGGAGCCATCGAGGTGGGTGTCCCGAGGTATTGGGCAACGGAGATGTGCCTGGATCTCGAGCGGAACGCTTGGCAGAAAGACCTGTCAGGAAGGGATAAGGTGTCCTTTATATGTTGTTCTCCTGTGAGATGAGATGTGAGTTGATGAAGCGGGCAGGATGGTCGGAATTGGCGCAAGAATAGCGAAAAAGTCCTGCCGGGCTACTTCACGTCCGCGCGCCGAGTCGGACGGTTACGATCTCGAGTTCGCCCATGTAAAGGTCGGTTCTGGCGTCATCACGTCGTTTGTCGACCTGCACCCAGAGTCGATTCAGTCCGGTGCGCAGCGCCGTTGGCGGTATCGACGACACCTCCGCGTCGACAAGCATAAACACGTCCTTGCCGTAGCCTCGGTCGCCGCCTTCGCCAGAGGCGGCGGCGCGCATTTCCGGGCGTTGATACGTGGGCGTGTCGATGATCTCCAGGGCCTCCTGGCGCTCGTCGTCGGGGATTTCATCACCGGCCAGCGGTTGCAGGTCTTCATAGCGTTCCGCGGTTTGCCAGCCGATCTTCTTCCAGACGATGGGCTGGGGCATGCCGGACTTTGGCATGTGGGTATGCTGGTACAGGTACCGCTGACGCCATGAGAGCTGCAGGGTCAACCGTACGTCGTTGAGGAATACACTCGGCATCGCGTCATCCGGAGACATGTCGAAAACCTTGAACCGCAACAGATCGAGCTTACGACCGCTGTCGGTCAGGTTATCGCCGAAGTAGAATTCGAATTTCCGGCGTTGCGCCACCGGCGCGACCGGGATGCGGGTGCCACGATAGCCGGACGTAAATCCCTGCGACGGTTCATCCACCGGCTCGACGGAGAAGGGGATGTAGTAGTGATGTAGCGGATGCCTGGCGGCAGACTCAGGGGCCGCAATCACATTGAGTGCTTCGGTGTTGAACGGCAGCCCCACTGTTTTGCAGGCCGGATGAAAATGATTGAAGACCTCGACACCGTCCGCGCCGGTACCGTAATAGGTCTGCGCGGCGGCGGCATAAACTTCCGTCTGATAAGTCCGCGTGGTCTTCGGCCAGTGGACGACGTTGGGGAACATGCACGGATAGACGGCGCATTCACTGCCCTCGCAGATCGCCTTGAACTGCTGCACCGGGATGTTGAAATTCGTGGCGTGAAATGCACTGGGCACGATATAATCCAGCCCGGCTTCATGGATCCAGGCCGGCAGGTCGATGCCAATATTTCGCGCGATCTCGGGGGTCTCGGGCACCCGGACGCCGAAACACATGCGGGGCTTGCCGTTCTTCGCTGCAAGTTCGTCCATGAAGGCGCGGATATCGCACATCCAGTTCGTTATGATCGGCGCCAGCTCAGCGAAGCGATCTGGGGTGATGTAGGCGTATGACCCCTGGATATAATCAGGCTGGAACAGCAAGGGGAAGCGGAGCCAGTTCAGCTCGATGCCGTCATAGTCGAACGTCTCGAGCAGCTCCTGGATGACGCCGAATCGGTAGTCGCGCACTTCCTGCCTGCTGTAGTCAGCCAGGCGGCTCGGTACATCGGTGCCGGGATAGCGCAGCGCCAACTCCGGATGTTCTTTCAGGAACAGACTGACATCCGGACTCTCGGTCGACAATGGCTGCAAGCCGTGGCAATCGTTCATGCGCACACCGGCGATGGCCTCCATGCCCATATCGCGGCAACTGTCGACAAAGACCTGGAGCGGCTCGTGACCGTCCCCGCGCATTTCCTTCATGACACGTGCCGCAATCGAGTAGTCGCCGCCTTTCCATTTCGTGTCGCCGTCCGCCCCGGTGCCGGCGAAACTGTCGAAGTCGATATTGGCCCAGTCAATGCCTCGTTTGGTAGCGAAATAGACCTTGTTGTCGAATTCGATCGAGTCCATGACGTACGAGGTAATGCCTGTGCCGCGCACGCGCTCGATCAACTCGCGCCATTCCCCGACCGAAGACGGTTCGCCAAATGCGGTCTGATCGAACGACATGATGGTGCGGAAATCGTCGTTGTAAATGACTCGATGTTTCATAGACCTATTCCTTAACCGTTAGTTGCCACTATTCCAAGTTTCGAGAACCTCGTAAACGTGAGTTTCGTAAGGCATAAACTCGTCCGAAAAGACACCATCAGTGAGACGGATCCGTCTATGCTCGAAAGGCAGGGTCACTTGTTCGTAGCGGCCCGTACCGGTGATGGTGAATGTTGGGGTGATCGGAACATCGGCGGTGTTGCAGGTAATCAGGTATGTCCTGTGGTTGTATCGTTTGATGCGGAACTGCAGGTCTCTGGTATTCGTGGCGATGCCTGGCAACTCTGGTGACTGAGGAGCTATCAGGATCGGGTAGATGAACTCGATTTCGCGGGCCAGGCCCCGGTAAAGCGACCAGTGGCGGGTGGACGTTGGGTTGATGCCGCTGTGACCGACGTGGAACACCAGGCCGTTGAGGCCATGCATGAGCGCCAGGTAGGCAGCGCAGCGTATCTCTTCCGGGGTGCGTTTGCTCTCGTGTGGGATCGTGCTGCCGATGTAAAACAACACCGGCTTGGCGAGCCCGAGAACGCGTCGGATCCTTTGGACGTCGTCCACGAGGTTGGGAATAAGGTGATCGGCATAGCTGGCCTCGGAGGCCACCTCGATCATGTCAGTGCAGTCCTTGTACAGATGGAGTTGGGACATGTCGTCGATCTGGATGCTTGTCGGATGATTGGGATCGATGCTTTTGATAAAGTCGTTGATCTTTTTGAACTCCTGCGGATTGTTCAGGGGGATGCGTCGTTCCCTATCGCGATACATGGGAAACTGCGCTTCGTAGGAGATGAACCAGTCGAAGATTTGCGAGTCCCCCGTGTACTCAGCAATGCTTTTTTTCAGGGCCTTTTTGACGCTGTCGTCGTCTCCGAGCACCCGATAGACGGTTCGTTTCTCTTTGAGCGTTGGGAATGGGAAGCTGACACTGGCGCGGCGGAGTGCGCCGGGCAACAGGCCAAAGTCGCCCCAATTGACGTTGAATACATTATCAGCCAAACGCGGAGGCGTTGTGCCGGAGCGGCTCGAGAGAAACGGGCAGAAAGGCTTGTCGTTGACGATGAACACGCCGTCATCTCTGAACGAGATGGACGTAACGGGATTGGGAATCGGCTTGGGCGCGGGTAGCTGTGTCTTGTAGACGACGCGATGTGATGCCTGTTGCTGATTGCCGTCTGCATCGAGGACGGCGGCGGTGATCACATAGCGACCTACGCTCAGGTCACCTGCCGGAATCGCGACACTGTAATTGCTGCGATCAGACAGAATGGGAACGGTCTTCTCGAACAAGGCATCACCCACGACAGTCTGCTTGATCGATACCTGCAACGAGGTGCCGGTCCGGACTGTTACGTCGGCCAGAAATGTGTCACAGTCCGGGGGGTAATAATAACGATCGGGGGTGAGGATAATCGGTGACGCTGTCTCCAGAAGACCCGTCCTCTGCACATAGATCGTATCGTTCGCAGCATCGCTGATCCTGACGGTCAATGTCGGCAGCGTTTGCGGGTTGCCAGCTTCCACATGGCAGGGGAGCTCTATCTGCTTTTCTTCCTGGGGGGCCAGCGTGATTTTCTGGCGGGGCTGGCTCGAGTCTGTCGATAATTCGGTCTCCACGTGCAATGGCAGCGACCTGTTGGCATGGTTGCGGATTGTCGTTCGGGTCACGGCATGGCCGCGGCTGTCTCGGGCGAAAAGGAACGACCACGAAATGGGATCGGTCGTACCAAAGATTAATCTGCCGAACTGCCGAGGTTTGTTGAAGGCCTTGGCCATGGCCCAACTACTGTAGGCGTCCGAAAGTACCCGTTCACGATTGAGATTAAAGCCCCAAGTGGTTCCAGGCGTTGGTGTGCCGATGTCCAGGCTGGCAAAGGGCAAAGCCAGTTCAACCGTCCACTCGTTCTGTCCAACGGCCACAGCGATTTTGCAGTTCGGGTTCCATGACACATCCCGGATACCTTCCTTCGCGTCACAGACGGCCTCGTAGACATTGCCTAGCGGATTGACCATCAGGTGATAGAAAGAGTTTCGGTCGCGATTGATATCGAGATAGATCTCCACGGCGTCGGGCCTGCATATCGACTCCGCGTCGTGGGAAAAAGTGTGTACGCCCAAAGATTTGACCTGACTTTCCTGGCAGCGAACGGCGATATAGACGTACGTATCGTCGTAGGTGAGAAAAGCTTCCGTCTGTTCTCGAGACCAGAGTCCGTCGAGCCTGACGAATCCGCCGAGAACGGCAGAGCGTTTCCAGCAGACATCGGTCAAATCAGCATCGATCAGGGGCGGAACCTGCGTCGGCGCGAAGTTCAATGTCGGAACGGGGGAAGCCTGCTGATCTTGCGTCAAGGTCTGGCCACCGGCCCATCCGGCAAAGACCCACATAAGCATCAGTGTCCCGATCCTCACTCCGCCGCGCCCAACTCAGGATCTTCGGGGCGACTGTCGATGTATCCCAGGCCCGTGGCCCCAATTCCGCGGGCGGCTTGCGAGCCCGGCGTGGGCAGCAGTTCGATCCCGTCCGCAGCATCGCTGACACGCAACTGCAAACCCCACAGCGCCGCGGTTCTGGCGTCGGCCGGGTAATGGCCGCCGGTATGGTTGTAGGCGATGTACACGGTCCCGTCCGGCAGCAGCATTGGCGCCGAATAGCCGTACACCTTCGGGTCGACGGCGTAGCCGTAAGAGTCGGCCGGCCCGTGCCAGGTCACGCCGAAGTCGGGGCTGAGAATGACGCGCAGACCAAGCGCCTGATAGGACCCGTGGAAGCAGGCTAAGACGCCGTTGGGCAACATCACCAGCTCGGGATCGAACATCTCCACACCAGTCCGCACGGGATCGGTCCAGCTCCGGCCGCCGTCGTCGGACCAGGCGATATCGCCATCGCGCCGAGCGATGCTGACCAGCCGGCCATCGGGCGATTCGGCAATTGCCGGTTCCCACAGTTCATGATCCGTGCTGATGAATGAGGCCAGCTCGAAGTTCTCGCCGCGATCGGTGGATCGAAAGACGCCGGTGGCTACGGCATCGGGATTGTCCGGATCGTGCCGCCCGGTGATCAACCAGATGACCGATCCGTCGGCAAGCTGAATCGCCGGGCTGGTGCTGCTCTGCACCGAATCATCGACATCATAACCGGTCTTGAGCGCGCTCCACGTCTTGCCGCCGTCGCGGGATCGCATGTACTTGGAGTAGGCGATGTACTGGCTGTCGTACTGGTGTTCGCCGCGATCCGACTTTTGCGGGCCTCGCAGCCGGCAGGTGAAAAGCGTTACCAGAAGCGTGCCATCGTCGAGCTCGAGGATGCAGGGGTGCCGGTCATCGTCCTCGGTGTCCGCCAGTGTAAACGGTTCACTCCACGTTTCACCCCCGTCGTCGGAGTGCATGATATGCGCGCGTCCGCCACGCGGGGCACGCAGATCCACGAGACCACCGAACCGGTCCCGTCTTTTCTTGAACAGTTCGTCGTAGTACGGCTCCTGCAGCATCTCGTCGCTGCAGGGCAGGCTGCCGTGCCAGTAGCCCGACGTGAACGTAACAACCAGCCGGCCGGAACGCAGACAAGCTGCACCAGCCCAGCCGACAAAGCCGTTGTAGCCGGGATACTCTTCCGGCTGATTACACCATGGTCCGACCAGCATGCGGCGGCAGGCGAGGTGGCGGCCCGGCTCCGGCTCACTGCCGACTTTCGCAAAGGCGACGCTCATTTCGTTGTTTCCGCAATCACCCGATGGAATTTCAAAATCTGGTCTGCAACACGTTGCCGCGCACGATCGTAATCGGCGCCGATCCAGCCATTGCGGTAGATGTATTCGCCACTGACGGTCGGGAGGCCGTCGCGCTCGCCGCGTTCCAGCCATTCGGAATCGCAGGTGCCGTTGGTCGGGATCGTGATGTGCTGAGAATTGCTGAAATCGAAGCTGTCGAGGATCGACTTCAACAAATCCTGTGCTTCGTTGGCGACTTGATTGACCGCACCGTTGTTTTCGTATATGTCGCGGGCGTCCCGGATAAGATGTTCGAGTGTCACGATGTAACGCAGATCGTCGACGCCCTCGCGGAAACAGGCGACATCGATTGCCGGACCGCCGGGCATACCGTTGTCCGGATCAGGCGGGTACCAGCAGTGTAGGTTTTCCGAATCACGATCACCACGAAAGTCCTGCAGGTCGTTGCCGGGGTGGCTATGCGGATCGGTCATCACATAGTAGAGGATCCCCGTCACATCCTTGCCGAAACTGCGCATGAACCAGCCATTCCAGAACCGCCACGACGTGGGTTGAACGCTGCCGGGTTGAAGGGAGTTGTAAACCCACAGGCTCTTGCCGTTCTCGTTGGCTACTTTCACACAATCCTTCCAGGGTGCCTGGCTCTGCAGGGTCTTGCCGGTGCTGTAAATGATGTTGATGACATCGAGAAAGGGCAGCGTCGCCGGCCGCCACATCTCCGCATTGTTGTGTGGATAGGCGAGGTAATGGTTCAATTCGGTGAAGAAGCCGGCCTGCTTGATCAACCGCAGGTTCCGCGCAACAAAGGTGCGCGGCCAGTTGTGGCTGGTGACTTCATCCATCGGATTGATGATCGGCGCTTGCCAGCCGCGGCGGTCGCACTCGGCTTTCAGCTGCTGCATGTACGACAGATAATACTCGCTGTAGGCGATGCTCCGCCGGTCCGCTAACCGGGAGATCTGATTCATGATTCGGCCGCCCAGGCTCAGCCCCGGCGGCGCCGCGAAACCGGTATCCGTATAGGTTTCCATGGCATGCTCGAATTCCGTGCCGATGATTTCCACTTGCAGTTTTCCCTGCGCATCCAGGCGTGCTTCCGGCAGATTATGGACACAAATGTTTACCGTGGTCGAGCCATAAGCCTTCAACTCGGCGAACCGGTCTTTCAACGGCCACGGCGGGAATTTTGCCTGTGTGCTGGTCGGCCGTTCGGGCTTTGTCCGCACATAGTAACCAAGGTTATAGCCACGCAGGTCAGCCAGCTGAATCGGCAACACCTCGACCTCGAGCGGCACGCTGGCCTGGTCACGGCCGCCAACACTGACGGTCACATTTCCGGTGTACGTGCCCGGTTCGGCATCGGCCGGCACCTGAATCGTGATCCAGAACCAGGCGGACTGCGTCGCGTGCAGGTCGATCTGCTCACGTTGAAAAAGCCAAGCCGGCATGTACACGAACTCACGCCGTGGCTTTATGCCCTTCTGCACGCGTTCGGCAACGCGCTTGTGCTGATGCTCCACGACCTGGACTTTGATCCGGGATGCTGGAATCCGCTGCGCGCCACCGGCCTTCTGCAGATCACCGGGTCGCACGCTGATCGCGCTCAGGTCACGCAACGCATAGACGGCAAACGTCACAGACTCGTATTCACCCAATGAAGCCTGGCAACTCAGCCGCTCAGCCTTGTCGTCACCGTGCGGTACCGAGTTGTCGAAGATCAACGACGTGTAATGCCGGCTGTAGAGCATGAAGCCACGGTTCTTTTCCTCGGCAGCAGGCTCCGGCAGTACGGCGTCGTCCACAAAATACCGCTCGGTCCAGTCGCCATGCTCCGGCGGTGCTGGCCGCCAATCCGGTTTGACGGGGCGGACCTGTGCTCCGATGATCTGGGCACTCAGCAGCGCGGTTATCCCGAGGAGTACCAGGTGCTTTGGTTGGTAGATTGAATTCATTGTCAGGGCTCCTTTCATGTGTATTGGTGTTTAGAAATCGTTCAACCCGCTAATTGGTTGATCTTCCCTTTCCACGAACGGTCGCCGTCTTTGCCGGCGACCCAGTCATTGCGCCACTCCGGTACCAGCGATTCCTGCTCGAATTGTGAATTGTCCAACCCGACGGTGGAGATGGACATCTGGTCGCCACGTATCTTGACGAGGCGAAACTCGAATGGGTATTCAATGAGTGAAGCGCCCTGGCAGTGCACCACGCCATTGTCATCACAGGTGATGTCGTTGAAATGCCAATGTCCGGCAAACGCCGCAACGATGTTCGGCGCGTCTGCCAGCAATTGCCTGATCGTCGGGCCGTGAACGCAATACTTCTTGGTGATCGTTGTGTCGCCGTCTCCGAACTGCTTTTCGGGTGCGGGATCCCAGTTCGCCAGATCCATTTCAGGCGCGTGTGCGCCCGGCAAGGTGCCGATCGCGTACGTCGGCTTCGCATGCAGCGGGGTGTGATTGACGATGATGGTCGGCGTCTCCCGATTGGCCGCCAGTTCCCGTTCCAGCCACTGCAATTCGGCCTGCGTTGGGCCGATGCCGGCATACACCTTCTGCTTGTGCAGTTCGAAATCGAGATCCTCGCACTCTGTCCCGTCCCGCTTGATCCAGTAGGCGCAGTCGAGAAAAATAAACCGTATGCCGGCCAACTCTCGCGTGTAGTAGAATTTGCCGTCCGCCGAGAATTCAAACAGCGGTGCCATCGCCTCGCGGACGCCACTGCTCCAGGTATCGTGGTTGCCCGGCACCCAATAGTATGGGCACGGCAGCCGATCCATGATCGTCTTGGCGAAATGGAAGCTTTCCAGGTCGCTCGAGTTGGTCAGATCGCCGCAGTGAATGACGAAGTCCGGTGCCAGGGCCGTCACGGTCGAGACCAGCGACTCGCCGATGGCCGCTGATTTCGACGGGAACATCCGGTTCCAATAACACTCGTCCACCGCGTTTCCCGGCGCAACGAAATGTGTATCGGTCATGACAACGAAAGTAGAATCCATTAGGCACCCTACGGGCGGAAATGTGAAATGCAAACAAGGGACACAGCAGCAGAAAGTACTCGCCGGACGTGATGATCAGCAATACAGAAAGGGAGCATTTTTCCTTGGCCTGTATTTATTGTATTTCCCTACGCAGCGCGCCTTTTCGAGTACTTTCTGCTGCTGTGTTCCTTGTTTGCATTTCACACGTCCGCCCATAGAGTTTCATCTAGGTTGAAGCAATTCCCTATCAGTCTCTCGAGCACGCCTCTTCTAACTTTGATCGCTATAAATGACGTCTGAAACGACATGTTATGGGATTGCGATGAGCTTGTTTCTCAATTCGCAACTCGAGCCGGCACTGCGGAAGATTGCGGATGGCGGGTTTGACCAGATCGAATTCTCTTGTTATGAAGGCCCGCATTTAGAGGCGTTGGAAAGGAATCTGACGGGGGTTCAGGCGTTGTTGTTAGAGTTGGGGTTTTCGGCTCCGGCAGCCCACACGATATGTCTGGGCGTCGATCCAGGGTCACCGGATGAACAGGAACGACGTGAAGCTGTACGCAGGATTACGTCGGTGTTTAAGCCCCTGGCTCAAATTGGCACCGAGTATGTCGTACACCATCCCACTGCGGACTTGCACGATCATTACACGAACGAGATGCGGGACAAAGTACGGTCCCAGGCAGTGCGTTCGATCCATGAGATAGGCGAGCTGGCGGCTGCGGCTGGACTGAAACTGGCAGTCGAGAACCTTCAATTGCGCGGCAGACCTCGCCCGGGATGTTCGGCCGTGGAGGTTTTGGAAATGATCGAAGGCGCCGGTGACCACGTTGGCATTTGCTTCGACACAGGCCATGCCGCGATGAACGGATTCGACGCTGTGGCAGAGCTGGAAGTGGCGGCAGAGAAGCTCTTTTACCTGCATTTGCACGACAACGACGGCGAAACGGATTACCACTGGCTACCGGGCCGAGGGGTGATCGATTGGGATGCGCTTCTGGCGACTTTGAACTCTCTCGGTTTTTCCGGTCCACGGACGCTGGAAATCAAAGCCGAAAGTGAGGCGGACCAGCTACTCCGCGATGCGGTCGTTTTGGTTGATCGCTGGACAGATCCGGTCAGGAGAGCATGACCTGTCGATTTGCAGTTTTTGGCGATACGCACAATCGCACTGCGCCGGCCATGCCGCAGATTGACGCAATCAACCAGCTCAAGCCCGACCTCGTCGTACATCTGGGCGACCAGCTCCTGGCCGGCGATCTTGATGGGTGGGATGATGCCGATTCCCTGCTGCGCAAGTTGCATCCACCGGTGGTGACTGTAGCGGGGAATCATGATATTCTTGATTCCCGGTCACGGTCAGTTTATGTCGAGCGGTGTGGACCTACGTTCCGCTCGTTTACTCAGCACGGCGTACACTTTGTCATTCTCGACAGTGAAGTGCGTGACGAGCATAACCGGTTACTTCTTCGAATTGATGATAAACAACTGGATTGGCTCGACCGGAGCCTTGCAAGTATTGACGGCGTTGACGTAAAGATAGTTTTGCTACACCGCCCGCTGTGGAGCGATTCCGGCCCCGTGGCCGTGGCGGAACGCGAGGCATGGATGTCGCAAGTTCATCCCCTGCTGGCACGACGCGGTGTTTGTGCGGTGTTTGCGGGGCATGTCCATCGGTACATGAAGTTCGCTCCCGTCGATGGCGTGCACTATTACATCACGGGTGCGAGCACCACGACCATCGGTGATGAAGAAGCCCTTGGCGATATCATCCATTTTTGTATGGTCACGGTGTCTGACAAGGGCTGGCATGTTGATATCATCAGACCCAACGGCATCGACAGCGATACGGTCGTCTACTATGAGCATCTCGAAACCCCCGGCATTCTGCATTCGATCAAGGCGAAACTGAATCTGGCCGGTGACGAGAACTCAGGTTCGATTGAATTGGCCGTCACCAACTCGCTGAACAAACCGATCGAAGTCAGCGCCGCGCCGCTGTCAGTGCCGAATTCGCAATGGTGCATCTCGCCGCAGCTACAATGCACGTCACTGGCAGCGGGAGAAACGGGCCGATTGATTTTTAATGGCACGATTGACGATTTGCAGGATCAGTATCCGGCGCCGCAGATTGCGGTGACGCTTGCCGGGGCCGAATCAGCTCCCGTCACCAGACGGGTCAGCGTTCCGGTCGAGGCCTTTCGTAGCGCGCTTTGTCCGAAAACTGATCGGCCGCCCGACGAGCTCATTTGGCAAACCTCCGCAACTCTTGCTGCTTTTTATAACGTAACCGCACAATATCACGCGAACTGTCCCACCGAGGTGCAGCTTGTCTACGACAATGAAAACCTGTACCTGAGAATTCGTTGCCACGAACCGCATCTTTCGGGGCTTACTGCCGCGGCCGACCGAGATATGCCGCGGTTCTGGTTTGACGATCTTATGGAGATATTCATTGATCCGCGGATCGATGGCCGGGGTTACTATCATCTGGCCTTCAATGCCCATGCTGTCATGTACAGCGCGCACATGAACGGCCGGGACGATGGTTCCCAATGGTGTCCAGAATGCACCGTTCAATCAGGACGACACGATCAGGCATGGACGCTGGAGATTGCCCTGGCCTGGGCAAGCCTGGGACAACCGTCTGTCCGCTCAGGGACGCAGTTGGGATTGCAGGCCGTTCGCAATCGTGTTCAACAGCCCGCGGAATGCTCGCAATGGTCTTCAACGTTCGGAGGTAACCATGTGCCCGAAAAGTTCGGAACACTGATTCTCGAATGAAACATCAATTCGAGTTCGTTGACACCTCTTCCAGGCTTGCCATTGCTTCGGCATCAATCGCCCAGCCGGCGGCGCCGCTGTTTTCGCGGACGCGTTCCACGGTGTCGGCTCCGGTAATGACCGCGGCGATTCCCGGCTGAGCCAGGCACCATGCCATCGCCACCTGTGCCGGGGTCCGGTCCCGTTCCCGGGCGATCTCGACAACGGTGTCTATGATCGCCCCGGCATGCGGTGTCATGACCTTGTTGAAGCTGTCGGACATACGGTCCCACATCGTACCCGGCGGCGGCGGTTCGCCGTAGCGGTAGCGGCCGGCGAGCAATCCCTTTGCAGTCGGGCCATACGTCGTCACCGCAATCCGTTGCTGCGCGCACAATGGAATCACCTCATCATCGAGGCGGCGATCCAGAAGGTTATAACAAACCTGATGGCAGACAAACGCTGTGTATTGCTTCTGCTTGCTGACCGCCAGTGCTTCGTCCAGCTGTTCAGCATCAAAGTTGCTGCAACCTGTATATCGTACTTTCCCTTGCCGCACCAGCTCGTCCATGGTACCCAGTGTCTCGGCGATCGGTGTTTCAGCGTCCGGAAGGTGGCACAGATAGAAATCGATGTAATCCGTGCCCAACCGGGACAGCGTCGCTTCAATGCCGCGGCTGATCGTGGCGGTTGCCAGCCCTTCACGGCGACGGTCGGCGCTGCGATCGGCCCCCACCTTCGAGGTAATTACAAACTTTTCACGCCGGCCTCGTATCGCTTTACCCACAGCTGCCTCGGCGCCGCCGCCGTGGTACATGTTGGCGCAGTCAATGAAATTGATCCCCTGCTCGACCGCTTCATCGATAACGGCCCGGCAGCCGGCTGTCGTCAGGCCCGAGCGAAAACAGGTTCCCAGGCAGACGCGGGATACCTCCACACCGGTTGATCCGATTGTTGTGTATGCCATCATGCCAGAACCCTGGCGCCCGATTGTCGAATCATGTGGTTCCTGCCGAAGCTCATCGAATGCTAACCAGGAAGTTCTGTAGTTTGATGATCTGTTCAGCAATCTTGTGCCGAGCAAGATCGTAGTCCGTCGCGCCCCAGCCGTTGCGATAGAGGTACTCGCCGCTAACCGTGGGCAGGCCGTCACGCTCCCCGCGTTCCTCCCACTCGGACTCAGCCGTGGCGTTTGGGATCTTGATGTGCGGGGCGTTGCTGAAATCAAAGCTGGCGATGATGGACTGCAGCGTCACCTCAGATTCTTCGGCAGCCTTCTGAGCCGCCGCATTGCGCTCGTGGCTGCGGGCCTCAAGGATCAGACGCTCGAGCGTCACGATATAACGCAGATCGTCAATCCCTTCGCGGGCTGAGGCAGTATCGATCGCTGGCCCGCCGGCAAAGCCGGTCTTTGTATCCGGGCGGTGCCAGGCATGAAAACTTGCATCGCCGCGATTGCCCCGGTACAGCTTCAGGTCGTTCTTTGGGGTGCTTAACCGCTCGTCAAAGCAATAGTAAAACGAACCCGTCACATCCTTGCCCCAGGTGCGGAAAAACCAGCCGTTCATGAAACGCCAGCTCATGGGCTGGACGCTGCCGGGCCAGAGTGCGTTGTAAATCCACAGGGTTTTGCCGTAATCGTTCGCCAGGGCTACGCAATCCTGCCACGGCGGCTGGCTCTGCGGCGTCTTGCCGGTGCTGTAGATCAGGGTGATGACATCCAGATGCGGCAGGCACGCGGGCCGCCACAGTTCCGTATTATGGGGGTAGGCCAGGAAATGATTCTGTTCGGTCATGAAACCCGCTTGCCGGATCAAGCGCAGCCGTCGCGGAACATCGTACCGGCCCGTCCCATGGCTCACCGCCTCATCGAGCGGATTGAGAATCGGCACCGGCCAATCGCGGCGCTCACATTCAGCTCTCAACTCTTGCAGGACGGCAAGGTACAATTGGCTGAAACGCGCACTGCGCGGATCGGCATACGGCGCCAGCTGCGTAGTCAACCGACCGCTGAGCGATATCACCGGCGGCGCCGGGAAGCCGGCGTTTTTGTACGCTGCCATGGCCCGATCGAAGTGCGAGTTGAGAATGTCGACGTGCACCTTGCCGCTATCATCGAGCCGTATTTTCGGGAACCTGTCTGCGTTCAGCAGAATGTGCACCGACGTCATGCCATAGGCGCGCATGGCTGCCATGCGCGCCTCAATCGACCATTCGGCCACTGGGTTCCCGGTACGGAAGTAGTAGCCGATCGCGTAATCCGAAAGCTGCGCCAAGCGGATGGGCAAGACCTCTACCCGGACGGGCAAAACTGCCTTGACCTGACCGTCTGCGTAAACCGTCAGGTCCGTGCTGTAGGTGCCTGGCTCGGCAGTGTCCGGTACGTGGACGGTGATCCAGAACCAGGTGGACTGGCGGGCCTGCATGTCGACGCTCTCTTCGACAAACAGCCACCTGGGCATGTACATGAATTCGTTCCGCGGCGGAGGCCCTTTGTAAACGGCCCGCTCGGTTATCCGTTTATGCTGGCTGCTTGCCACATGGATTCGCATCTGCGAGGCCGGGATCCGCCGCGCCCCGTCTGCCGTCTTCAGGTCGCCTACCCGCACGCTGACGCCATTAAGGTCGCGCAGGGCGTAGACAGCCAGCGTCATCGATTCGTATTCGCCCGGGGATGCTCGGCAGGCAAGCGTCTCGGCACGGTCGTCAGCGTGCGGAACGGAGTTGTCGAATACCAGCGAGAGGTAAGGCCGGCTGTAGAGCATGAAGCCGCGCTCGTCCTCCTCGGTGGCGGGCTGCGGCGGCACGGTGGTGTCTGAGTAATAGCGCTGGGTCCAGCCGGAATGTTCAGGCGCGGCAGGCCGCCAATTCGGCGCTATGGGTCGCGATACACCGTGGTGTTCCTGTTGTCCTATGGAGCCAGCGGCCGACACCATTGCAACGATTCCAGAGCAGACAGCGAGCCTGGAGAAATGCAAACATCCGATGTTCACCATAGTGGCAGGAGAACTCCTTTAGGCTCAATAGACATCCTGTTTCGCTATTCACTCCAGGTGGTGCCGGCGTTTGCCCATTCATACGTGTACTCGCGCGTCGCGTAGTTCGGATAATCACCCGGCTCGGTCCCCCCGGCCCAAACGTCCGGAGTTTGAAGCCGCAGCACATGCCCCTCAACAGCTACCCTGTTGGATTTGAGGTTGTCGTGATGCGGATTGTGGTACGGATCGGTTTCAAAAGCCGTCGACGTCACTATTCGCCAGGCTACGCTTTCGGACTCCCACTGGTTCTCATCCAGCAACACCAGCATTGCCGGATTCCCGATCCGCGTTACACGCAATGCCGGCTCAGCCGGGAAAGGCCCCGGAATATACGCCGTCCAGTTTGGCATCATAACGAAACGATTGTAGCCATAGCTCACGAAATCCCGGTTGTCCCTGATCTCGGAAGGGCAGCTGTAAATCTTGCTGCGGCGCGGAATCTGGGAAGACAAGTCTGCACCGGCCATATTCGTGTACAGGTAAACCTGGCCGCCCGGCGTCGGCGGGAAAAAACCGTCATGGTCGTTGGTATACATCATAAAGCCGATGTGCAACTGCTTCAGGTTGTTCACGCACGCTATGTTCTGCGCCGTTGCCTTGGCCCGCGACAGCCCGGGAAGGAGCATGGACGCGAGTATGGCGATGATCGCAATCACAACCAGTAACTCAATCAGAGTGAAGCGTTTTTGGAAGGAATCTTTACGTCCCATGCTCATTTCCGCAACTTTAACTTTCGCTATTTACGGTCACCGCAGCTCGTGGCCTGTATTTGCCCGATTGCCATTCTCCGGACGCGGCCGAGGCGTTACCGCCCGGCCCGCAAACGGTTCGCCAGCCAGCGTATTGTACCGCGACAGTATCTGCTTACCGCAAAGATACACAGAAGATTACATGCCCGTGCGCGAGTGTCAAGCTTGCCTTGCCAGCCTAATAAACGAGAAACGCGGGTAGTGCCTCGCCGCCGCGATCCGGCGGAAGTCGATGAGGAGAATCGGTTCGTCCTGGCCCGTTTCGAACGCGGCGGTGGAAGGTCGCTATCTGATACTTCCTTGACATGGCAAATATGAATCGCCATGGACTTTCCGAGGAAATCGGACTCGCTCACCAGAGCTGTCGATCCAGGGTCCGGTATTGCACGGCCTCTGATATATGGTGGCTGGCGATCTGCTCGACAGGTTCGAGGTCAGCCAGTGTGCGGGCGACGCGGAGGATGCGGTCGTAGGCACGGGCGCTGAGATTAAGGTCGCTGATCGCGGCTTTCAGAATCTGCCGGCCGGCGTCGTCCGGTTCGCAGAATTCCTGCATCTCGCGGGGTTGCATATTGGCGTTCCAGCGGGTTCCCGATGCGGCGAAGCGGGCTTTTTGGATGAGTCGCGCTGCAAGGACGCGCTCGCGAATAACGGCAGAGGCTTCGCCGCGCGGCTTCGCCATCAGGTCATCTTCGGACAATGGCGCCACCTCGACGTGGATATCGATGCGATCGAGGAGCGGTCCCGAGATGCGTGAACGGTAACGTTGTACAATAGTCGGCGAGCATCGGCATTGCCGCTGGATACTGCCATAGTGGCCACACGGGCAGGGGTTCATCGCTGCCACAAGCTGCACATTCGCGGGGAATGTGAACGAACCCGCCGCCCGTGAAATAGTCACGTCACCACTTTCGAGCGGCTGCCTCAGAACTTCCAGCACCGACCGCTTGAACTCCGGCAGCTCGTCGAGAAACAGGACCCCGTTGTGCGCCAGGCTCACTTCGCCGGGTTTCGGAATTGTGTGTCCGCCCAACAGGCCCGCATCGCTGATTGTATGGTGGGGGCTGCGGAATGGCCGTTGCACCACCAGAGGGCCGCTGCCATTGAGCTTGCCGGCGATGCTGTGGATTTTGGTCGTTTCCAGCGCCTCATCCAGTTCCATGAGCGGCAGGATAGATGGAAGTCGTTGCGCAATAATGGTTTTCCCGGAACCAGGAGGCCCGATCAACAGCACGTTATGGCCGCCGGCAGCGGCAACCTCCATTGTCCGCTTGACCATCTCCTGCCCCTTGATCTCGGCCAGGTCCAAAGCCGGGTCGGAGTTGCCGCGGTAATAATCCTCGATCTGAACGGATGCTGCCTCGATAGACAGTTCACGGCGCAGGAAGCCGACTGCCTCGGCAAGGTTGTTGACGCCGATCACAGTCAGATTATCTACGATCGCAGCCTCGCAAGCGTTGGCGCGAGGCAGAATCAGGCTCTTTTTCCCTTCACTACGGGCATGCAGTGCGATTGGCAGTGCGCCCTGAATCGGGCGGACGTTGCCGTCAAGCGCCAATTCTCCGACAATCATTGATTCGGCCAGCAATGCCGCATCGAGCTCACTGATCGCGGCCATCATGCCCAGCGCAATCGGAAGGTCGAATGACGCCCCTTCCTTTTTTACGTCTGCCGGGGCCAGGTTGATCGTCGTGTAACCCCAGGGATAACCGTAGCTGCAGGAGGAAAGGGCCGATTTGACGCGCTCACGGCTTTCCCGCACAGCTGCGTCGGGGAGACCTACCATGGCGACGACAGGGTGTTCGCCCCCGGTCGTTGCGTTGACTTCGATTTCGACTGTAAACGCGTCAACGCCGAGAATAGACGCGCTGTAGGCTTTCGCGATCATTTAATTACCTGGCAGGGAGGTGACGGGATGTGGCATGCATTTCACTAGGCTAAAAAACTACATTAGATTAGATGGCTGCCAAATCAAGTTCTGTTTTGCTATTTGATCCACTTGCGATGTTTTTTCAGGCAGCAGCCAACCCGCCGCCGAGTATATTATCCTGAACATTTTTTGTGATAATCACGAACGCAATCTCGTTTCCTATGCGTTTTTTATGCAAATGAAAGAGCGCGTCAAAACCGAATTTAAAACTGTAAACTAGGGGCTCACGGGAAACTAATATTTCCATAAATCACCTAATAAGAATTATTGATTCGCTATAATCCCAATGAGATTCAAAGTTGATTCAAAGTATTTTTAAGTCATTTTTTGTAAACGTATTTACTGGATATTATTATTGACTTTCACAAAACTTACTCATAAATTTTCCTCCATTGATTTAATTAAAGTTTTTTTACACAAATGTGCAACTACTGAGATGCGTGATGATTTGTAGGAAAAATTTAGCACTGAAGCAAGTAAAAGAGATATGCAGAGAGTTTGCCCTTCCGGCTGGAATGCTGAAAGGGGCGTTAACTGAAAGTAGGAAAAGAGATGAATATTGAATCCAAAATTCAATTGCTTAATGAAATTATTGAAGCGCAAATAAAGCAAGTTAACCCAATGTATCAGCCTGGACCGTATTGGTTAAATAAAACAAAACGGGCCGTTAGAGAGTTGCGAAATAAAAGCCTTAATAATTTCCGATCATCAGAAAATAACGCCACGGAATCTTACGGTGATGCTCAGCTATTAGATATGAAAAGTCAGTATGTAGGTTTAAGATATTTGGTTTACAATACTGCAACAAAGGTGTTCCCTTTGAACCGTTTTTTTGACCGGCAAATGGGGTTAACAAAGACATATGCTAATCGTCTAATTGCGAGCGAAAGTTATATCCTTAATCACTCCAATCGTGTCGATTTTCTAATGCAAAAATATATTATCCCAGGTGGAAATTTATTAGGGGGAGTTGATAGAAAGAGTGAGGTACGTGGCCTGCCAGTTAGCCATCACTATATAATTATGCTCGACTTGATAGATAGGATGGTTGAGCGCGTCAATATTTCTGAGACAAGAAGTTTTTGTGAAATTGGAGGTGGTTTTGGTGTGAATGCGCATCTGATTTTATCAAATTTTCCATCAATCCGAAAATATATCTATGTAGATATTTCACCTAATCTTTATGTTGCAACCCAATTTCTTAGAGCGCATTTTGGAGATGCTGTTATTGATTTTTGTCATACAAAAGATTCTGTTGATATTAGTTTCTCAAATGATGATGATTTAGAAGTGTTTTGTGTGCTACCTCATCAACTTGAATTCATAAAAGAAGAAGTAGATGTGTTTCACAATGCAAATTCGTTTGTTGAAATGCCTCAGGAAGTTGTTAAAAATTATGCCACTATCGTTAGAGGGTTCATTAATAAAAAGAAGGGAAGTATCTTGTTAAGTTCTTACGGAGGATTCGATGCTAACACAACATTTCACCCAGATAAACTGATCGACTGCTTCGATTTGGATTTTAATTCTTATCAATCAGAACTTTTATTGTGCAAACCACAACAGCACTTTTACGTGTGGAGCGCAACTTGATAGTGTCTGTTAATCCTTTTTGTCGCACAATGTGTAACTAAGATTTGTTTAGACTATTGAATTGCAATGGAAACACACGCGCAGAAAAAACGTATAAAGTGGATGGCGAGTTACACACTATTTACATAGTGGATATCTATTTTAGATAAAGTGTTGATATTAAAAAGATCTATGTGCTATTGAGTAGGAATAGAAACTTTTCCTAAGGCAAAGATGTACTAAGAACCCTCAATGAAATTAATATGGTGGGACTTACTTGTGGAACGCCGAATGATTCAGTGGGTATAGTATAAAAATTGTTCACACCCCAATTATATCCAGTTTATAAATTAAGGATCAAGCAAAAAAAGTATGTTGGTCACTTGGTAACATTCCCACGAAAATATCAGACAGTGTGCGACATGCGCGGAGTCTCGCGGCCGCCGTCCGGCTTGACCAGGCCGCATCTGCGGGTCAACGTCGGTGAGGACAAATTCGAAGAATGCTGTACCGTATGCACGGAGATCGCCGGATGACAGGAAGGACGGAGACAGATCCTAACGTAGCCACTGCGGCAAAAACGGATAAAGATGAGGCCTTAGCGTATCTTCGTGGCGGCCGGCATCCGGCGAGTTGCTTGCGTTCCTCCCCAGTATGGCGGCATGCGGGAACTCCGGGTGAGGCCAAGTTTATCACAACCGAAGCGCGTTGACAGCAGAGGAAAATCTCTCGTGACCGATTCATGCAAGCTTGTGTCCGTAAAGTACCGTGACACGCCGTTGAAGCGCTCGTGCCGGTCGACGTTCACCCTCATCGAGCTGTTGATCGTGATCGCCATCATTGCCATCCTGGCTTCCATGCTTCTGCCAGCGCTGGGACAAGCGAAGCAAGCTGCCTTCCAAACGATCTGTGCGAATAACCAGAAGCAGATTTACATCGGATACCACATGTACGCCTCGGACAACGACGATTACTTCACTGCGATCGGAAACGGTGGCGGCGGATTCGCGAGTCAATTTCCCCTACAATGGCCCTACGGCCACTGGGGCCAAAGGCTTGGCCAACTCGGTTACTTGGGCGGCGCTACCGACACAAACGGTCCGGTCATGCATTCGTACGCAGACTGGGCCTTTCACCGGTGGGAAGTCTTCAAGTGCCCGTCAGAGACGACGGAGGGAGCCAAGGAGATGTTCGGCCATGTGGGTGACTGGACAGGCGCGGAAGTGACGAATTACGACAACGACTTCGTGAACCTTAGTTACGCCCAGAACCTGAGCATCACAGTCTATCCGCACGGGGATTATATGAGGACCGAGCGCAAGGGATTCTCCAGTCCCCAGCTGGTGAGCCCCTCGTCAGCATCCTACATCGTGGATGCACCGCGGTGGAGTTGGGGCTGGGCCTATACCTACTACGACGCGGCCATCGATGATCCGCTTGAAATGAACAATTACGACTTCAGCTACATATGGCGTCACCGTTTCGGAGCGAATTTCCTTTTCCTGGACGGGCACGTGAGCCACCAGAATGCCTACACGAACAACTGGGTTGAGATCTTCAAAATATACTGATCCCGCCACGGCCTTTTTTCACGCCAATGCCCCACAATTGATGTTCTGTCTCATGGAGACAAAGTCCGCCGACCTCCAGGTCGATTGACGCTCAGAAGCCATTGCGTACGGCGACCGAGCGGCTGGATCGAACAGCTTATGGAATGCGCTCCGCTGTCGTTATGCGCCAGAAAAGAGGCGGCGCTGCGCGGGTTAGAAGTGCCGCTGTGGGAGGCGGTGGGGCAGACCTTCCCGATGGCTGAAAAGCTCTATGCCTCAGAGGATTTTATAGCCGGTCCTGAAGCCTTTGCTGAAAAGCGCAAACCCGATTGGAAGGGTAGATAAAATCGGTATATCAGGTCTTCGCCGGACCAGCTGCTTGCGTCCAGGCTCTCTCGCAATCGTCTGGACTGGTTGGGTTTGCATGCGCTCGACTCGATGAAACCACAGCCCTGACATAGAGCTCGTCTCCGGTGAAGGTATAAAAAGGTGCCAGATCGTTGGTCTCGTGAAGCACATGACCAATTTCCTGCGTATAGGTCCTCGTCGTGCGCACCTGCTTTCCCGTCGTATCCAACACGGCCTTGCTGGATAGGTCCACCCCTTTCGGCGTGCCGATAAATTGTGTCGTATAACGCGCGCCCTCCTGAGGTCTGATCTGCAGTGCGATTCCCTCATCACCAATTTCGACCTCGTCTAGCCCTACTCCCGAACTGCAATAATAGTCACCACCATTGATCGACCGTAGGATGGACTCGGCCGCGAGTTCGTCGGAGCGAACACAAATCCACGCGCGTCCCGGCAATGCGGTGTCGGCGAATTCGAAATGGTGCGCGTAAGCGTGGCAATCGTCGCTCGCTAAACCGTATATGAGATCGCCGCCCTTACTCAACCGCAGGGTCAGGGCCACATCCCAGAGGCGTTCAACCGGACAGTGTAGCGCGTCGCCGAAGGTTGCGCACATATTCAGGGCAGTGTAGATCTCGATATGCCGAAGCTCTGCAACGGCCGCGATATCCTCTGCCGTCGCATTCCAATCGTAGTTTGGGTGGTTGAGGAAAACCAAGATTTCCGACCCAGACGCCGCACCCAGCGATCGGGCGGCATCGAAGGTTGCTTGTATCGCGCGCGGACTCGAATCCGGATCGTGCTGCTGCGCGACCGCTGCAGGCGTATTAAAGACATTGATCCAATGCGTCTGGCTCCAATCGTTTACATAACCCCACTTCGTCGTCACCTCCTCGCCGCTGATGATTAGAAAACGCTCTGCTTCCTCAATGAGATGGCGATATTCTTGCAGCGGTTTGACGCGGACTTCGCCTAACTCTCCACCCCGCGTCTCGACCCAATCTCTGCCGAACCGCTCGACATATTTTTCCAGAAGATTGCCCTCCTGCATAGACCGTCCAACCCTTTTCGCCCCATCACGGCTTACCCATTTTTCGCCGATTTGATGCTGATCGTGTTCGGTAAAGGCGATAAAGTGATAACCTTCGCTTTTGAACCAGTCGGCGACCATTTCCGGAAAGCCGTGCCCGTCCGACCAATACGAATGCATGTGCAGATTGCCTTTGTACCACGCCATGGACGCATCCTTCGCTTTATTGACGATTTGCATTGAGACCAGATCGTACGAATGCGCAAGCTACAGCTTGACCCCATTCGTTAACAACCCTTTTATAGACACTGTCCAGCGGCGGTCAGCTTCGCAGGACCATCGACCAAGCGTTCTGCGCCTGTCTGATCGTTACTAAAAAGACGGGAATTACATGAAACCATTGCATGATCCAACTCAGGATCGATTCGAGATCTGCCTTCCCCGACTGGAGGCACAGGGCCCAGGTACGCCTGCTGCCTCGTAGACTTTGCGAAACCAGGCTCGAGCCAACAAACACCAAAGCTCACCGATCCGCTTCCGTCCGATGATGAGCCGTTCCAAGCGATACTCTTAACGAGATGCGTTCAATCCGCGTCATCTTGGCGCAGGGGCCGGATCAGGGGGACGTTTCCTTGCCATTGAATGCCTGCCAGGTAAAGTCCACTGCGATCCGGACGGAACAAGTCAAACATCGTCTGCTGGGCCAT
>Ga0115002_10000251_pt1 | contig 78132 bp, 61 predicted proteins | sample ArcticOcean_MG_C_8_FD_89576 | JGI IMG/M metagenome (GOLD analysis project Ga0115002, IMG submission 89576) | Marine microbial communities from western Arctic Ocean - ArcticOcean_MG_CB11_86 | ecosystem: Environmental > Aquatic > Marine > Oceanic | place: Arctic Ocean: Canada Basin | collected... | reverse complement strand
TTCCTCGCTGAACGAACGCCGAGTTCGATTGCTTGCCAATTGCTGTTTCTTGCTCATTCAAAGTTCCTCCAAAAATAGTTTACGCTCGAATTCCAGTGTCCACTATTTCTGGGGAACTCCAAGAAGGTCGCTGCTGTTGAGACAAGAGAAGTTGATGGCAAAAAACCGGAAGGCTCAACGCGCCCAGCCCAGGTGACAGAAGATCGGAAGCCAGTTGTGGCTCCCGAGCCGGGAGAGCGATTCACTCAAACACGAAAAGCCGACAGTGCCAAGTATATCATTGCCATAACTAGGGTTACCGGCCGCGGAGGCCGGTAACCCTGTGTGAAGCACCCGCTGGAATGTCGAGCACGTCGTTGGCCGCTGCTTTGGTTCCGATTTGCCGTGGATTGACCGCGTCGGTCGCCTTGTTGATGACGTAGTCGTGAAAGGCGACTTTGACAAACGGGCCGTCACTCTTCGCGTTGAACAGCAGGCCGAAATCGGTTTCGTTTTCGGTGAGCAACCAGCCCGGTTGTTCCCCCTGTGGACCGGTGTCGGTGGTGAACTGGAATGCTTCCAGCTGGAACTCTCCCGAACCTGGCGCGTTTGCCAATTCCGACACTTGGACCGGGAGGGGTTGTGGCGCGTTCCACGATTCACCCAAGCAGCGTTTCAGTTGAGCGGCAGTGGTCGGTCGTTTAGAGTGCAAAGTCGAGCGAACCGGACATCGGCCAATGACGGGAGAACCAGACATGTGTTTCACCAGTGTTCGAGACCCAACAATTGCTCGCACAACTCCTTGCTGGTGTTGCGTCAAAATATCTCCGAGGCGTGCACGTGGTGAATTGGCGTTTGGTCATCGTGCAGCGGTGCTTTTCTTCGTTTTCTTGTTAGGCGGTTGCGGGTCGTCGGGAAACTCCAAGTCGGATGAGCCGTCACAAGCGACCAGTCCATCGGGAGCCGACAAGCTAACCCACAGTCCCGGTCTGATGTCGTTGCCGGCCGAACCTGAGAACGGCAATGCACCCGATGAATCTGTGCTGCCGGCTTTAGCTGCGCAGGACACACAACCGAACGGCCCATTTGCTCCGAATGAAACGACGCCCGAAACGCCGGGTCCTGCTCCTGTCAAACCAGCTGCGGACACGCCAGCGGCCGTCGTCGATTCGTCGTCGAACGCCAAACCCGACGTTGAGACGCTGCCGCCGCGTTTGCCAATCCCCGATGAAGCATCGCGGCAAGCCGCACTGAAGACGGTTCTGGCGACGTTCGATGCAGACTTCAAGGCGGCACGGGCGAGCAAAACTTTCGATCCGAAGACGGCACTTGTGGGAACGCTTCGGTCGGCTGCCGAAGCGGGAGGCAATGAACCGGCCACCAACTACGTGCTGTTGCAGCGAGCGCGTGAGCTGGCGGTTGAAATGTCCGATGTTGACCTGGCGATGGAACTCATCGACGAGCTGGCCGCCCGCTTCAAAATTGACGAGTTGGGGATGAAGGCCGAATCGTTGAGCGCATGCGCCGCCGGTACTCGCAACCCGGCAATTCTCCTGAAGGCCTATCGGCGCGGTTCCGATCTAACTCACCCCGCAATCGAGGACGACAAGTTCGATGTCGCCTTGGCGCTCGTCGATGCGGCATCTCTGGCCGCATCCAAAGCACGTAACCGGAACCAGGTTAAAGCACTGGCGAAGCAACGACGCGAGATCATCGGATTGCGCGGCAAATTCAAGAAGGCGCAGACGGCTGCCGAAACACTCGAGGACGAACCGGACGATGAGGCAGCAAACCTGATGTTGGGTACCTACCTGTGCGCCATTAAGAACGATTGGCCCGCCGCTGCGCCGTATCTGTCAAAATGCGATGTTCCCGATCTTCAGGAAGCGGCATCGCTTGAACTCACGAATCCGTCCGAACCGACCGCCCAGGCAGAACTTGGCGACAAGTGGTGGGCTGCAGCACAGCGAAAACGCGGAGATGAACAAGCGGCGTACCAGTCGCGAGCGAGCCATTGGTATCGCAAAGGTCACCGAAACCTCACCGGTCTTGAGAAGGTGAAAGTGGCAGGCCGACTCCGTCAACTGAACGAGATCACAAACAAGCGAACCCTGCGCCCGGGACTTCTCGTGCGACAGTACAATCCTCTCAAGTCGCAACAACAAGGCGAGCCGTTGTTAAACGGAACGGAAAAACTGGGTGATCCGCTGGGCGAACCGAAAGTGATCACTTCGATTGACACGTGGCGATTCGATGCACAATACAACGCGACGGCGACGGGGTTCTTGAGAATCGACGAACCGGGCAGATACTCCTTTGAGTCGAACGGCTTCTACGACCGTAATCTCTTATTCCTTAACGGAAAACTTGTCCTGAAGTACCAGCAGAAAACTCGCTTTGTTGTTGAACTGGACATCGGGATGCATCCCATCGTCTCCGTTGGAACTCCCGGAGCACGCGGATATGTGATCGTAACCTGGATGCCCCCCGGCAAATCAACACTCGAGCCGATTCCACCGGAGCTGTTGTTTCACAAGCCACCGGTGCCGTAACGCCACGGCCCGACGAACAAAGCGACCGTTGATTCTCTTTGCGATTCGATCGCGTTCCCTGTAGGCTAACCGTCTATTCGTATTCCCCTTTTTCGTGGCGAAAACAGCATGGCGGTTGCGGGCTCGAACATTCAGATTGGGCAAACCTTAGCCGAGCGCTACCAGGTCACAGCCACGCTCGGCCAAGGCGGCATGGGAAGCGTTTATCGTGCGATCGACCTCGAGCAGTGGGGCGACGTCGTCATCAAAACACCGCATCCCGCGTTGATGAAAGATCCCGATTTTGCCGCGCGGTTCGTTCGCGAGATTCGTTCGCTCGTGCAGTTGTCGCATCCGCACATTGTCAGAGTGTGCGACGTCGATACTCACGAAGGTCTGCTGTTTGCCGTCATGCAGTATCTGCCGGAAGGAAGCCTCGAAGAACGACAGCGTCCCTGTGCGCCGGCCGATGTTCTCGCATGGCTAATCGATATCGCCGACGCGCTCGATTTTATCCATCAGCAGGGACTTATCCACCGAGACGTCAAGCCGTCCAATATTCTGTTCGACGAATCGGGCGGAGCGTGTCTTTGCGATTTTGGAATCGCCAAAGCCGTTGCGGCGGCCGATGCCGTTGACGAGAAAGGGCTGACCGGTGCGGGGACGATCATCGGCACGGCCGAGTTCATGGCCCCCGAAATGCTCATGCCCGACCTCTACGCCGAAGAGTACGACGAGCGTGTGGATCAATACGGGCTGGCGGTCACCGTCTATTCCATGCTGGCCGACTGCCCACCGTTCAGTGGCGACACGGCGGCAACCGTGGCGGTGAAGTTGGCACAAACCAAAGCACCGTTGCTTCACGAACTGCAACCGTCACTCCCTGAGGAACTCTCGCGGGCCGTCGCGCGGGGTTTACTAAAAAAGCCCGAACGCCGTTATCCGGACTGTCGCGGCTTTGCCGATGCCGTTGCCAAGGCCATTGGAGAGAACACGGGGCGCGCGACCAATGTCAAAGCGCAGCCATCGACACAGAGTGAACGCCATCCGTCAGATCCATCGAAACCGTCGAACGAGATCCGCGTCACAGCGGTCGCCAACACGTTAATGGAGCAACGGCCCAGTCACGAACCGGAATTCCCGAACGATGAGTCGGCGGAATTCAACGAGTCTTTTCCACTCGATAGTGGAAGCCGGAATCACAGAAGACAACGGCCACTCTCGATCATTGATCGGCTGAAATCACGCACCGGCATTGCATGGTCGGTGGGGGCCATCCTCTGCCTGCTCGTTGCCGTTGTCGCATTCAATTCCTGGAATGCCGCAGAGAATGGTCCGCCGCATGATCCCTTATCGACAAATCCAACAATTCACGCTTCGCTCCCAGTTTTTGAAACGAATGCGAAACTGTTTCACTTCGACTTTGACACCGGTCCGCGGCCGAACTTCACTGCGTTTGATGACGCGGAACTTTTTGAAATTGACACCGATGGCCCCGACCTCAGAATTACGAAATCCGCCGACGAGGGGAGCGTTAACGCAAGCGAGTGGGTGAACGCTGGCGTTCAGTCGAATTTCACCATCGACGGGGACTTTCTGATTACGATTGAGTTTTCCCTCGCCAACTTTCCGCCAGCCGGTGGGGACGATCGAATGAATGAGTCGTTGCTTGCCGTCGTGGCAGCCGACAGCGGGACATTTCAGATCGTCCGCTATCGGCACGGCAAATCGAACCAAATCGAGTCGTATTCCATCGCACCGGTGAAACACGTTTCGGGTGTCGCGCAGAATTCTGGAGTTTCGAGCGGACAATTTCGCATCGCCCGGACAGGAACAACGGCGACGGCATTCTACGCGGCTGCTGGAAGTTCGTCGTTCACACCAATCGGCAACGCGACGGGGCTTTCAGGACCCGTTCGCATTCGGGCGTTCGCCGCTCAAGGTCGGCAAAGCGGACTTCGCTCCACAACCGCATTAGACGTCAGCTTCGACAATCTCGTCATCCAGGCAGCAAAGATCAGTGGATTGGTTGATCGGTAAGCCTTTGTCGTTACCCACATTTTTTGTCCTGAAGGGACACACGAAAAAAGCCCGGCAGTTCACTGCCGGGACACAATTTTTAACAGTCGGACATGAGTCCTGAAGGGACGACTGAAGGCCGTCCCGCAACATTTGAGATGGCATGCCGCAATTTGTGGGTAATTGCAAGCCGATAAGCTGCCGATGTTCGACCTGCGGAGAGTATCCGGAGAGAAGATAAGGAACGAATCATTGTCAAATGGGACTAAAGCGAACAAACAAGAACTCTTGATCGACGGACCCGAGCACGCGTCGCACACCATCGTTCTTGCTCACGGCGCTGATGCTGGCATGGACAGCGAGTTCATGCAGGCGATGGCTGAAGGGTTGGCCGACTGCGGTTTCAAAGTCGTTCGATTTGAGTTTCCCTACATGATCCGACGCCGCGAAACGGGCACGCGAAGGCCACCCGATCGGGGACCGATTTTGCACCAAACTTGGCTTGAAGTGATCGAGCAACTGGAAACCGACAATCTGATCATCGGCGGCAAATCGATGGGCGGGCGAATTGCCAGTCTGGTTGCCGACGAGGCCAGCGTCGGCGGGTTGATCTGCTTCGGTTATCCGTTTCACCCGTCCGGCAAACCGGACAAACTGCGGGTTGATCACCTGGAAGCAATCGAAACTCCGACGTTGATCGTGCAGGGCGAACGCGACGCGCTGGGCAACAAAGACGACGTTGCCGACTACAACTTATCGTCGAACATCCAAATCCATTGGCTGCCGGATGGCGATCACAGCTTCAAGCCACGTAAAATCTCGGGACGGTCGCAGCAAGACAATTGGAACGACGCCATCCGAACGGCCGCGGGATTCGCAAAGAGTTTGCCAACTAAAAAAGACTGAGACCCGCTGACATGATCACACTTGAGATTTTCTCCGACTACATCTGACCCTGGTGTTATCTCTGCACCGTGCGTGTGGAAAAACTGCAGGCGGCCTTCGATATCGAAGTCGTCTTCCGGCAGTTCCCGTTGCATCCGGAGACGCCCGAGGCCGGACTTTCGCTGGAAGAACTGTTCGCCGGTCGCAACATCGACATCCCGGCTGCCCAGGCACGGATGACGCAACTGATGGCCGAAGAAGCTTTGCCGTACGTTGAGCGAACGATGACCTACAACAGCCGGTTAGCACAGGAACTGGCCAAGTGGGCCGAGACTCAACCCGGCGGTGAGGCAATCCACGATGCGTTGTTTCATGCCTACTTTGCCGATGGTGTGAACCTTGCGAAGATTGACAATCTGGTCTCAATTGCCGTGCGGCTTGGACTGCCGGCTGCCGAAGCGGAACGCGTGCTGGCCGAACGGCAGTTTTCAGAATTGGTCGATGCCGATTGGCAACGGTCGCGGGAACTGGGCGTTACCGGCGTGCCGACGTTCGTTGTTGGCAACCGCGGTCTTGTCGGCGCGCAGCCGTACGAGCAACTGGAAGCACTCGTCACGTCGGCCGCACGTGAATAAATCGATCGTGACTTACTGCTGCTGTGAACCAAGCCACTCTGCCAGTTGCTTCAGATCGGCCGTGTCCATTCCCAGCACAAGTTCCTGCCGATGGACACTATGAACCGCCAGGATGTGGTCGGCGTGAAAGACGACGGAATCGCCCTGATGAAGTTCATGCAGCCGGGCTTCGTACAGCGGATTATCCACCACGCCAACAAAGAAATCGCCGTCGCGTTCCGAAATCTGCGCCCAGAAATCTTCGCCCCAACCTCGTGACGGCACATCTTGTTTCGATAGGGGTAGCAACGTCGCCGGGTGTTCGTGGCTGAGGATCGGTTTGGACATCTCACCGTTGCAGGATGGGCAAGAACATTGCTCGGCATCATCGTCGTGGACCGAGAATCGAGGCGAGTCGATTCGGAGTTCGACGAAATGGTCGATGCCGACATGTTTCTTGAGAACGGCATGTGGAATCTGGAAGTGCTCGCCATTTTCAGCGTGCATCTTGACGCCGTCGATTAACTCGTAGCCGTTGGCTAAGTGTTGGGCTTGAAATTGTTGTTCGAGGGTCATGGAATTACAGTTCCGCCAACGTCTTTACCAGCCGTGCCGGGTCGTCGCTGGAGAGTGAATCGGGCTTGTGCAGTAGCAGTGGCATGACGTCGTCCGGCTTGCCGGTGGTGCCGTTCAGATGCAGTTTCGCTCCCGTCTTGCGGACGCGGCGAACGAGATTCGCATCGTCTTTCAGCCACTTCGGCCAGAGGCGAATCGTTTTCACGCCCGCCTTCGCGAAGGCTTCGATGGCCTGCTGATTGGGGATCAGGCCGAGTTGCTTCGCTTGCGGCAGCAATCGGCGAAACAGCCGCGCCTGCTCGACGCTGCGAACGCCGACGATGGTCCGTTTCGGTGATCCGTGGGTTTTGACTTCGGTAACAACGGCCGTGTTGTACTTATCGCCCTGCTGCTTCAGGTCGAGCAAGACGTCGACCTTGCCCTTGCAGAGGACGAGAACCTCTTTGAGCGTGGGGACGCGCTGATCGCGGTACTTTGGATCGAACCAGCTTCCGGCATCGAGTCGCCGCACCTCGGCCACTGTTTTCTCCTGCAGTTTTCCCTTGCCGTTGGTTGTCCGGTCGAGCGTGGCGTCGTGCAGGATGACCAGATGGCCGTCCTTCGTCGTGCGGACATCGACTTCGACTGCCGTCGCGCCGGCTTCAATCGCCCGCTGAATGCTTGCCAACGTGCACTCCGGGCGATCGGCACTCGAGCCACGGTGGGCGATGATTTGCGTGACACGCGTCGAGGGCGGCGCTTCGGCCTTGGCGCTGGAAGCGAGCGTCAAGGCGATGACAGCAGCAACGAGAAAACGATAATGTCGCAACATGGCGAGTGTGCCTTTCACGGGGCAGTGCATTCGGTGTTTGTTCTTTCGATATGTTACCATGGCAGCGAGCTGGTATCGCCTCTACGGCGAGTTGAAACTCAAACGGCTGGTCAAATTCGTCCTCAGTTTTTGTGAAGCCCCGTGATGAACTTCAAGAACGCTGCCACAAGAGGTTTTATTTTGTGGAACACACGACGACTGTCATTTCATGGACATGCCAAGTGTCTGGCTCGCGTCGCCGCAGTTGTTGGAATTGTTGCCTTGTTCGGCTTTTCGGTGCGGGCGGAAGGCCCACGTGTTGAGACGACTGTTCGAGTTCGTCTCACGATTACGACATCGCTTTCGCATTCAAACACTCCGCTCGATCCAACGATCGACTTTCCAGCGTTGATTCGCAAAGCGGCCGTCGCCGGCGTGTTGGATCCGAACTCAATTGAAGTACGCAATGCGGCAACAAATAAGATGGTGCCGCACGCGTTGAGCGAAGACTTTGCATATGGCGACAAAGGTCGAGTGGAGTTTGTCGTCGCCGATCCGAGTCACCGAGAATTTGAGATTCGCTTCAGAACCGCCAAAGAACGGCCAGTGTTGACGCCGCAGCGCTACACGCCACAAATCGGTGTTGGTGATTTGCTGCGTTACAACGCGTCTCGGCCGCGACCGATTGCGGTCTCGTATTCGCCGGGGCTGTATGACTTAAACGGTGACGGAAAACTCGATCTCACCGGAACTTGGAATTATGCGTATCGGCCGGGGTGGCCGTGGGATGGAATTGTCTGTTACCCCCGCGTAGGCGAGAAGGCGTTTGCATTCGGCGACCTCACTCGCTTGCGTCATTCACGGGAACCGTCCGGCGAGCCGCAATTCTTCAGCCACATTTACATGGCGGTCGCTTTTGCCGATTGGAATCGAGATGGAAAGCTCGATCTGGTCACAACGCGCAGCGGAACAAAGTCGGCGGCGTTCTATCTCAACACGGGTCAGCTCGACGCCGGAGGATTGCCAAGATTTAAGCCTGCCGGTTCTGTGGCGGTGACCGGTTGGCAGGCGTGCCGAGCGGTCGATCTGGACAGCGACGGTGCCATCGACCTGGTTGTGGATGGCCAGTGCCTGCGAAATGAGAACCCCGATGGTTGGCCGTTTCGTGCGGCGAAGCCGGTCACATTAGATGCAGGGCGGCAACCCTGTTTTCTGGATATCGATCACGACGGTCGGCTCGACGCGGTTTGCCTGCGGGGAGGCAAGTCGCTTCAACCCAACTTCTACAAGGTTGCCTGGCGGCGGAATCTTGGAAATACACATCTCCAATTCGGCGACGAGCAACTCTTACCATCAGTGGATTCGCCGGAAGTCTCACTGATTTCTGCCTGGCATCACAAGAACCGGTCGGGGTTAACCGTCCAGCATGGTGCGTTTCAGGAGCTGTCTTTCTACGAACTGTCCCCTTCAACAAATGAAGAGGGGTCGAAAAACGAAGACGACCGACCTCGATTCCGCCGTGTCGGCCGGGCGGAATCGGTTTCGGCGGTGATGTCGCTTAGCGATCAGGCTTGGCCGTGCTTGTGCGATTGGGACGATGACGGCGATCAGGACCTGTTGATCGGCGGCGGTTACGGATGGCCGCGAATTGTGATCAACGATGGGACTCGCACACGGCCGGCATTCCGAGAGCCGCAGCGAATTCTTGCTAACGGACAGCCCATTCGCTTCGTACGGAACGAGCTTCTCGGCAAGCCGCACAACTGGCACGACATGGGTTATCCCTTTCCGGACTTTGTTGATTGGGACGGAGACGGCCTGCGCGATCTTGTTTGTCCGAACGAAACGAATCGTATTTTCTGGTATCGGAATATCGGTTCGCGGAAAGTTCCGAAGTTTGGACCGCGACGGCAGATTGTTTGCGACGGCTTTCCCGATTCGCCGAAACTTCGCGCGCTTTCGGCCACGCGTGCCAACGATCCCAAGTCAAACAACGGTGTCTATCCGTTCGAGAAGGAACGCCCCTTCCTATGGCGAACGGGCGCAGCGCTTGCGGATTTCAATGGAGATGGTCTGACCGACCTCGTCACACACGACGGCCACAAACGCGTCGCAACGCTTTTCACTCAATTTCGGCATAAGGACGGAACACTTCACCTTCGTAAGGATCGCGCGTTGCAACTTTCAGACGGAAGACCGATCAACGATGCGATCGTAAATCGTCGTTCACATTGGACCGAGTCGTTCCGAGCGATCGACTGGGACGGCGACGGTCTGCAGGATCTGTTTTACAGCGTGGCGGGGGCGCATGGTGGCACGAAGGATTCCGGCAGTATCTATTGGCTCCGCAATGTCGGCACGAAGAGGGAGCCGGTTTTTGCCTCGCCGACTACGATGCGCTGTTTTGGCGAGCCGATCCGCGTCACCAACCACGGCCCACACCCCTGGCCCGGCGACTTTGACGGCGACGGCAAACCGGACCTCATCACCTGCGTCGAATGGAGTGTCTACCCGTACTACAGCCACGCCGCTTTGATGATGAAAGTGCGACCGAAGTGCACGTTGGAATTGATGAAGTGATTCCTTTGAGTGCTTGGTTGGCATGTTCCATGTGGCTGCTTTGGGAAATCATTAAGTGCTTCCAGCGGTGAAGTTGCTGAGGCGAACCGGCTGCCGCTTTGATCCCCAGGTGCCGGGCGGCCCGTCGAACACGCCCGCGCAATCCGATCCGCAGAACGTGCATTGACCGCTGTCACTCAAATTCCATTCGCGCAGCACGTACCCGTCGCGGCCGACGAGAACGTTGCCGCACTGATGGCAACGTGTGCTGCCCCCTTCAATATCGCGCACGTTGCCCGTGTAGGCGTAGCGGACGCCGTTGGCTCGGGCAAATTCGCGTGCGCGCGACAATGTTGCCGGCGGCGTGCTGGAAATGTCAAGCATGCGAAAGTCGGGGTGAAACGCGGTGAAGTGCATCGGCACGTCGGGACCAAGTTCTTTGACCACCCATCGCGTCATTTCATCAATTTCCGCATCCGAATCGTTCTTCCCGGGAATCAGCAACGTCGTCAACTCGAACCAGACGTCGGTTTCGTGCTTCAAATAAACCAGTGTGTCGAGTACCGGTTGCAGATGGCTGAGGCAGACATCGTGGTAAAACGCTTCGGTGAACCCCTTCAGATCAACATTGGCCGCATCCATGTGCGCGAAGAACTCGGCCCGCGGCTCGGGACAGATTTCCCCGGCGGTGACGGCAACCGTTTTGATACCCCGTTCGCGACAAGCGCGGGCCACGTCGATTGCATATTCCATGAAAATCACGGGGTCGTTGTAAGTGAACGCAACACTGCGGCAACCCAGTTGCTCGGCGGCTGCGGCAATGGTGGCCGGCGATGCCTGATCGGCCAGCGTGTCGATTTCGCGCGACTTGCTGATATCCCAGTTCTGACAAAATTTGCAACCCAGATTGCAGCCGGCTGTGCCGAACGAAAGCACCGGCGTACCGGGGAGAAAATGATTCAGCGGTTTCTTTTCGATAGGATCGATGCAGAAACCGCTCGAGCGGCCGTATGTCGTCAAGACAACCTGATCGTCCTGACACGCGCGGACGAAGCAGAAACCGCGCTGTCCCTCGTGCAGTGCGCAGAACCGAGGGCAGAGGTCGCATTGAATGCGGCCGTCGTCGAGTTTGTGCCAGTAACGCGTCGGCACAGTTGATTCTTCGGCGAGACTCATACTGGATTCCGTCGTGCGAGTATCTTGCCCGATGATGACGCCACGCGGTACGATGCCGCTTGGCGTTTTGCAGGCGATCACCGCTTACTGGTCCGCTAAACCGCAAGCGACATTCCGTCGATACCTATTATAGTGGTTAGAAATCGCCCCGTGATAAACTGGAAAGCTTGTTCGCAATGACAGTTGTTCGTCCGCCGGCTGTTGCCGGGAAGTTCTACTCCGATGATCCCGAGGAACTGCGTGCAGCGGTACGGGATTATCTCGACGCGCCCTTCACCGAATCGGCCGTCTTGCCGCCCAAGGCGATTATTGTCCCGCATGCGGGTTATGTCTACTCCGGTCCTATTGCGGGAAGTGGCTACGCGCTGCTGAAAGAGTCGCGGGGAACCATCACCCGTGTCGTGCTGTTGGGACCGGCGCATACTGTCGCGTTTCAGGGGTTGGCGGCCAGCGGTGCCGATGTCTTCGAGACGCCGCTGGGACCGGTGCCGGTGGATACTGCTGCGGTGTCAGAACTTCTGCAATTACCGCAGATACAACTTTTGAATGAAGCCCATGCGCGCGAACACAGTCTGGAAGTGCATCTGCCGTTTCTGCAGGAAACGCTGGCGGATTTCCAACTGATTCCGTTGGTGGTCGGGCAGACAACACCCGCAGAGGTGTCTGAAGTTCTCGAAGCGCTATGGGGCGGACCGGAAACATTGATCGTCATCAGCTCCGATCTCAGCCATTATCACCCCTACGAAACCGCCTGCCGTTTTGATCGGGAAACGTCGCTGGCGATTGAAGAGGGGCGCACGGGCGATCTGCGCGGTGACCGTGCGTGTGGTTTTCTTCCCATTGCCGGATTGCTGGAGTCCGCCGTCAAGCACAACTTACACGCCCGAACTGTCGATTTGCGAAACTCCGGCGATACAGCCGGCGGCCGCGATCAGGTTGTGGGATACGGTGCCTACGTCTTGGAACCGAATACAGGAAACGGAACGGCATCGGTGCTGCCGCGGGCCAAGAACCTATTCACCGATTGTGAACCCGAAACGCTCGATGCCGAGAATGAGCAGCGACTGCTCGACGTTGCAGCGGCAGCAATTCAGCGAGGCATTGAATACGGTGCCAAGCCGGAAACGAATGCCGCCGCGTTTCCCCCGCCGCTGCAAATGACGCGGGCGACATTCGTCACGCTGACTCACGGCGGGCAGTTACGAGGCTGCATGGGATCGTTGGTGGCGACGCAACCACTGGTGTGCGACGTTGCCTCGAACGCATATTCAGCGGCATTTCTCGATCCACGATTTCCCCCACTCGCACTACGCGAAGCCGACTCACTCGACATTCACATTTCGGTGTTGAGCGTGCCCGAAGCGATGTCGTTCGAATCGGAAGCCGACGCGATCGCGCAGCTTCGCCCCGGCATTGACGGCGTGACGATTTACGAGGGGAATCGCCGGGGGACATTGTTGCCGGCGGTTTGGGAAAAGATTCTCGATCCGCGCACGTTTTTCGAGACCGTCAAGCAGAAAGCCGGACTGCCCGCCGATTATTGGTCGGCGACATTACGCATCGAACGGTACACGGCCACCTCAATCGGTCACGAGGCGTGACCGGTTCACGCTTGCGGTTTCACAGATTTGCAAAACCGCAAGCGGACTACCCGGGCGTTACTTAGGTTGCTGAATGAGGACGTTGACGCCTTTTTTGTTCGAGAGAACGATATCGGGGCGTTTGTCGCCGTTGAAATCGATCACCTGGAACTGCGTGCCGATGCCCGTATCGCGGCCGGCGGCGATTTCGTGCGGAATGAATGTTGGTGCCGATCCTTTTTTGCGTTTCAGTTCGTACCAGTACATCACCACCGGGTCTTTGCCGCCGGGGTCATTTCCCTGGTGGGCGAAGAATCGTTTGCCGGTCGCCAGATCGCGTTGGCCGTCGCCGTTCATATCGACGAAGTGTAACGCGTGCGTTTGCGAGTAGCTTTCGTCGATGAGGTGATACTTGAAAACCGGGCCTTTCTTGCTCTGCGTCTGTTCGAACCACCACACGCCGTGACTATGCGTGTTGCTCATCAGAATGTCGTTGTCGCCGTCGAGGTCAAGGTCTTCGACGTGGACATCGGCCGCGTGCAACGAGTTGCCCTCGCCATTTTTTGAAAGCGTCCAGGCGTGAAACTCCCATGTCCCCTTGGTTCGCTCGACGGGGGCTTCCCACCAGCCGTGCGGGATGATGACATCGGTACGGCGGTCGTTGTTCACATCGCCGATTCCCAACCCGTGGTAATATTTGAATGTGCCGTTCTTACTCGGATCGCCTGGCCGACTGACAGCATGGAACTTCCACTTTTCGTTGACTTTGTCGCCGATTGGAATTTCGAGAAATCCCATCTGTGCTTCCGGCTGTGAACCCATGATGAGTTCCGGTTTGCCGTCGCCGGTGAGGTCGGCAAACAACGGCGTTTCATTACAGGCACTGTGCCAGATGACGTGTTCTTTCCAGTGTCCCGGTTTGTTCTTGGGGTTTTCGTACCAGTGGCAAGGAGCGCCGGGAAAACCGACGACAATGAAGTCGTCCCACCCGTCGGCGTTCACATCATAGGCCCAGTTGGCAAAGCTGTTGCTGTAACCTTTTGTGCCGTCATATTTCCCCACGGGCCGAATCTCGTGCATCTTCCAACTCGGAGCCTCATACCAGACATCGCCCGCGAGCACATCGTTCTTACCGTCCTTGTTAACGTCCGCCGATGCCACGCCCTCGGAGCGGAATGTTTTGTCGAGGGTGATCCGCTTCCAACTGAAGTCGCCCGACGGTCCGTCGGCAACGCAGACGGTTGGAGCGAGGAGCAGGGTGAGATAACACAGTGCGCGATACATGGTTTTAGTCTCCGATGTCGTCTCAGAATTATGAAATCTGATTTGCTTCGTTGTCTCGTTCCGAAGCTCTGCCTGAGAACGAGTGGGTTAGTGTGTAGTAAACTTCCGAACGCGGTTGTTCGAACTGTCGCCAATATAGACGTTCCCCGCTCGATCCACAAAAACGCCGTGCGGTCGCGCGAGGCGGCATTTGCGTGGGTTGCCGTCGGGGCCGTCTCCCTGTTTGCCGTCACCGACGATTGTTTCAATGATACCACTCTCGTGACGGATAACGCGAATCGTGTGGCTTTCGGTGTCGGCCAGATAGATGTCGCCGCCCGGTCCGACGGCGATTCCCTTGGGACCGGAAAGCAATGCCTTTTTCGCGTCGCTGCCGTCGCCCGTGTATCCTTTCTTGCCGGTGCCGCCGATGTGATGCAGCGTCTTCTTGTCGAGGTCGATGCGGAAAACCGCGTTCCCTTCACGCAGCGCCAGAAACAGGTTCGATTTCCCGTCGAAGTCCAGCGCACGCGGACCGTTCAGCGGCGTCCCCTGCAGCGAAGCGCCATCGGGCGTCCGTTTTTTCTCGCCCGTGCCGGCGAATGTTGTGATGATTCCACTTTTCAAATCGACTCGGCGGATGCGGTGATTGCCGATGTCGCAAATGTAGAGATTGCCGCGATTATCCAACGCGATGGAATGCGGGGAACTCATGCTGGCCTGAATTGCGGGTCCGCCGTCGCCCGAAAATCCCGATTTCCCCGTGCCGGCGACCGTGGAGATGATGCCAGTCAGGGCGTCAACACGTCGCACGAGATGGTTTTTCATCTCGACAAAGAACATGCTGCCCTGCGCGTCGAAGCGAATCTCATACGGCTCGTTGAGCTTCGCCGCCGTTGCGGGGCCGCGGTTTCCGGAGTAGCCCTTTTGTCCGTTGCCGGCAACGGTTGTTAGCCGCCCCGTTTTTTCGTCGAGTCGGCGAACGACGTGGTTGGTTGTTTCGCAAATGTAGAGTGCGCCGTCCGGTCCCAGCGAAACACCAAACGGTCCGCCGACACCGGCATCGCGGGCAGGACCGTCATCGCCTGTGAATTCGGCCTTGCCGTTGCCGGCAATCGTGACGACTTCATCAGCCAAGGCGACAGGTTGTTCGGTGAGACTCAACAAGCCCGCTTGAAGCAGGCAAAATGAAAACAACAAACAGCGCATGCGGGTTCGCCTTCCAGTCGTCAATCTCTTCAGTCGTTCATAGAACTGCAGCTTCTGTTGTACCGGCAAGTCGCGGCGTCGCACAAGCGGATGTCGGAATTGCCAAAGTTTTTTCGCTGCGATTCTTTGCGTCCTCTGCATCTTTGCGTTAAAAGGTTGGGATGCAGATTCTTTCTGCCGTTGCATCTGGCCAATTTGGCTCCCCGGTAATTTGACGAGTTCTCGCGAATGGGAGCAATCGATCTCTACGTCGGCATCGTCATCATGCTGGCGGTTTCCAGTGGCCTGTTTCTCCTCGGGCGACGGATTGCCATCCTCGGTCCGCGCTGGTTGACCAATGTGTTGGCGATCTTGACCATCGCGGGAGTCGGCGCGTACGCCGTCTATTTGCGCGACAACATGCTGATGGCGATCATGCTTCCGTATTCGAATCTCATCGTGCTGGGGAACTGGTTTCCGGTGGGAGTGGGATTTCTGGGAGGACTGGCCTGGATTCGGGTTTACGGCGGCCGCGTGCGAAAGGGAATTTACACGGCCGTGCTGTTGGCCGTTGGTCTGTTTGCTCTACTGCAACCACTGCTCGGCACGCCACCGGAATGCAACAACGAGTGGCTGGGTGAGGTCTGCATCCAAACATCCGATGCGACCTGCAGTGCTGCGTGTGCGGCCACCGTTCTGGAGTCGGTCGGTATCGATGCCAAAGAAGGCGAACTGGCCCAGCTATCACTCACCCGCCACGGCACCAACTGGCAGGGGTTGTATCGCGGACTGAAATTGAAGACAGCCGGCACGAAATGGGACGTCGAAGTGTTTCAATGCACGGCTGACGAACTGCGAGACCTGGGCGGCGGACCGAAGATTCTGGCCGTCGGGTTAAAACGCGGAAGCAACTACGATCCCAAGTACGTTGATGAGTACGGCTGGGAGCTTGGACAACTGCATTCGGTGGTGTTGTTCGGTTTTCACGACGATGGCCGCGTGCGGATTGGCGAACCAACACAGGATATCGGCATAGAATACTGGAACCCCGAAGACCTGCAGTTACTCTGGCGCGGCATCGGACTGCGCTTGGTGCCTCGCCTATAATTGGTATTCCAATCGGAGCCTGAAGCGCAAGCGAAGAATGATTCCAGGGCGATGCCAGCAAGCTCCTTCGCTTGCGCTTCAGGCTTCAATTATTGGATCGGCTCGTTCGCCGCTATCTGACGCTGTGGTCATCCTGCCGATGTTCGCTGAAAGAAACAGATTCAATCGACATCTCTCCAGAATCCGCTATAATCAATGGGCGTTGATGCGTCGTGATTCCCTCCCTCAAGCCCCAAACAACTGTCACCCTGTAACGAGGTACGATCGGCATGGATCAGGTTTTTGAAGGAACCCCCAAGGCGGAAATCCGGTTGGAAGATCGCAGGGTCATCCGCGGGGACGTCTCCAACGATTGGGGCTCGAAGTTGCAGTGGCAGGTTAGCCGCGACGGCAAAGTGGTCGCCGCCGTGGCAGCACGAATCGACTCGGCTTACGAGCATCCCGAAAAGACACCCGGGAAATACGAGATCGTTCTGCAGCTCTTCAAGTACATCAATTACAAGAAGGATGCCAAGGGCGAATACACCGAAAGCAAATTCATCGATATCTCGAACAAGGTCGGCTACACGGTGTAGCTACGGTGCAACGCACCGTAGAGACTGCGAACCATTGGTTCGCAGCTATTTCGCCTGACCCTGCGATCATGTTTTTCGAGTCCAAAGGAATTGGTCCATGCTTCACGTTGGAAATGAAAAAGTGCCGGTTTGCAGCGGTGTGAATCGGCGCAGTTTTCTGCAAGCCGGAGCCGCCGGAATGGCCGGGCTGTCGTTGCCTGCGATGTCGCAGTTGGAAGCGGCAGGAGCCGTCGATGGTTCGAAGGCGAAGATCAAGAACTGCATCACGCTGTTTCTCGTCGGTTCGCCCGGTCACCTCGACACGTGGGACATGAAACCCGAAGCCCCCGACGACATTCGTGGCAAATTCAAGCCGATTCACACGAATGTTCCCGGCATCGATATCTGCGAACACTTTCCGCAGATGGCGAAGATGATGGACAAGGTGGCCCTCATTCGCAGCCTGCACCACAAGACCGGTGCCTCGCACGAAAACGGCCAACGCTGGATGATGACCGGCCACGACTTCACCGCCGACAATCCCAAGCCCTATGCCGGCTCGGTCATTTCGCGGTTGTACGGACCGAAAAGCAATCTGCCGGCGTCGATCATTCTGCCGGTCAAAATTGGCAACACCGGCACTTCAACTCCGCACGGTCAAAAGGCGGCGTTTGCCGGCACGGCACACGAGCCGTTTTTCCTCGGTGCCGACCCGGCCCGCAGCGATTTTCAGGTGGCGAATCTCAAAGCGCCTGCGGGACAAACGGAGTTCCGCATTAACGCCCGCCGCAATCTGCTGGCCGAACTCGATGAATTGCAGCGACGCACGGAAACCAAGGCCACCAAACAGCGCGAGACGGCTTACTCCCGCGCTTTCAATCTGCTCACGTCGCCGGAAACCAAACGGGCCTTCGACCTGGATGACGAACCGGACAAACTCCGCGACCGTTACGGTCGCAACACGATGGGACAAAGCTGTCTGATGGCACGGCGGCTGATCGAGCGCGGCTCGCGGTTCGTCACCGTCAACCATTTCGACACAGTGTTCAACATCGCCTGCTGGGACATGCACGCCAACGGCAGCAGTCTGAACAACACCTACCTCGACTACGAAAACATTCTCTGCCCGCAATTCGATTTGGCGTTTACTGCGCTTATCGAAGATTTGCAGCAACGAGGATTGCTGGAAGAAACCGTCGTCGCCGTCGTCAGCGAATTCGGTCGCACACCAAAACTCAACGCCCGTGGTGGTCGCGACCACTATCCCTCGGCGTGGACGAATTTTCTTTGCGGGGGAAACATCAAAGGCGGACAGGTGGTTGGCTCGACCGACAAAATTGGTGCCGCTCCACACGACCGTCCCGTACAACCTCCACAAGTCCTGGCTTCGATTTACCAAGGCATGGGCATCAACCTGGAGACCACGATGATGCCCGGCCCAGGCAGCCGCCCAATTCACCTGATCGATGCCAAACCGATTCGCGAATTGTTCTAACGCACCGTTTGATGCTTTCGACGCTGCCTATGGGCGCCACTGGCGTGTCGCCAGTGCATCGCGCGGGACGCTGGCGAAAGGCCAGTGGCACGCGTTTGTCATGAAAAGAAGTGAGCGCAGAAAAGGAACCACGCAATGTTGCATCTTGGCAGCTCCCGAGTTCCCGATTGTGCCGGTGTGAACCGTCGCAGTTTCATGCAGGTTGGCGCAGCCGGCGTCGGCGCTCTTTCGTTGCCTAACCTCTTCCGTCTGCAGGAAGCGGGGGCGGTCGAATTCTCCAAAGAGAAGATTAAAAACTGCATCACATTATTTCTGGTTGGCTCGCCCGGCCATCTCGATACGTTCGACATGAAGCCCGAAGCGCCGTCCGACATCCGCGGCAAATTCAAACCGATCCAGACCAACGTGCCGGGCGCGGACATTTGCGAACACTTTCCGTTGCTGGCGCGACGAATGGACAAAGTCGCCTTGATCCGCAGTCTGCACCACAAAACCGGTACGGCTCACTCAAACGGTTCGCGGTGGATGATGACCGGCCGCGATGAGATTGGCGACAATCAGGCACCGCATACCGGATCGGTCATCGCCCGCGTTTTTGGTCCTCAGGGCAATCTGCCGACGTCAATCATCCTACCCACCAAAATCGGCAACACCGGCGGCCCGTCGATCAATGGACAGGAAGCGCGCTACTTAGGCAGCGGCTACGCGCCGTTCTTTCTTGGTGCAGACCCCGCCCGCAGTAACTTCAAGGTCGCCAATTTAACGCCCGCTCAGGGACAGAACGACTTTCGGATTTCAGCCCGTCGGGATTTGTTGAAGCAATTGGACACATTACAGCGCCGCACCGAGAGCAGCACCACGCTGAATCGCGACACCGCATACGCCCGCGCCTTCAACCTGTTGACCTCGCCCGAAGCAAAATCAGCCTTCGACCTGGCGAAGGAGCCTGAGAAAGTTCGCGACACCTACGGCCGCAACCGGCTGGGACAAAGCTGCCTGATGGCACGCCGACTGATCGAGCGGGGAACCCGGTACGTCACCGTCAACCATTTCGACACCGTCTTCAGTATTGCCTGCTGGGACATGCACGCCAACGGCGGCAGTCTGAATAACACCTATAAAGATTACGAAAACCTGCTTTGCCCGCAATTCGATCAGGCCTATTCGGCACTCATCGACGATCTGGAACAGCGTGGTTTGCTGAAGGATACCGTCGTCGCCGTCCTCACCGAATTCGGCCGCACACCCAAACTCAACGCACGCGGTGGCCGCGACCACTATCCGAATGCTTGGACGAATTTCCTCTGTGGAGGCAACATCCGTGGCGGCCAGGTGATCGGTTCCAGCGACAGGCTGGGTGCTGCTCCGCACGATTACCCACTGAAACCACCGCGCGTCATCGCATCGATCTACAAGGGAATGGGTATCGATCTGGAAACGACAATGATGCCCGGTCCCGGCAGCCGCCCCATTCGACTGATCGATGCCGAACCGATACCGGAGCTGTTTTAACCCAAACCGACGCCTTGGCGTCGATCATCGCACCGCCGACTAGCAACCTACTGATCGCTGTAGTTATTGAGGCACTCAAATGATTTCACGCCGCACCGCTCTTCCGGCATTTGCATTAACGTGGCTCGTGCTCGCGCTGTGGGCAAGCCCCGCTGCCGCCGCGCCGGAAATTCGCAACGTCAATATTCGTGGTCTGCAAATCGGTGCGAAAACAACCCTCATCATCGACGGTACCGATCTGCTGCCCAACCCGCAAATCGTCATGTCGCTGCCGATTTCAGCACAAACCGTCCAGCCCAACGCGACTGCCACGCGCGTGGTGATCGATGTCACACTCGACAAGTCGGTGCAGCCGGGCATGTACAACTTGTGGCTTGGCAATGCGAACGGCATCTCGGGCAAGACCGTTGTGGCCGTCGATCATCTGCCTCAGCGAGTCTTCGCCACTGAGATTGCAGCGCTACCGGTCGCGCTGCACGGCGCAGTTGGCGGCAGCGCGAAACTGCGCACCACCTTCGTCGGCAAGAAGGACCAGGAGATTCTGATAGAAGCGGAAGCCACACGGCTGGGAGGAAAGCTACGCCCGGTCCTGCATCTTTACGACCCAGCCGGCAAACACCTTGCATGGTCGATGCCGTCACCAGCACTACGCGGCGATACGCGGCTGACAGCCAAATTGCCCGCCGCCGGAAAATACACCGTCGAATTACACGACTTGCAATACGCGGCACTGGCGCCAAATCATTTCCGTCTGAAGATCGGAATGTGGCAGTTCGCCGACCAGGTCTTTCCGATTGCCGTCGAACGCGGCAAACCGGCGTCGCTGGAGTTAATCGGAAACATCTCGCCGGACAAGAGAATCCCGCTGACCACATCCATACTGGCAAATCAACTGCCGGTTCCCTGGTTGGACACGGTCGCATCCAGTGGATTGCAGCCGGGAGTGCGCGTCAGTCAGTTTCCCGAAGTTATCGAAACCGCAGCGAAAGATCCCGTGCAGCAGTTTCCGGCAGTACCGTCGGCAATCAACGGCCGGTTGAGTGCAGCGGGTGAACAGGATCGATATCTGTTGGTCGTCAAGCCGGGCGATAAGTTGCGATTCGATCTGTTTGCCGAACGCGTCGGTTCGCCGGTCGATGCCGTTCTGGAACTGCTGAACGACAAAGGGGGCCGACTGGCCATCAACGACGACGCAGCCGGCACTGCCGATCCGCAACTCAATTACACTGTCCCGGCCGGCGTTGAGAAGATTATCGTTACCCTGAAGGACGTGAATGGCGGCGGAGGCAGGCGATGCATTTATCGAATCGCCGTCACAACATTGGGTCCTGCTGCAGTTGCAGATTTTACGTTCAAACTCGAGCGAGACCGTCATAATGTCGCTCAAGGCGATCGGTTGGTGGTCAAGGTCACCGCCGATCGACGCGGCTACAACGGGCCGATCAAGTTGGCCTTCGACAGTCTGCCCGATGGTGTGCAGACGCAAGGCAACGTGATTCCTGCAGGTGCAACGGGCGTGCTGTTGACGCTGCACGGTTCGGGGACAAATGTCGCGCAGACACTGACAAGCATTCGCGGAGAAAGCGTCGGTGTCGAACCGAAACTTGTGCGATTCGCAGCCGATGCTGCTCACCCCATTGCAACGATGCAGCCGTGGTTGAGTCGTGAATTTGCATTCGCATTGGGTCAGTCGTCGCCAATTGGTTTCGGCGTGGAATTGGACCGATTACCGGCCGACGTGAATCTGGTACTCGGCGGGAAACTGCAGGCACCTGTCCGCTGTGTTCGTCCGGTTGGTTTCGACGGGCCGGTGCGGTTGTCGCTGGTGACGAGTCAGGCTCCACCGTTGACCAACGGCAAGCCCGTTGTAAACCGAACGCTGAGGCAAGTCGCCGCCGTCGAAATAGCCGCCGATGCGCAGGCCGTCGCCACATACAACGCCCAAGTCGCCGCAAAGAAGCTGTTGACCGACGCGAGCGCAAACGCGACGAAGATCGCCGCAACCGGCACACAGGCCAAAGCACAAGCTGTCGCACTGGTGAAAGCGGCAAGCGATGCCAAAGCCATCGCCGACAAAGCAGCGACAGCGGCCGCCACGGCACTGAAGGCGGCTCAAGTGGCGCAGGCCGCAGCGACAAGAGCACTTGCCACCGCGAACGCCGCTGCCGCTGCCGCAACCAAAGCCGCGAGCGACGCAGCGGCCAAATCCAAAGTCGCCACCGCTGCTCAAACCGCTGCGGCAACAACCCTTGTTAACATGCAGTCGAAAGCCAAGACAACAGCCACAACCGCCGATCAAGCTGACGTGCAGGCAACAGCGGCGGTGAAGGCAGCAACTGTAAAACTGACAGCCGCCGAAAAATCCGCCAACGTCGCCGCAGCCACGGCGAAGAACAACACCACTTACGGCGTCACGGTGCCAGCCGACCTGAAGGCAGGCAATTACGAAGTGGCCATCCGTGCCGAATTACTCAGCCGGGACAAGAAAACGGTTCTCGCACGCAGCGTCACCACCGTCCGTCGTCTGAATGTTTTGAATCCCATTGCGGTTGCGTTGAATGCGCCTCCACAACTGTCGGCGCAGTTGGATGCGAAGGCAGGGGCAACCATCACATTGGCTGGAAAGGTCCAGCGCCGCGGTGGCCAACAGGGAGATGTTACGGTGACACTTGCCGGACTCCCTGCCGGCATCGCAGTTCCCAAAGTTGTCGTCAAAGCGAATCAAAGCGACTTTCAACTGCCGATCAAATTTCCGGCCAATTTCAAACCAGGAGCGATTGGCGGCGTGAAACTGTTCGGCACCGGCAAGATGGATCCCAAAGGCCCCGTCGTTCGCAGCGAAGAAGTCGCGGTGACGATTAACCTGCTGCCGCCCAAAGCGGCAGCGAAATAGATTGAGAACCTTATGTGTTTGAGACAGAGGACTACCATGCGGTCAACCTATCGATGTGTTCTTGGGATTGCGGCTGTCACGTTACTGGCAACCGCGTCGCTTCGGGCGGCAGAACCACTGCAGATTGTCGGCGAGATTCACGTCGAGCCAACGTCGGTCTCGCTCGTGCATCGCTTGCGTCCGCATTCGATTCTCGTCACGGCGAAAACAGCCGACGGTCAGTCGATCGATTTAACGTCGCAGGCGACGTTCCAGTCGAGTGACGAAAAAATCGCGCGGCCCAACTTGCTGGGTTGGGTGCATCCGGTTGCCAATGGTAAAACCAACGTCACCATCACCGCGGCTGGAAAAACGGTGGTCGTACCGGTTGAAGTCAACCTGCCGGCTGAACCGCGACAGCACAGTTTTCGCGACGACGTCATGCCGGTTTTGTCCAAGGGCGGCTGCAACGCCGGCGCGTGTCACGGCTACTCACTGGGAAAGAACGGCTTCAAACTCACACTCCGAGGATCCGACCCGGCACCCGATTACGAATCGCTGACGGCCGAATTCCTGCAGCGCCGCGTCAATCGACACAATCCGCCCGTCAGCCTGCTCCTCACCAAGGCGTTGGGCGACGTTCCGCATGAAGGCGGTATTCGTTTCGAGCACGGCAGCTTAATGCATCAGACGTTACTGTCCTGGATCTCTGAAGGCTGCCCCAGCAATCTGGATAACCCCGTGCGATTGGAATCAATCCGCATCTTTCCGGAGAACGCCGTTCTCTCGCCGGGCAGCCAACACCAACTGCAACTCATCGCCCGCTATTCCGACGGCACAACTCGCGACGTCACTCGGCTGGGAATTTTCAATGCCAACACCGAACGCGTTGCGGGCGTCGATGACGTTGGACTGGTGACCGCTGTCGAGTTGGGCGAAACGGCTGTCGTCGCCCGGTTCGAGCGAATCTTTGCCACATCGAATTTCATCGTGCTGAATCCCAATCCCAGCTTCCAACCCACGCCAATACCCGAGGGAAACCTGATCGACAAAGCTGTCGCTCGCAAACTGAACGAACTGAACGTCAAGCCGTCTGCAATCGTCGATGACGCAACATTCTTGCGCCGCGTTTCGCTCGATTTGATCGGCATTCAACCCAAACCGGATGAGGTCAGCGCATTCCTCGTCGATAAAGATCCGAACAAACGAGCGAAACTGGTCGATGCGTTGCTCCAACGTCCGGAATTCATCGATTGGTGGTCGTTGAAGTGGGGCGATCTGCTCCAGGTTTCGCGCAACCGGCTCAGCGAGCCGGCACTGTATGCCTTTCGCGAGTGGATTCGCGCTGCCGTCGCCGAGAACAAACCGCTCGATGAATTCGTGCGGGAGATTTTGACCGGACGTGGCAGTTTCGATAGCAATCCAACCAGCGTGTATTTCGTCGTTAGTAAAGACCCCGACGACACGCTGCAGCGGGCGACGCAGGTCTTTTGCGGCGTTCGGATGCTCTGCGCGAAATGTCATCCGCATCCCTTCGAAAACTGGATTCAGGCCGACTACTACGGCCTGCATAGCTTCTTCAATCAGGTAACGACGAAAAACGACCCGCGACTAACCGGCGTGAAAAATGCCAAAACAGTCACATTGAATCTAGCAGCAGGCTACTCGCGCAATCCGCGCTCGGGCCAGTTGCAGCCGCCCCGTTTTCTAGGCGGTGAGGAGCCGGAAATCCCCTCAACTGGCGACCGCCGTGAGATTTATGCGAAATGGCTGACAACCGCCGAAAACCCGTTTTTCGCTCGCAGTATGGCCAACCGCGTCTGGAGCTATTTCTTCCATCGTGGGATCATCGACCCCGTTGATGATTTGCGAACAACCAACCCACCCATCAATCCGCAACTGCTCGACGCACTGACACAGGATTTCGTTGCACACAAGTTCGACGTGCGGCATCTGATGCGGCGGATCGTCACATCGGAAACTTATCAGCGGAGCAGCGTCGCAAACGAGACCAACGCGCACGACGACATGAACTTTTCTCGCGCGATTCCCCGTCGTTTGCCGGCCGAAGCATTGTTGGATTCCCTGGTGCAAGCCACCGGCGTGCCGGAACGATTTGGCGGTGCGCCGGCGGGATTCACCGCCGCCCAGTTGCCCGATGCAAACGTCACCAGTGAATTTCTCAGCCTATTCGGCAAACCGAAACGAATGGAAGCCTGCGAATGCGAACGCGACGACAGCTCGAACATGCTGCAAGCGCTGCATTTCATCAACGGCAAATCGATTCTCAGCCGAATCACCGCCCCGAATGGCCGCGTTTCCGCATTGCTGAAAGAGAAGCTGACCGATTCACAGTTAATCGAGAAATTGTACATGTGGACGCTCTGCCGTCCACCGAGCAAACAGGAACTCGAACTGGGCGTTCGGTTCTTCACAGCCTACGGCGACAAACGCACCGATGCGGCCCAGGATCTCACATGGGCGTTGCTCAACAGCCGCGACTTCATGCTGTCGCATTAGAAGCTATTAGCTGCAGTGCAACGCACCGCAGAGGCAAGGTTCGTAGTGACCGGATTTATCCGGTTTCGATCACGCGGTCCGTGGTGATTTGACCAACGACGTCTCTGCCGCGAACAGACCGCATGAATGCGGTCACTACGAACCACCCAACTGAACTCGCCGACGCGCCACGAATCGTGTGCGCGTACTACTTCGCCGCTTGCTTGTTGGCTTTGACCGGCACCGGCATCAACGACAGCAATTGCTTTCCGTCGGGCAGCGAGTACATTCGGACTTCACCGGTGCTGCTACCGATCGCTAACCGACTGCCATCGTGATTCAATGCAACGGCCAATACCGGCGTTGGAACGGCGGGAATCAATGCAATGCGTTTACGATCGGTCATCTGGTAAATGCGGACGTCACCGTAACCGCCGGCGACTGCGAGAAACTTTCGGTCGCCGCTACTCGCCAGATCGTAAATCCGACCCGGTTGGCTTTCAAAGTTCTTCACATACTGGGCGCGTCGGCTGACGGGCCGCGATCCGTTGCCGCTACCGGTCACTTGAATGCCGACAAGTGCAGTCTTGTATTCGTAGCCAATTAATGTTTTTGCTCTGCCTCCACTGACGGCAAAACTTTGGTCGCTGGCGACGGCGGTGACCATTTCAGTGGAGCTGTCGATGGACCGCAACAGCTTGCCGGTTTCGACCGAACTGACCTTGGTGGCCTTGTCGCGTCCACCGGAGACAAGCTGTTTCCCGTCGGGCGTGTAGGCGACGTCAAAAACCCAATCGCTGTGCAGGTCCAGTCGGCGAACAGGGGCCTTGGGATCGACGGGGATGATGTGAACGGCACCGTCGGTAGCCCCTAGCGCAATCGACTTTCCATCGGGGGCAAAGTTGCCGCGAAACAGTGTGTCGCTGCCGTAACGGCGCGACGAAATCACCTTGCCGTCTGCCGGATTGAAAAACCGAACTTCACCAAACCGTGAGGGCGATCCTCCGGATGCCGCCAGCAGTTTGCCGTCGGGGCTGAATTCAACGTGCGTTACCAAATCGCATTCGGTCGGCAGACGTCTTGGCGCGGCCTTCCCCGCGGTGTCGAGCAACACCACTTCACTGCGGCATGCGACTGCCATCAGTTTGCCATCGGGACTGAAGGCGACACTGGTCACTGCCGGCGCAAATCGATACGCCTCGCGAATACGGACGGCAAGCTCTGAATCCCCCGCCACGCTGTCGTCTTTGGCGCCGGCCAGTACCCAGCCACGCAAAATCTGGACTTTGGCGACCGACAACGGCGGCCCCTTGGGTGGCATCGAAGATTCATCGCCGGCAATCATGTCGAGCAGCAAACTCTCGTCCGGTTTGCCCGCCGCAAACAATTCCCCACTCTCGCCGCCTTTGATCATGAGGGCGACTGTGTCCATTCGCAGTTCCCCTTTGGGGTTGGAACCGGAATGACAGCCCCAGCAATGTCGTTTGACGATCGGCCAAACGTCGCGGCGGAAACTGAGTTTCTCAGCGGTCGCCTTGTCGATTGCAGGCAGTTCATCGGCTGCATGCGCGGAAGACGAAATCGCCATCAGCAAAAACATTGAGGCACACAACAGCAGACCGGTCGAACGCTGCATCATCTGTATTCTCCGAATCCACAAATTCTCATCACCGTGTCGTAGCTTATTCGATTATACCGCAGTTTCGATTGTACCGCAGAATCGCAGCGCAGTCGCGGTCACGTGGACGAATAGCGGTGCGACTCAATTGAATCACCAGCCCGCAGCGCAAGTCTTGAAGTTGCGCTATTACGTCAACTCAAAGTGATCTCACCTGAGAAACCCGTGCGCAATCGTAACCCGAAGCGTTAGCGAGGGACGATGCGAGAGAACCATCAATTGCTCCCTCGCTTACGCTTCGGGTTACGATCATCCCCAAACCGAAACTTCAAAAAGCGCAAGCAAGGGTTTGAACGGTCGCCACTTCCCAGCCATCCGGGGGAGGTTCTACAGCGGCGGGTGCGTCATTCATTCAGGCTTTGCTCTGATGAATTTGGAATGAACCACACGACAACCATTCCCAGCACGTAAATCAGCCCGGTGTATTGTCCGGCGATGTCGTATCTCCCCTGGAGTGTCTGCTTCAGGATGGCCGCCGTCGCCAGCACGCCGATGGCTGTCAGAATTCTGCCCCAATTGAAACTCACACCGGCTCCGGTCGAGCGAATTCGGGTGGGGAACAGCTCGGGCAAGCAGTACGGCAGCCAACCGAAAAAGAAACCGCTGAAAAACCCAAGTCCCGCCGTCCAGGCGAGGAACTCGGTGAATTTCAAACTCCGGCCGAACAGTTCGATGGCGAACAGAGCACTTTGGTCTGCCGGGTCGGAGCGAAACAGAAACTGTGTGCAAACCAGTGCTCCCAGACTCAACAGAAAATAACTCCGTTTGCGCCCCAACCAGAAAGCCAACGCACCGCCGAGCAGACTGCTGATCGATCCCGGTAAGGATCGCGCGATGACGGTCATCGATTTGAGGACGGGGTCTGGTTTCTTGTTTTGCGTCTCTTGTTGGACTTTCTTGGCATTGGGATTGGCATCGGGATCTGTGCTTTCGGCCTCGACGACGTTCTTGGTGTCGCCCACTTCGCTCGCCCAGGCAGTCGCCCAGTTGCTCACCCCCCACCCGCCGAACAGGGGAACCGTTCCGAGCAGTATTCCGATAATTGTCAATTTTAAAATCGGCGGCCGAAAGATTTCCGCCAAACCGGCCTTCTGTGGCCAGTCGGGTTTGGAGTCACCGTCGCCGGCAGCGGGTTGGTGCCGCAGCGCCAACCAGTGGGGCGACTCGGGTACCAAAAACAGCGCGAGAATTCCCAGCACGACCGGCGAGGCTCCCACGAGAAACGTCCATCGCCAGTCGTCCGCGCTGACGGCAAACTTGATGGTGGACAATGCGAAAATCAAAATGCCCACGTTGGCGGCCGTTCCCATCGCCCCGGCAAGAATTGGGCGAGAAACGTTCGGCCAGGCCTCCGAAAGCAGCGCGATACCGTTCGGCCACATTCCGCCGATGCCCATACAGGTCAAGAAACGCAGTACCAGCAACTGCGTGGGGTCCTGCACAAAATACGTCGCCGATGAGAAAATTGAATAACAGAGAATGCTGGCGGCCATCGCTTTGGCGCGGCCGAACCGGTCGCCCGCAACACCGAACAAATATCCGCCGACAGCCGCACCGAGCAAGAACGCGCACGTCAACCAGCCAAACCATTGGCCCAGCGACGCCTCTCGCGCCCGGCCACGCTCCGTAGCATTGAGTACGCCGTCCTTGTTGTTGTCGAATTCGCCCAGTAGCAAAGGAGACGCAGCCGTTTCGCCCGTTGCCGCATCGGAGATTCCCTGTTCAACGAATTGCGACTGGATCAGATCTGCCGTCGCAACCCGCATGACGATCCCGTTGATCGACATGTGCACTCCGGCGAAGGCCCACCCCAGAAACACGAAGACCAGAACAATGTAACAGCCGGCGCGGGAAATCGGCTGCGGAGTTGCGGGGGCTGTGTCGATGGTTGAAGTCATGACGTCCCGTGTTAAATGACCGGAATTGGGTTGCACGATGATAAACCAAGGAATCCTCAATCACAACGAGGCACACCCGCTTGACATCGACGCACAGGTTGCCAAGAATCGACCCGTTAGTGATGCGGTGCCATCAGCGCGTGCCGTTTGGAAACAAGTGATCGAGATTGAGGAGAGTTAGCGATGAGCGGTCCAATCGTTCGCACTGGAACGACACCGGAGTTCTGGGCCAACTGGGATCAGGTGTTCGGCGATAAGAGCAAATCGAAGGCAGGGAAGAAGAAGGCAACGAAGAAAAAGGCCGCAAAGAAGGCTCCCCAAAAGAGCAGCAAAGCGGCGGCAACGAAAAAGAAGGCGGCAAAACCTGGCAAGAAAGCAGCCAAGAAAAAGTAGTGATTTCAGGTTGATTGAACCCACGGGCCGCGCCCCGTGGGATTTTGCGGGCGACGCGAATATCAACTCTCCAGCGGTCGGCAATGTCCCCTTCCACCTTGCCATCATCGGATCAACCGGCTGGATTGGCGGCACCACGCAATCTGATTCTGCCCGCACTCTGCGTGTTTGGGCTCTTCCTGGCGTTTTCCGTGCTGCGGGTGCCGGTTCCGGCACCCAACGAACCGCATTACCTGGCAAAAGCCAAACACTATTGGAACGCGGAATTTTGCCCGGGCGACTTCTTCCTCGACTCGGCGAATACGCATCGTCTCTTCTATCAGACCGTAGGCTGGGCGACGCGATTTCTGACGTTGGCGCAAACTGCGATCGCCGGTCGAATGGTCGCTTTGCTGCTGTTGGCTATCGGCTGGACGGCGTTCGTATCGCGGCTCCTTTCCGGACGGTGGGGGAGCTTGTGGTCGGCTGCAGTGTTTCTTGCGATATCGGCCACGGGAAACTTCTCCGGCGAGTGGATTGTCGGCGGCGTTGAAGCGAAAGTTTTTTCGTACGCATTTGTCTTTCTCGGACTCGCTTGCTTGTTCGAGCGCCGCTGGATTGTCGCCGGCGTTTCCACTGGGTTGGCGATTTCGTTTCATCCTGTCGTCGGTATCTGGGCGGTGGCCGCTGCGATGTTTGCGGGAGCGGTCGGGCAGTTTTCAAAGCGGTCAGACTTGCCAAGTCTCGACGAACCGGTATCACGCGGTGTCGCAGCAAGGCAAATCATTCTGGCAATGGTTGCCCTTTTGGTCGCGTCGCTGCCGGGATTAATTCCCGCATTTGAAGTGGTCGGCTCCGCTTCAAATGAGATTCAATTCCAGGCTGATTATTTCGTCGTCTTCTATCGGTTGAAGCACCATCTGGACCCGATGGATTTTTCGTGGCGGCAGTACGCGGGATACGCCGTCTTGCTGTGCCTGTGGTTGATCGTAGAATTTCGGCAGCCAACATCTCGACGCACAGAAGCCTGGTTCCGATGGTTTGTGGTTGGTGCTTTGATAATCGCCGTTGCAGGATTGGTCATCGGGTTCGGTAGACGCCCCGGCAAAGAAATGCTGTATTTCGCGCAGCGGATGAAGCTGATGAAGTTTTATCCATTTCGTCTTGCCGACGTCATGCTGCCGATTGCTTGCTCAATCATGCTGGTGCGTCTTACGCTTGCGACAAGGGCGGGGCAGAACGCCGCCAGCGCAAATCAATCGCAACGTGGATGTCGATTTGCGTGGCTGCTGTGCGCTTCCTGCACGATATTCGCGCTCACCGTTCCCTCGCGGGTACTGCCGTCGAGACCGACTGCCAAGGTAAGCGCCCAAAAGGCCGACTGGAAAGAAGCCTGTTGTTGGATTGCCAAGAACACGCCCGCCGACGCCTCGTTTCTTACGCCCCGCAACAGTGTCGCCTTCAAGTGGTACGCGCAGCGAGCCGAGTACGTCGCGTTGAAAGATTGTCCGCAGGATGCCGCTGGAATTGTCGAATGGAATCGTCGATTGCTTTATCGCACCGCCTGGTACCACCGACATTTTGACAATGGTTACTCCGCAGCGGCACTCAGAGAGTTTCAGCAGACGACGAAAATCACCCACATGCTGGCCACCCGGCAACTCAACGCGCCGCTCGAACCAATTTATTCCAATGAACATTTCAGTGTCTACCGGCTGGGTGAACTGCCGTAGTGATTCGCGATATTCTGAAACCGCAATCGTGAGCGGTCGCACGAGCGAGAAACCCGGTTTTTTCAAAAAACCGGGTTTCTGAGATGTCACACGCGACTCTCGCGAACCATCATGCCGGCTGTTAAACTGACGGGGCGCGATCACACGGATTCAGTCGATTCGGGAGATTTGAGACGATGGAACGAGCACATAGCAATCTGTCATTCAGAAATTCAAGCTGCAGTTTGCTGGTGGCGAGCCTGCTGCTGACTGCGGGCGTTCCTGGCTGCGGCGAAAACACCACAGTGCCGACGGCGGCAGCAGTCGAAGGCAAGGCCGACAAGGAAACGCCGGCCACGAGCGATGCAACATCGAAAAAGAGCGACGACACGGGGCGAGCGCGCGTCACTCAGCCGGTCGAAACTGCACCGCGTGACGGAGAAGACTGGCCGCGATTCCTCGGGCTGAAAGAGACCGGTGTCTCAGGCGAAACGGGATTGTTGGAAAAGTGGCCGAAGACCGGCCCCCCGATGCTGTGGGAAAAGAAAGTCGGCACGGGGTACAGCGCGCCGTCAATTCGCGGCAACCGACTTGTGCTGCATCATCGAGTACGCGACGAAGAAATCGTCGAGTGCATGAATGTCGCCGACGGCGAACAAATCTGGCAGTACAAGTACGCCACCGACTACACCGATCCGTTCGGCTACAACAACGGCCCTCGTTGTTCACCCATTTTGACCAAGAACCGGTGTTACACTTACGGCGCAGAAGGCGTGCTGGTCTGCCTCGACTTCAAGACGGGTAAAGAAATCTGGACGCGCGACATCAAGAAGGACTTCAACGTCTTCAAGAAGGATCAACCGGATGTTCCCAACTGGTTCTTCGGCATTGGCAGCACGCCGATCCTGGAAGACGGCCTGATTATCACGCTGGTGGGTGGGCAACCCAATTCCGCAATTGTTGCCTTCAATGCCGACACTGGAAAAACTGAGTGGCAAAACGTCGGCAAAGACACATGGGACGGCGTGGCGACCGAAAATCCACTCGAACCAAAATACGAATGGACCGGCGAAGAAATGTTTGTCAGCTATGCTTCACCGCTGGCGGCCACCATTCACGGCAAGCGGCATGTGCTGTGCCTGCTGCGGCAGGGGCTCGTCTCACTCAATCCCAAGGATGGCAGCGTCAATTTCAAGCACTGGTTCAAGCCGCGTTCGTATGAATCGGTCAACGCGGCCCGGCCCATCGTTATTGGTGACAAGATTTTCCTGTCGGCCGCCTATAAGCAAGGCTCGGCTTTGTTGCAGGTCAACGAGGACGGCAAGAGTATTAAGGAAGTGTGGCGCGACCGCCGCAACATGCTGACACACTGGTCGACGGCAATTCACGTTGACGGTTACATTTACGGTTTCAGCGGGCGGCACGAACAGGAAGCCACCTTCCGCTGCATCGATTTGAAAACCGGGAAAGTCGAGTGGGAAACGACCGGATATGAAGGAGAATTGGGCGGCCTCAGCCAGGACCCGCGGACAGGAGAGATCGTCGATTCGAAGACCGGCGAGACCATTCCCTGGCCGTTCTATGGGCGTGGATCGAAGATTCAGATTGGTGATCGATTTATTGTGCTGGGTGAACGGGGCACGCTGGCGCTGGTGAAAATCAACGCAAAGAAATTTGAAGAACTGGCCCGCACGTCATTCAAACAGATCGGCTACCCCGCCTGGACAGCCCCGGTGTTGTCGCGGAAGCGAATGTTCCTTCGTTCTGAAAAGACGTTGATCTGCCTTGACCTGAAACCGGATGCGAACGCGAAGAAATAAGTTCGCAAACGATGCGCTCGCAGGACGTTGCCTGCCGCCGTAATTGGATTGGGGTGCCACTGGCGTGTCGCCAGTGCAATGCGGGAATACACTGGCGACACGCCAGTGGCACCCATCGACAGATGATTGGCAGGATGTTTTTTAGAGCGGTCGGCGAACGGCTGGCGCGGAAAGACCGATGACCGAAACGGAAACGATAATTCGGCCGGCGATTCGTGACGATGTCGCTGCGCTGGCGGCGTTTATTGAGACGTTTGTGGTCGAAGGCAGAATTCTGCCGCGGACGGTTGACGAATTGACGGAGCTTGTTTCACACGGATTCGTTGTGGAGAAAGCGGGCCGCATTGTCGGCTTTGCCGCGCTGGAAGTTTACTCGCCCAAGCTGGCCGAGGTGCGCAGCCTGGTGGTCGCGGCAGAGATGCAGGGACACGGCATCGGCCGAAAACTGCTGGCCGCCTGCGTCGAGAAAGCCCATTCGCTGAACGTGCTGGAGGTGCTGGCGATCACTTCGGAAGAAGCTTTCTTCCGCTCATGTGGTTTCGACTTCACACTGCCCGGCGAAAAGAAGGCGATGTTTATCCAAACGCGCGACGTCCCGTAAAATCGGGGTTCGTAGTGACCGGATTTATCCGGTTTCGATCACACGATTCGTAGTGAGTTGGACCAACGACGTTTCTGCCGCGCTCGAACCGCATGAAGGCGGTCACTACGAACCTTCCATTCACTTTGCGGGTTTAACGGCGGTGGCCGGTTTTACGACTGTCGCCTTCTTAATGTAGTCGAGCTTGGGAAAGTCTTGCTTGAGATAGACGTTCCCTTCGCTCTGTATGCGGCCTTGGCTGGGGCCGTTTCCGGTTGGTGCACCTTCGCCGTAGCCGTCGTATAAGGAATCGACAACCTTCATTCCTTCAACCACCTTGCCGAATGGTGCGAAGCCAGAGTCGTCGAGTCGCGCATTGTCACCGAAGTTGATAAACATCTGCGTCGTTCGCGAATTCGGCCCACTGGTGGCGAAACTGACGTAACCGCGTTTGTTCGATTCGACGACCGCGTCGTCCTTGATTTTTGCGTCAACCCATTTCTTCTGCACTTTCGGATCACCATTGATTCCGAACTGCACCATGAATCCTTTGATGGCGCGGAAGAACCGGCAGTAACTGCCTTGTGAAACTGGTCGGCCCCCAACGGCGCCCATTTGCGGGTGACTTCGATTACGAAATTGCCCTTCGACGTCTCAAATTTGACTTTGAACGTCTCCGGCACTTTGGCGGGTTCATCGGCGCCGCGGACGTCGGATGAAAGAGCCAACACCGCTGCAAACAACGCGCAACAGACGAACTGGTTCAATGCATTCATTTCGGTATCTCGTTTGTTTGCTGGTGAATTCCAACCGAAGGGCGTTTATCCGACTAGTTGGATCGTTCGATAATCGTCGCGCGCTTGATGTAATCGAGCTTGGGAAACTCGCGGTTCAGGTATGCGTTGCCTTGCGATTTAATTTTGCCTTGACTGGGGCCACTGCCGTCTGGGGCGCCTTCGCCGTAACCATCGTAAAGGGAATCGACCACGTCCATGCCTTCCACAACCTGGCCGAACGGCGAAAACCCCTGTTGGTCCAGGTTGGCGTTGCTGCTCAAGTTGATGAAGAACTGGGTGGTCCGTGAGTTGGGTCCGCTGGTGGCAAATGTGACGTAGCCGCGACGGTTTGATTCGAGCACGTGATCGTCGGGGATCTTCCTGTTTTGCCAACGGCCGTTGACCGCCGGGTCGCCGTTCATGCCCACTTGTGCCATGAAGCCATTGATAACTCGAAAAAAGCGGCAGTCGTCGTAAAAGCCGTTCTCGACCAGTTCTGCAAACCGATCGGCTCCGTTGGGGGCCCACTCGTGCTGCACCAGAACGACAAAGTCGCCCTTAGACGTCTCGAATTTCACCTTGTAGCTCTCACCCGACGGCTCGGACGATTCGGCCGACGCTTGCTTGACCGCGCCGGCAACCGGCAGCGGTGGATCGGCATTCGTCTGGCCGTTCTGCGTGCAGCCGGAAACCAAAGTCAGACAAAAACCAAAAGGAATCAAACAGAGAGTTCTCCACATCAGTCATTACTCCGTTGCGAGTCAGCAAGAGGCATCGGCCGGCACGAATCCATCGCGACGGCACGGTCGATCATTGTCCACAAACCAAGGTGAAGTTATACGAATTCGCTCCGCATGTGACCACCCCGGCCGGAAACATCAAGACGGCGACTCAAAAAGTTTGGACGCAGATGCCGTGCACCAGCGGGGGACGTTAGACGCCAATTTACGCAACGTGCCGCCAATTCCTGCGATTTGTCTCGTCCACTCTGTAAACGCCGGCTGTTGATGTATAATTCAACATCGGAAACGTAGATCAGGCTACCCACCATGCAAACTCGACCGACATCAACGACCATTTATCATCTAGAAATGCGCGATCGGAAGGCGCTGCGACCGAAGCTTGCGCCGTCGGGGTTCGATGTGTCGATGATCGATCCGCCCACGGTGGAACTGAATCGGCAGATGTATCAGTCGGTTGGTGGGCCGTGGGAATGGACAGATCGACTCAAATGGTCCGACGATGATTGGCAGCGGTACGTTCATCGCCCAGAATTGCAAACGTGGGTCGGTCGGCTGCACGGACAAACGGTCGGCTTCTTCGAGCTGGAAATTCAGGACGACGGCAACGTCGAAATCGCATACTTCGGGTTGTTGCCGGACTTCATCGGCCAAGGTCTGGGGGGACCGCTGCTGACTGCGACGGTAGAGCGTGCCTGGCAGCTGCCTGAAACCCGCCGAGTTTGGGTCCACACATGCACCAAAGACCACAAGCACGCGATCGACAACTACCGCAATCGCGGATTCGAAGTCTTCAAGACAGAGCAGGAATAACCCGGCGACAGACCGCTGGGGGTGGTTTTGAAGTTGCGCACTTGGCTTGACGGGAGACAAGAAACCCAAGTATTTAAGCCTGAAGCGCAAGCGAAGGAGCTTGCTGGCATCGCCTTGGAATCATCCTTCGCTTGCGCTTCAGGCTTCGATTAACGGAGCGCAGCCCGCGGTTTTAAGATTTGAAAACTGAACGAGCCGACCCCAAGCATCCATTCACCGAACGTGAAGGAACTCGCATGAAAATCACCTTCCACGGTGCGGCGGGCGAAGTCACCGGCAGTCAACACCTGATCGAAACCGACAACCTGCGCGTGCTGCTCGATTGCGGATTGTTCCAGGGATCGCGTGCCAAGTCGCGGAAGAAGAACGAACGGTTTCACTGCGAGCCGAAAAAATTGGACGGAGTCGTCCTGTCGCACGCGCACATCGATCACTCGGGCAACTTGCCGGGCTTGTATCGTGCCGGATATCGCGGTCCCATTTTCTGCACGCGGGCAACCGCCGACATCGCGGGGATCATGCTCCGCGACAGCGCGCGAATTCAGGCCGAAGATGCCCGCTACCTGCCCCGGCATTTGAAGAAGGGGCACCCGCCGGTCGAACCGCTTTACGACGAACATCACGTCCGCAAGGTGGAGAAGCTGTTTGAGCCGCTCGACTACGGCGAGTGGCACGATTTATCCCCCGAGTTCCGGCTGCGGTTTTCCGATGCGGGACACATTCTGGGGTCGGCGATTAGTGAGATGCAGATCGAAGATGCCGGCGAAATGCGGCGTGTCGTTTTTACCGGCGATCTGGGCCCCCGTCATTTGCCGCTATTGCGCGATCCGACGCTGGTCGGCGGCTGCGACGTTCTCATCAGCGAAGCAACTTACGGCAACAAGGTGCATCCACCTCCACAGAACCTGAAAGCCGATCTGTTGCGGATCATTTCCGATGCAGCAAACAAGGGCGGGCGAGTCATCATCCCCGCATTCAGTTTGGGACGCACGCAACAGATTGTCTATTTCCTGAACGAGCTGATGGAAGAGGGATCACTCGCGGAGATTCCGTTTTTTGTCGATAGCCCGCTTGCCACGCGGCTGACCGAAGTTTATCGCCGCCACCAACACGAAATGGACGACGAGGCGCAACAGTCGCTTCGCCTCGACGACGATCTCTTCGAATTCCCCGGCTTGCGGTATGTGCAATCTCGTCAGGAGAGTGCGGCGCTGAATCGTCGCAAAGGACCGTTTGTCGTCATCTCGGCTTCCGGCATGTGCGAAAACGGGCGGGTGGTCCATCATCTCAAGCACGCCGTCTCTAATGAGAAGAACACGGTGATCATTATCGGCTATCAGGCCGAACACACGTTGGGCCGCCGCATTGTTGAGCGCCAGCCGACGTTGCGGATCTTCGACCGCGATGTCCCTCTGAAGGCGAACGTGGAAGTGCTAAACGGGTTGTCGGCTCATGCCGACGTCGAGGACTTCAAATGGTGGTACGAACACATGGCCCGTGAAAGCGGAATTGGCCAGGCGTTTCTCGTTCACGGCGAATCCAAATCGCTGAAGGCGATGGCCGGACTGATCCACGATTTCTGCGACGAAGATGCGATCATTCCGGAACTGCATCAATCGTTTGAGTTGTGATTTGCACACAGATATTGACAGACGTCCATCAAATCGGTCGAATGCATCATTCTTCCGATTTGGTAACAGCGTGTGTTCAATGCCTCATCCCGATAAGAACATGATCGCACTCGGCATACGCCAGCCATGGGCCGAGTTAATTCTCCGCGGTACCAAGACCATCGAGGTTCGATCGACGCACACTGCGCAGCGCGGTGCAATCTATGTTTATGCGTCGAAGAAATTCGGAGGGATCGCCGCCGCCGATCACGCGATTGTCAGCCATCGGCTCGATGAGGAAGCACTTCCACGCGGCCTGATTGTGGGGACTGTCGAGATTGTCGACTGTCGGCCCTGTGAACCAGCCGATGCCGCGGCGACCTGTGTCCCAGCGTCGTACCTGGAAAATCACTTTTCCTGGATGTTGGCCAACCCGCAGCGATTCGACGAGCCATTGATCGTCCGGTTTCTGCCGTACGGTGTGTGGTTTTACCCGTGGAAACGACGCAACGGCCGGTCGCGGCGTGATAGCAAGCGGCCGATGTAGCACGGCCGGTGTTAAACGGCCGATGTCATTTAGCCGCCGGTGAATACACCGGCGGTCGGCTTGCGATTGTTCGGGTGCCACTGGCGTGTCGCCAGTGTTCGCCGCGCTGCACTGGCGGCACGCCAGTGGCACCCATCGACGGGCAATTGCGATGAGTTTGTTTGCAGTCAGTCGGCCCGCCGTGTTTTCACGGCGGGCTAAGTAAACGGCGCACTAATTATTCCGGGTTGCGGTCAGCATCTCTGCTGCGAATTCGCCGACTTGTGTGACAGCGGCTTTTGTCTCTGCCGGTGGTTCGAGTTGGCGAACAATGGCCGAGCCGACGATGATGCCGTCGGCCACGCCGCGCAGGCTCTCAACCTGTTCCGGACGGCTCACGCCGAAACCGACTGCCAGGGGCAGGTCGGTCTTCGTCTTCAACCACTTCAACTGGTCCTGAAGTTCGGAGGGCAACTCGTTGCGTACACCGGTCGTTCCGGCAACCGAGATGCAGTAAACGAATCCGCTGGCTGCGCTCAGAATTCGCTCAACGCGTTCGGGCGGCGTGAGCGGCGAGACGAGTTGAATGAGATCGAGTTCGTGCTTCTTGACGGCGGCGGCGAATTCGGCCGCTTCATCGCCCGGCAAATCGGGAACGATCAGTCCGCAAAACCCGGACTCTTTCGCGTGGGCAAGGAACGGCTCGATTCCGATTCGGAAAATGATTGCATAAGAGACCATCGCCACCAGCGGCGGAATGTTCTCACCTTTAAGAGTTCCCACGCCTTCGAAGATGTCGTTGACGTGCAAGCCCTTTTCCAGCGCACGGGTGTATGACGCTTGAATGACTGGACCGTCGGCAATCGGATCGCTGTAGGGAAACCCGACTTCGATCAGATCGACGCCACGTTCGGCCAGTTCGCGTATCAACGCCAACGTCGCTGCCATATCGGGATCGCCAGCAGTCACAAACGGCATGAACGCCATATGGCCGCGAGATTGTAGTTCTGCAAATGTGTCGTTGATTCGAGACAAGGGAGCGTCCATTTCGCGTAGTGAGCCGTCTGTGAACAGACCGTCGGTCGGCGTCGAATGTTTGTTGGATGGTCTGTGTCTGTGTTTGTTGGATGGGTTTCCGGTGAACCGGACGTTGGCCCGACGTGTCATCACGCCGGGCTAATTATTCAAATGTCGCGGCCAAGCAGTCGGGCGACTTCGTTGACGTCTTTGTCGCCTCGCCCCGACAGGCAGACGACGACGATATCGTTCGGATTGCGCTGGCGAGCCGTCTTGAGTACCTGTGCGATGGCATGCGAACTTTCGATTGCGGGGAGAATGCCTTCCAGCGTTGCCATTTTTTGGAAGGCGTCGAGCGCTTCGCTGTCGGTGATGGGCGTGTATTGAACCCGACCGGTATCTTTCCAATAGGCGTGTTCGGGGCCAACGCCGGGGTAATCGAGGCCGGCCGAAATCGAATGCACATCGAGCGTCTGTCCGTCGTCGTCCTGCAGAACGTAGCTATAGCTGCCGTGCAGAACCCCGGGGCCGCCATAAGTGATTGTTGCTGCATGTTCCCCCGAATCCGAACTGCGTCCGCCCGCTTCGACTCCGGTCAACTTCACTTCGGCGTCTTCAACAAAGGGGTAAAACATGCCGGCCGAGTTTGACCCGCCGCCGACGCAGGCGATGATTTCGTTGGGCAAACGGCCGGTCGATTCCCGCACTTGTTCTCGTGTCTCGTTGCCGATGACCGTTTGAAAATCGCGGACCATCATTGGAAACGGATGCGGCCCCACGACCGAGCCGATGATGTAATGTGTGTCGGCAACCGAAGCCATCCAGTCGCGCATCGCCTCGTTCACTGCGTCGCGAAGCGTGCGCGAACCGCTGGTCACGGGGCGGACTTCAGCCCCCATTGTCTTCATGTTGAAGACGTTCAGCCGTTGGCGGCGAATGTCTTCTTCGCCCATGTAGACAATGCACTCCATGCCGAAGCGTGCACAGGCGGTCGCAGTGGCGACACCGTGCTGGCCGGCTCCCGTTTCGGCAATCACGCGTTTCTTGCCCATCCGCAGAGTCAGCAGCGCCTGCCCGATGGTGCTGTTGATCTTGTGCGCCCCGGTGTGATTGAGGTCTTCTCGCTTGAGATAAATCTGTGCGCCGCCGCAATGCTCGGTGAGCCGTTGTGCGAAGTAAAGTGGGCTGGGGCGGCCGACGAAATTCTTGAGCAGGTCACTCAATTCCGCCTGAAAGGCGTCGTCGTTCTTGGCCTCTTCGTATGCGGCGGTCAGTTCTTCCAGCGCGTGCATCAGCGTTTCGGGTACGAAGCGGCGGCCGAAGTCGCCAAAACGGCCCGAGGCATCGGGAACGTGGCTGGTGGCGGTTGTCGATGCAGTGTCTGTCGAAGTCATGTGGTTTCTCGGATTCGATTACAGGGTGAACCCGTCATTCTAGATGATCGGTGCGGAATGTGCGAGAATACCGTGAATTCAAGATTTCCAGGACATTGGGCGCGACCACTGGTCGCGGCTTTACAATGGATGCAAGGTGGTGAATGTTCGATTTTGAGATGGCCGAAACTGATGAGGCGCTGGCCGCGCTGAATGAACGTGGGCGGAAGGTCCTGCCCGGCGGCGTTTGCAGTAGTACGCGGTTCAATCAGGCGTGGGGGCGGCCGGTGTACGCCTCGCGATCGAAAGGGGCACGGTTTTGGGATATCCAGGGCCGCGAATTCCTCGACATGTCGATGAGCCACGGAGCAACTTTGCTCGGCCACGGACACGAATCGCTCAAGCAAGCCTTCGAGAAGGCTTGGGAATTGGGCGGACTTTGCAGCCTCGATTCACCGCTTCACATCGAACTGGCCGAAGAACTTTGTCGGCTCGTCCCTTGTGGTGAGCGGGCGCGGTTCACTTCGTCCGGTTCCGAAGCCACACTGCATGCACTGCGGTTATGCCGGGCGGTCAGCGGACGCGAAAAGATCATCCGCTTCTTCGGCCACTTTCACGGTTACCACGAATTAACTTTCATCGGCGGTCATCCACCGGCCGACCAGTTGGATGCATCGCCACCCTACCGTGAAAGCGCAGGCATTCCGCTGTCGATGGCCGAACTGATCGTCCCATTGCCGTACAACGACATTGCTGCGCTCGAAGCTGCCGTCGAACGCCACAAGGACGAAGTCGGGACGATTCTGATCGAGCCGGTCGATTTCAACTGTGGCTGCATTCTGCCCGAGCCGGGGTTTCTGGAACGGGCGCGCGAATTGGCGAACGATCACAACATGGTGTTGTTCTTCGATGAGATTCAATCGTTTGCCAAGAAGAGCGCCGGCGGGGCGCAACAGGATTTTGGTGTCACGCCCGACATCTGTACCATCGGCAAATCGTTGGGCGCGGGGTTGCCGCTTTCGGCCATTTTGGGATCGGCCGAATTGATGGACCGTTATAAGCCGGTGGGCGACGTGGCGCATTCGGGGACGTTCAATGCCCCGTTGACGTCGATTCTCGCCGGGCTGGCGTTCGTTGCTGAGATCGATAGGCCGCAGTTCTGGCAGACGATCGAATCGCTGGCGGCGCGGCTGTTTGCCGGGTTGGATGACATTGCCGCCCGCAGTCCGATTCCCGTGCGATTTCAGCGTCACGGCAGCCGGTTCGGCATCATCTTCGGCACCCGCGAGCCGGTCATAAACTACCGGCAGAGTCTGTGTCACAAGCCGGAGACGATGCTCGAATTCTGCCGACAAACGACCGACCGCGGCGTGTATTTTCACGACTACGGCGGCGGGGCGTGTCACCACGGGTTCTCGCTGGCCCACACTGCCGACGACATCGACCGCGTCCTGGAAGTCATGGACGAGTCGCTGCAAGCAATGGGCTGAGCGTGTGTCAGTGCAGAAACTACGCTCGATGAAGAAACCCGGTTTTTTCAAAAAACCGGGTTTCTGGCGTGTGGCATCTCACTGCTGGGTTTCTTGCGTGCAATGTGGTGGCGGAAACTGGTAGAGTGACGCTTTGCAAATTTTGTTCGCCCGCATGGTGATGCTCGCGCTCGGCTGTATGTCTTGGCCGGGGATGCGAGGCGAATGCTCAGCATATCGATTCAACCGCTGGAGTTGCCAGATGCCGGTTAAGGTTCGTTGTCCCGGTTGTGAGAAAGTTCTCAACGCGCCCGATAAAGCGCGCGGCAAGTCGTTGAAGTGTCCGCATTGCTCGGAAAGAGTCCGCGTACCGGCGGGTAAGAAAAGCGGCGCGGCAGGGGCGAAAAAGAAGAAGCGAACGCGCCGGCCGGCCGATGACGGCGACTTTCTCGGCGGCATGAATCTCGATCGCATGGAAGACGAGTCGGCCAATGTCTGTCCAAAGTGCGGGTCCACCGTCTACGAGGACGACGACGTCTGCAAGGCCTGCGGCATCGATCTGGCGACCGGCAAGACCCACGTGAAGCGCAAAGGCCCCAATCCGTCGCAGTTCTACGGCGAAGCGTGGTCCAATTCGTGGAAATTCATGCTCAAGAACATGAAGCTCGCCTTTTTCACCGGAAGCGTGTGGACGCTGTTTTTTGTTCTGTACGTAGGGGGCTCGGCAGCGACAGTCGCTTTACACCAATGGGAAACCGGCCGCGTCATCGAGGCCGACAAAGTGCAGCGGGATAAAGACGCGGCGAATCCAGCCAAGCCGGGCGAAAAGAAAAAAGTACGGCCGGAATTGACACCCCAACGTGCTGCGATTGCTGGGATGACGAAACCGCCGGTCGTGGCCATGGGTTTCGTGACCATCCTGATGGTGATGGGAGGGCTGGGTTGGGGTTGGAACGTTTCGGCGAAAGTCATCGAGCAAACGATGCGAAAGAAGAAACAGCTTGAGATGCGAAAGGTGCAATTTGATTTCTTTCAGAACGTGATCCTCGGATTCAAAGCCTATTTCTGGCCATCCGTGCTGCTGACGCCGGTGTACTTCGTTTCCGTCTTTGCCCTTGTCCCAATGGCTACTGCGGGCAGTCTCGCATTCGGCTCGCTGGGGACAGCCGGTGTTTCGTTGATCTGGCTCGGCATCAACCTGAGTCCCATCTTCGTTTTCCCTATCGCGCAGGTCCACATGACTATGCCGTACACCTATCGGGCATTTCTGCCGTGGGACATGCTGCGGATCTTCTTCCGCAACATCGGTCCTTCGCTGTACTGGCTGGTGATGCTTGTCGTGGTGACTTCACCGGTCATTATCGCCGTTGTGGTGTTGCTGGTGATGTTCGGGATCGATTTCGGCCCAGCGATCGCGAAGTTGCTGATGGACATGACCAATTGGGCTGTTAAAACGGTCGGTGAAGATCCGGCGACTCGCGGGTTTGTGTATAAGGCCATTGGATTGACCGTCGCCACTGTAACGCTGTCGCTCACGACGGCTGCCTTCTTGATCCCGCTCTCCTTTCCTGCACTGTTTCTGATGCGGGCCAACGGTCTGTTGGGTTACTACAACCGTCGTACGCTGGACCTGGTCACCCGCCAAAAACCGAACATCCCCTGTGGTTTCTGGGTGCGATACCTGGCGACAATGATTGATGGGATGCTGATTCTGTTGGCGATGATCGGGCTGAGCATCGTGTTCCAATTGGCGACCTTTATTATTAACTCGATCGGTTACGACTTCACCTTGAAAGCGCAAGCCTATGTCTTTTTGGGAATCTTCGTGCTGATGCCCATGTATTACTATACAAAATCGGAAGCGGGCATTTTTCAGGGGACGCTGGGCAAGCGATCGCTGGGAATTAAAGTCATCAACATGAAGAACGAACCGATTTCGCTGAAGCAGGCCTATGGGCGATTTTGGGGCAAGCTCATCTCGGGGATCATCCTGGGTGGCGGATATATCATGGCCGGCTTGACCGAAAAGAAGCAGGCGCTGCACGACCAGATGGCCAAGGCAATGGTCGTTTGGGAAGGCGACGACGAACGCAGCTAGCCGGTCGCGCAGGTCTTGCCAATGCGGAGTCGGTTGATCCCCCGAATTCTCACTCGCCGTGGTGATTCGTCCGGATCAGCGCGATTTTAGAGTCGATAATAGCTGCTCCGCCGCGGCATGTTTTGGATCAAGCGCCAGCGCGCGATGGCAATGTTGAATCGCTTCGGCTTGTTCACCTTTGCGGTCTGCGATACAGCGGGCCGCGCGAAAATGGACGTCGGCTTTCCAGGGGCGGCGGATTAAATCGCAGCGGCGATAAAGCAGTTCGCGCGTGATGTCTCCTTCGCTGCGGTAGTGGTCGCCGAGCGCTTCGGCCAGCCGCGTCATCATGTCGTCCAACGAAAGGTCGGCAAACACTCTCTGGCCGGCCTCGTCGAGAACGCCGAGTTCCTGCTTGATCTCGGCAATGAGTTCATCCGCGTGTACGGCCGCGTCAAACGTCTCGTTCATCGGGAAGACGTTCAGCACTCGCAACGCCTGAGAGAGTCCCGAAATCCGATCTTCCGGCAGCAATCCCAGCATCGCATCGAATTCTGAATCCGCAGGAACTTTCGCCTCGTCCCATTCCCGCCCGCGGACGTCCGCCTGCACGAAATGGCCGAGAAGGGACGCCAGTCGCCGATGCCCCACGAGATTGTAATGAACGTGTTCCAGAAAAAGTTCCGAACCAACCGCCCGTGGTCCCGCATCGGTTGCCAGTTGCTTTGCGGTATCGACGAAGAAGACATTCGATTTGTTTGATCGTGTGGCGACATCGCGAACGATTCCGCCGAACGAACTCGGCGCCCGGAAGCGGCAACCGTCGATGTCGCGGGCCATTTCAAACGCCGCACGTGACTCATCGAAACGCTCCAGCCCCTCCAGGCATTGCCCCAGGCGGTAGAACAGCAATGATGAGTCATCCGAGATTGACTTCGCGTTTTCGAGGTGTGTTAGCGCTTCGGCCCACGACGCGGTCGCGGTGAGTTCTCGCCCCCGATTGAACGACGCCAACCAACGCTCGCGGTCTTTGTCGGCCAGTTGTTCCGGCACATGGAAACTCACGGGGCTGTGTCCGCTGAGATTCGAGGCGACCGTCGTCAACACGACGGGAATTCCCGCCGATGATGTCGTGGTGACAATCCGCTGTAAATTGGATCGATAGCAACTCTCTGCCTGCTGAAACAATGGCCCGCTCCGCGAAATCGTTACCGTTGCAGGCAGCGACTCCATGGCATTCGTCCGGTTCGCTTCGTCGTCGGCAAAGCAGCCGGCAACCAGTTGAAACAGGCGAGTCCGCCGAGTTTTCACGGCCATCGAATATGCAGCCTGCGGTGCCACCGCATCCGTCGATGCGACGCCGGTTGGTCCATAAAACTCGTTATGACCTGTGTGGACAATGATCAAATCAGGCTCCATTGCGACGGCCTGACTGACAATGTCGGCCACGCTGAAACTGTTGATCGCGATGATGCCCGTGTTGATCACCTCGAATGTTGGTCCGGTGTTCTGTTGGTTGAGCAAGACCTCCAATTGTCTGGGAAACGCGAGTTCCGGCGGGTAGGGAAATCCGAGGACCGTCGATCCCCCCACAACGACAATGCGGTACACGCCGTCGGGCCGCGGCAAGTCGAACCGTCGCGGCTCGGGGCCGGCCAATTCGCGCCCGCCAAAATAGCCTTTCTCTGCCAACGGATTGACCTGATAGCGAAGAACCTTCGGCTTGCCTGGAACGTCGATCACCAGGTTCAAGTCATCGCCAACGCCAAATGCAATCAGCAACAACTCCACAATCGCAACGATCAGCACAGGTGCAGCAATCGCCGCCAGACGGAAGTAGCAGCGCCTGCGCTTCGACGGTTTCTTTGCCGATTGATTGGCGGTTGGGCCAGATGCCGTGCCATCGTCTTTTCTCGGTGTCGGTGCATCGCCCGTCATTCGGATTCATCCTCAACTGCCGGTGGATCGGCCTCACCTCGAATTCGAATCCAATGATCGTGAAACGAGATCGTCGGATGAATCTCAACCCGTGGCATGTGGCACGAAATGCAGCCGGTATTGGGAGAGACGCCACATCGAACGGCCTGTGGAACATCCGCCGAATGGCATTGCAGGCATTTCTGCTCGTAGTCTTGAGTTGATCTTTTGGCCGCGTGCTGGTGGGGGTCGTGGCAAGTTGAACAGAGCAACCGTTGCGATTTCACATAACACTTCGATTGGACGAGACCAACCGGTTGATAGCGAACGATCTTTGCGTTCTCCCGGCGGATTTGGCTCTGCTTGACGTTGTTGACACCACGGTGACATTCGGCACAGGCACTGATTTGTTTTTTTGTGCGCCACACCCGGCTCTCGAAACCGGCATCTTTCGCTGTCGGGTCGTCGGCCATCAATGTCGCATGCGATGCGCCGCCGGAGTGACAGCTTTCGCAGCCGACGTTGGGAATGAGATCGACGAGCGTTTCGCCCTGGATGCTGCAGGATGTTGTGTGGCATCCGAAGCAGCGTTCGAGGGTCTCCCCGCGAATGACACGGCCGAAGTGTTCAATCTCGTGCTGAACCTTCAGACCAAGCTGCCCGGGTGTGAGTGCCGCTTGATCCATGCCAGTGAACCACGTAACGCGGTGTTCGATACCGACCGGAACTCCGCTGCCATCTGGAGTCAACGCCATCAGCGTCATTGCGTGTTCGCCCGAACCGAACGCGAACTGCAGCGGAAACCGGTCACCGCCGAACACTCCGGGAACGGAAACATCGACACCGGATTCACTCACCCGATAACGAAATGTCTTGCCGCGTTCCCGATCGTCAAATGTCAGACCGTTGAACTGTTCCCGCTTTGGAAAAACGCGTGTTGACCAGAACGTTCGTGCGTGCCCGCTTTGCGAATGGTCTTGGAACTGCTCGAAGTGGCACTCTGCGCAGCTGGCAGAGCCGACAAAAGGTTTCGTGTCGCTGTTGGATGACGGAAGGTGAGTTGGACTTTGCGGATTTGTTCCGCCCCACATCGACCAGGCGCCGAACATCGCGGCGACCGCCACAATCGCCACGACAGCGAATACGCGAGGTGATCGGAGTTTTCCGGCGGCTGGGTTCTCCATGCGACAATTATATCAAATCTTCGGGCGATGAAACGCGCCGAAATGAGTGACCATCGCAGGGATGCGATCGGCCACGTCATGCTTCGGCGGTGCCGCCCTCGACGACGCGCCGATTGACATCGCCGCGGCCCAGCTTCCAGATGTATCCATCGACGATGAAGTGGTGAATGTTGATCGCAGCAATGACCAGCAAAACACTTTCGGCAGCACCGAATCCCAGCACCTGAAAACCAAACGGCAGGCAGTTGAACAACGCATAGCCGAGCAGGATCGACAATCCATAAAAGTAGGCCGCATGATAAACGGCTCCCCGAGAGTTTCCCGGTCGAGTCACACAGTCGCGGACGTAAAAAATCATCACTATTGTCAAATACTGGACGCCGTGAAAAATCGTCGCCCATACGAATCCATCGAGCAACGGAAAAACGACAAACCACATCGCGTTGGCCAGGATCACAAGCAGACTGATGAGCGGCATGCTGCGGCCCGTCTTCAGCCACACCTGCCCGAACAGCAGCAGCGGCAACACCAACGCCGAATATCCCAGGATCGTCGATGACCATTCGACCACACTCCGCCAGTCGGCAGAGTTCCACAGAATATGTTCTGGCACGACCCATGCGGCTCCGTGTTTCGAGAACCCGGTGAGCAGTACCTTGAAGAACGGCAGAATCGCGATCCACCACAAGACGCGTTTCTGACGTTTCGTCAGATCGCATCCTGATCGAACACAGTACATGACCGACAGTCCGTAGGCTTGCGCTGCGTAGTGGTAGGGCGACCAGGAAAGGTAAATGAGTTGCACGTACCGACCGACCGAATCGGCGGCAAGCAGGCAGAATGTCAGTACCCCAAGTGTTACGGCCGGAAGGGCCATCGTGAGGAACGGCAACGCGTCTCGAGCGCCGGGTTTTGTATACAGCCGCACTGTCGAGGCAGCGAAATGTGCACTATTGCTGAATAGAATGAACCACGGCAACATCGAAAAGTCGAACATCGCCGAGCGGTCGGAAAGCCAATAGACCGCCGGAATCACAATCAAGCTGAGTCCACCGCCGATCAGAAGATAGTCGAAAATCGGATGGACAAAGCAGCGACCGATTAAGCCGGCGGGAGCGGGAGTGGCACGGTCAGCCATTTGAAATGCTCTCAGAGGAACGCACCAGCAAAGTCGGGCAGAGTACGCCGCTTAGAAGTTTCGCAACGGATACGCCAAGGCGCGCTTTGCCGGCTCCGACTTGGGATTCAGCCGCAGGGCCTTCCTGTAAGAAACGGCTGCTTCGCGATTACGCCCCATCGCCAGCATGACCGCCCCGTATGTTGTGTGCAACCAGGCGACAGACGGATCGAGCTTGATTGCATACCTGCTGTGAACCAGCGCTTTATCCAACGCTCCTGTGGTGAGCAGGACGCCGGCAAGTTCACCGTGAAGTTCGGCATCATCCGGTGTGTGGTTCAACAGACCGCGCAACGCTTCCGCCTTGCTGTCCAGATCATTGGCAGCATTTGCCGTCGAAAGCAATTGCAGCTGAGCACTGGCGTCGTCGAAATCAATTGAAGCGGCGGTCCGCAATTTGGGAATCAACTCGCCTCGTCTGCCCGTATCGAGCAATCGCCGATGGTTGTCCGTGTATCCAAATCGGACACCAGGCAGCCGCCCGCTGGCGTAAATCGAAAAACCAACACCGCCACACAACAACAGTGCGAGAACCGAATTCCCCACAACAAAAAGGGGCGTCGATCGACTGCGCCTCTGTTGCGTGGGCTGGTTGATCTGGCTCATCGAAACTTCCGAACGGGGACATGGCCTCCAACGTCCAATTATTCGGTACCCGTCCCACCCTTGTTGTAATCCTCTGCGCTCATGCCTTCCATACCGGCGTCCTTCATGTCTTTGTCAACATCAGGTTCGGTCGATGTCTCGGCTGCATCCGTTGCGGCTGCGTTGTTGTCGGCGCCACCGCAACCTGCAATTGTCCAAACACTAAGAGCGGCGAAAACCATAAGGAAACGAGTCATGGGAATGTACCTTTCGTTTTGAAATTTGAATCCTTTGAGAAGACAGTAGTCACACAGACAGTGTCGCGCGCCTCACCCCTGTCCTCGCGTATCCATGTTGCAATCAAATTAGAACAGCGGCCAGTCGGAAATTCAACCGATCTCTATGGGAGTCGTTTGGCGGCGTCGCATTCACTTATTTTGATCCCGTCGCGCCGACAACTTCAAACCCATCCGTTCCTTCGACAATTGCGATTTCGCAATCGACGGGAAGATCGCGGAACACCTGCCGTTCGCCCGTCGGCCAGCGTATCGTTAGCTTCTCAATTTGTTCGGCTGATTCAACTCCAACGTTCAGGCGAGCCGGGCTTTGTCCCATGAATCCATTCGCCGCAAAAAGGTCGCGAACAATCGTTCGACCGGCCGCTTCGACGATCGCCCGCGCACCGATCGCCGAACGGTTGCTGTTGGTGCCGCGTAATGAGATGACAACGCGGTGATGCTCTCGCGGAAAGCGATTCAGGAACAGCCTTAACGGCCCACCTCCGACGGACCCGACAAGAAGATCCGGTGCGCGATCGCCGTCGAAGTCTCCAACCATCGCCGACCGAGAGTCGGAATCGATGTCCGCCAGCGAAGCAAACGACACATCGAGAAAATGCTCGCCATCGACATTGAGAAACAGTTTGTTCGGCTCATACGCGCTGAGATTGTCGCCCTGCTTCGGCATCGCAAACGGATGAGTCCAAAATTCGCCTGCGGCAGTATCAACTTTTCCCATCGGCTCGATCTTGCACGTTCGGTCCAGCGGCTGTGACACGACAGCCCTCCACAAGCACGTTCATCCGTCCGGCTTGCGGCGATTGAAACTTAGAAAACCGGTTGTGGAATACAAATCGAGCCGCCCGTCTCCATCGAAGTCGATGAACGCGGGGGCGTATGCCCAACCGACGGCGTTCACGCCCTGTTGTTCGCTTAAATCGCGATAGCTCGCGCGATCGCCGGCGTTTGAATAGAGACGATTCCCCGCACACGATCCCAGAATCTGCTGATAAACTCCCTCAGGATAATCGGCCTCGGAAACGTGCGCAATAATGCGCCGTCCCATTTTCGAATACATGTTGGCGACGTAAATCTCTGGCGTGCCATCCCCGTCGATGTCGCCGGTGGCCACGCCCATGCTGGTGGCAAAATCGCCGACGCCGGATTCCTCGGCGACATCGCGGAACGTTCCGTCACCGCGATTGATGAGCAACGAGTTTCGCGAGAAATCGTTTGCTATATAGAGATCCGGAAAATGATCGTCGTTCGCGTGCAGCCAGGTTGCCGCAAAGCTGTGCCGGCTGCCACCGGTTGCTTTCGCTTCCCGCGACGTTTCAACAAACGTGCCGTCGCCCCGGTTTCGCCACAGCTGATTGAAGGCACCCGATGCATCATCGGAAACCCACGTCGGCGGCGCGTCGTGATTTTCGTTCCGCGGTCGTTGATACAACACATACAGGTCCAGCAGCCCGTCGGCGTCGTAATCTGCAACAACACAGCCCATCGGGTTGTAGTCGAACGTCAAACCGCCGTTGTCGGTCACTGCCGCGAGTTTCTTGCCGTCATCATTTCGGTACAACGTCTCGCCAAGAAGTAAGTCGGCATCGCCGTCGTTGTCGAAATCGAACCAACACGCAAGGTACGCTTTGTTGTCGGACCAAAACTGACGCGGAAGTCCCGCTGACTTCGTGATGTCCTCGTACTTCCCGGAAACCGAATTCCATTGCAATAGAAACTGCTGGTCATCGGCAGTCGCCACCGCGATGTCCGGAACATGGTCGCCGTTGAAATCTTCGACGGCCGTTTGAAAACGGTATTGGCGGACCTGCTCCACATCGCAATTCCAGTTATCGACGATCGGCAGTTGATCCAGTCCGAACCGCGCTGTGACCTCTTCCATCAAAGGCTCGCGACCGTGCCGAGTTGTCTCCGACTCGATTTCCCACGACTCGATTATCCGACCGGCAACAATGTCTTCATCATCAGTGAATCGACAACGGATGCTGCCGAGCGAATCATACGTGATCGGTCGGCCTTCCGAGTTGATTCCGCCGACTGTCAGCAGCACGCTCAGCCGCCATTCGTCCCGGTTTCCCTCGTCTTCATCGCGGGCGATTTTCAGCACGCGAAATCGTCCCTGTTGAAACTTGTTTATTTCGCTGGTCCCCTCGATCAGGAATTCGATCAACCCATCCGCATCGACATTCGCAGCGTCGGCAGACTCCGCCGTATTGACTGTCTCGGTGATGGAAGACTTATCGGTCCTGGCAGGATGAGACCGCCCGGGGATATTCCCCTCAAAGCCGGGACGAAAAAAGTGGGCAAGTTGTTCTGTCTTACGACTCTGCAGTGCCGCAATCAACTTCCGTCCGACGTGTGTCTCAATTTCAAATGTCGCATGTTCCGCGTCCCAAATCTCCTTCTGCTTCGCCTCGTTCAAACCTGTGAATTCATTACTTGGAACGCTTGTCGTCGGCGCGGACGTTCGCCCCCAGTTCCACCAGCCGACAGCCGTGGCAACGATGAGTACGATCAGAACGGGGACCCAAAGCTGTTTCATATCAACAGTACGCAGTGAGTGGCTGGAACGAGATTCGACGATGCATCTCAACAGGGCTGTTGCCGAATTGTGCCGAGACGTGGAATCACACAATCAGCCCTCTCCACTCCAGTCTAAGCAGACGACGATGCACCATCAATAGCCATCTCAATCGGCGCTCGATTGATGGATGCATCTCGAAAGTTGGTGAGGAATCTGGGGCTGGGCAGTTTGGGATCTGGCAGCAAGGGCCGATCAAGAGTTTCCCCGTGAACAGCCAGGAGATGCATGGCTTCAGGGCAGTTAACCGGCGCAAAAAAACGCGTTCCCGTTGGGGAACGCGTTTTTTTGAAACTCTCGTTTGCCGGATCTGGAGTTAACTCAAGATGCCGGTGATTGCGTCGCCTTTGACCATTTCGCGGGGCTGATTGAGATGGTTGTAAACCGTTCGTCGTGGATTCAGGCCGACGCTGTGGTAAATGGTGGCCAGCAGATCCATGGGATGCACGGGGTTCTCGATCGGCGATGAGGCCGTCTTGTCGCTCTTGCCGTAAACGGAGCCGCGTTTGATGCCGGCACCGGCGACGGCGGCCGTGTAACAGTAGGGCCAGTGATCCCGACCGTCGTTGGAATTCGTGTTGCCTGAGGTGCTGACACCCCGTTTCGGACTGCGGCCGAATTCACCAACGGCAACCACCAGCGTCTCATCGAGCAGGCCGCGTTCATCCAGATCGCTGATCAGCGCCGCCAGTCCGGCGTCGAGCATCGGCGAGTTCTGGTCTTTCATTCGTTTGGTCAGACCCTGGTGGACGTCCCACGAATGGTTGTCGCTGTTGGCAACCTTCGGCCAGTTGACTTCCACCACGCGCGTTCCGGCTTCAATCAGTCGGCGTGCCAACAGGCAGCAGTCGCCAAACGTGTTGTCGCCGTAACGGGTACGCAGTTCTTTCTTCTCGGCACCCAGGTTGAACGCCTCGCGGGCACGGCCGGAAAGGATCAGGCTGAGTGCCTTGCCGTAGTATTCATCGAGCGCATAACCTTCGACGGCTTTGTCGAGTTCCTGCAACCCGGAATTGATGCGATCGCGTAGACGCGCCCGCCGTTCGAGTCGGGCCAGCGGAATCTCCTTCCGCAGCGTGAGATCGTCCGCGCTGATGTTGTTCATCTTTTTCATGTCCATGTCGCCGCCGGTGGGGTACAGGTAGTACGGATCGTACGCCCGTCCCAGAAAACCGGCCGTTCCCGCCTTGCCGATCACGCTGCTCTCTTGCAGCGGGCGAGGCATCATGACGTAGGGCAGCATGGGGACCGTCGGTGGCTTCTGCTTGATGATGTTGCAACCGAAGTTCGGAAAGTCTTTCGGACTGGGCGGCTCCAACTGACCCGACGGACTGACTTTGTCGGCCGTGTAGCCGGTCAACATCTGGTAGATGGCCGCCGTGTGGTTGAACAGTCCAACGGGCGTATAACTCATCGAGCGAATCAACGTCATCTTGTCGTTCATCGCCGCCAGATTGGGCAGGTTTTCGGTGAACTTGACGCCGGGGACTTTGGTGTCGATGGTCTTGAAGACACTCTTGATGTTGTCCGGAACGTTTTCCTTGGGATCCCAAAGGTCGAGATGGCTGGGGCCGCCTTGCAAATACAGCAAGATGACGTGCTTCGCCTGGCCGAAACCGGGACCGCCGTAGCGTGCTTCTTCGCCACTGGCAGCGCGAGCCGCCTGGGCTTCGAGCAACGCCGGCAAACTGAGTCCAAACATTGCCGACCCACCGACTCGCAGTAGATCGCGTCGCGTGACGCCGTCGCAGGTGTCTTTGGAACTACCGGCAGGAATAACCAGCATGGCCGCATTCTCCAAATGTGTGAACATTTCCCTTGTATGTATCGGCCCACAGACCGCCACAACACTACTATACCTGCACGATGCTTTGGGTGTCAATCAGTGCCGGCTCGATCCCAACCATGCCAGACACGACTTTCCTGTGGTCTTGGGCTGCTGGTCACGTCAAATTCGAGCCATCGGCCTTTTTTTGTACGCTGCCGGGGCGGATGCAGGATGCGTAACTTCGATCTCTGCCTCAAACGGCCCCCCGCGAAACAATCGGCCCGCGTTCTTCAATTGCCCGGTCGATTCGCTCGACATCTGCGGACGAAAGCTGCCAATTGAGTGCTGCGGCGTTGTCGCGAATCTGTTCGGGCCGTTTGGCTCCGCATAATGCGCAGGTAATGCCAGCCCGCTGGATCGTCCAATTAATCACCACCTGGGCAACGCTGCGACCAGTCTCTGCTGCAATCGGTCGCAACGTATCCAAGAAGTCCTGGTTCTTCTGCCATTCTTCGCCCTGAAACATGGGATACTTCTTGCGGCCGTCGCGTGCGTCGAAGACGTGATCGCGGGGGAGTTTGCCGGCAAGCAGGCCCTTCATCAACGGCCAGTAAACCATCACCGAGACGTCGTGTTCGACGCACCACGGCAATTGCGATTGCTCGATTTCTCGTTGCAGCATGTTGTAGTGCGGCTGATACGCGGCGATGGGACAGACGGCGGCGAATTCTTCGAGCTGTTGCACGTTGAAGTTTGAGACGCCGACGCTGAGGATTTTTCCAGCTTCCATCAACTGTTTGAGAGCGGCGGCCGATTCTGCCACCGGCACAGCGGGGTCGGGGGCGTGCAGGTAGTACAACTCAATTCGGTCGGTGTTCAGTCGCCGCAAACTTTCCTCACATTCGCGGCGGAGCGTGGCCGGGGAGGCGTCTTTGGCCTGTTTTCGATCTTCCCAGTGCAAGCCGCACTTGGTCGCAATCACAATGTCGTCGCGGCGATGCCCCAACGCTTGGGCGATCATTCTCTCACTTTCACCGTCGTACCCGTAGGAATAGGCGGTGTCGAAAAAGTTAATGCCGGCATCGAACGCAGCCTCCAGCGTTGTCAGACTGCGTGATTCTTCAACATCAATGCTGGTGATGCCTGTGATCGGCCAGCAACCCATCGCCACCGGCGTCACGCGAATGTCGGTCTGGCCAATTGTTCGGAGTTCCATTGGTTCGCTGTTTCCAAATGCATCTGGATGATCGAAGTCACCAGTGGGTTGACACCCACCGCTCGCAGGGCGGTGCATAATAGACGATCACGCGCTTAATCGGCTACGATGCCGTCATGTGTGGACGCTTCACATTGCGAACAACGCCGGCCGATCTGACGGAGATGTTCCGCCTGTTGGACAAGCCGCTGTGGTTGCCGCGATACAACATTGCACCGACGCAATCGGTGGGGGTGATTCGCGAGAGCGATGGTAGAAGAGAGTTCGCGCTACTGCGATGGGGGCTGACCCCATCGTGGGCCAAAGACCCTGCGATTGGCTTGCGGATGATCAACGCACGGGGCGAGACCGTGGCGACCAAGCCGTCGTTCCGGGCCGCGTTCAAGCGTCGCCGCTGTCTGATTCCCGCCGATGGTTTTTACGAATGGAAGAAGACCGACGGCAAAAACAAACAGCCATATCTTATCGGCATGGAAAAGGACGAACCGTTCGCCTTTGCCGGCCTATGGGAACATTGGCAGAGTGCCGACGGCAGCGAAGTGCAATCGTGTACGATCATCACAACGTCGGCTAACGATTTGCTGTCCGAACTGCACGACCGCATGCCGGTCATTCTCGACGAAGACGACTACGACCGCTGGCTCGACCCGCGGCAGGAAGACAAAGAGCAACTGCAATCGCTGCTGGTTCCACTTGTGTCAGACCGGCTACGTTTCTACCCGGTGCGCACGCTTGTCAACAGCCCGAAGAATGACGTCCCCGACTGCGTCGAACCGGCGGGAGAACAGGGGACGCTGTTCGGGTAGATCAAGTGTGATTTGCAGCGCGGTCAGTCATCCGCCGGATCCAACAGCTTCTGAGCAAGATGACGAACGCGGAGAATGATGACACGGTTTGCTTGGATTGTGAAAACTGCGCGATGAGTTGATTTGCGGCCGACCCCATAATTGAGTTGCCGAATCTCCAAAGGGAATTCGTCATTCTCAGAAGCAACGGCGTATCGCTCGGGTGATCTTTCGAGACGCAGCATTTCCATAAGAAACCCATTGTACCATTGGTCGGCTTTGTCGCGCGAACGATTCGTTGCCCACCACTCATAAGCAGACTCCAACTCATTCTTCGCAGTCTCTGACAGGACAACTTCGAGCATCAGTGGGCCTATGCGATGTTGTTCCGTTCCCGAAAGTCGCGGTCAAACTCGCGTAGTGGCATGACACGTCCCGCTTCCATGTCGTCGATGCCCTCTTGAATTGCGGTCACTTCATCTCGATGAAGTTCTAACGCGAGAATCGCGGCACGCAGTACGTCATCTCTGGATTCGTACCGTCCTGTTGCCAACAATGCGCTGACTCGCTCATCGATATCTGCTGGAATTTGATTTGCCATGTGCCCTTTCCTCGTATAACGATCATACCTTCAGCAACGGCTGACAGTCAAAACATTCTGATCATCCGTCAGATCAAACCGTTTCACAACAACAATTCGAGCAACCGTGATGTTTCGCCGAAGTCCGCAAACAGGTGATCGGGATTGCTGGATTGCAATTCGTCGGATGAGAACATTCCCGTGCTGACGGCAATCGTCTTTGCGCCGATTGCGCGGCCGCACTCGACGTCGGCCGGTGTGTCGCCGATGACCCACAGCTTATTCCGATCGATCGGTTCGTCGTGATGATCGCTCACCTTGTCGTATGCCTCGCGCGCGACATCGTTACGGTGATGTTGGATGTCGCCGAAGCCGCCGAAGCCGAAGTGTTTGCGAAGCTGGTAGTATTCGAGCTTCAACCACGCCCCCTGTTCGTAGTTGCCGGTGAGCAGACCCAGCAGCACATCGTCGCGGGCGGACAACTCTGCAAGCAGTTGGGGAATCCCCGGTAACACCGCGCCTTCACATGCGGCGAGATGCCCCGGCAAATGCTTCAGGTAGGACGACAGAAACCGTTGCCAGTTCTGTTCGTTGTTTTCGTAGCCGAAATACTCGAACATGTCGGCGGTGATGGCACGATCGGTGCGGCCGGCGGTCGAGATCCCCTCGACCGGGCGGTTGGCATCAAACTCGCTGGCCAGCGCTGCTTCCATTGCTGCCTGCCCGGCGCCGCCGGTGTTGAGCAGCGTGCCATCGATGTCGAACAAACAGATGTGCATTTGGGAGAACGTCCATTATTAGCAGTTTGGGGTGAGGTGACGCCGTAGCGCCGTTTCTCTCTGAGGATATATCAGGTTGTTTCCATTGTGGGAACTGAGCGGCACATCAGCAGAATCGGCGATGCGATTCGACGAAGGAATTCTTACGTGAGTAGATTGAACGGACTGAACTTTGCGATTCTGGGTTGTGGCCGGATGGGGCGTTGGCATGCGGAACGCTTGCGGGCCGACGGGCGTGGGATGGTGGTGGCGCTGTTCGACGAATACCGAAGCGCGGCGAAATCTCTGAGAGGAGATTTGGCACCGGAGGCTGCCATTCACGACAGCCTCGACTCGCTGCTGGACGCGGCGGCGCTCGATGCGGTTATTGTATGCACGCCGACGACGGCACACTTCGGGCAGGTGCGGGCGTGTCGAGAACGCGGGCTGCACGTGCTGTGCGAAAAGCCGTTAGCCGACACGCGAGAGCGGATTGCGACGTTGATCGAAGAATCGCAGGTCGGCCCGCCGCTGCTGGCGGTGGGTTACCAACGGCGTCACTGGGCAACCTTTCGCACGCTGCGGCGCGAGGTACTTTCGGGACGCTGCGGCAAAGTGCAGGCGGTGACGTCACACAACGTGGAAAACTGGCAGCAAACTATCGCCGGTACGTGGCGGGATGATCCAGCGATCAATCCGGGCGGTTTCATCACCGATGCCGGCAGTCACAAACTCGATGCCGTGTTCTATGTGACCGGGCTGATGCCAATAGATGTTGTTGCGCGAACGGAAAAGTGTGGTAGCCGCGTTGAAATCACCGCAACGGTTTCTGCGCGATTGGACGGCGATGTTTCGCTGGCGATGGACTTTGTGGGCAACGCACAGTATCTGGCGGAAGACCTGCACATTCACTGCGAACAGGCCGACTTGATGATTCGTGAGAATCAACTCTGGATTGACTGCGACGGTTGTGTGGAACCGTTCGACGAATTGGAAACAGAGTCGAATCCCGTCAGCCAATTCCTCGACGTACTGCTCGATGGCGTGGGCAACATCGCGCCGGCCGGCTGCGCGCTGCCGGTGTTTGATTTGACCGCCGCCATTCTCGAATCAGGCGACAGCGGCCGCGTTGTCGCTTGTCCGCAGGACCGACGAACTGACGGTGACCGATAGGTTGCTTGCTGCTTCCCGCACGGTTTCGGCGTCAATCGTCGTCCGTTTGTCGGCCATTCCCGCCAACAGCGACAGTTCGCAAAGACGACCGATTTCCCGTGGCACACCCCCCGTCGCTGCAAAGATGGCATCCAGCGCCGGCGGGTCGAACAACTCTGTCTCGGCCCCCGCCTGTTTCAGCGATTCGTAAACGTAGTAAGCCGTTTCATGGCGATCGAGCGGCGAGAGCTCAATTCGTAGGTCGACCAGAGGAAGCAGCGGCGATAGCGACCGTGAGATGGCCGTTTCGTCGGCGGCGATCAACAACGTGCATCCGCCACCGGCTCCGTCTGCCAGGTGCAGCAGTTGCTCCACCACGACTGCGCAATCGGCTTCGCCGCGGTCGAAATGGTCGAACATCAAAACGATCTGCTGTTCCGATCTCGACAGGCCGTGCAGATAGTCGCGGACGCTGCGCCACAGCAGAAACGGCCGAGCGGTGGCAACCGGTGCGAGGTGTAACGCATCGGCCAATTGCCAGATGAGTTCGTCGCCAGAAATCCCACAGACATCCAGCAAGACCGACTGGTGCTGCGAACGGCGGAGCTGTCTTCCAACCGCGTTCAACAGCGCGGTTTTCCCGGTTCCAGCCAGTCCCGTCAGAGTTCCGCACTGTCGCTGCTGCTCGATCAGAAAATACAATCGCGCGAACGCTTCTTCGTGCGAAGGGCTTTCGTAAAACCAGTTGCAGCTGCCGGGTTTGCCAAATGGCGTGGAATGCAGATTCCAATATGCTTTGACCATTGGTATTCCGCCAATTTCAGTGACATCGACGTGCGCGCAAGACCTCTCTGATTGTTATAATCGGCACAATTGGAAGCAAAACATGACCACGAGCCGAGACTTCTGAGGATTGATGAAGTCGTTTTTTTGATAGCCCGTTTCCTGCCAACACAAGACTGCGTTATATGTCCGAACGGTTTTTTGTCCCCGGCTTGTTTGATCAACCCACAGTGCGGCTGGAAGGTTCAGAGGCGCACCATCTGCTGCACGTATTGCGGCTGGCGGTTGGCGATGAAGTTGAACTGTTCGATGGCGAAAACGGTGCTGCATCAGCGGAAATCACATCGACTTCCCGGAGTTCCGTTGAACTGCAGGTTCGGCAACGACGCGAGTCATCCCAAATTGTTGGCCGGTCAATTGATCTGGCGACGGCCGTTCCCAAGAGCGACCGCTTTCGCTGGCTGGTGGAGAAGGCGACCGAATTGGGCGTTGGACGGTTGCTGCCACTGAAAACCGCGCGGAGCGTCGTTCATCCCAACGATGGGAAACTGCAAAAGATGCGGCAGACGGTGATTGCCGCCTGTAAGCAGTCGGGCCGCAATCGGCTGATGGCAATCGAGCCAATAATCAATTGGAACTCCCTCATTGCCGAAGAATTCGGCGAGAAAACGGTGATCGTCGCGCATCCGTCCGGCGAACCGTTGCAGCCGTTATTGGCAGCCTGCGACATGGATCGCCCGTTGCTACTGGTCATCGGCCCGGAAGGTGGGCTGAGCGATGAAGAAGTGGAACAGGCGAGATCGGCCGGCGCCATGCTCGCAAATCTCGGCGAGAACATTCTGCGAATCGAAACTGCAGCGGTGGTGTTGGCAGCGGTCTGCCTGAACGCACCACCCCAATCTGGCGACCAATGAATTCCCGATTGCCATCATCGCATCCCCTCAAAGCCCACGGGCCGCGCCCCGTGGGACCAACGAAATTCCGAAAATGGGGACATCGCATCTTGCCAACTTGGGTTCCGAGCGTTTAAGATTTTGAACGGGAAGAGACAGTTCGGTACCGGTTGGTTAAGGAGTATGTCATGGACGGAATGTTGCCCTATATTCTGGCGGGAGTTTTGGCAGCCATTGCGGTTGCCGTTGCCTGGAAGCCGGTCACCGCGCGGCTGCGTGCGCGCGAGGTGAGGCAGGCCATCGGGCTGTTTCGGTTGCAGCGCGAGCAGTTGGAAGCAAAGTTCTTCGACCTGGCAAGCATGCAGGGCAAACCGCGCGGCTTGCGTTGGATGGACTGCGATTGGCAGAACGGTGTCACGTTTGCCCGAGACGTCAATTCCAAAATGCTGACGGCATTCGTCGCGGTGAACATCACCTTCGAGGCGCTCGAAGGCAGCGACATGGAAGAGGTGGAAGCGGTCGGAACGATTCGCGAAGCGGCCGCCGTCTTTCACTACAGCCGCAAGCGCTGGGGAACAGGCGGCCGACCGCTGTTCAACATGAACCCGGAAGACGCCATCGTGAGGTTGCAAGGGCAGTTCGAAGCCGTCTCGGCGGATGCGTAGATTTGCCAGAGTCTGTCATTTAGCCGTCCCGCTTGCGGGGCGTGATCGAACTCGGCGTCATGCTGCGATCACGCGTCGCCGTCAATCGATTTCTCCAACTGTGCAATCAAACGTCGGCATTCTTCCGCCAGCGGTTGCAGTGACGCGTCATCACCGGCGGCTCGCATAACCATCGTGCGATTGTACCAGAGGATGTCCGCAGGTGACGCGTTGAAGCGGCTCCAGAGATTGGCATCCGATTCGATGTCGTAGTACATTGCAGTCAGGTTGTGCAGTTTGTCGGCCAGTACGATGGCGCGGGCTGCCAACGGGGCGGCGGCGACTTCTGCGAGGTGTTCTTCCTTGCGGACTTTCCACGAACGTTTCTCACCCGACTCATCAAGCTTTTGCTCCGAGAGCGCTGCCACGTACTCGACAACCGCAGGGGGAAACTCGTCGGCCAATTCGTCAAGTGTGCAGTCGGTGTCTTCGACGACATCGTGCAGCAGCGCGGCGGCGAGCAGGCAATCGTCGGTGAAGCCGGCCCGAATGAGAATCATCGCCACGCTGGCCGGATGTGTGATGTAAGGCGTATCGGTCGCCTTACGCACATCGCCCCGATGCCAGATCGCCGCCGTCCGCATGGCCCGTTCGACGAGCGGTGAAAAGAAGGTAGGCGATTGATCTGTCATGCGTCTTGTGTCAGCCGAATTGAATATCGAATATCGAACAAGGAATTTCGAATGTTGAAGGGCTTACAATTCAGCCAATTTCGCCCGTCTCACTTCGAAATTCATCAATCCTTGTTGGATATTCGATATTCAAATCCGGAGTGCGGGTCGCGCTGTCTTACCGCAGCGCTCCTCACTGCCCGTTGCTGCGGAATTCGTTGAAGTGCACGTAATCCCAATGGCGGTACAAGGGCGACGTCTGCAGCAGTTCGGTATGCGGCCCAATGGCCGACACTTTGCCCTGATGAATCAACACCACCTGATCGCAGCGGCGGACGGTAGAAAGTCGCGTCGGCAGGAACAGCACGGTGCGGTTGGTGCAGATGCGTTTGTAGGTGTCGTCGAGCATCGTCTTGGTATCGTCGTCGAGAACGGATTCCGGTTCGGAGACGATCATGAGCGCCGGGCTGCGGAGCATCGCCCGCGCGAGGCCGAGCCGAAACCCCTGCCCTGCATCGAGTTGTTCCCCGTGTTCGCCCAGCACGGTTTCATACCCTTGCGGCAACTTGAGTACAAAGTTGTGGGCGTGCGTTTGCTTGGCGGCATCGGTCACCTGTTGTGACGAATACGTGTTGGCTCCGCAGCAAATGTTCTCGCGAACCGTGCCGGTGAAGAACGGGTCCGTTCCGCCAACATAAACTGCTTCCAGGCGCAGCGATTCGAGCGTCACCCAGGCAATGTCCTCGGCATCGAACAGCACCCGGCCGCCATGTGGCTCGACAAAGCGTGGCAGCAGGTACGCTGCCGCCAGCGCTTCAAGCGGATCGATTGAGACCAGCGCATACGATTTGCCGGCGGGCAACCGTAAATCGAAACCGTTGAGAATGTTTTTGCGGTTTGGCAGGCTGTAACGAACCGATTCAAATTCCAGCGATTTGGTCAGCGGTTCCAGAAAATTTGCGCCGACTGCCTGACCGACTTCCGGTATGCGATCGAGGTAGCGGTAGATGTGATCGGCTGCCAACGATGCCTCGGCGCGGTGCTCGGTCAGATGCCATAGCTCCTTCATCGGCAGATGCAGGCAGGTCAACGCCGCGAGGACGAGCGTTGCCGAGGTGAACGAGAGGGCGTGCGGCGATTGCAGGATGCGACTGCCGACCAGGAACAACACGACACCGGCACAAACCGCTGCCAACAGGTGGCAAGTTCGCCGTGACCACCGTTCGCGTTTGTTGACAGCCATCGCGTCCCGGGTGAAGCGGTCCATGTGCAGCTGAAATTGTTCGTGTTCGAAATTCTCCATTCCGTAACCGCGGACGATGCGTGTCTTCTGCAGGCTTTCGGCCAGCAATCGTAATTCGGAATCGGTGCGTGCGTTGGCCGATTTACGGGCCGCCTCGAACCGCTCGCGTTCGCGTTGAACCAGATACCAACAGCCGGCAATGGGAATGAGGCACTGCAGGGCGACCAGCCAATCGATCAACAACGCCAATCCGATCAGCACGACGATTTCAAACGGGCATCGCGCCATTCTCATCAGCCAGGTGACGATGCCGTCCCGTAAGCGATCCATCTCCTGGGTGAACAACGCGACAACCTGCCGACCGTCGGCGTCCTCCAGGTCACCTGGTCCCAGTCGCAGTCGCTGTCGATGAACGTGTCGCCTCAGGCCGCTGACGATGTTCCAGCCAGCTTCGACATTCGCTCGTCGCGCCCGCGATAGTAGCAGGCCTCTTAGAATTCCCAGCACGACGGCCGTCAGCACCAGCAGCATGATCGCGGAATTGTCCTTCCGCAGCCATTCAATTCGCCGATAGGCGATAGACAGCGCCGGTCCCCAAAGCTTCTCCCGGGACCACCAGACGGTTGGGAGGATACCCTTATTGTCGGTTTCGCCCATTTGCATGCTGCTGCCGGCGAGTTTCGATGCCTGATCCGCTTCACTGGAAGTCAGAAGAATACGGCCACGCGACGTTAGCAGATCGGCCGTCAAGAAGAGGCTGAACAACAGTAGGCAAAGCACAACCGAACTGAGGGACGACCACAGCAAAGACGAGCGCGGCTTGCCCCGAAGCAACGACCACCGCGGAAATGCCCGCTCGAAAGAATCTGCTGTTTTCGTGGACACGACAGCCACCGTCTGTTAGTTGACGCCCGCGATCAGTTTTCGGGAACCCCGAATCGAACGGATACCGCGCGTGCAGCCACGACCGCAGAGAGTACCCCGCGATCGTGGCTGAACGGCGTTGAATCCGTCAAACAAATTGTTGCGACTTTCACCGGACTCTCAGGCCAGGTCTCGGTCTTCGAATAAGATGAATGCAAGCAGAATAGCCGCTGTGCAATACGCGGCACAGTAGATTGCCGCCGTACCCAAATAGACAGGGGGCACGACAGAATCGGTGGCAACCGCCGCGCTTATGTTGAATAACTCCAATGCAGGCAGAACCGTCGCAATGGCCATCGCCATAAACTGCACGAATTCCAAACGGCCTTCAAAAACGTTCGACTGGACCAGCACCCCCGTGAGATGACCAACCACGAAAATACTGAAGCAGGTCACTAGATTGACGATCATTGGCAGTCGCGTAGAAATGGCAACGCTAACGGCCGAGAGGACGGCCACTTCAAGCAGAATGAGCAGCAACCCGGGGACCGTCTGCAAAACCACAACCATTCGCTCGGCATGTAATGGATCGACCTTCGACGACTCTTTGGCGTCATAGCCGACCTTGTAGTAAATCAAGGCCAACAAGCAGATCGACAGCGGAACCATCAACGCCATGACGGCATTCACGATGCCCAGATATTTTCCGACAATGAACTGCCGCCGATTGATCGGCTTCGACAACAACGTCATCGCCGTCTTGCCTTCAATTTCATCAGCAATGCTGGTACTCGATGTCCAGACGGCAATGAGCAGACTGCAGATAAGGATGGTCGCCAGACCGCAGTCTTTGAGCATCTTGACGTCATCGCCCAATGTGAAGAAGGGCAGAAACGTGTTGATAACCAGCATGACCAGCGCGACCACCAGCATCAGAATGAAAACCGGCTGCCGGATTGCTTCTTTAGTGGTTGCCCGAGCAATGATGCCGGCGCGCGTGGTGTAAAGCACAGCGAACAGCGCCGCCAACGCCAGCAGGCCGACAAGAATCGTCATGTTCCATTGCAACGACGAGGGCGCGGCGGCTGCCAGCAATGTATTCGCAGGGAGACTCAAAAGGCTCATCAACGCGGGTTTCCCTTTTTGAAAAACGTAAAAAACGTCAAATTCGTTGTCGTATCGTCCAAGTGGGCCTGTCTACCGACTGCCCGGCGACCGTAATTACGTCAAAAGATTGAAATCTGTTGGTCCTTCCACTGTACCGCGTGGAAAGACCGAAGAAAAGACGCGAATCGCCGACGGGCCGATTTCATCCGCGTGCCGCGTACAAACGCCACCAAACTCCGCGTAATCGGCAGAATTCTGTAGTCAGCGGATGATCTGGAATTTGCGAAAGGTTTCGTCCGAGGCAAATTCGGCGGACTGGCAATTCTGAATGTGATTCGCGAAATGGGCCGCGACATCCGCAAGGAACTCATCGACCACTGCCGCTGAGGCTTCGACCACCAACTCGACCGTGCCATCGGCTAAGTTTCGCACGGTCCCGGTGACGGGGAACCGACGCGAGATTCTGACGGTCGTGTAGCGGAACCCAACACCCTGGACGTTGCCGGTGTAGATAATTCTGCGTCTGTCTGTCTCGGCGGATTGCAACATGGGGATTCCGACGGGACGCGACCCGTCGGCTTTGGGGTCTACTTGGAGTTTGCGGCAACGGTTCCGGGGCGGCGGACGTGCAACGTCAATGTTCCCGATGCCAGGTTGCCCTGCCCCTGCGAGACCGCATGAAACGTGCGCGTGGTCTCCGGCACCCAATCGGATGCCGTGAGGAAAATCTGGCGGTGGGTTTCGCCGGCGCGGACCAGAATTCCGCTCAGGCCGATGTCATCGACAATCACGCCGTGCGGCAGATTGTCGACGTCGAACTTCAGGTCACCGTCAAATCCGTGCCGGTCGATGCTGAGCATGGCGGTAATTGTCGTTCCCGGTGCAATCACCAGTTCGCCAGCCGATGGCGACACGTCGGGATTGTCCGGATTCAAATGCACGATCACTTTCGGCCGGGCGGTGAGTTTGATCGTCCCCAGATTGCCAACCTCTTTCGTGACTTCGCGATCACCTATCATCGCCGTCGCGGTGATGCGAACTTTTGAGAAGTCGGGCTGCGGGGGCTGTTTGCCGTCTTTCTTCTTTTCGTCTTTCTTCTTATTTTCTTTTGGCGGTGCAACCAGTTCCGCCGATGCGTTGATTACACCACGGGCTTCAAGATGGCCCGGTTCAATGACGAGCGGCGATGGACACGAGAAGCCCTCAGGCAACCCGGTCACGTCAATTCGTACCGGGCCGTTGAAGTTGTCTTTGCGGTTGAGTTTGAACGTCAGTCGTTGACCGCTGCCAACGCCGACGCTCGCATTTTGGCCGCCGATGGTTACATCGAAATCGGGCGCGGGCTGTCGAACGGTAAGGCGGTACTTGAAATCTTTTCCGCCGACGCCACGGACATCGGTCACCCGCACCAGAAACGTTCCGTCGGCCGGTGCGGTGAAAGTCAGTTTTGAATCATTTCCTAACTTGCGTTCGCCATCGTCGTCGTTGGCAAAATATAACGGAAAAATCGGGAGGCCGTTGTCGGCCAATTTCGTCCCAGGCAGAAACGGTTCGACGATGTACGCCGGTTCGTCCCTGGCGTGGCTGGTCGCGCTGGTGTCGAAGTAGCAATGCCGCTTGCCGCCAACGTCGTACAACTGAAATCCGGAATCCGGCCCACGGGGCATGCGAAACAGTTTGCTGATTTCGCCGCTGATGTACATGTACTGGTTCAACTCCATCTCTTCCCAGTTCTTCACGCGGATGTTCAACTGTGCCGAGTTAATCGGACGAAATTCAATGTAGGAATCTCGCACGGCTCGCAGCCGCAATCGTTCGACCGGACGGCCATCGGCGTGCAGGATTTCGATCTTGGTATCGACGGGCGATTTGTCGCGGGCTGCGCGAGTTTCGGCAATCCACACTTGTCCCTGTTTCGCATCGAATCGATACAAATCGACATCCGCCCGTTTCGGGTCGGCCGACATCAACACGCCGTCGGCAATCGCAGGAATGGAAAGCGGCGTTGCCTGATTCGCTTCATCGTTGGGTTCGGCTTCCTTGACCTCGGCCATTTTGACCGGTTCGCCAGCAGGCGCAGTAGATGCCACAGCGTCTGAAATCGGCTTGGGAGATTCATCGCCGCCCGCTTTGAGACCCAGCGGATATGTTGCCAGCGTACCATCCATGCGGCCGACGAGCAGGTTCTTGTTGTCGCGTGCTACAGCCAGGGCGGCGACCCAATCGGGTTGTTTTTCCAGGACGGCAACTTGCGTGAACTCGCCGGTTTCCCAAATCTTAATGGTGCGGTCTTCCGCCGAGGAGATCAGTTGTCGACCGTCGGGCGAAAAGACGAGTTTCAGAATCGGTGCATCGTGTGCGAACCGCGAATACGTGATCTCCGCCGTCCCGCGTTCGGTCATTCTCCAAACGCGAATGCGGTTGTCGATGCCTCCGGCGGCAAGCCATTTGCCATCGGGGCTGAAGGCGACGGTGTTCTGTCCTTTGGTTGGCTCGTTACGTGTGTCGAGCCGCTTGCCAGTTGCGACGTCCCAAAGTTTGACCGTGAAGTCGCCGCTCGCGCTGGCCAGAAACTTTCCCGACGGATGGAAGGCAAGGCCGAAGATCGCGCCGTTGTGACCGTTCATCGTCCGCAGCTCGGTGCCGGTTTTCGCATCCCAGAGTTTGATCGCCTGATCGTAACCGCCGGTCACAAGAATCGTGCCGGCCTTGTTCAAGTCGGCTGCGTACAGGCAATCGGTATGTCCGCGCAATGTGTGCAGACGCTTGCCACTGGCGGCGTCCCACAAGGTCGCTTCACCAAACAAACCCGGTTCGCCGGCGGCGGTAAACATCAGCCGGCCATCATGCGAAAAGCCGACACTGTTCACTTGCCCGGTCAGACCGGCCAACATTGACATCGACTTGCGATCGCCTGCCGAAAGCAATTCCACATTCCCATACCGTGCGACGGCAACTTGTTTGGCATTGGGCGAATATGCGAGGGCATGAATTGGTTTTCGTGGTTGGCCGACCACTTTGACTTTCGGCACGTCGAGCGGCAAAGGCAAGCCGTCCGATCCGACGGGAGCTTTCGCGCCCGCTTTGATCCACGCCTTTAAAATCGCAATCTCTGCAGCGGTTGGCGCCTTCTCATCTTCCGGCGGCATGAACGGCTCGATCTTCTTTTCCAGTGAAAGAATCAGTCGGCTCTTTTCGGGTTTCCCCGGCACGATGACCGCGCCGTTTTCACCGCCGCGCATCAACGATGTGTGGCTGGCGAGATTGAGTTCGCCGTTCGTCTCCTTCGCGCTGTGACAGCCGGTGCAATACTTCGTAAAGATCGGCACGACCTGTTTTCTGAAATCGACAACCGGCGCATCGGCGGCGATAGCAACCGAGCCGACTGTGCACATGGCGGCCGACGCTGCGAATATTGTGAATGCGTTGCGGAGCATGATTTGGCTCTTGCGTGGGTTGGTGTTTTCTTTTCGATCAAACAGGTCCGCCGGGACGCGGCCCGGCGGCTTTGCCGCGATGATTTACCGGTGAAACAGGAATTCTTTGCTGCTGAGGATGCTCCAGAAGAGGTCTTCGACAGCTTGTCGTTTTTCGACGCCGGCGGTGGCCCCTAACAACCGCTTTCGTTCCTCGTCGGTTGGCTCGCGCGAGAGGGTTTCGCGGAAGGTCTGCTCCAACCGTGTGGCGAGTTGACTGTCTTTTACGTCGGCATCAGCCAACACGGCCAATATCGACTTCTTTTCGACCGCGGTGGGGTAACGCGACAGCGCGGTGAGATACGCCTCTTCCACAAGTTTGTCGCTGGGAGTTTTTGCCGCCAGCAGTTGACTCAAACGGTTGTCGGCGGCGGAAAGTTTGTTGTTCAGCGTGCCTCAGTTCATAATGTGCAGCACCTGCACCATGCTCGGTTCGGCCGAGCGTTCGCATTCGCAGGTGATGATCCGCTCCGGCCGGCCGAACGTCTTCAAAAAGTAGGAATCGACGCTGGCATCGGGCAATTGCAAAGCGCGGGTGCCGTCCGGTTTGTCCTTGAACTTCGTCGGCTTATCGGTTGCTTGCGACAGCGCGTCGAGCAGCACTTCGGCCTGCATTCTTCGTGGGTAATAACGCGAATAAAACCGCCGGTCACTCTTGTTTCCCGGCAGCGCTTCGCTGGAACGCTGGTAGGTGGCCGACGTGAGAATCAACCGCATTAGATTCTTGAGATCGTACTTGTTCTTTGCCAAAAAATCGGCGAGGCCGGCCATCAGCGGCTCGTTGCTGGGCGGGTTCGTCAGTCGCAAATCATCGACGCGTTCGACGATGCCAACGCCCAAAAAGTTCGCCCACACGCGATTCACAATGGCGCGACTGAAGTAGGGATTCTCGGGCGACGTCAACCAGCCGGCGAGGTGTCCGCGACGATCGGCGGATTCACCAAAAGGAACCGCCTCGCCGTCGAGTGGTTTCGGAGGCTGCGGCTTTCCGGTGCGCGGCTGGATCAGCTCTCCTTCGGCGGCGACAAAAATGACACGGTTGCCGTCACCGCTGCGAAAATCGCCACCCCAACCCTTTCCTCGCACCCGCGAGAACAAATTGGCCATGCTGTAATAATCGTTGTTGGTCCATTTTTCCAATGGGTGATCGTGACAGCGGGCGCACCCAATCGACATGCCCAGAAAGGCCATCGAAACCGTTTCGGCCATGTCCTGCGGGTCCTGGTGCAGCGAATAGAAATTGGCTGCACCGTTATCGAACGTACTCCCTTTGGCCAACAGCACGCCGCGGGCGAAATCGTCCCACGCAGCATTCTCGGCCACCTGTTTTCGGATCCAGCTGTAATAAATTTCGACGGCTTTCGGACGCAGCCGCGCACCCGTCACCAGCAGCAAGTCGGACCACTTGTAGGCCCAGAAATCGACGAATTCGGGCCGCGCGAGCAGACCATCGATCAGTCGGTTGCGTTTATCGGGCGACTTGTCGGCGAGAAATGTTCGCGTCTCCTCGGCGTCCGGCAGCATACCGATCGTGTCGAGAAACGCACGGCGAATGAAGACTTCGTCGGTGCATTGCCGTGACGGCGGAATGTTGAGGCTTTGCAATTTGTCGAGGACGTGATTGTCGATCAGGTTTCGGCGTTCGGCCGCAGTGAAGACTTCTGCCGCAACCTTCGACTCGAAAGGAACAGCGATTGTTGCGACAGTGTTTGAGCCCAGATACCAGCCGACGACATTTCCCTCGCCGTGTCCTGTGACGGACACGCTTCCGGTTTCGTCAACCTGCGCGACGGATTCGTTGGTGGCGGTGAATTTCACCCAGCGCGTGACGTCTTCGCTGTGACCGTCATCGAAATGGGCGCGAACGACTAGTTGCTGTGTCGCGTCTGCTAGCAGCACAACACTCGCAGGGAGAATCTCAAGTCGTTCGAGTTTTGGGTCGTCTGTTTGCGGCGGAGTCTGGCCGGTTGCGATCCATTGCGACAGCACGCGGTATTCTTTGGAATCGACGTCGAATCGCAACCCGCCTTTGTGCGGAACGGCACCGCTGGGTTTGGTCAGAAAGAGGCTGCGCCCCGGATCGCTCGGGACAATTCTTCGGCCCCGCGCCTGCCGCGTGATCGCCTGAAAATCGTACTCCGGATCGTAACCACGCAGCGACAGCTTGAAACCGTTCTTGCCGGCCAGCGCTCCGTGACATGCCCCGGAATTGCAACCGGTTTTCGACAACACCGATTCGACATGAATGCGGAAGTTCCAGCGATGCGGGGCCTGTTGTTGATCGACAGTGACGGCGGTGGTTGCCTGCCGATCTCTAACTGTTGCAGTGATTGTTGCCTTGCCGTCACCCACCGGCACGGCAACGCCGTTTTCAATGCGAACCACCAGCTGGTTGCTGCTGATCAGCTTAACGTTCTCCGTGAGTTGCCCCGCGTGATGGCCGTCGATGACGGCTTCGACCAACAACGTCTGCCGCGATTCACTGCCGGTGAGCGTGAATTGCGGCGGGAGAATGACGAGCGCGTCGTCGGCGGTTGCGGAGGCCGTCAGACAGGAAATTGCGATCGCGAACACCAGCGGGACAGTCTTTGCGCCGCTTGATTGAGTCAAAATATTGAACATCGGAGTTTTTTTCCCGTCGCGTGCGATGTTTTGCGGGTGAATTGATTGGTTCGCGAAAACCGCAAGCGTTGTGTTTCGAGATTTGGTCGAATGGGCGCGGAGCCTGATTGTTTTAGAACAATTCCAGGACCGGTCGTGTGCCGGAATCGACGAGCGGGAACGGTCGTCCGGAGGGACCGGGCAATTCTGTTTCCAGGTCGAAACCAAGGCTGTGGAAAACCGTGGCGATGACTTCGTTGGGTGCGACCGGTCGCTCGGCTGGATATCCACCGACGGGATCGCTGCGGCCGACGACCTGGCCGCCTTTGACCCCACCGCCGGCAAAATAGACCGTCCAGCACTGCGGCCAGTGATCGCGACCACCGGCCGGATTCACGCGCGGCGTGCGGCCGAATTCGGCGAGGTTGCAAACCAGCGTGTCGTCGAGCAAACCGCGGTCGGTCAAATCGTCCAGCAAAGCACCGTACGCTTTGTCGTACAGCGGCGCGACGATGTTCTTCATGCCTTCGATGGACGTAAACGGTTTTGTGCCGTGAATGTCCCAGGTGATTTCATTGAAGACCGTCAGAAATGTATTGATGGTGACGAATCGCACGCCCGCTTCAATCAGCCGTCGGGCCAATAGGCAGCATTGTCCGAAACGCGTCTTGCCGTATCGCTCGCGGACCTTCTTCGGTTCCTTTGACAGATCGAATGCGGCCCGTGCTTCGCTGCTGGTGATCATGCGAAAGGCCGCTTGAAAACTGCTGTCGAGCAGTTTGGCGTTCTGGTTCTGTTCGAAGCTCTTGACGGTTGAATCGACGATGTTCCGCAGACGACGGCGGCGGTCGAGACGCACCTCGCCAATCTGTTTTGGCGGCAGCAAGTCGGGTACCTGAAAGTTCGGCTTCGACGGATCGGCCATCAGCTTGAACGGATCGTGGGCCTTGCCGAGAAATCCGCCATCCTGGCCATGCGGCAAATTGCCGCCGGTGCTGCCCATTGGCTCGGGCATGACAACGTGTGCCGGCAAATCGGTGCGTCGGCCGCGCAGGTAGCTCGTCACACAGCCGGCGTGTGGCGTGTTGATGCCTCCGGTAAACAGCCGGCCGGTTTGCATCATTTGGTGGCCGGTGTCGTGAACGGCCGCGGCTGTGTGATAGCAACTGCGAACGTAGGAAATCTTATCTCCGTGCCGAGCGTGTTCGGGGAAGATCTCGGAGACCGAAACGCCGGGTGCTTTAGTGGCGATGGGCTGAAACGGGCCACGGACTTCCGCCGCCGCATCGGGTTTCATGTCCCATGTATCGATCTGGCTCGGCGCACCGAGGTTGAAGATCATGATCGCCGAACGCTTGTCGTGCTTCTTATCGACGGCGCCCTGCGCTTCGAGCTGCGCAAGATCGGCCAGCGTGAGGCCGGCGGCTCCGAGGGTTCCCGCTTGGATGAAGTCGCGACGATTGACGCCGTCGCAGGTGTGTGCGGACCCTTGTCCGGTAAAGTTGAGCATCGCTATTCGCCCCCGTTTCAGCCGCGCGGCTTCGATCAGATTGCACAATCACGCCTGACTGCGATTGTACTCGCCGATGGATGCCGTCACAAGAAACGGGGACTGAATGAGCGCTCGATCCCACGGGACGCAGCCCGTAGGCTTTGCGTGCTCAGGCCGACTCGACGGAGGCTTGTGGATTTTGCGCAGCGGCCTGGGCGGTCCGCGGATCAGTGAGCAGTTCTTCGCGGACGATGTTCATGTCACGGGGAGCGTCGATTCCCAGCCGAACGTTGTTCGGCCCAATGCGGACAATCGTCACCGTGACGTTGTCGCCAATCAGAATTCGCTCACCCGGCTTTCTCGACAGCACCAGCATAGCAATTGACTCCTTCCATAGGTCATTTCGGTAACTTCCATGGTGGCGCGAATGGGCTTCACATCCTGCGACTGCCCTAGCTCGTCTCGGCAACCTTCCCGCCACCCCAACTGTCGTCAAAGCGAATACGTTGTCATTAAGATAACGGTTCTGCGATCAGGAAATCTAGCCCTATCCGGAGAGTTTACACGGGGATTCGGAGAATAATGCACAGCCCAGACAATCGCGCCAGACGGGACGCCAGCAGCTCGCGGCCAAAAAACACGACCCATAACCCCTTACGGTGAAACGAATTGAAAACACAAACCCAATCGTGAGCGACCCAGCCCGGCAAAACGACACCTGCACCGCCCGTCGGGCTGCCCAGGAATCAGGCAGCCCAATATTCAGGCAGGTGTGCCAGGAAGACGTGCAACCCTGTGGGGGGGGGGGGGGGGGGGGGCGCGCGGGGGGCGGGGGTGCGGGGGGGGGGGGGGGGGGGGGGGGGGTCGGCCGCATAGGGAGCGACTGTTTCTTCTCACCCGCTGAAAACTTAAAGTCGATCCGCTTGACTCAACACAGAAAGACAACAATGCTGGTGAACCGTTGAGCCCAAGGAAAAAGGAAAAACAAATGGTACGCATCGGAATCATCGGCGTCGGCTTCATGGGTTACACCCATTTCTCGGGAGCGCGGAAGCTCCGCGGTGCCAAAGTGACCGCCATCGCGACTCGCAACCAGAAGAAACTGGCGGGCGACTGGATCAGCATCCAGGGGAATTTCGGGCCGCGCGGCGGGAAGGTCGATCTGTCGAAGGTCAAGAAGTATTCGGATTACCACGATCTTCTGGCCGATCCGGACATCGATCTGGTCGATATTTGCCTGCCAACCGACAAGCACGAATCGGTCGTGCTGGAATCGCTGAAGGCCGGCAAGCATACGCTGGTTGAAAAACCGATCGCAATCGATGTCAAAGCGGCCAACCACATGGTGAAGGCGGCCCAGAATGCCAAGCGGCTGCTGATGGTGGCCCACGTGCTGCCCTTCTTCCCGGAATTTCGATTCGTCACCGAACGTGTACAGAGTGGCAAATACGGCAAACTGAAAGCGGCACATTTTCGCCGCGTCATTTCACCCCCCGATTGGTCGAAGGACATGGCCGACTATCGCAAGCTGGGCGGCTGGGGAATCGACCTGCATATTCACGACAATCATTTCATTGGCCTGGCGTGCGGGGTGCCGAGCAAGGTCTTTTCGCGCGGCATTGTCGATGACGGAATGGTGAACCACGTTCACACACAATACGTTTACGACGACCCCGAATTGGCGGTAACCTGTGTCAGTGGCGGGATTGCCGCCGGCGGATTGCAGTTTGCACACGGGTTCGAGCTGTATTTCGAGAAAGCCACTGTGCTTTACAACGCCGGCACCATCGGTGGCGAGTGGGTCGTCGATCGGCCGTTGACGTTAATCAACAACCGCGGCAAAGTGACGCAGCCCAAGCTGAAGGGCGGAACCGAATGGTATTCGGCATTCACGACGGAACTTCAGACGGCAGCCGATGGTGTGAAGCAAAACCGCGAACCTTTGATTCTTTCCGGCACTCTAGCCCGTGACGCCCTGCAACTGTGCGCCGCCGAGGCCAAAAGCATCACGACGGGACGCCTCGTCAAGGTTGGTTAGTTAACAACAGCTGCGACTCAATGAGTCGCAGCGTGCGATGCCCTTCTGAAACGTGACGTGCTTCACGCGCTGCGATGCGTTGCATCGCAGCTACACTTGTGAGAACTCTTTTATCGTGAACATCGAAAACCTGCCCCTCAGCACGCTTGAATACAAAGGGCTAACCATTGAAGGTTATTCCCGGGCGGCCGTGCAGTCGTACTGGCGAATTCCCGAACTGAAACTCGGGTTCGACCTGGGTGGCAGCCCCTGGTCGTTCATGGGAACACAGACGTTCTTCATTACGCACGCCCATCTCGACCACATGGCCGCACTGCCGGTGTACGTCGCACGGCGGCGAATGATGAAGATGGACCCGCCCACCATCTACGTTCCCGAGGCCGCCCGCGACAACGTCGAGCGGATGCTCCGCAGTTGGCAGAATCTGGATCGCGGGCGGATGATGTGCGACCTGATTGGCGTGAAGCCGGGCGATGAAATCACCCTCAGCCGCGAACACGTCGTCACCGTCTTCGAGACCAAACACACAGTAACCTCCGTGGGATACGTGGTTTGGGACTGCCGGAAAAAGCTCAAGCCGGAATTGGAAGGACTTTCACAGGACGAAATTCGCGACCGACGGATGGGCGGCGAAGAAGTCACCCAGGAAATCCGTGTACCGATCGTCTGCTACACGGGCGACACCGCTCCGGCCGGTCTGGATGGCTACCCGCCGGTGTACGAGTCCCGCATTCTCATCACCGAAATGACCTTCTTCCGCCCTGAGCACCGCAAAGAAAAGATCCACAAGTTCGGCCACATGCATCTGGACGACATCATCGAGCGGGCCGACCGTTTTCAGAACGAGTTGATCATCCTCGCCCACTTCAGCACGCGCTATCACGAGCGACAGGTCGAAAACGCCGTCGGCCAGCGATTGCCGTCCGTGCTGAAAGAACGCGTCAAGTTGTGGTTGTAGTACCGCAGCTGAGATGCAACGCATCGCAGCCTGCGACCCGTTGAGTCGCAGCTTTCGTCCAGTTTTTGCATTCCGCCCAGTTTCCCGGCGGTTCGCCAAATCTTCATTTCTCTGTCAAAAAATCTGAACGAATTAAGTCCAGTTCGGTTAGCCCACTTACGTCGATTTTGGTGAATCAAGATCAATTTTTCGGTTAACCTCACCTTGACATTTCAGCTGGCCGATTTATATTGGCGAATCTCGCGTATCACAATATCTAGTATTCAAAAAAACGTATTCCCCAACGGATTGTGGTTGAATTTCGGCTGACCCCAGCCGACAATAGTATACGGAAACATACTCGCCTTCGGCGATTCCCCCCTTCAGGCCCGCAGATTCTGCATGCGCTGAGGTGAAATCGCTGGCCACCAGCAAAGGGCTGCAAAACAGCAAGAGGCTTCTGGCTCCAGACACTCAGCTCTTGACTCTACTAAACTCTCAACTTTCGACTCTCAGCAATTAGTAAGGAGTGCACGATGCACCAACCCACAGGAGCGGCGGACGGACTCGCAGTTAAGGCCAACGGAAATAATGGCCACAAGATAACGGCGGCAACTGCCATGAATGTTGAACCTTACTTCTGCCCGGCCGATGCCGATCCCTTCGACACCGTCGAATGGGAATCGCGAACCGCGCAGATTAAAGAAGAAAACGGCGACGTGCTGTTCGAGCAGACCGATTGCCAGATTCCCGCCGACTGGAGTCCGCTGGCAACCAATGTCGTCGTCAGCAAATATTTCTACGGTGAGCCGGGCACGCCCGAACGCGAAACCAGCGTGCAGCAGGTTATCTACCGCGTTGCCCGCACCATTGCCGACTGGGGCATCGACGACGGTTACTTCGCCTCGGCCGATGACGGCGAAAACTTCTATCGCGAGTTGGCCTGGCTCTGCCTGCATCAGCACGGGGCGTTCAATTCGCCGGTCTGGTTCAACGTGGGCCTGTATCATCAGTACGGCGTGAAGGGTTCGCGGGGCAATTATCACTTCGATCCGAAAACCCGCAGCATTCACCGGCCCGAATCGCCCTACGAATACCCGCAAGGTTCGGCCTGCTTCATTCAGTCGGTCGATGACAACATGGAAGCCATCATGAGTCTCGCCAAGAGCGAGGCGATGCTGTTCAAATTCGGCTCGGGAACCGGTACCGATCTCTCCACGTTGCGCAGCGCTCGCGAGAAACTCTCCGGCGGCGGTGTTCCTTCGGGGCCGTTGTCGTTCATGCGTGTCTTCGACCAGATTGCCGCCGTCGTCAAATCGGGCGGAAAAACGCGACGCGCCGCCAAAATGCAGTCGCTCAAAGACTGGCATCCCGACGTACTCGAATTCATCCAGGCAAAGTCAAAGGAAGAGAAGAAAGCCCGCACGCTCATCGACAGCGGCGAGTACGAGTCGAACTTCAACGGCGAAGCTTATTCGTCCATTATGTTCCAGAATGCCAACCTGTCGGTTCGTCTCAGCGACGAGTTCATGCAGGCCGTCATCGACGACGGCAAATGGCAGACACACTGGGTCACCGATTCCGATCAGTCTGGCCCCGAATTCGATGCTCGCGAACTGATGCACGAGATCGCCAAAGGAACCTGGTACTGCGGCGACCCCGGTGTGCAATTCGACACGATCATTAACAACTGGCACACCTGCAGCAACAGCGGACCGATCAACGCATCGAACCCCTGCAGCGAGTACATGTTCCTCGACGACACCGCCTGCAATCTCTCCAGCATCAACTTAAAAAAGATGGTGGGAGAAGACGGCACCTTCGACGTGGAACGCTATCGCCGGGCAGCGTCCATTTTCCTCACCGCGCAGGAAATCCTCGTCGATCACGCCAGCTATCCCACGCCGTCCATCGCCGAGAACAGCCACATGTACCGGCCGCTCGGTCTCGGCTTTGCCAACCTGGGCAGCCTGCTGATGTCGATGGGCATTCCTTACGACAGCGATGCCGGCCGCGGCATGTGTGGGGCACTCACCGCGCTGCTCAACGGGCAGGCGTATCTCACGTCGAGCGAAATCGCCGCCCACCTCGGCCCGTTCGCCGGTTATCGCGAAAACGAGCAACCCATGCTCGACGTGATGCAGATGCACCGCGATTCGGTCGAACACATCGACCGTGCGTGTCCCGCCGAATTGCGTGAAGCCGCACGGCAGGTGTGGAATGAATGTCTGCAATCCGGAAGAAGGCACGGTTACCGCAACGCGCAAGCCACCGTGCTCGCGCCGACCGGCACCATCGCCTTCATGATGGACTGCGACACCACCGGCATCGAGCCGGACATCGCCCTGGTGAAGTACAAGCAACTGGCCGGCGGCGGCATGATGAAAATCGTCAACCGCACCGTGCCGTACGCTTTGGGGACGCTCGGTTATGACCAACCCGAAATCGAAGGCATTCTCGATTACATCGAGAAACAGGACACCATCGAAGGGGCACCGGGATTCAAAGATGAGGATCTGCCGGTCTTCGATTGTGCCTTCAAACCGGCCAACGGCACTCGGACAATTCCGTGGCGGGCACACATCACCATGATGGCGGCCGCCCAACCGTTCCTCTCCGGGGCGATCTCCAAAACGGTCAATATGCCTGAGGATTCGACCGTCCAGGACATTCAAGAGGCCTACACCGAAGGCTGGAAACTGGGCCTGAAAGCACTCGCGATTTACCGCGACGGCTCCAAGCAAAGCCAGCCGTTGGGAACCACGAAGGAAGGCGACAAGTCGAAGGCGGCTGCCGACGAGGCCGAAGGCCGACTCACGCGACGCCGTCTTCCCGCAACCCGGCATTCCCTCACCCACAAGTTCTCCGTCGGCGGACACGAGGGTTACATCACCGTCGGTCTGTTTGAAGATGGACATCCCGGTGAGTTGTTCATCACCATGGCGAAAGAGGGCAGCACCATTGGCGGGTTGATGGACACCATCGGCACGCTGACTTCCATGTCGCTGCAATACGGTGTGCCGCTCGATGCGTTGGAAAGCAAGTTCGCGCACATGCGGTTCGAGCCGGCCGGATGGACGGGCAATCCCGACATTCCCAACGCCAAAAGCGTGGTCGATTACATCTTCCGCTGGCTGGGAATCCAGTTCATCCCCGGTTACCGCGAAGCCAACACACCGAAGCGAGAAGGCGCAGCTGCGACGAAATCAGCCGCAGAAGGCAGCGAGGGCGACTCGGCGGAGCCTAACGCCAACACGGCTGCCGACGTTGTCCGCGAACTGACGGCCATCGCATCGGCCGTCAACAACGGGCAAGGCAGCACGACCAACACCCTGACGGGTAACGAATTGCAATTGGCCGAAGACGGCCAGACCCCACAAGTCCGCAGCAAGCAGTTCGCCAACTTCCAGGCCGACGCCCCCGGCTGCGACAACTGCGGGGCGATCACCGTAAGAAACGGCAACTGTTACCTATGCCACAACTGCGGGAATTCAATGGGATGTAGTTAACAGCTGCGACTCAACAAGTCGCAGCCAGGCGAGCGGGGGGCGTAAGCCCCCTGATTCCTGAGTTTCGATACGCAACAACCAGAACAATGGAGCTGACCTTCCCCCCTTTAATTGATCCACGCCGAGTGAGAGAATCTCAACCGGGTTGAAAGCCCGGAAAGGATTTTTTGAGATGAAGCAAAACCGACACACGGTGGACCAGATCATTGCGAAAT
>Ga0115002_10000248_pt1 | contig 78521 bp, 69 predicted proteins | sample ArcticOcean_MG_C_8_FD_89576 | JGI IMG/M metagenome (GOLD analysis project Ga0115002, IMG submission 89576) | Marine microbial communities from western Arctic Ocean - ArcticOcean_MG_CB11_86 | ecosystem: Environmental > Aquatic > Marine > Oceanic | place: Arctic Ocean: Canada Basin | collected... | reverse complement strand
GTCAATCAGAACTGGCGCTTGTGGTGGATACTCTACCCGTCATTCGCCATAATTGCTAGTGCCTATGGGACCACGAGCGATAAACCAGCTAAATTCCTAGTTCCATTTACTGTATTATGTGGCATACTAATGCTTGTAGCGTGGACTCCTACTGAAATCAACTACCACAGAGTAGTTCCTTTGACGAATCTAGCGACGGCTATGTTGATAGGTTATCTGGCATACGGATTTTCCTACTACTATTGCTCTATTTCAGAGGAGTACAAGGCCGTTCGATTGAGGATGTATATTTCAATAGGGGCTGTGGCCACCTTCTTCTTCGCGATTTTTATTATGAATCCACCAGAATTTGTGAAGGATGCAGCAGCATCACTCGGCGGAGTAGCTCCACAAACAATGCGAGATGCAGTAATTGCTGGAGACTTTGTTCCAAACACACTCGATAAATTGGCTGGAGACGGTATCGAGGCATCCCAATGGGGTGGCCTCTTCGTCAACCTCATCGTAGCAACTGCTGGATGTGTCCTCGGCTTCGGAATAGGCGTGATTCTAGCATTCGGCAGGCAGAGTGACCAGCCATTCTTCAGCATACCATCAATCGCACTAATCGAATTAGTCAGGTCAGGTCCTCTAATCTGCTGGCTATGGTTTGCAGTCTTCCTAATGCCTGATTTGATGGATCCATTCTATGATGCGGAGGACATCATCAGAATGCTCCTGATGTTCGGGGTGTTCGGCGGTTGCTATATCGCAGAGGTCCTTAGAGGCGGTCTTCAGGCTGTTGACTCTGGTCAGAAAGAGGCGGCTATCGCTCTTGGATTATCTCCCTTCCAGACCAAGTTACAGGTTGAGTTGCCTAACGCAGTCAGAACAACCCTCCCTTCAATCGTCAGCGTGTTCATTGGTCTATGGAAGGATACTACGCTGCTATTCATTATCAATATACTGGACTTCTTTAAGCTGGCTAAAGACTTACCAGCCACAGACTTGCGTTTCTTAGGTAATTTCCTAGAGCCATTATACGTCACCGCCCTAGTTTTCTGGGTTTTCGCATTCTACCTTTCCAGGGTCTCAATGAAGATTGAGATGGGTCTTGGTCTGGTCAGAGAAGGAGGAGGCGAAGCAACATGAGTGGATACGACAAGGGCGATAAACCAGGAACTAAGTACGGACAGACGATTATTGATACAAAGGGAGTAAAGGTTAATTTTGGTGACTTTTGGGCCCTAAAAGGGATCGATATTGAAGTGAAGAGAGGCGAAATTATCGTTATTTTAGGTCCATCGGGTTCGGGTAAGTCAACCTTCATTAGAACACTCAATCGCCTACAACCACATAGTGGAGGTACAATTGTCATCGACGGCATTACTGTTGACGATGATACGACCGTGTCTGATTTGAAGTACGTTCGTTCTGAGATCGGATTCGTGTTTCAACAATTCAACCTTTTCCCACACCTCACCATCATGGAGAACATCACATTAGCCCCAATGAAGGTCAAGGGGCAGTCCAAGAGGGAAGCCGAAGCTAAGGCGTTGAAACTACTAGAGAGAGTTGGGATCCCCGAGCAGGCTTTCAAGTATCCAAGCGGTCTTTCTGGAGGGCAACAACAACGTGTAGCCATCGCTCGTGCCTTAGCAATGGACCCAAAAATCATGCTCTTCGACGAGCCGACTTCGGCTCTCGATCCTGAAATGATTAAGGAAGTTCTCGATGTTATGATTGATCTTGCGAAGCGAGATATTACAATGATTGTAGTTACTCACGAAATGGGATTTGCCAAGGAGGTCGCCGATCGATGTATCCTATTCGACGAAGGTCACCTTATTGAGGAAAAAAGCCCTGACGAGTTCTTCTCCAATCCTGAGCATGAAAGGACTAAATTATTCTTAGAACAGATTCTTTAAGCGTCTATCCAGTATGCGACACGATCGTATATTGTGCTTCTGAAAGTTAGTAATTTTAGGGTAGGCCCGTTTAGGCTTACAGAAATAGTAGCACCTCTAGTAAAATGCGTTTCATCCCACCCATCTGCAACTACATACCCTCGGTGCATATCACTTGTGAAAGTGGTTGGTTGATTTGTCCAAGCCCAATAAGTTCCATCCTCTCTTCTATCATTACGCGGTAAATCTCTTGAAACAAACAAGTAGTTCTCATCAACTTCTTTTTCAGGAAAAGTAATTCCCTCTATGTTATTGATATGCCTATACCAAGCACCCTGGCCAAGGAATGTAGAAAACAAGCACCCGGAAGAATATTGCACACAATTAATTTCTGAATTTTTCCCATCCTCTTTTCTTTGCAGTCTATACTTTGAAGGTTGATATTGGTGAGTATTAGCTAGCAATAAATCATTTAGTGCAGGATCAGAGCGAATTATATTACCACTTGTTGTACAAATCTCTGCTTGTAATCTTGGTAAAATGTTAACAATTGCTTCACCCGATAAAGCTCTTTGAATATCTTCATTGAAGTTATTTGGGTCGCTGCCCATATAGAATCCATATGATCCATCATTGTCAAGTTCTCTTGGGTGGCTATTAACACCCATTACTGGAGTGTTCTCATCTACTGAATGGGCAATCGATGTGAGAGTCCCATCTCCTCCCAATACTACTACTAAATCACGTCCTATAAAATCAGTACGGTTTACCTTCTCTCTAGCAGAGTAATCCACATGAATAGACAGATTCTGACTCAATAAATCTAGAGTCTTTCTCACTTCATCCAATGCCTTATCATGTACGTCTTCGAAGTTTTTCTTATACACTACTAAAATATTGTTTGACATTATAAGACCCCCTTCTTTGATTACTCGTCATAGGGCATTGCATATAGGGACAACGCTCCAGTATTCGAGTAAATTAGTATCAAATCTTCCATAATCTCTTGACTGATTAACTCTCGCCGTTAATCATGAGGGTAGTGTTGATAGGCCTTATTTTGTTTTCCTCTAGTCTATCTGGGTGTCTTATAGCACCATTAAATCCGTGTGAAGAGGAGGAATGTTTTCCTCTTTCTTCGGAGACACTTAATGCTCTATTATCTCTTCCTGATTCCTTCAATGTCCTCAAGTTATCAGATGATTATGAGACACTCAGGATTGAGACTTCTTCTGTAATAGAGATACAGAATGAGAGGGTCTCAATTGATTGGAGTGTCGGTAAGGATGGTGTAAAAAATCTTAGTTCCATCGCCCTAAGATATAATATTGCTAACGCCGCAGTAGATACTGAAGTAATCGAAGGCACAAATATCACAAATGTAAGAATAGGAAATGTATGGTATGAAGGCAGAGATGCTCTTCCTGAATATAAAGACCCATTCTACGAAATAGCTAGGCTTGCTAGTGAAAATCCTGATGGTTTATGGCCTCCTTTCGCTTTTGATACTACTGAATTTGCTGATTTAGATTGGCAAATCACAGGCGATTTACTATCACTCCAGCAAGTAGCTACCGGGACCAATGGGACACACACAATTATTCTCGAATTAGGAGGGTCTCCTCCTATGATATTGGGTATAGAGATTTATGATGGAGCAGGTACGGACTTTTCCTTATCTGTCGATATTGGTGATTCTGCATCAATAAATCTGCAAGAAAATCTTCCAAGAACTCCTATCCAGTTTATCCCCGATAATAATTTTGTAGTTTATGATAGCATCAGAATCTGGTCGGGTGCAATTCCAAATGGTGTTTCAGAAGTCGAACCTTCTGAACTTGAATTTCATATAAGGACAGATATTCAGAACAATACTGCATCCTTGTCATCTATGAATTTTAACGATGTTATATTGAATATTACTATTGACGATGGAACTTGGTGGGAATTTTATTGGATGGATGTAGAGTTAGATGATTTCGTATCAGGTGGTGATTACTATAATATTAGAACTAATTCAACTGCTGATGTTACTATTTCTGTGTTTGATATTTGGGCCAATACATGGACTCATGATTTTCTTTAATTCACAAATCTATAGGGTCACATTGAAACACCTTCGAATTAACGAATAGTTATGGAACAGGGCGGTCATCCTTTAAGACGCCTACTATCCCATCTGAAACATCACCGATTAACGGTTATTTTAGCCTCTTTGTGCTCAATTTTGAATAAATTTTGGGATCTTGCACCTCCGATACTTATTGGTATGGCCATTGATGTTGTTGTTCAACGTGAAAACTCATTTCTATCGCATTGGTATCGTGACCCTCATGATCAATTCCTAATTTTAGTTGGGATAACTGTAATTATCTGGGTACTCGAATCTTTGTTTGAGTATTGGTGGGGGATATTGTGGCGGAATCTTGCCCAAACTGCTCAACATGAATTGCGAATGGATGCCTATAATCACATTCAAAATTTAGAAATGCAATGGTTTTCAGAGCAATCGACCGGCGGATTGATGTCAATATTAAATGATGATGTCAACCAACTTGAAAGGTTTCTAGATCAGGGTGCTAATGATCTTTTACAGCTTGCAACTACAATTATAGTAGTTGGCACTATTATGTTTATTTTAGCCCCACAAGTTGCTCTACTCGCGGTTATTCCAGTCCCTATTATCGTCATAGGATCATTTGTCTTCCAACGTAGAATTGGTATAAGATATAAGAAAGTTAGAGAAGAGGTAGGTGAGTTAAATGCCTTATTGAATAATAATCTTCAAGGAATCACTACAATCAAGTCATTTACTGCTGAGAGTAGGGAGGCTCAAAGAGTCAATTTAGCATCTGGATCTTATAGGAATGCTAACAGGGATGCTATTCGTCTTTCAGCCTCATTTGTTCCATTAATTCGCATGGCAATTTTATTTGCATTTACTGCCAATATGCTTGTAGGGGGCTGGATGGCTTTAGATGGCGAATTGGATGTAGGTGCCTATGCAATAATTGTATTCATTACTCAGAGACTTCTTTGGCCGCTAACTCGACTTGGGCAGACTTTTGATTTGTATCAAAGAGCTATGGCATCCACTACGAGAGTTTTAGATTTGGTTGATACGAAAATTGGTATAATTGAGGGTGAAGGAATATTAACTGATATCCAAGGCAAAATCTCCTTCAAGGACATTAAATTCACTTATCCTGGTCGTGAATCAGTTCTTAATGATATAAACTTCGAAGTCCAAGCAGGCACAACTGTTGGTTTAGTAGGCTCCACAGGTTCAGGTAAGACTACGCTCACTCGTCTTTTGATGAGATTTCACGACCCATTATCTGGAGCGGTCGAAATTGATGGAAATAATATCCGAGATCTGAAACTTGAATCACTTAGAGGGACTATCGCTCTTGTTTCACAGAATACGACACTTTTCCCAGGGACCATCAAAGAGAATATTGCTTATGGTAATCCTGATTCTTCTTTAGAACAGATAGAATATGCAGCAGGTATTGCTGAAGCCACAGGTTTTATTTCAGAATTACCTAATGGAATAGGGACTAATATTGGAGAAGATGGCCATAAACTCTCAGGCGGTCAAAGACAAAGATTAGCAATCGCCCGAGCGGTATTGAAAAACGCACCTATCCTTGTTCTTGACGAGGCTACCAGTAATGTAGATAATGAGACTGAAGCTGCTTTACAACGCTCAATAGAGAAGATATCTGAAAATAGGACTACCTTGATTATTGCTCATCGTTTGTCAACAATAAGGAATGCTGATAAAATAATTGTATTAGATTCTGGAGAGATATCTGAAGTCGGTACTCATAATGAATTGATTAGAAAAAATGGCATTTATTCTCGATTATGGGCAGTTCAAACAGGAGAGGTTGACAAATGAAAGAAAATACTCATGGTTCAAAAGGGTATGTTCCTTCAATGAAATTATCAGGAGTCTGCGAATCATTGGGGGTTACTGGAGCACAATTCGGTAATGGTACTTGTTCAGTAACTTGTACTGTGTCATTAGATCATCTAAACGCTGGAGGAGTGGCACATGGAGGATTGCATTCAACTATGCTTGACAGTGCTCTAGGGGGTGCACTTGTATCTTTAATCAAAAAAGAGGAGTGGTGCGCTACTGCCCAACTGGATGTTTCATTTCTGAATGCTGCAAATGTAGGGGATGTGTTAGTGGCTGAAGGAAAGGTCTTACGTAGAGGTAGGAATCTTGCTCATTGTGATGGAATTTTATTGAATCAAGATGGTAAAATCATTGCCACTGCTAAGGGAACTTGGGCTATTTGGGAATCAAAACCTAGTAGTATGTCTTGAAATTATTGTGAAATGTGTAGGCAAAGGATTGATTTCATATCACTTGCTCGGAATGAATATTATGGCACGTATAGATTCGTTAATCATGGTAATGCTAGGGCTTGCTCAACTCCTAATCGGAGATGCTATCGGCCTCGAATTGTTAGGTATTTTATTGCAGGGAACTGGTGGCGGTACTATCGTAATGGGGATTTATTTCCTAATCTTTTTATCACGGCACCAAAAAGAGTTTAGCGATTCTTATTCCAAATTAGAAAAAACTCGCCTTGCTCGTGACGGGAATGGTGATCTTCACTATGTCGATGCTCAGCCTACAGTTACAAAAGTGGTTTGGTACATCATACCGGCTGTCCTTACTCTGATAGGGGCAATTACTTGGTTAGCTGATGTCTGATTAGGTGCCATAAATGTCCAGTAAGAGGAAAGGGTTTCCTGACTTAGTTGACAATGCAATTGATAATCCTGCATATGAGTTATTTGGCGGTTATGGCATATTTTTAAGACGTTTATTCATACCAATAATTATAGCTCTTGTTGGTATTTTCACGTATGATCTTACTGGTAATCAGATATTATCAGCAATTATTGCAGGTCTTTCGGTAGGTCCTATCTTTAATTTAGAGAGATATGTGGCTGAAAGAAAACTACGCAAATAATAATGAAAAACGCTCTATGTCGCCGAAGAGGTGAAATGTACAACTTACTGTAGGGTCAACCATGGCATCACTCGCAGACTTTGATTTACTTTCTTTCGTTGGTTATGATGGAGGCGGCGGATTAGCATTAATTTTCGCATCTTCAGCAGTTTTAGGTGGGATTCTTTTCCTGCTTTGGTTTTCTTTAATTATGATAGGTGGAATAGCTGCTGATGTATTCGATGGGTTATTTGGCACAGATTTCGATGCCATGGGTGCTGATGCATCATTTAAGGCACTAACGTTCCAAGGAATAATGGCCTTTATGATGTTTTTCGGCCTAGGTGGATTGTACGTCTTAGAAAGTGATTCTGATCAAACTTCACTTGCTATTGTAGTAGGTTCACTGTCAGGATTTGCATCAATGTACGGTACTGGTAAATTATTCCAATTGTTCGTGTCACTTCAATCAGATGGGACTATCGATATGGATGATTCAATTGGTTCCACAGGAACTATTTATCTCAGAATACCGGAAGATGGAACAGGTCAGATCCAGGTTGAAACAGCGGGGGCCCTTAGGACATATAATGCAAAATCAGAAGACGGGCAACCAATTGCTACAGGAGATTTTGCAGAAGTTATAGGCGTAGTGTCTTCAACACTTATAGTGAAAAGAAAATAATGTTTTCATCCTTTTTTCTGATTTAGACGGGAAAGACTTCATGACCTAGTTCTGTTTCAATCGACATGAGTTGAAACAATGGCAGAGGGTTCCGGAATAGCAACAATAATGATATTTGCAATAGTTTTAGTCCTAGTGGCTACTACAATATTTTTCGCACAGCGATATAAAAGATGTCCCCCAGATAAGATTATGGTAGTTTATGGCCGTACCTCGGGAGGTAGGGCATCTAGAACAATACATGGTGGTGCTACACTAGTATGGCCATTAATTCAGGACTATTCTTTCCTATCTTTAACACCTATCACAATTAATATCGATTTAAGGAATGCACTATCACAACAGAATATCAGAATCAATGTACCGAGCACATTTACTGTAGGTATTAGTACAGAGCCTGCAATTATGACTAATGCTGCAGAGCGTTTGTTACAACTTGATCCTCAACAAATTGAAGAAATGGCTAAAGAGATTATTTTTGGGCAACTTCGTTTAACAGTTGCCTCATTAACAATTGAACAAATTAATCAGGATAGAGATACCTTCCTTGAGATGACTCGAACAAATGTAGATACTGAATTACAAAAGATTGGAATTCATTTAATTAACGTTAACTTAGTTGATATTACTGATGAATCCGATTATATCGAGAGCATAGGTAAGAAAGCTGCTTCAACCGCTGTTGAAAATGCACGTATTGACGTTGCAAACGCAGAGAGAGACGGTGCAGTAGGTGCAGCAAAAGCAAACCGTGTACGTGAAATTGAGGTTGCAAACAACTTAGCTGAAGCAGAAAAAGGCCGTAAGACCGCTGAAGCAGATCAGCGTGTATATGTTGGTAACCAAGAGGCTTTAGCTGTATCAGGTGAGAACGCAGCAACGGCAATAGTCAAGAATTCTGATGCAGATCTGGCTGAGATTCAAGCTGCTGCTAAACAGCGTGCAGCAGTTGCTGCGGCCCAAGCTGAAGCAGAGATTCAGCGTGCTTTCTTCAAGGAAGAAGAAGCAAGATTACAGGCAAGTGAAATTGTACGTGAACAAATCCAGAAACAACAAATTGAAATTTCTGCAGAAGCAGAAGCAGAACGTCTTCGACGCATTGCTCGCGGAGACGCGGATGCAATTCTTGCTAGGTATGAAGCAGAAGCAGCAGGTATTAAGCAAGTATTGGATGCTAAAGCTAGTGGTTATGCTGGATTAGTCCAAAGCGCAGGTGGAGATACTAAAGCAGCAGCTACTCTTCTTATGGTTGAGAAAATCGAGAACATTGTTGCAGCCCAAGTTGAAGCTATACGTAACATGAAGATCGATAAGGTAACTGTATGGGATGGCGGTAATAATGCTGATGGCTCATCTGCAACAAGTAATTTTGTAAGTAGTTTAGTACAAAGTTTACCCCCTATTCATGATGTTGCAAAAATGGCAGGTGTAGACCTACCTGATTATCTTGGTTCATTAACTGGTGATGATACAACTAATGAATGAGACCTTGTCCTAACTAGACAGTTATCCTCATGAATGACTTACATCTCGGACCAGCATGGTTGTTCAAGATGTAGTAATTGTAGGCGGCGCTCGGACCCCTTTTTGTGAATGGCAGGGAGGGAAACGGGGTGATGGCTTACCTGGTGGATTATTGAAAGACACAAGTGCTCTGAAATTGGGTGAAATTGCAATTAAAGGTGCATTAGAAAAAACAGGCACCAATCCTGAAAGCGTAGACCATGTTGTAATGGGATATGCTTTACAGACTTGCGACCAGGCAATCTTTGGCGCTAGACATGCAGGATTAGGTGCAGGCATACCTCAGGAGGTTCCCATGCTTACCATTTCTCGACTTTGCGGTTCCGGAGTTCAGTCAATTGTAACAGGTGCACAAATGATTATGCTCGGCGAGGCTTCAACTGTTGTTTCCGGTGGTATGGAAAATCTATCGCAAGCACCTCATGTTTTACGCGGAATGAGGGATGCCTACAAACTAGCTAGGCCACCAAAAGAAGGCATGACTCTAGAGAAAGACATGGAGGATTATCTTTTCACAAACCTACTTGATGGAATGTGTGGTTCTTTCATGGCACAAACTTCTGATGAACTTTGCCGAAGAAAAGGTGTGACTCGTGAAGAAACTGATGAGTTTGCAGCGCTTTCTCATTCACGAACTGCTTCTTCTATATCCAATGATATTTGGGAAAAAGAGATAGTTGCTGTTGGTGATGTTGGGCATAAAGATGAAGATCACGTCGTATTAGATTGTACTCCCGAATCATTAGCGCAATTAAGGACTGCTTTTGGTCCAGAGAGCCTAGTTACAGCAGGTAATGCAAGTGGCATAGTAGATGGCGCTGCTGCCGTAGTTATCAAGTCAGCATCCCAAGCGGCATCTGATGGTGATTCACCATTAGCAAGGATAGTTTCGTGGGGTATCGTGGGTCTTGATCCTACAATTATGGCATATGGCCCAGTACCTAGCAGCCGTCTAGCTTTAGAAAAAGCCGGACTTTCAGTTGATGATATAGATCGTTGGGAAATTAATGAGGCTTTTGCAGGACAAGCAGTAGCTTGTGTCAATGATTTAGGTTTAGATATTGACAAAGTCAATGTCAACGGAGGCGCCGTAGGGTTAGGCCACCCTCTAGCAGCAACTGGGACACGGCTTGTTCTTACACTTGCTCATGAATTAAAAAGATGTGGTGGCAAATATGGGGTTGCAACTGCATGTATCGGTGGCGGTCAAGGAATCGCCATGGTAATTGAGTCAATTTAAGATAAAATTGATATTATCTCTTGAGTATATTTTATCATAGTAAGTGATATTATCAGTATGAATAGGGTAGTAATGAACCTTGCTGGTAAATAATTTATAGCATATTTAGCACCACTAAATGATAATATTCCGACTAAGAAAGGTATGATGATTGCATATCTAGTGGCTTGTTCATATAATTCAAATGCCGAACCATCAATAATAATATGTGAAATAATTGCAGTTGGGACAACCATTGCTGCTAACATAAAAGCAGTACCTGCTGATGACTTACTATCGAATCCACCATATTTTCGATTTGCTGTGACAAATATACCTCCCCCTCCAATTCCAAGTAAACCAGATGACATTCCTCCAAAGAAAACACCGGTCAACCAATATTTCTCATTCATTTCCCCTATTGATTCTCCTGTGATGTCATCTTTATTCATCATTCTAACTATTGCATTGTATAATATCCAAGATACTATTGATAATGCCATTATTTTAATCGTGATATCACTAATTATTTCAATTAATAAATATCCTAAAATTGTCCCTAAAACTGCACCTGGAATCGCTACAATGCTACCCCTCTTTGCGATATTTAAATTTCCTAATCCTTTTTTATTATGTGCGATTTGACTACCCATCGCAACAGACCAAACTAATATTAATGAGCCTAATATTGCTATTTTTATTTCCCAACCCAACAAATAATGAAGAATTGGCATAAATATGACACCTCCACCTAGACCTAATGGTGAAAATATCAGGCCAGTCATAAAAATTAGAAATATTGCTAAAATTATGTCAGGATCCATATTTTCTCCATTGAATTTTTTATGATAGTATGATTATTGTTGTATAACTACTAATCAACATTGAAACGGTTGCTATAATACCAACTATAAGGATAGTGCCTCCTGCATTTTCCATACTTTTTTTTGTAATGAAAAATCCAACGGATGCGAGTAATGGCAATAACAAATATTGTCCAATAATTGTTAAAATTCCCGCTATATTAGTTGGTAAAAACCAAGTTGACAGTATTGCTGCACCAACGAATCCTGGGACGAAGTAGGGGATAGGTCCAATTTTTGTAATTTCTCCACTTTCGTTGTTAGCTCTATTCCCAATTAAAGCGCATAATGGCACTATGATGACTAGAAGGGATACTCTAGATAATTTCACAGCGGTTGCAATTTCCATTGCTTCAGGTCCAATTGTTTCTCCAGCTGCAACCGCCTGAGGTACTGCATGAATTACAGACCCTGCCCACATACCACCTTGTTCTTCAGACATACCAAGGATACTGGATAGTAATGGAAGTAGTAAGAAAGTAATCAGTCCTAATAAATTAATTATAGCTAGTATTACTGCAACTCTTTCTTCTTTTAATTTCAAACCGGGAGATACTGCAACTACTGCACTATTACCACATATTGCACCTCCAGTACCAAGTGCTACGCATGTCTCTAAATCTAACTTAGCATATCTTCCTGCGATGTAACAAATTCCAAAACTAGTTATTGCAGTGACAAATGCTGCAGCAAAACCAACTAAACCTACATCTGGTTCAAAAAAAGTAGATAAGTTAAGTCCAAATCCTAGTAGTACAATTGCGATAGGCATTACTATGCTAATCATCCACCGTCCACCATCCTCAGTATTTGGAATATAGTATGCAATAATTGATCCTAAAATAAGTGCTAAGGTACTAGGCCCTAAATTAATTCCTAGATTTGATAAGAATATATTTGTCGGATATGCGATTATACTAATTATTACCGCACAAATTATTCCTATGTTCTTATTCATTATCAATCCTCACCTCCAATCATACCCATCCAAGATAGATAATTAATACTGCTAGAATACTACCTGCTGATGAACCTAAATTGCCCAATGTTGTAACCATCAATACTCTTCCAACTTTATTCTTAAAAAATACACTATAGAAACTTGTGAATTTTAGGAAATCCGAAGCATCCTTGCCTGTTGGAGGTGACATCTTGAGTTGAGTATAACCTGCGAACCAACCGGCAGCAAGACTCGGGTTTAGGGAAGTAATTGGTGACGCTAATGCTCCAACAATTATTGAAACAGGATGACCTCTTGCGATCATTACTCCGAACCCAGCGAGAGTGGCATTCAATACTAGCCATATTGATAAGTCATCCATAATCTTGGAAATATCTCCCTCATATGCGCTTTTACCAATCATTGTTGCAAGGAAAAGTGGTATTGCTACCATCAAAAACTTAGGCCAACTAGGTTTCTTAGGTTGCTCATTTAGTTCAGATAATCTAGATGTGGATTCCATTGCTGATTTCTTTAGATTTTCTTGTATTCCTGATAAATGCCCAGCCCCTACTATTGCCAAAATTTTTCCTTTACCACGTATTTGTTGGATTCTTCCACTAAGAAAAGCATCCCTTTCATCTATGAGTACGTAACCAGCGTTAGGAGCGATTTTGTAAACATCTTCCATCATATTGCTAAGTAAGTCACTATCTTCCAGTAATTCTTCCAAATCAAATTGTTCATCGTCATCATCTAATAATAATGCTTCTAATACGCGACCTTTTTCTCTTAGACCCATTTTATGCCATGCTCTTCTTAAAGTGATTATTACGTCTCTGTCGATTAATTCCACCGGGATATTTGCTTCATCTGCAATATTTATTGCAGCCAATAACTCTGCTCCCGGTTTTTCTCCTGAATCAATTCCCATTTTTCTTTGTTGAACAGATAGTGCAGATTGTAGTATAATCATAGCTGCTTTTCCATCAGTAATTATTTTCAATAAGTTTTCATTATCTATCCCATCTGGTTTCTTTATAGATTCTAATCTTGATTTACAGAGTTCAACTGCCACTATATCTGGCTTATATTTGGAAATTTGTTCTTTAACTAGATTTACTGATGTACTACTTACATGAGCGGTTCCAATTAAACGAAGTTTTTCATCGATATCAACTATATTTTTAGTATCTTCTGACATCAAAATCCCTCCAGAGTAGACATTGCTCGAAACAAGTCTGTATGTTCTGGGACATCATGCACTCTGATGATATCGACGGCTCTTGATTTTGCCATCGCTGCAATCCCCAAAGTCCCTGCAAGCCTATCTTCAGCCTCGGTCCTACCAAGTAAATCAGAGAACATACGTTTTCTACTAACCCCCCACATCAACCTCATATCTTTTAGTGGAATGATTTCTCTTCCTGCTGCTAAAAGAGCAATATTATGTTCTAATAATTTCCCAAAACCTATGCCGGGGTCCCCAATTATTTGCTCGGGTTTCACCCCTGCATCAGTTAAAATTTTTACTTTTTCAGAAAGCATCTTTTTGACTTCTGTGACTACATTTTTATATTTAGGATTATTTTGCATATTTTCAGGCAAACCCTCCATATGCATTAAGCAAATAGGGCAATTTCTTGATTTTATTACTTCTATCATTCTTGGATCACTTAGTGCAGATACATCATTGATCATATCTGCTCCTTCATCTAGTGCGGCTTCAGCAACTGTCGCTCTTCTCGTATCTACTGAAATTCCTATTTTTGGAAATCTCTCTCTTACTGCACGTATTATTGGTATAATTCGTGCAATTTCTTCAGCTGAAGAAATTGCTTTAGCGCCAGGTCTTGTAGATTCTCCTCCTATATCTAACCAATCAGCACCATTTTCAATCATCATAGTAGCAACTTCTAGAGTTTCTGCTACATTAGATAATCTTGAATTTGCATAGAATGAGTCGGGAGTGATGTTTAGTACCCCCATTATTCGTGGAAAACCGTCATTCCGGCGAAGCATCAAGGGTCTCCAGTCAGCCATATTGGTGCCTCGATTCAAGCAATCCTTTATGATGTGATGTAGCGGCAATCCAACAATGGTTATTGGAGACGATACGCTTGATGATGGTATAACAACCATCTCTGACTCGGTTTCTTCTACTATAGATGGAGATTCTATGAATCAATCTTCATTAGAAATGATGGAGTCAATTATTCAAAGATTACAACCTCAAAACAGACATGATATTAGGAATATGATATTTCAAAGAGGGCGGATCTCAGGTGCAATGTTAATAATGGCAATATTACTATGGTGGATATCTGTAGAAAAGGGCTCTGATAGACTGGGTGACTCCTCTATTCCCATCTCAATGATTGGTGGTTTTGAATTCTCTGAATTAAGCATAATTGTCCCAGTTATTGCATTATTAGCAACTTTAGTGATGTCAATTGGCAGAGAGCAAGGGAATGCATTTTTATCTAATATAGCAGGGATTCTAGTAATTCTTGGTGCTTTTTACATTCTAGAGCCATTCGGTAAGCTTGCTTTTGATATAGGCGATATGGTTTTCCAGAACGCAATATTTGCGAGTGGCAGATTATTAATTTTATCCATATTACTACATTTTGCAACAAAATTCTTCTTCGATGCATTACTTCTTCAGTGGGTAAGAACTTGGCTACTTTCTAATGATGTGGATATATTCCCTTCTCAGAACACCACTCTCTATGAGGGTCATGCTGATGAAGAGTCGCCTCTCGCATAGGGAATATGAGTGCTGCTAGAATGCCACATCTGAGTGTGCTTCGTTTGGGTCATAGGAGAGAGAGGGATAAACGAATTACATCCCACCTAGGATTAACTGCTAGGGCCTTCGGTGCCGATGAAATATATCTAGCAGGCGAAGAAGATCCTTCTGCCTTAGAAACATGGAATTCAGTATCTAAAAGATTTGGTGGCAATTTTCAATGCCAATACGAAGAAAAACCATTAGGCCTTCTTCGAAGATTTTCCAAAGACTGTGGTGATGGTCAACCTGGTACGATTATTCATTTGACTATGTATGGAGAATCATGGAAAGAGGCTTTGCCTAAAATTAGTCTAGAGAGACCTATGATTGTAGTAGTTGGTGGTACTAAAGTTCCAGGCGAAGTTTATCGATTAGCAGATCACAATGTATCCATAGGCAATCAGCCACATTCAGAAGTAGCGGCATTGGCTATTTTCCTCGATTCTTTAGTAGGTCCTATTGATGACCAAAGTCACTTTTCTGGCAGTGAATTACGAGTTATTCCTAATGCAATTAGGAAGCAAGTAGTGAATTCCGGAGAAGAATAAAAAAAACAGAAGAGTTTCTGGACAGATTATTCAACATCAATGATTAATAATCGGGTTCTGGCAGTATCGTTGATGTCGAAGTCGACACCGGGTAGAGGGTTCTCTCCCGGGGCTGATGTTTTGGGTGTAAAGAACCCTCCAATATTCGTTGATGCTGCGGATATCCTCATAGATTCCAATGATGTTCAACCTGCAAGTTTAGCCCCTGGGCTACTTTTATTAGCTGATGGAACTCGATTTAGAGGGTCTTTATTCGGCGCCGAAACTATCGCACAAGGTGAGTTGGTATTTACTACTGGTATGTGTGGATACCAAGAAAGTCTTACGGATCCTTCATTCGCGGGGCAGGTTCTGACATTTACTTGGCCACTTCTTGGAAATTATGGAATTCACGCTAGCAGTTCTGAATCATCAGGAGTTTGGCCCCGCGGAGTAATTTGTCGACAATTGATGCAAGTTCCTGATCATCGAGATTCTATAGGGAGTGTACATCAACTCTTATCGTCACACGGAGTTCCAGGAATTGAAGGAATTGATACAAGATCTTTGACAAGAAGAGTTAGAGAGCATGGTACAGTTCTTTGTGTATTTGGACCTTTAGATAAAGAACAAGAAATGAGTTTGATCCTTGATAATATTACACCCCCCGATTCTCAAGATCTAGTCGCTGAAGTCACATGCCCTCAAGCAGTACTTTTGAATGAAGGGGCAACTGATGTTGATGGCAATCTCTTACCTCGTCTCGCAGCAATTGATTGTGGTATCAAATTTAATATTCTCCGAGAGTTATGTCGCCGATTCGAAGTAGTTTGGTGTCCTGCTAATATGCCATTTGATGAGATAATCGATCAATGGTCCCCTGAAGCATTCTTTTCTTCGAATGGTCCTGGTGATCCTGCTCACCCTGGTGCAGCAACAATTGCTAGAGAAACACTCTCTTCGGCTGTAAGGGCAGACTTACCTGTAATGGGTATATGTCTTGGTCACCAATTAATGGGTTTAGCTGCAGGGCTTAGAACATACAAACTAAAATATGGACATAGAGGTGCGAATCAACCAGTAATAGATTTACAAAGTGGCCGGGTTCTCATAACTAGTCAAAATCATGGTTTTGCTGTTGAAGATCCCGAAAAAGGAATGCTTGCACCACATCCAAGTGGAGCATGTTCTGAAAAAGGTAACAATGTACTTGGTGCAGACTTTAAAGTTAGATATGTCAATGCGAATGATAGAACAGTCGAAGGTCTTGACTTAGTCGATAAATCTTCATTTACGGTGCAGTTCCATCCTGAAGCTTGCCCTGGGCCTCATGATGCGGCTCCTTTATTTGACAGATTTTCTGAGATTGTAAAACAAACTTTAATCGCTACTAAAGTTACAAAAACTTTGAGAGGTAGGAAATAATGCCCCGACGAGATGACTTAGAAAGAATAGTTATTCTTGGAAGTGGACCAATCAGAATTGGTCAAGCCGCTGAGTTTGATTTTTCAGGTTCACAAGCATGTAGGGCATTAAGAGCAGATGGTTATGAAGTGATTTTGATTAATTCTAACCCTGCAACGATACAGAATGACCCTGAAATGGCAGACCGAATATACATTGAACCATTATTACCTGAAGTTGTAAAAAGGATATTAGAAATAGAAAAACCTGATGCTATCCTTGCAGGAATGGGCGGTCAAACTGCTTTGAATATAGCTATGGCACTTGCACATGATGGTTCACTCGATGAATTAGGTGTTGAATTAATTGGCTGTAATTTAGCATCTATCGACGAGGCTGAAGATAGAGACTTGTTCAAGCAAGTTTGCGAAGAAATAGGCCTTCCTGTGTGTCAAGCAATTGCATGTGATTCTATTGATGAAGTAATTAAATCAGCAAATATACTTGGTGGTTTCCCTCTTCTAATACGACCTGCGTTCACTCTAGGTGGTTTAGGTGGTGGAACTGCTTTCAACATGGGTGAATTGGTCGAAATTGCCAGTCAAGGAATACTTCATTCAGCAATAGGTCAGGTTTTAATTGAAGTGAGTGTATTAGGCTGGCAAGAGCATGAGTATGAAGTTATGAGAGATGATGCAGACAACGCAATAATTGTTTGTACTATGGAAAACCTTGACCCTATGGGTATACACACAGGTGAATCAGTTGTAGTAGCGCCTCAACAAACACTTTCCGATCGTGATCATCAAAAATTAAGAAATGCCGCTTTAAAATTAATTAGACGACTGAACATCAAGGGGGGGTGCAATGTTCAATTTGCTGTTAATCAAGATAATGGTGAGTATCGTGTAATAGAAGTCAATCCCCGCGTGTCTCGTTCTTCAGCCTTAGCTTCGAAAGCAACAGGGTACCCAATAGCACGAATGGCTGCTTTAATCGCTGTAGGCTACACTCTTGACGAACTTCCAAATCCGATTACAGGAGATGGTACAACTGCTGCCTTTGAACCAACTCTAGATTATTGTGTTGTAAAAATTCCTCGCTGGCCTTTTGATAAGTTTAGGACCGCAGATAGAACAATTGGCACCTCTATGAAGTCTACAGGTGAAGTAATGGCAATAGGCCGCTGTTTCGAAGAGGCCTTTCTCAAAGCTTGGGCTAGTCTTGAATACGGACAACCACATCCACGACCTTTGACTTTAGCTGATGCATCCGGTGGAGAAACAATGGATGAGAGAGCATCCCAAGCGTTGCCCGAGGCGATACTAGTTGATTGGTTGAGAATACCTACTGATCGAAGAATGGGGGCTCTTTTCGAAGCCTTTAGAAGAGGTTATTCAATAGAAGATGTCCGTGATTTGACTGGCGGAGTTACTCGATGGTTTTTACATCGTTTTGAACGAATGGCTGCAGTTGAAACTGAAATACGAGCCGTAGGTGAATTAGGCCTAACTCCATCTCAAATCCCATCTAAAGAAATGCGTTCATGGAAAGGTTGCGGTTTTTCAGATTTACATATCGCCGATGCTTTATGTGGATTCCCTGCCTCAGGTTACAAACAATTACCAATAGGAGAAGATGAGCACTCCGTCACTTTACGTCGGCATGAGTTAGGAATCCATCCTAGGTTCAGAATGGTTGATTCTTGTGCTGCTGAGTTTGCTGCTATCACTCCATATTACTATACTACCTACGAATGTGGTTCTGAATCTGCAGGGATTGATTATGTCCCTAATCTTTCTCATAATGGTAAGAAAAGAATAGTTGTCATTGGGAGTGGACCTATTAGAATCGGTCAAGGTATAGAATTTGATTATGGATGTGTCCATGCCATAGGTGCCATACAAGATTTAGGCCATGAAGCGATTATTATCAATAACAACCCTGAGACAGTATCTACTGATTTTGATACAAGTGATAGACTATACTTTGATCCATTGACTCTTGAATCGGTTAGTGAGATACTTCTTCGTGAAGATGCTCATGGTATTTTACTACAGTTTGGAGGCCAAACTGCTATAAATCTCGCTTTACCATTATTAAATAATTTGACACATTTATCTACATTAGGCCTTGATTTGATAATCGAAGGAACAACCCCTGAGGCGGTTGATGAAGCAAGTGATAGAGAAAGATTTGAATCGTTCTCTCAAAGAAATGATTTGAGAATGCCTAATGGTAAAACCGCATCTAATTCGGATGAAGTGCGTGAGGCAGTAAGAGAAATTGGCTATCCGGTTTTAATCAGGCCATCATATGTTCTTGGTGGTAGGGGGATGGAAATTCTTTCTTCAAACCGTCAATTAGAAACTTATATGGAAGACGCATATCTATCTCCCGAAAAACCATTACTGGTTGATGAATATCTTGGTAATGCTATGGAGCTTGATGTCGATGCAGTATGTGATGGCCGAGAGGTCTTAATTGGAGCCATTATGGAACATTTAGAGGAGGCAGGTATACACTCTGGCGACTCAACATGTTTCATTCCCCCTCAAAATGTGTCTAAAAATATCTTGAAACAGGTAGATGAATGGACTAGGACCATAGGTCTCGAACTTGGAATTCGAGGCTGTTATAATATCCAATTTGCGATTCGTGAAGAAGTATTGTATGTTTTAGAGGTCAATCCTAGAGGATCTAGGACATTCCCTTTTGTTGCCAAGGCCACCGGAGTCCCTTTGGCAAGAATTGCCGCCATGGTTGCACTCGGCGAAAAATTATCCGACCTTAATATCCCTAAACCTCAGACCGATGCAGTATGTGTTAAAGCACCAGTATTTCCTTTCATTAAACTTAGAGGACTTGATCCTGCCCCCGGGCCAGAAATGAAATCTACAGGAGAGGTGATGGGTAGCCATGAGAGAGCATCCGCAGCCTATCTGAAAGCTAGGTTAGCTACAGAATCTCCTGTACCTACAGAAGGTGGCGTATATATTACCGTAAAAGATAAGGATAAAGATTCAATTATTAATCAGGCTAAATCGTTGATTGATTTAGGGTTTAAAATATATGCTACTAGAGGTACTGCTAGTGTGTTGCGAGATAAAGGTGAATTAGAAGTGGAAACTTGTTACAGGATAGCAGAAGGAATGACTCCTGATGCTTTAGATCTCATGCGTCAAGGAAAGATTCACCTTATTATCAATACTCCTCGAAATACTGGGGGGGCAGTTCTTGATGGTAATATGATGAGGAGATTAGCAGTTGAACTCAATATTCCATTTGTAACTACCATGGCGGGTGCTCGCATGGAAGTTCTTGCCATAGCAGAAGCCATGGATGGAATCCCCGAGCCCAGACTGCTCACGATTGGTTCACTTTAGAGTGATTTTGAGAATATTTGCATTGTCAAATCTTTCCCTAATTCTGCAATTATTGAAGCAATTCTCGGACCAAATTCAGTTCCTAATATCAACATATAGAGCGCTACATATCCTTCTCTTCGACTAATCTCGATTTCTGCTGTAGCTTCTCTTATTTTCTCATTTATTTCTTTATCGTACCATTCACAACTCTCTAATTTTTCCGATAAATTAGATAGGAATATTATTTGTTTTTCTGTTAGTTTTTCTTTCGTCTCTTCGTTCATTTCTTCTTGAATTTTTATTCTTGCATCTTCAGGGAAATGCTTTCCGCCAATCCAATTTCTCATTCTTGACAACCTTCCAATTAATGCCTTGTTAGGTTTACCATCAATATGTTTACTTTTATTCAATGAATCCCATATGTCTTGATCATTAGATTTAATTTGTGCTAACATTGCTAAATGGCGGAATGAAACACCAGCAATGGACTCAGATGCATCTTCTCCTCTATTGACCTGACTATGCCTCAGAGAACCCAATATGGTGTCTCTCGCGACTTTCTTCTTTTTGCTTAGTGTTTCTCCAGAGGGAGGGTTAGATACTAGTCTTTCGTATTCATCAGCAGTTTCAAAAAGTGACGCCCCAGTATCAAAATCAATATGTTTCTTAACTTTAGTTCTAGCAATCACATACCTTAAAATCTCTGGTGGAACTAAATTTAATGCCTCGATTGGACCGATTATATTTCCACTTGAACTTGACATAGGCCCAGCTCCTTTCAACTGTATCCATTCATAGACCATTTTCCCAGGTGGTTCATCCCCTAATAGTTTACAAATTGGAATACCAGTATCAAAACTACCTCCTGCAGCACCATGATCTTTACCTGCCGGTTCACATGTTATTCCATGAATCCCCCATCTTGCAGCCCAATCTACTCTCCAAGGCATTTTTCCATCTGCCTTTCTGATATCAGCTTTCCCTTCGATACCATGTTTATCTATCCAGAAAATATATGGTTTTTCATATCCAGTTACTTTTACTTCATCCATGCTTCCATCACTACCTATGGGATTGTATGGAAACCATCCGTCAGGTAATTCTCTACCAGAAATTTCTTCAATTATTTCATGAATTTTATCTTTATTTTTTATAGCTAAATCAATCTTCTCAGCAAATCCACCTTCTTCATAGGTTTTGTGATTCATCACTACTCTGGGGCGGACCCCAATTTCTCTTAAGGACTCTAAGAATGGTTCAAGGAAATGATTCGCGTAATTATCGCCCTTATGATTAGGGGTTCCATCTGAATTTGGTGCTGGAATATTTACTAGTGGACATCCTATGTATTTTTGATATTCATCAGAAAGAAAACTATAGACTCTTCTAAGAGGGTCCATTGAGTCAACTATGAATATATATTCTGAATTTATATCAGCGTCTAAGCATGCCCTATGAATCATTTCTGCAGTTAATATTTCTCGAAGATGTCCGATATGAAATTCTCCCGAGGGTGTAATACCCGAAGCGATTACTTGTGAATTATGTTTTTCTGAAAGCCGCATTGCGGTATGATCAGCCCAGTGCATATTTCTGCCTCAAACAGTCACTACTCTAACTAATCCACGTAGCGGTACTCCTTCAAGAGCATTAGCCTCAGATTTATTTGCTAGAACTAGGCAAAGTCTGACATCAGCCCCTGCTTTTCTTAGATTATTGATTGTTTTCTTTAATGTGGTTCCTGATGATACCACATCATCAACTACAACTACCCTTTTTCCTGATACATTAGCAAAAATTTCTGAAATGTGAGCACCTTCTTCTTCACTAATTGAACGACTTACTGCCAAATCTAAATCTAATTGCCCTGCAATAGCCTGTGCAAAAGGTATACCATTGATACTTATACCAACAATTGTATCTACTTCGTCTCCTATTTCTTCTTCTATAATATCAGCAAATATGTACGAAATTGCTTCTATTCTGCTGGCTTTTACTGCCACTGATCTCCAACCTACTTGCACATCCGTAGGGCGATCTTCTGAAACTATATTATTGGAATATTTTTCAGTTGATAACCACCGAATTGTAGTCTGGGAAAGTGATAATTCATCTGCTATTTGTTGTGTGTTCAAACCTTTGTTTCGATCTTCTTGTACTTTGGCACGAAGTTCGTCTACGCTTAGTGTCATCGTTTTGTCCTAGAATCCGCCCTGTATCAAGCCATCGGAAACAAACTATCTCTAATATTATGTTTTTTAACACTTAAATTCAGAATTAAAATCTCCCTGTCGAACCAAAACCACCATCTCCTCTCTCTGTTTCACCAAGATCTTTTATGGCTACTTCTGTGAATTTTGATTTGGGAATTGGTGTTATTAATAATTGCGCTATTCGTTCATTTTTTAGAATTAGATACGACTCACCCTCCCCAATCCATGTCATTAAAACAAATAACTCACCTCTATAATCTGCATCAATTGTCCCTATACTATGTGGAAGAATTAATCCCTTCTTGCCGAGTGATGATCGTGCTCTAACTTGTCCTTCATAACCTTCCGGAATTGCCACATGCAAACCGGTTCTAACCATAGTACTGCTTCTACGCCTAACTATTGTATCTTCAAGTGAGTATAAATCCCATCCTGCCGCATAAATACTTCCTTTAGTTGGGAGCAAAGCATCTTCATGAGTTCTTGCAACTTTGACTTCTACTGCTTCATCCATAGTATTCGCTGTGCTAGTAGGCATTTTACGCTTCTCTATCAGGGGTTTTCAGTCGGTGGGGTGAAAAAGGGTGCTCTTCTCGGCAGGCCAATGGTTGACTTCGAGTATGAGTCCTTGCTAGAACGCGCTCGTGAGCGTATCCCCAAGAATATTAGTGAAAGATCAAGATGGACTATGCCTGAACCAGAAATTCTGATTGAAGGTAATCAAACAATATTGCGTAATTTCGCAGCTATAGTTGATGCTATGGACAGAGATGCAAATCATGTTTACCAATTTCTTATTAACGAACTTGGTACCTCTGGAACAAGAGAACAAGTAAGAGTTTTATTCAAAGGGCGTGTCCCCCCTAAAAGAATTAAAGAAAAAATAGTATCATATGTCAAATCCTATATTTTGTGTGGCCAATGCAAGGCTCCTGATACTCGCTTTATCAAAGAAGATAGAACTACTGTACTCAAATGTCAGGCATGTGGCGCCACTCGACCTGTTAAATTATGAGAATAATATTCTGGGTAACTCTCTTAACCTAACTCCCTAATTCAACGATATGATTATGAGGGTCTGGAGTGTTTTGAAAGGAAACACAAAAAATTTAACTGATGAACAAGTGAATGGATGGAGAAATTTCCTAGATTTAGCAATGGCAAATGGTTGTGAGCGAACAACATTGGCCGAAGATTCCGAGAGAATAATAGCCGTATCATACTGGCCGGACCAAGAAACTCTAGACAAGGTTGTCAATTCAGAAGCATATCAAGAAGTTGGCGTGAAAGTTGAGGCTGCATGGGGTAGTCAAATGATTCCTAATCACGAACTAACTTTCAATGGCTCAATTATAGCAGATTCTTAATTTTAATCACTTAGGTGAGAAGTCTAGAAGTACTTTCCCTTTGTTTTTACGATTATGAATATGCATTTGTGCATCTGCTACCTTGTCAAATCTCCAAACCGAATCAATGATTGGGTCTATTTTTCCTTGATTCATTAGTTCTCCCAGTTTTAAAAGGTGATTTGTGAAAATTTCTTCATCTTCCATTCTGCCCATATGTACTCCAAATACTGCTTTATTCGAGTTCATCATCTTCATTGGGTCAAATTTCGGAGTGTTCTTCCACATTCTAATTGCAGCAAGGATTGATCTTTTTTCATTAGGTACTGCTGAAGACGCGCCAAAACAATGTAATTTACCGCCATTTCTTAATGCATCATACGATCTCATCAAATGTTTTCCAGCTACTGGATCTATAGCCTGATGCACGCCTTTCCCTCCAGTCATATTTTTACAAACTTCAACGAAATCTTCTTTATCTCGATTTACAAAACGCATCCCTAAAGACTCTACAAATTCTTTTTTTGATTCGGATGCAGTTCCAATTATTAATCCAGCTCCATATGCTTTACAAATTTGAGCAGCAGCAGTTCCAACACCTCCTGCTGCATGGTGTACTAGTACGCTATCACCTTTCTTCAAACCCCCTAAATATACTAGCATATGGTATGCAGTTCCATACGTTACTGGCATAGCAGCGGCTTGATCGAAACTGATATTGTCAGGTATAGGAACAACTCTACTGGAATCAACTACAACTTCTTCCGAATATCCTCCAAATCCAGTCATTGCTATGACTCTCTGGCCTATCTGAAGCCCATTATCCATTTTTCCAAGTTCTATAATTTCTCCTGAAACTTCATATCCAGGAGTGAAAGGAAAATCAGGATTTGATCCATATAATCCCTGCCTCATCATCAGGTCTGCAAAATTAATTCCCGCCCTGTGAACTCTAACTTTGACTTGATTTTCTCCCGGGGAATCTAATTTTTCTTCAACTATTTGTATTGAATCTGGCCCACCAATTTTTGGATAAATCACTTTTTTCATATATTTTCGCCTCTGTTATTCTAACATCAAGTAATCAGATGCAATTTCTCCACCAAGAATATGCTCTGAAATCTTAATTATCGCTTGTTCCTCATTTGGGATAGTGTACCACGTCCCCTCTGGATATATGACACAAGAAACCCCTTTCTCACAATTGCTTAAGCAACCCGCTTTATTGACTCTTATGTCTTTCATACCCGATTTTTTTGTCATATGCTTAAGTTTAGTCATAATTTCTAGAGAGTTTTTTGATGAACAACATCCTTTTTTATTCTCCGTATCTCTTTCATTTACACAAACATACACGTGTGTTCTAATTTTAGTCATTAGTATACCTCAAATTTGGTCAAATTTGGAAGCTAGGATAAAATCAGATTCAACTAAACCATCTATTTTATGTGTATAGATTTTCGTCACAACTCTCCCCCACCCTAGTTCAAAATCAGCATGATGATTCTGTTCTTCACAAATGTTTCCGGCGCTATTTGTGAATTTTAATGCCTGTTTAAAGTCATCGAATGTCCAAATTCTTTCTAGATGATGGCCTTCAATAATCTTCCAGTTATTATTTAGATTGACAATTAACTCACTCATTTCATTGTCTGTTAATGGGGGTACACCGCCTTTACAAGGAATACAATCTTTAGAGGACAAATCCTCTTCCTCAATCATTTTAATCCCACGCGTGATTGTCGTCTCCACCATCTGCTTGGCGCTCAGCTTCTTCATGTAAATTAGAACGTCTACGCATATCTTCCTTTTCAAATGTCAAAAGTTCTCTGTCTTCGATATATGGTTTTCTTAGATGAGTGATTAAACGCAACTCAACTATTACATCTCTTGCAATTGAGCGAAAATCTCCGTCTTCATCTAAAATATCCACTACATTTCTTGTTGCCCCTACTAACATGCCTCTGATATATGGATCTGAGTTGTTTGGTAAAGCCCTACTATCCAGTAATACCTCAATCAAATCATCTTTCCTTAAACCTGATTTCCTCTTAATTAATTGACCCAGAAATACATCCTGAAGTTCAACTAATTCAGGTGCCCCATATTCTTGATGTATTCTTCTAGCCCATTCTGGTAGGTCAGTAATTTTTCCACCCCGCCTCTCTGTGCTCATGCTCTTCGGTTAACTATGTCATAGAAAAGCCAACGGGTTCAAAGATTGTAAGTAAAAAAACACAAATGACTGTTGCCTTGAAGTGGGATGGTATAGGCGGGAGATAAGGGGAGAGACCATGGCATCACCACAGTGGCGGAGTATTCCAACAGTTCTTTTCCCTCAAGAAATTCTTGATAAGGCATTTCGCAAGGCATCCAAACAGGCGGATTTAGTCGAAGATCCAGATAAGTATCACCGAGTAAGAAAGCAGATGGTACGGATGACTCAATCGGCATCGGATACAATTGATACGACACTTAGAACATGGGTTGATAAGTGGCCGAGCTTAAATGCACTTTCTGAATTTGATAGAGCTTTGATCGATGCAGCAGTCGGTAATGATGACTATCGCAAAAGCCTTGGAGCAATTCAGTGGGCTGCCGAAAGAGTACGAAAAATATCTGGAGAATCAGAGGCAAAAATTCTTCGTTTGAGGAATATAGAGGGTTTTCATGAAGCAAGACGGCATGCATATGGCCGTATTTCTTCAATTGTTCATCAGATATCACCTCAAATATTATGGCTTGGTGAAGCTAGAGAAATACTCAGAAAGTTACCTTCTGTGGATCCGGAGGAACCTATTATAGTTGTAGCCGGTTCACCAAATGTGGGGAAATCCGCATTAATTAGCGCCTTATCTTCAGGTGACCCCGAGGTCGCTGCGTATCCATTTACTACCAAACAGCTTCATTTGGGGCATTTTATTCACAGAAGACGGCCATATCAGATGGTTGATACTCCTGGCTTGCTAGATAGGCCAATGGAAGAAAGGAATTTGATAGAAATGCAGGCAATTGCTGCATTAGAAAATGTGGGTGATGTTTTAGTTTTCCTTATTGATGCAAGTGAAACGGGAGGAACCTCTCTTGAGGAACAGCTAAATCTTCTTCAAGAAGTAAGACGTTTAGTAACTGAAAGACCGATAATTGTTGCTCACTCAAAATCAGATTTACTCAAACAAATACCAGATGATGCCAAACATTTACTCTGCGCAATAAGTGGTGATGGTATGGAAGAATTCCGCACTACTTTAATTGATATAATTGGCGCGGATGTAATTGAAGATCCACTTTCTTTACCCGAAAATTGGCATGTTGATGAAATAACTCTTGAACCATTCGGTACTAAATATGAGATTGAAAAACGTAGAGAAATTGATAACTAACTAGTTTTTATGCCATTGATTACCACATGTTTTGCAATATAGGTCATATCCCCCATAAGATTTCTGTAGTCCACTAATGTCAATTGATGTACCGCAGTTGTTACAGATTTCACTCATGTTCCTTCCGCCACATTCTGGTTATTCAAGCAAGCGATACTCAATTCACTTATTATCTCTGATTTTTTTTAATAATTCTCTTATTGGGAACGCCATTTCTGCTGCACCGATAAATAATGTAACTGCAATAATTAGTAAAACCCATTCCACCTTCCAGTCGAAGCTTATCTGGGTATTTGTTGTCAAAACTTGTTTATCTCCAATATCTGCCCCTTCTCTTCCTCCAGTTATTATTCGATAATCCTCGGTTTGGACATTCCAATTAAGAACTCCATCCTCTTCATCTTCACCACCTATTATTATGTACTCTTGAATGTCTTCTGCAGTACAGTCAGTTAACCAAGTATTATCATCCGGTGGGCACATATTGACGGCTTCACTATCGACTACTGCGAACCACGAATCTGCTGATTCTGACCAACTTATTTCTAAGTCTATGTTTAGTAAACCAAATATCATAGGGGGTGAAATCTCTGGAGTCATGGCTATTAGACAGATCTCAGAATCATCAATTTCACAAGGCACCATGTCTATTGTGGTGCTATCCTTTGGAAGTTCTATTCCCATGATGCTCACTAATAGTAAGAGGGCACATATGAATCCTGCAATTCCTGGTAATACTGAAAGAATTTTCACCATCATGTTAATCACTACAGTTTAGTATCTCAATTTAACTTATCTCTCTAACAACAGTCAATAAGAGCGGTACTACAAATACCGCAACTCCAGTATACAACAACAGAGTCAGTCTTTTTCTCGAAACTTCTTTTCTTTTTTGATTGGCATGGCAATCCTCATTAGCGCATATCGAAGGTTCGTTTTTTATCGATATTGGGACCGAACAAATTACACAATGTTTGTGTGATTCAAATAATACTCCGTTTCTTGCCCTATTTTTTTTCCTAGAAACGGTGGATGCTTCTTTAGCTTGACCCGCGGTTCTTGTGGACATTTTAGCAATTTTCTCTGCTCTACTCATATTTTTTCCTCCGAAGAAATCACGGTTCCATGAAAGTCTGAACCTTCCATTGCTTGTCTTATTCTATGAGTTATTCTTCCATCTAGGACATTTAATTCTAGTTTCGCTGCTGCAGCCTCTGATACTCCAATAGGGTCAACTACGCTTGATTGACCTGCCTTTTTATGCTCGGCGGGGCCTACAATTCTTTGTAATTCTTCATAATTCAGATAATCATGAGATTTAGTTTTAGGATTTAATTTCGGATCTTCGTCGTATACCTTTTCGACATTTGTTGCGATAATACATCTATCGGCTGAAGCAGCAATTGCAAATCTTATTGCTACTGCGTCAGTAGTATGGCCTGGGATAGTACCTCCCATTACTACTACGGGTTTCTCTTCAAGCAATTGAACAGCTTCATTGACACTAGACGGCACTATTCCTGAAACTGAGATTCCCGCTTCCGAAATAGCTTCTCTAATTATTGTGGCATTTAATCTAGTTGCGGCAATTCCTATTTTGTCCAAATGGTAATCATCGTTTATCAACGGTCTCGCTAGAGCGATACCTTCTCTGGCTGGTGCACCTCCACCAATAACCAGTCCTAACCTATCTCCCATTGCCACTCTATCTCTGATTATTGATATTAAATCATCTAACCATATGTGTTTGTTCTCTATTTCTGGACGTAGTAAACTTCCGCCTAGAGCCGCCACAATGCTTGCCATTGTGCATTCGGCCGCACTACTTCTCTATCAATGTCTAGGCTTGGCTGAAGATGAAGGGTTGAAATGCCGGCTTCTTTGGCAACACACGAGGGTAGACTATGTCTGATGACTTAGAGGTACAAAAACGCAAACTTCGTGCACGTAAGACTCTCGAAGAACTCTCGAAAATGCGAGGTATGGGGACAGAGCTAGTGACTGTGATAATACCGCCTGAAAAGATGTTGCATGATGTTCGACATCATCTTATCCAAGAAGGAGGTCAGGCTGCCAATATTAAGTCGAAATCTACACGTAAGCATGTCTCAGATGCTATTGAATCAGCAGTTTCTACCTTGGGACGGTACAAAACCCCAGGTGAAAGAGGAATTGCCCTATTTGTCGGTCATGTAATTACAGGTAATAATAAAACTAGGCTTATATCAATAGTAGTAGATGACCCTCCTGAGGCTTTCCCCTCATTCAGATATAGGTGCGATTCATCTTTCGAGGCGTCCCAGCTTGAAGCCATGTTAATCGATAAAACGGCTTATGGTTTATTTGTAATTGATAGATCTGAATCAGCTTATGGATTAGCGACCGGTAAAAAACATCATTGTCAAGAACATATCACATCTCAAGTCCCGTCGAAACATGGAAGAGGCGGTCAATCTGCTCAACGTTTTGAAAGATTAATCGAAGAAGCAGCTCATAATTTCTTCAAAAAATCCGCTGAAAGGGCTTGTGCCTATTGGCTTCCTATGATTGATGATTTGAAAGGAATTATTATTGGTGGACCCGGTGCTACCAAAGATTTCCTTGTAAGGAATGATTATTTCCATCATGAAATAAAGAAATTAATTCGAGAACCTCACTTTGATGTAGGATATTCTAACGATTCAGGTTTACGCGAATTAATCCAACGTGCAGGTGGATTAATGGATCAGATTGAATTAGATGTTGAAAGAAAACTTGTCGACAATTTTCTTAGAGAAGTTATGCAAACACATCCCAAAGCAACATATGGTGAGATGATGGTGAGGTCCGCTTTAGATCAGGGAGCAGTTGCAATGTTATTATTGTCCGAGGGTTTACGTAAACGAAGAGTTGGATGGATTTGTAAATCATGCTCGAATGAATGGAGTCAAACTCAAAATAGCCTAACGGATATACCAAATTGTCCCAAATGTGATTCAGATAATTTGATTGAAGATCCCGAAAGAACAATGGATTTGATTGATGAGCTAACCGAACTAGCAAGCCATACTTCTGCTACGGTCACTTTAGTATCTCTTGATACTGAAGAAGGTGCGACATTATACGATTCATTTGGTGGTATATCTGCAATGTTGAGGTACGCTTGGTCCTGAGGTGAAAGAATGAGAAATCTCCACGATGCCATAGTCCCTTTACTAGCAGAAACTATGTTGAACTTAGAAATAGATGAGACGGACTGGTTAGGTCTAATAGGCAATGCTACTGACTTGTCTCATGGTGATATTGCTCTACCATGTCATTCATTATCAAGGATTCTGAAAAAGTCTCCCTATGACATTGCAGATGAAATCACTCTTGATTTAGCAATGAAAGTATCGGATATTGCCGAAGTTACTTCTATGAGTGGTTTTGTTAATTTCAAGGCGAATAGCTCTTGGTTATCTGCTCAAGTCACTACAATAAATTCAGAACCTAATTTGGGTGTTAAATTAGAAAAAAGACGAATCATTGTGATTGACTATTCTTCCCCTAATGTTGCTAAGATGATGCATGTCGGTCATTTACGGTCTACAGTAATTGGCGATTCTTTAGCCAGAATGTTGGAATATAAAGGCCATGATGTGAGGCGTGAGAATCATATTGGCGATTGGGGTACTCCTTTTGGTATGCTTATTGAGCATTTCATTGAATGTGACAATATGGATGTTGGTGACCTTGATCTTACTACTTTTTACAAGGGTGCTAGGTATAAATTTGATAACAACACAGATTTCGCATCTCGTTCTCGCGATAGAGTTGTTAAACTTCAGTCGCGAGAAGAGGAAACTATTGAATTATGGAAAAAATTAGTCAATCATTCATTAATTCACTTTAACGAAGTCTATCGTATGTTAGATGTACTTCTCACTAACGATGATCTAGCCGGTGAATCATATTACGAAAAACTCCTTCCTGAAGTTGTGGAACGTTTAGAAAATAAGAATATGATTATTGAAAGTCAAGGCGCTTTAGTTGTATTTCCTGAAGGTTGGGTCAATCGAGAAAATGAACCCATGCCCTTGATTATACGTAAAGGAGATGGTGGATATAATTACGCAACTAGTGATCTTGCTTGTATTATTAATCGTGCAGAGTCTATAGGTAGTACTGAATTTTTATATGTAGTTGGAGCAGAGCAATCTCAACATTTTGATATGGTATTTCAGGTTGCTCGAGATGCAGGTTTTATTAATGAATCAATAAAAACTGTTCATGTTCCCTTCGGTCTTGTTTTAAGCCCCGATGGTAAAAAATTGGCTAGTAGGGAAGGGAAAGCAATTAGTTTGAAAGAACTACTTGAGGAATCCTTAGTTAGAGCTAACAAGTCTATCTTAGAAAAAAATCCTAATATGTCAGAATCTGAAAGGAAAAAAATATCTAAAATGATCGGTATAGGTGCTGTGAAGTATGCCGATCTGTCGATTGATAGAAATAAAAATTATGTTTTTAATTGGGATAAGATGTTATCCTTTGATGGTAATACTGCTCCGTATCTTCAATATGCTCATGCTAGAATTTGTAGTATTTTCAGGAAAAAATCTGTTACCAATGAACACTTTGAAAATACACAGATATCTATAGTTAACGAGTATGAACAATCTCTTTCTAGGGTTATAATCGGTTTCTCTGAATCATTAGATGAGGCAATAAGCAATTATGCTCCACATCGTTTAGCAGTTTATTTACATAAGTTAGCACAAGAGTTCGGAACATTTTACGAAAATTGTCCCGTGTTAGTAAATGACGATGAATCTACAATGAATAGTAGACTTGCTTTGTGTAACCTTACTGCTAGAACTCTAAGTACTGGCCTTAATCTTCTTGGAATCGGCGCCCCTGAGAAGATGTAATTAGATTTCTCGCCTCTTTAATTCCTCCTCTTATAGTGGATACTCGTTCGCCGTATTTCATTAGTGTCCAAAAAGGAATCACATCCACCTCTTTTTCAATCCACTTGAGGTTAGTTGATAATTTTTCAAATTTAGGACTATCTAATGACACTTTTTCAACCAACACACCATCTAATTGATATTTTTTTAATTTAAGATATTCCTCGACTTTTATACAATCTTGGCACGTTTTTTTTGTAATCAATAATAATACTTTTTCTTTTTCAAGCATCATTCTCCACTCCTCAATTGTTACAATCTCTCCCATAATGTTTTACTCCTATCGACGGTTATCTTTGAATGGCTCTATCCTTCCGCAAGTATATGGTATCAGTAGGCGACACAGCCCCAAATTTCACTTTGATGGCAAATGACAGGAATATGGTTACTTTGAGTGATTCAATTGGTAATAAGGTAGTGCTTGCCTTCTACCCTGCTGCATTTACTGGTGTTTGTACTACTGAAATGTGCACTTTCACAGATTCTATGTCTAAATTTGAAGGTATGGAAGTAGAAGTTTTTGGCATTAGTGTTGATTCAATATTTTCTAATAATGAGTTTGCTACCAAGAATTCAATAGGCTTTCCTTTACTCTCAGATGTAAATAGGGAGGCAACCAATTCTTATGGTGTAGGAATTAGCTTTGTTATGCCAGAGTATATAGCGGCACAAAGATCGGTATTCATAATTGATGAAGATGGCCGTATAGGATATTCTTGGATTGCAGAAAATCCCGGCATAGAACCAAAATACCAAGAAATAATTGATTATTGTGCAAATTAATTTTACTTATGGTGTGTACTAATTACTTAACTTCCTCTCCAGACCATCTTTTACCTAAATTATGTTCAATATCTAATTGGTCTAATATTCTAGCGACTACAAAATCAATTAATTCATCAATTGTCTTTGGATTATGGTAGAATCCCGGGCTTGCCGGAAGAATGACTACTCCCCATGTTGACATTTTTGCCATTGCTTCAAGATGTGCTGTCGCGAAAGGAGTTTCTCTTGGGACCAGTATTAATTTTCTTCTTTCTTTTAATGCTACTAGGGCACTTCTTGTGGCAAGATTATCAGATATTCCAGCCGCTATTTTTCCAATAGTTGTACCACTCGTTGGACAAATGATATATGCATCGAATTTAGCAGAACCAGATGCTGGCCTCGCTGCTAAATTTTTATTATCATGCAAAGTCACTCCTTTAATTTTCGATAGGTCTTTTGGAGTCATACTACATTCTAAATCTAAGTTTATTGCTCCTGCATTAGTTACTATCAAATCAACCTCCCAAGATGCTTCGGATAGTGCTTCCACTAAACGTACTGCATATTGTGCTCCCGATGCGCCAGTTAGGGCAACAACAGCGGAAGGCATGAATTAGCGTACGAACTAGACATCTTGAAGTATTGCTTGATTTTCATAGACATTTTTTAAGAACATTTGCTAGGTATTCATATTCCTCTTTATTATTGTATAACTGAGCTGAGATTCGTATATATCTTCCTTCTGGACTTGGCCAGTACCAAACTGGGACTTGTATGTTGTAATTCTTCAAAAGTTCTAGGTGTAGTGGATCAAGTTCATGAAAATCAACTCCATTATCTTTTTTTGATGAAATTTTTATCGTTGAAATACTTGCGACCATCTCATCAGGACATTGAGGTTCAATATTCAATTTTTTACAGATTATATTTCTGCCTTGTATCACGAGATCCTTGTTATGTTTCATAATCTCCTCCCAACTCATATCTACAAGTTGGCTTAATTCTTCTATTACAAATGGCAAAACACACCAAGCAGAGATATCTCTTGTTCCAGTCCAGTCGAATTCATGTCGAAATCTAGTGGATTCCCCTAAGGGAACGGTCATTCCATGACTAATAGTCAATGGATGAATGAATTCTTGTAAATCTTTTTTAACATGTAAAAATGCTGATCCTTTTGGGGCACACAACCATTTATGGCAGTTACTAGTAGTATAGGAAGCGCCTATTTTTTCTAAATTTAGAGGAATCATTCCTATACCATGCGCAGCATCAAGAAGAACATTAACACCTTTTGATTCCAATAATCCTACAAGTTCCTCAAAAGGCATCCTAAGTCCTGTTGGACTAGTTACTGTGTCAATCAATGCTAACTTAGTTCTTTTAGTCACACATTTCATAACATTATCAATTATAATTTGAGTATTTTCCACGGGGAACGGTATTTCGCAAGTAATTACAATTGCCCCCCATTTCTCTGCCACATAATCTATCGTGTTTCTACAAGCTTGGTAAGCATGATCTGGAACTATTATTTCATCCCCTTTTTCGAAACTTAGAGATCTTAATATTATATTGACCCCAGAAGTGGCATTTTCAATAAGTGCTAAATCCTCAGGGTCACAATTCACAAGGTTTGCTATTGCTTCACGAGATTTACGTAAGGCATCAGGCGCAATTTCTTCATAAAATCTAACAGGGTCTTTTTCCAGAAGACGTTGCCAACGTTTTTGTTCATCTAAGACTATAGTTGGAGTGGCGCCATATGATCCATGGTTCAAAAAGACAGTTTTATCATCTAATCCCCAGTGTCTACTCATCTCATTTTTTCGAGGTGGATTCATATTAACTCCTTAACATCCCATTCGATTGATTCAATAGGAACTCTACCCAAGATTGATTCTATATTAGATAACAGTTTTTTCTCTAAGGATTCTCTTGTGATATTTTCTCCATTCCCATCGGTTTTGTATCCTAATTTATCTAATGATGTTGTGACTCCTAGGTCCATGCCGCAGCAAGCAAGGTTCTCTATTCTCTGCCCGGGGGTTGCATAGTTTAGGGATAATCCGTGCCTACTAACCCAATGAAGGAATGCCAAGCCTATTGAACAAATTTTCTTTCTATCAACCCAAACTCCCATCATAGTTGGGTCTCTATATCCTTCTATGTTCAGGTCTTCAAGAGTTTTAATTACAAGTTCTTCCATTTTATTAATAATTCCTCTAATGCTCTGCTCCTCAGGTTCCCACTTAATTATTGGATATACCACTAGTTGTCCGGGTCCATGCCAAGTTAGACCTCCACCTCTATCAACTATAGATTGAGGATAGCTCTCATTTACAATGACGCCATCCCTTAATGCCTTAGGGCCAATAGTCACAATTTCAGGATGTTCAACTAGAATTATTGAATCTATTATTTCGTCATTTATTCTTTTTTGTTGCATCACAAGCATAGCGTCTGTAATCACGCTATGTTCTATGACACCAGCCCTTAGGACTTGAATTTCCTTCAGATCATCACCTCAGGCTGAATGTATTGCGTGACCCAAAGTCTTCAAAATACTCTCATGGAATGCTTCTGTCATTGTTGGATGGGCATGAACTGTGTCTGCGATGTCTTCCAACAGTGCACCCATTTCCAAAGCTAGAATAAATTCTCCATGCAATTCTGCAACATGGCTACCAACTGCTTGGATTCCTAAAATCACGTGATCGGATTCTCGTGCAGTTACACGGATGAACCCTGATGTTTTCTCGGCTTCTAGAGTTAAGGCTCTACCGTTAGCCGCCAACGGGAATTTCCCAGTAATTATTTCTTCACCGCGTTCTTTTGCTTCATCGGGAGTAAGTCCTACAGATACAATCTCCGGTTCAGTAAATACTATTGCAGGTATGGCTACTTTGTCAAATTCTCTTTTCTCACCAGATATTATTTCTGCAACCATTTCTCCTTGAGCACTTGCTTTGTGTGCTAACATCGGTTCTCCTGCAACGTCGCCAATAGCATAAACGCCTGGTGCTGAAGTCCTGCACTGCCTATCTATTCGGATAAACCTTCCAGACGTATCCATGCGAATTCCCATATTTTCTAGACCCCAACCTTTTGAATTTGGACTTCTACCTACTGTCACTAACACCTTATCCACTAAGATTTTATGTTCTTCTAAATTTTTCTCAAAAGTTAGTTCTACTTTACTAGATGCTCCTTTACCCTTAATTTTCGAACCTCTTGCTAGAGCATTTGTGTGAACTGTAACTTTGTTTTTCTTCAACCATATTTCAAGTGGCCTTCTTATCTCTTTATCCATAATTGCAAGTATGCTGTCCATCCCTTCAATAACTGTAACTTCTGAACCTAATTTAGCAAGGGCGCACCCTAGTTCCAATCCAATATATCCCCCTCCAACAATAGCAACTTTCTTTGGGAGTTTTTGTAGACTTAAGGCTCCTGTGGAAGAAAGAATAAATTTTTCGTCACATGGCATGAATGGTAAATTAATATGTGTTGAACCTGTAGCAATTATGACATTCTCTGCCTCTATAGTTATATTTTCATCTTTGGTTTTTACAGTACATTGCTTAGAACTTGAGAATGTAGCCCATCCATTGATTAGCTCCGCCCCCGCGCTTTTCACAAGTGCTTCAACACCCTTTGTTAATCGCTCAACTATAGCGTCTTTCCAATCTACCACTCCTCTCATGTCAATTTCAGGAGCCTCAGATATTGCAATACCCATATGGCCATTTTCGGATGAATGCTTAGTCAATGATTCAAAACGCTCAGCGGCATGAATAATCGCTTTACTAGGGATACATCCAATATTTAGGCACACTCCCCCTGCTTTATCTCCTTCGACAATTATTGTATCCAAACCTAGTTGTGCAGCTCTTATTGCAGCAACATATCCACCAGGTCCCGCTCCTATTACCAAAACTTGACATTTACGAATTTCACTCATATTATCACCTTACATAAAAATTAGAGCAGGATGCTCTAACATTCTTTTTAATGTCTGAATTAATGCTGCACCATTTGCTCCATCGACGATTCTATGGTCAAATGAACTTGAAACATTCATTATTCTTCTGATTACAATTTTTCCATCTTTAACTATAGGCATTTCTCGTGCCTTGTGTATTCCTAATATGCTTACTTCTGGATGATTAATTATCGGTGTTGCACCTAATCCTCCATCTCTGCCTAGGCTTGTAATTGTAAAAGTCGAACCTGATAAGTCATCAAGACTAGCGGTGCCATTTCTAGCCGCACCCGCTACTCTTTGCATTTCTGTAGCGGTCTGCCAAACATCCATTGCTTCGACATGCTTTACAACCGGTACAAACAGCCCTCTTTCAGTCTGAGTGGCAATTCCGAGATGTACTGCTGAATACTGAGTTACAATGTTATTTTCATCATCAAAAAGAGCGTTACACTCTTGATGATTGGGCATAATCTTTGCCAACGCCATCATTATGAATGGGAGATATGTTAACTTCGGTTGTCCCTCATCTCTTGTAGCATTGAGCATTTGTCTCAATTCTTCTAATTCTGTTATATCTATCTCTTCAAAATATGAAAAATGAGGTATTGAGAACTTTGATTTGACCATCTGTTCTGCTATTTTCCTCCTCAAACCCACTACTTTTATCTCGTTTGTATCGGTTCTTTTAGTTGAGTAGGATGTTGGAGGTGCCCCAGTAACGGTTCCTCCAGCGGCAATGAATGCATCTAGATCTGCATGTCGAACTCTTCCTGCGGGCCCGGAACCAGAGATTACTGATAAGTCTAAATCCGCATCCCTCGCTCTTCTTCTTACTGCTGGGCTTGCTAAAACTCGAGTATTTACTTTAGGTAGTGGTACAGTTTTAGTTGGCACAACTATAGGTTTGTCCCTAGGGGTTTTTTTTACTTCCTTTTCTTTTACTGGTTTTGGAGTTATTTTTTCTTCCACGGCCGGCTCAGGGGCAACTTCAATTTCATTGCTTATCGAACTATCAGTGGAGAATGTTACTAGCGTTAAACCAACTGCTACCATATCTCCTACCCCTCCACTTAATTCTGTTACTACACCACCTGTTGGTGAAGGGATTGTAACCGTTGCTTTATCGGTCATTATGTCAACTATGGGGTCGTCTTCATTGATAGAGTCACCAATTTCGACATGCCATGCAACAATCTCTCCTTCGACTACTCCTTCTCCTATATCTGGTAATTTGAAAATATAATCTCCCATAATCATTCCTCCTGAGTTTTACGTATCGCTTCAGCTATTCGTGACGGACTTGGCATGTAATCCCATTCTGTTGTATGAGGGAATGGTGTATCCCAGCCTGTGACTCTTTCGATACGACATTCTAGAAGATAAAAGCAGCGTTCTTGAATCGAAGCAACCATCTCTGCTCCGAATCCGCTTGTTTTGGGTGCTTCATGTACGATAACACATCTCCCGGTTTTTTTAATAGATTTGACTACAACATCCTTGTCCCAGGGTACTAGTGTTTGTAGGTCAATAAGATCACAACGAATTCCTGAATTTCTTATTGCTTGTTCAGCGACGTGGACCATTGTACCCCAAGCGATTACAGTACACTCATCTCCTTCCATTGCTAATCTTGCCTCTCCTAATGGTATCTTATAATATGATTCAGGAACTTCTGCTTCAGGATGGTCTTTCCAAGTAGGTACATTATGCGGGTCTCCGTAAAATGGCCCTCTATAGCATCTTTTTGGCTCGAAAAACACTACTGGATCATTATCTTCTATCGCACTTATCAACAGTCCTTTTGAATTAAAAGGAGTCGAACAATATACTACTTTCAATCCAGGTGTATGAGTAAATTGAGCCTCAGGTGATTGAGAGTGATGGTGGCCTCCTCTAATACCTCCTCCTGCAGGTGTTCTAATGGTTACAGGGCACCAGAATTCTCCTCCTGACCGGTGTCTCACCTTTGCCATTTCATTGACTATCTGGTCATATGCAGGGAATATATAATCTGCAAACTGTATTTCTACAACTGGTCTCAAACCATTAATAGCCATTCCAAAAGCGGTTGCAGCAATCCCACCTTCTGATAAAGGTGAATCAAAAACACGATGCTTACCATGTTTTTCTTGAAGCCCATCGGAAGTTCTGAAAACACCCCCGAAATACCCTACATCTTCACCGAAAATAATAAGTTCCTTATCTTTTTCTAACATATTATCTAGTGCGTTGTTGATAGCCTGCACCATATTCATATTTACCATATCATTCATCCCTCCAGAGTTTCATTTCATCCCACTGTTCTTGTAAATGCCACGGCGGTGTCTCATATACTTCAGTAAATATTGCATCTGATGATGGATAAGGTCCGTTTGCTAAATCTCCATATTTAACTGCTTCTTTGTATGCACTCATAACCTCTGCGTCAAGTTTTTCTTCTAATCCCAGATGCTTTTCTTCAGACCATTTTCCTATATTTATTAGATGCTCTTTCAGGCGTTCAATAGGATCACCTCCTGGCCAAAAATCACTAGCGTCTTTTGGCCGATACCTTGAGGGATCGTCGCTACTGCTATGAGCTCCAGCTCGATATGTTAGTACTTCTATATGTGTGGGTCCCAATTTTTTGGCGGCTCTGTCTCTTGCCCATTTTGTAACCGAGTATAATGCTAAAAAATCGTTTCCATCAACTCTAATACTTGGAATTCCGTAAGGCAAACCTCTTACTGCAAAATTTTGAATACCACTAGCGAAATTAGAGTGCGTAGATATAGCCCATTGATTATTAACTACATTTAGGATTACCGGTGCCTTGAAAATACTAGCGAAATTAAGCGCATAATGGTAGTCCCCCGTTGCACTTGCCCCATCTCCTATCCATGTTATTGTAACCTCATCTAATTCTTTATATTTCGATGCTAGAGCGACACCTATCGCTTGACTGAATTGTGTCCCTACTGGACTTGAAACAGAAATATACCTTCCTTCACGATAGGTGTAGTGGACTGGCATTTGCCTTCCTTTGACATTATCCTCTTCATTGCCTATACAATGGCATATCATACTAACCATGTCTCTTCCTCTAACAAACTGTGCCCCAGGCTGCCTATACGTGGGGAATAACCAATCTTGGGTTTCTAATGCCATGGTTTGTGCAATTGCTATAGCTTCTTCTCCATAAGATCGCATGTAAAATGATAGTTTGCCTGTACGCTGCATTTTCATCATTCTGTCATCAAATATTCGTAACCTAAGCATATGCTCTAATCCCATTATTAATTCTTCAGGTTTCAGATTAGGATTCCATTCTCCTTTCGCTTCATGTTCATCATTCAATACTCTGACTAATCCTTCTGCATGTTCTCTAGTGTCATCAACAGAACAGTCGATTTTCAGCAGATTTAAGTCTTCAGGGGCCCATGTCCATTTTTCAAATTTGGCGCTATCTCCCGGTCGGTGAGGAGCGTCAGGGATATGGAGGGTCTCCGTCTTCTTCTTCGCCATGTACTCAACACCTCCTTCTTACTCATATTTGTTGGCTTTCTCAAATCACAAATCGCTCATTAAATTTAGATGACTAACAGCAGATCCAGCCGACTCTCTAGTTACTACCGGTTCCGCTCCTTCAGCTTCTTCATATAGTAAACCTGCTCTATAGGATGAACGTACAAGCGGGCCACTTGCTACAGCCTTAAATCCGATTTCTCTTGCTTTTTCATCCCAATCCGCAAATTGTTTTGGTTCAGGAAATCTGTCAATAGGGAGGTGTCTATCACTAGGTTGAAGATATTGGCCCAGAGTAATCATGTCGACACCTGCTACCCTGAGTAATTTCATTGCTTCAACAACTTCTTCATCCGTTTCACCGAGTCCTACCATTATGCTCGACTTGATTCTTAAATCCGGTCTGAGTTTTTTTGCTTCTTTGAGAATAATTATTGATTGTTCAAATGATGCTCTCGGGTCCCTTACTTTGCTATCTAAACGAGGGACGCATTCTACATTATGTGCAAATACTTTAATTGGTAATTTTTCTAATAAATTTGTTAATGCCTCTATATTGCCCTCTAAATCTGAACATAGTAGTTCCAATCCTACTTCTGGTGTTCTTTGATTGACTGCCATTAGGCATTTTCTGTAATGTTCGGCCCCTCCATCTGGTAAATCATCTCTATTCACTACTGTTATTACAGCATGCGATATTTCCATATTTTCGATAGCATCTGCTAATTCTTTTGGTTCATTAGGGTTTAACATCGGCGGTTTTTTAATGGTGCCTACTGCACAAAATCTGCAACCTCTTGTACACACTTCCCCTGCAATCATGAATGTAGCGGTTCCTCTTGCCCAACAGTCATGCACATTAGGGCATCTTGCTTCTTCACAAACTGTATGTAATCCATGTTCGTGAACATTTGTTTTTGTTTTGTTGAAATTACTTTGAGCAGTACCTGTTGGTAGGCTAGTTTTAAACCACTCAGGCAGTCGTTTTCTTTGCGCTTTTCTCTTATTTAGCGCGCCTTTCCTTATGTTCATCTCCCCTTCATTAATTGACAATATGCCACTATCAACAATAGGGAGGTGTGGGGGCATTGTTACTCACGAGAAGGGTAATGCCGAAAACTATTCTGATTCGTTATACCTGAATTACGTCTATACAAGAAGTCATATCATGATTCATACTCGCTGGCTTATGACTCAGGGCGCTGTGATAGTAACTGGAGGTTCAAAGAGAATAGGTAGAGAGATTTGCCTCAGTCTTTCAAGTATCGGATTTAAAATCTTGATTCATCATAGAAACTCTGCTGCTGAAGCCGAAGAAACCGCTCAACTAATTCGGTCGAATGGAGGAACTGCTGCGACATTCCAGGCAGACCTTTCAGATGCCTCAAGTGCAAGCAAGTTAGTGAATTCAGCGATTCAAAATTTCGGTAAAATATCCGGTATAGTCAACAATGCATCCGTTTTCATTCATGATGACATATCTTCTTTGACTCCTGAATCATGGGATAATCATATGACTGTTAACGCAAAAGTCCCTATTTTATTGATACGTGAAATGTTTAATTCTTTGGAAGATGCAGACCGCGGTTCAGTTGTGAATATCTTAGATCAAAAATTATTCAATCCTAACCCTGATTATCTTTCTTATACAGCCTCTAAATATGTGATGCTAGGTTTAACTGATTCGCTATCTCGTGGGCTCGCACCTAAAATAAGAATTAACGCAGTAGCCCCTGGGCACACTTTAGTTAGTAATTCACAAAGTAAAGAAGGATTTGAACGAGCTCAGTCTCATTCCCCTCTTGGATTCGGTCCATCTCCTGAAGATATTGCTGAGGCAGTTTGCTATTTGATGAAAGCTAGGGCTGTGACGGGGCAAGTAATTTACGTCGATTCAGGAGAAAGGTTCCTATCTAGATCTAGAGATGTAGTTTTTGAAACTGAGTGATTTTATGACTTCTCATACTGATGCCATAACTAATTTGCTATCTTCTTATCAGGGTGTGACTACTTTATTTTTGGAAGACATTGTAAGAAATGTCGATATAGGAGTTTATGACCACGAAATCGGCAATCCACAGCGCGTTAAATTCGACCTTTATGTTCTAATTTCTGGCGTCGATAATCCTGGAAATGATATTATTGATGATGTCTTGAATTACGAATATTTACTTCACTCCCTCGAACGCGTATTGTCTAAAGGCAGGTTTTCACTTTTGGAATCTCTTGCTGTTAATGTTTTGGACTCCATTTTAGGTCCTGATAGTGTTGAAGCCGCCTCTGTTATTATAACAAAACTTGACGTCTTAGATGGAGATGGAAAACTTGGCTGTTCTATGACGAAAATCAAGTAATTTCCCTTAAATTAATGCATATGGTGCAGGGGGTGGGATTCGAACCCACGAAGGCCTTGCCACCGGAGCTTAAGTCCGGCCCCTTTGACCACTCGGGTACCCCTGCGACTCACGGGCGTAGGAACTTAGTCTTGAATCGCGCGGCTTCAAAATGTCCCCGAAATAGATGCTTGGACGGAACTTATGATGAGAACTCTTTAACGCCCTGCGAACAGCCGAGAACCGTGCAAGAGTCTAGTAACGCTCAAGAGCGCGCCAAAACAGCGCGTATCGCTCTATTCTTAGCGTTGCTAATGCTGGCGCCCATTTACTCTGGGCAAACTAATGGTTCTGAACTCGAAGATAGCGTTTCATCTCGTAATAGTACTATACCTACCATTGAACTTTATGATCTATATTTAGCAACTGCTGATTCCACTACAGATGGTGATGGATTAATCACTACAAAGATTCCTGAATCCGGGGGTCAAGAAACTTCTAGTGCATTAGATGAAACAATTGAATTCATTAGTCAAGAGTTACTGTCTTCGATTGAGGTATTTGGCCGCCCTAATCAAGGGTCTAGTTCGGGTAGTTATTACCTACCTATCGACCTTTTTCTCAAAGCAGTTGGTCCTAGTGGATCTTCTGTCGAATGGACAATTAATGTTAGAGCGGGAGGCTCTGCGATAGGTCAAGCTGAATGGAGTACTGATGCTTGTAATACTGGCATAGGGAATAGCTGTAATTTTGACCATGAAGAATTTGAGGTGGACATTGGTTCCAGTAGTTCATTTATGGTATTAGAAGATGAAACAATTGAAATCACAATTTCTGCAGAAATGTCAGGTTGTGACAGTAGTGGGGGTCCATTCGGTTCAACTTGTACTGCAGAAGTAGCTTGGAACGAAATAGACGGTGAAGCAACTCGGCATTCTCAAATAGAGGTGGAAACTAATGCAATATCAAATAGCGTGGTTGTTTTACAAAGAGATGGCGATGAAATTTCAGAGGGACCTGAATTAGAATGGTACCCTAATGACATAATTGATCAAAGGTCGATGCAATTTACATTCGATGTTAAAAGTGCATTTGGTAGGTATGATATTGATAGCGTTAGATTATTGCTCCGAGATTCCCAAGGGACTTATAGAATTGACACAGAAATAAGTAATGACGATCCAGATATTGATGATACAAATGAAGGTATTTTTGGACATTATTCGTGGACTTATCCAGGGGGGTGCCTTCGGGTGAATACTCCGTCGAATTAGAAGTAACTGATATTCAAGGTAATTTAGTTCTTATAGATCATGAACCGATTGAGATGCATCAATTTGGAGTGTCTATCAATCATGGAATGGAAAGACAGACTGAATATATTGCGCCTGGAGAAATTACTCCGATTCCTCTTCAACTAGTTCATCGCGGAGATTCCACGAAATCAATGTCTGTAGAACTTGAAGTAATGACTAATTTAGGAAGTTCTTGGTTAATAGAATTTGACTCTGATTCCAGTCTTTACTCATTAGATGCTGGTGGCGATATACTAAATCCGATTTTAACTTTACAAGCTCCTGATGATTTGACAGGAACACCAAGTAGCATAGATATCAGGGCTGTAGCAGAAGCAGAAGTTGATGGCGTTATGACGGTTGTTCATCAGGATACTCTTAATATCGTGTTAGAAAAAATAGATGTATTCCAGCCACCAGCGGTCTCAGTTTGGGATGAAGAACATAGTCTCCCAATTGCGAATTCCACGCGACCTGATGACATTGACGAAACTATACCAAGATATGTTGAGTATGGTGAATTCACTCCTTTTTTACTCGAGATATTCAATACTGGATTTGATGCAGATACCTTTAGGATAGATGTATTGCAACGTTCTAAATCTATCATTCAAGTTTACGATAATGATACTGGTGAGAGGATACTTGAAGATATTGGCGATGGTACATTCCATTCTTCATATCTTGAAAGACATGCCACGCAAGTATTACTGCTTAATATCAAACCATCTAATGACCGTGCTGATCCCGATCTAGGATTAATTGAAATCGAAGTGACAAGTTCTGGTAATTCATCATTGAGGAGTACTGTTTTATTCACAATACAGAGAACATTCGGAATCAGGGCAGAAGTTGCTCATGATTGCGATGGTTCCCCACTCGGTCAAATTGATGTATCCTTATGCTCACCGGGATCAGATAATGCAGTTGTAGATATGCGTGTCAGAATAATTAGTAGTGCGAATTCTGGTGATACGGCTATCTGGTGGCGTATCCAGAATCCAGCGACATTACAAGAAAATCTTGATATCAACTCGATTTATGGGCAATGGCAATTTAAAATTGAAGATGAAAACAGCGAAGCCGTTCCCCGAGTTTCATTGAGCCCTGGTGGATTTATTGAAGTATTTGTTACTGTGACTCTAACTACTCAAGTCGAACAAGGAAATCACACTATATATTTACGAGTAATAGAAGATACTGAAGATTCTGAACCTCGTTATTTTGATTTACCAATGACATTTGAAATCGCCTCCGATCTTCCTAATTTGGAAATAGTCCAAGTTACTCAAGACAGAAAACTCCTACCTGGTGAAGATTATTCCATACAAATGAAGGTCAAAAATGAAGGCAATACTGAAATGACAATTTTACTAGATGCTGAAGTCGATGAACAGGGTTGGTCGGTGGATATAGAGGGGCCATCTGGTTCAACTTTTATCCAATTAGGCGCATATGAGGAATTGAGTTTCAATTTGAAAGTCACAGTACCTTCAGATGCCAATAATGGTGACCGTGTGCCAGTTCTGGTTACAGCGATGCCCCTAGCCTATGTTATAGATGGTACTTTAGATACAAGCCAAAGTTGGTCAGATGATTATACAGCTAAGAAAACTGTTCAAATGACAGTTGATTTGGGTAATATAATAGACATAGTAGTAAATGAATTAAGTCACCCAAGACCACTAACTCTAATCATATTAGTGGTGGGTATTCTACTGATTATTGCTGGAATTCAGAGTAATATGAATCGCCGTAGGTGGGCCAGCCACATGGCACTAATTGAGTCTATGAATGACGACGATAGAGTAGATGAAGATGACGATGAATCCGATATACCTGAACCAGTAATGTCTGCTGAACAGACTATTGATTCAAGCCGTTATGCTGATGATGATATCGAACTAATCTAATTTTTACATATTAGTCGTCCGAACGACGCTCCATTCTTCTTAAGACCCCCGTTAAACGCCACAGGTATTGGAGTGGGGTAGTTTGCAGGTAGTTTCAGTAAATTTTGCTAATAAAATCTTACTTCGCAAACGTCGTTCTGCAATTTTATTCACTTCAATTATGTTACTTGCATCTTATTCCGCAATTGAATTCGGTAGCTGGAAAGCTCTCGCTACTTCTGATGCTGATGGTGATGGGTTAACTTATGGATTAGAATTTATTATTAACACACAACCTCAAGATTGGGATTCTGATAATGATGGTTTACCTGACGGCTGGGAATGGCAATATGGTTTGGACCCTCTATCTTCTTCTGGAATTAATGGTTCAGTTGGGGACCCAGATGGCGATGGTTTCACTAATCTCAATGAATTTCTCTATGGTACACCAAATGGATGGGATGATACTACTACTGCAAATGTGTTAGACAATGGTGTTTGGTGGAATGGAACGGTTCCTGTGAGTAATTGGGATGAAGAAAGTGCAATGCAATTTATCCAAGGCTCAGGTACTGATGGTTATGATGAAGATCCTGTAGGGAATATTTGCTTCAATACTTTCGATGACGATGGCGATGGACTCGTAGATAATTTTGACCCTGATGGAGATGGAGATGCCGATTGTTCAAGTGATGATGATGATGGAGATGGGGAAATAGATGAGGACCCCAATGGCTGGGACACAGATGGTGATGGTATGCCTGATGGTTGGGAAGTCGCAAATAATCTAGATCCTACCTCTGCTTCAAACTTAGATGGGACTTATGGTGACCCTGATGGAGATGGTTTAATCAATTTATATGAATATGTCAATCCAACTTGGAGTACAAGAAATAGTACTATACTCCCCCCTACTCAATATTTCCGACCTGGCCCTAATAATATGACATTTACAGAATCTCCTTGTAATCCTGTTTTGCATTTAGGACCAGGGGGGTGTGCGATATTTACTGCTGAGGTTGATTCAATAACTCAAACGGATCCTCATAATAATGACACTGATGGCGACGGTCTAAATGATTCTTACGAAGCTCTCATTCTTCTAACAGACCCTACAGCGGTAGATACAGATTCAGATGGAATTAACGATGGAATCGAAGTGAATGGCTTATATGGCGACCCCCCTCAAGCATCAGATCCGCGAAATAATAATACAGATGGAGATCAATTTGATGATGGTGAAGAAGACATAAACGGTAACGGCATTGTCGATTTAAATGAAACCGATCCTACTCGTGTAGAAGATCAAGGGGATTTTGATGAAGATGGTATTGACAATTGGGAAGAAAATTTGACTTGCACTAGGTGGGACCTTGCAGATACTGATGGAGGAGGGGTTAACGATGGCGATGAACATTCCATTGGCCACCAAACCGATCCTTGCCTTAGTGAGGTAATCATTGTCAAATCCATAGTTTCTTGGAATGCAACTTCTTCTTCACTTCAATTAAATTCGACATTTCATCTTGATTTGACGCCTTTTGATTGGAGGCAAGCAACCACTCCAATGGGGTACTATGAGTTGTCTAACGGTAGCCTTGTTGGATTCCGTTATAGCTCCATTACTGGCGACCTTCTAAGGGATGTTGACGTAATACTGCCATCAACTGCTATAGCAGTCTTATTCACCAATAATTCTTGGTGCTGGAGCACTACTGGAGGTATTAACGAACCTCATTGTGATGATGATTACCAAGATACTGATGGCGATGGACTAGCAGATTGGGAAGAATTATTGGCTACATGGGGGCCACCCTCCAATCCAACTCTTTCAGATACTGATGGTGATGGCGTAGATGATTTATCTGAGATTTTAAACAGTACAGATCCGAGTAACCCTTGTCAGAATCTCCTTGATACTGATGAAGATGGTTTAAATAATTATTTTGAGAATTCTACTGGTTGTGACCTAATATTTGGTGTAGGAGGGAATGGTACTACTGATACATATTACACAATGTGGGATGATGCAGATACAGATGACGGTGGTGTGACTGATGGTCAAGAATATTTAGATGGCACTAACCCTCAAAATAATTCTGAAGACGACCTTAATCCAATGGATACTGATGGTGATGGTATACCTGATACCATTGAACAAGCATTAGGGCTTGATTGGTTGAATCCCGATACAGACGGTGGTGGAATCCCTGATGGCCAAGAATGTGGCCCTGACTTCTGGTCACTAGGTTGTGTTGGTGCAGATGGCAACCCTTGGGACTCAACTGATGACATTGATCCTAATATGCTAATGTTTACTGCTACTAATACTACTAGTGTTGATTTAGGTCTAACTCAATATTGGAGATGGCATACATATGATTCCTATACTGGCGTATCATTTGGTGTAAACACAAGCCTTGTTGGCTATGGCTTGTTAGATGTAACTAATGGGTATACTCAAGGTGTATCTCATAATTCATTTTGGAATGATTCAGAACTTGATGATTGGATGATAGAGTATTCGAACGGCGCTGAGATTCAACCCGGAGATGAATTAATAGTCCCTTATAATACTGTGAATTACACCTCTTGGAGTGACCCTGGAGCTGGATTGAATTTTTCTAATTATACTAGAGATATATTAGTTGACCAGGCTGCTGTTAGTGTAGTGTTTATCAGCTCTCCCGATGTGTTTCTGGGCCCAGAAGTCAGAGAAAATACTACTGTGTTCGATGGTAGTGATTACGCCAAAGACTTACCCCCTTCATATCTTAATCGTGACAGTTCAGTACCTAACTCAATAACTCAAGCGGTGTTGAGTGAATCTGGTGCATTTTCTGCATGGGAAAAAGTAGAAGCCATCCAAAATTTCTTGATTAATGGCAACAATACAACCACCTTTTTGAGAAATCATGATTCTGCGCTTCTGGATGGTTCGGATTCAGGTAGTGATATCACATATGTTATTCTCAATAATACAAAGGAAGGTAGTTGCAATCAATTTGCTACTGTTTTCGCCGTAATGCTTCGTCATGCCGGTTTTGCATCCCGCAAAGTAACAGGGTTTTCAGGAGGTGATTGGAATGGCAAATCATACGAAGTGTATGGCAGCGATTTCACCACTTGGGTCGAAGTGCAAATGCAAACTAATCAAAACCAAGGTAATGTCTCATTAGGCTGGATTCCATTTGAGGCGTGTCCACCTCAATCGCTTGTGGAGGTAGTGGATGAAGAATGGGGGCCATCATCATCTGACAGAGATCTTACGGGTGCAGATATATGGCTCAATGGCACATTGAAATTTGTAGACAATGCTACTTTAGCGGAAAATGTCTCTCTTCGCCTCTATCTTGTTCCTGGTAATGATACTGCTTTGGTTCCGGGCTCTGCCGCTAATCCCGCACATTTAGTAGCTAACGGTTCAACTGATGCCAATGGTAGTTTCACCTTATTAGGAAAACCTCTTGAATCCATTAATCCTGGTTACGGTGCATTAGTTTTGCAAATCTTCGAAAAAGCTTATGTTGGTTCTCAAGGTATTTCTTTTGCTTGGCGATTAAATATAACTGATGATGCTAATACTTCCTTTAGTTTCCCTCTTCCTGTCGATCAACCTATGCTTGGAGTAGGTGTGAACTCTAGTGTATCAGGGTATCTTGATCTTGAAAACTCACCCCATTCTGATGTTTCTTTAATTGACAATCTCCAAGTTATTCTGAATTTTACTACATCTGTTGATGGGCCTGTAAGTTTGATTTCAAATGTAGGTACTGGAGGGTACTATGACTTCGAAATACCTATTGCTGATTCCGAACCATTAGGATTGATCAATGCTTCGATTTCGTTCCTTGGTTGGCACGAGAATGATTTGAATAATGCTAGTACACCTAGTTATCATATTAGGCCATATGTAGATAATTTTATGTTTAATATTACTCCAGCGCCCAACTTAACAGTCTCATTACATGGCGTAGATGCCAACAATACATTTTTGGATATAGATTCTTTAATATTTATTAATGGCACCGCTCTAAGTATAGGAGATACTCCTGCTGCATTAAATGGTACATTATATCTTCAAATGAGAAGATCTTCAGCAAACGGGCCTTATCAAACTCTTACAACATGGTATCTTAATGATTCTAATTGGACTACTTCTCCAGGGGAGTTTAGTATTAGTTGGATATTCTCTGCGAATGACGTTCCAATTCCTTCTGGACCCGTTGAAGTCAGATTCCAATTCGATGCAGAGGGCCTTTTTGCCAATGATCAAATTACTTACTTGACAGAGTATGGGATAAGGAGTAATGTTACTTTTTCTTATGATCTAGTCCCTCAATCCAGAGGCAATCAAGCAGCAGTCGAAATAATACTCACTGATCACACCAATACTTCCTTGAGTAGCTTCCTTGGCACCTATGTTTTAGACTTCAATGGCACATCAGTTTGGAATATTACTGATCCCGATGTCCCTAAGGTGACGCCTGTATGGGTCCCTGAATCAACTGCAGCTGCCGGTGATTATTCTTGGATTTTGAATTATTCAGGTAGTACTTGGTTTAATCCAGCAAGTGTTGTTGAGTTAGTGAGAATTCAAGGTCAATCTTCTTCTACTGTTAATATAGGTAGTCAATGGACTCCCAGAGGGACTTCTAATTGGGTCTCTGGTTTTGCTCAAGATAAGAATCTAGGAACTCCTATAATTGGCAATAACTCATCCGTTACTGTCCAACTATTGGTTCCTTCTGATTTGCCTCCTTTGCCTGATGGGTCACCTGCTCCTGAAACAATAATAAGATTAGGCGGGACTTTCATAGATATTGCAACGGGTGAATATAATGTATCATTCTTCATGCCTGCATCTATTGCATCGGGGGTGTATGAGCTCCGTGTATTCTTAGACTATACAATTAGCCCCCCTCCAGGTGGCGAATATTACAAGGTCTCTGACGCTGATTCAATATCAGTAGGTATTCAAACTGAAATGATTGTTGAAAATTCTCCTTCTTCGTTGATTGTAGTTGCAGGGCAAACAATGATACTCAATGCTACAATTACTGATATTGCCGATGGTTCCCCTCTTTCTGAAATTACTGCGGATTTAATTTTTGATTCGGGCGGTCCATTACAGCAATTACTTGAAACTGATGTAACTTTATCTGATGGAATAGTCCGGTTTAGTCCAATTATCCCTGCTGACACTCCTCCGGGTTTTTACAATGTTTTAGTGTCCGCTCCGGACGACATTGATGATAATCTAAGTTCTGAGAATGCGGGCCGATGGCTTGGTAATCAAAGTGTTTCTAACTTAACAGTCCAAGTCTCCAGTTTAATCCTCTTAAATCCATTATCCTCTGAAGTTACTGCTGGCTCAACATTTACTGTATCTGGTCAAGTAATGGATGCAGTAGACTCCAATAGAACCGTAGATGGTCCAATGGCTGTAGAGGTATTTTTCTTAGATGATTTAAGCGAAACCCTGGTGACGAGTCATGTAACTTCGAATAATGGTAGCTTCAATATAACCGTACCAACCGATCCTCTGGGAGATGGTGTCAGCAGTGGTGTGAAAACGGTTGTAGTAAGTGTAATCGAGGACAGTACTCCGTTTTATTTGACTGGGACTGGTAATGACACGATTCTAGTTAGAGGTGTTACAACGTTCCGTGATAAATCCCCTATCCTTAATACTGTGATTGATAGAGGCACTAATATCACATTAGGTGCACGATTAGTTGAATCTAGCAACGATGATCTACCATTAGAAGGATTGAGTGTATCTGCTGAATTCCATGATACTTGGTTGCCTGAAGTCTCCTCTAATGTTCAAGGATTGGTAAATTTCACATTCTTCATACCTAATGATCATCCATTAGGGCAAATAAACATTATAATGTATTTTAATGGTTCAAATACTCTCCACAATACTTTAACTTTGATATCTACAATTACTGTACGTTCTCCAACAGTAATAACATTGGATAATATAACTGATAATCCCGCAGCAGGTGAATCATTCAATGTTAGTGGAACTCTAACCTCAAACAATGGAAGTTCAATTATAGATAGGCAAGGTAACACATTAGCTCCTAGCCTAACTTTCCAAATTGATGGTCAGGGTGATACATTTTCTGTAATTAGTAGTAACGTGGAACTTGATGGTTCTTGGTCAGCAAACATCAGGTTAGATTTAACATTCCCAAGAGGTTCTCACGATATCAACGCAACCTTCACTCCAAACGTTAACTATTATGGTTCAAGTGTAGGAGATGGGTTCTTTGACAGCCGAGGGTACTCCTTGTTGACAATCCTTAGCCCTCTAGATTTAGATCCCGATAGTCGAATTGTTAGAGGGGAAGAAATGAATATCTCATTATCAGTAATTGATAATTCAGCCCTACCTGTTAGTCTAGTTGTTTTAGATGTCATAGTTGATGGTATAATAATTTCTAGAGTCACAACCGATTCATTGGGTTTAGCCAATACTTCAATAATAGTTAATTCTACTAGAATTGCTGGACCCATGGAGATTAATGTAATGTTTTCAGGAATTGAAGGTAGTACTGGATTAGTAGGTGATGAATCTATGACTCGAGTCATAGTCTTAGCACCAACTATCCTAGAAATGACGGGCGTTACGGGCTCTGCTATAGCCGGCGAATCAATAACTTTCCATGGGAATTTGCTTGATGAATACGGGCAAGCATTGCTTGATGAAGGCGTGAAAACGGGAGGTATAATTCATTTAACTATCGACGGAATAGATGTTGGCGCAATATATTCCACACAAAGTAACGCATCAACTGGTGAGTGGTCGGTAACTTACAATCTTCCTTTAGACATTGATTATGGGTTACATGAGGTTAGAGTTGACTTCTTTGGTGGTTTCACTTGGGTCGATCCAATGGGACAGGGTGACTCATTAAATCCCGAATTTTATCTCCCATCCTCATATATTTCCTCCTTTAACGCTACACAAACATCCCAAGTAGTCCTCACCACACCTCCTGGTGAAATAGATCGAAATCAATTGTTGATAATTGAAGGTATGTTGACTGACGGAGCCGGTCGTACTCTTCCGAGCAGATCGTTATCGGTTTACATGAATGATCAGTTATTGACTGGATTAAATGTAGATCAAAATGGGAATTTTAGTTTGTTTATCCCTGTTCCTTCAGACATGGCCTTAGGTCCAAGAATTGTGAAGATTGTTTTCGAAGGTGAGGAGTTCATTCTTTCTTCTAATTCCACATCCGTGTTTATAGTCTATGCACCTACTGATGTTTCAATTTCTCAACCGGATGCTGTTGCTGTAGGCGACAATCTAATCTTAAGAGGAAGTGTGACTGATAATTTGCCGAATAGCAATTTAGCTAATCATTCTCTTGAGATATTTATTGATGGTGTACTTATAGGAATTACTACAAGTGATGAAAACGGCGATTGGTCATTGAATTGGGTGGTTTCTGAATTCTTGGACGTAGGTACTCATTTAGTCACAGTTAAGGCACCCCAACAAGGTTATTATCGTGAAGGTAATAATGAAGTTAATTTGACAATTGCTTATCATTCAGGGATTTCCCTGCAGGTTGATTCTAGTGTGGTTACAAGGGGCGGGCAATGGAATTTCACCGGCAGATTATACGACGCAGATTCCACTGGCCTCCCTGGTCTAGATAACCGTGAAATTATCATCTATCTTGACGGCCAAGAAATTGGTAGAACTACAACTCTAGGTAATGGATTCTATACATTTAACCACGAATTAGGATATTCGATAGAGAGAGGCGGACATGATGTGCTGGTTGAATTCTCTGGAGAAACATATTATCTTCCAATAAGCTATAACATGACTGTTTACGCTAGATCTGATATTAATATTGAAGTGTTATGGATTTCTGAAACTATAATTCGAAGCGATATTGAGCATCCAATAAAGATAGAGGGAAGGATTCTAGAAATAGGAGGAGGTGGTAGTGTCTTAGAGAATATGGTTGTTACTTTACACTGGCTTTCAACCGGTGCAGAAAATGCTAACTTACAATGGGATGAAGCCACGGGCCACTTCAGAATCCAATCTAACGCTCATTATCCTATGCCCCCCGGTCCTATTGACTTAGTAATAAGGGTGGAATCTGATACTGCTAGATATCTAAATGGAGGTTATGAAGACTTATCCATTTCTCTTATGGTCCCTGTAAACTTTGAATTCATTCCTAATTTAATTAAGTTAGGTAAAGAGGATAGAATAATTAGGGGCACAGTTAATATCACTGCTACCGATTCATTTGAACCTGTATCTAATATATCTATGGCCGCTTCTTTAGTCAATAAATCATTAGGACAGACTCACTTCAGAGTGATTGAAATGACCGATCAAGATGGTTTATTCACTTATGAATTTAAATCCATTGAAGGCTTACCTACATTATGGGATCAGGGATTCTGGGGTGAATTAAAAATAGTATTTAGTACAGATTCTTTATTCATCGATCCATCGAATAGAACATGGCTTGCCACTCAGCATGGTGGTATAGATATTGAATACGAAGAAACTGCTGAAGAATCAATATTCGAATCCTTATTGTTCGTCTTGATTTTTATAATTATAATTGCGGGATTAGTTGGTAGTGGCCTCTATTACCAGCGCCGTCGGAATGCTGCAATTGATGAGTTAGCAGGAATATTTAGCTATACTGCTGAACTTCTTGCGGCAGGTGATGAATTTAGAGAAGCAATATACAATTGTTATGAAAGTCTTTGTCAAATATTAATGAGTAGAGGCTTTTTGCGTAGAGACTTTGAAACGGTAAGAGAATTTGAAATAGCAATACGTTCTGCATTACCAATTAGCGAACAATCTTTAATTGCCTTAGATAGAATATTTGAAGAAGCTCGTTATTCTAGCCATGTTCTAGGTGAGGGGCACCGTCAAAACGCTCAGATTGCTCTAAATGCAGTTCTTCAAGAGATAGACCAGATACAGGAAATACCAGTTAGGGATGACTATATTGCAACCGAGTAATATTTTATAGATACAATAGTTCTATAATGCCATTTTTCCACGTTATTCTCCCTGTTTCTTTACCAGGAGGAAGTTTGAAGGTTCGGAGCAATCCTCCAAAAACTTCTGAAGAAATAATTTGTACTATTTGTGTATCGTTTTCAGATGTTGTTCGAATAACAAAATCATTAGGGTATTCAGATGGTAATGGAATAGATAATCCCGAATTAGTACTTTCACCCCCGAATTCTAAGAGAATGTCATCAAGTGCCTTGACTCCCCTGATCTTCATTTTTGTTTCTTCTAAATCAGTAGTGATACCAGTAACAATTGTTTGGTGTTTTTTTTGGACTTCAGATAGATGAGGGAGATTCAGTAGGAACTTTTTATGCATATCTTGTGCATTGAAATTAAGACTATTTTCCAAAGTTTCTAAAGACAAACTCAGTTTCGTATTATTATCTAATAGTTCAATCTCATGACGTTGCCAAACCTTATCCATGATATGCCGAACATCCCGCTCCGAATGAACCCGTCGTTTATCATCTCTCAATTGCAGGTTCAGGATGTCTTTTGAAGAAATTTTTAGTTAGCCTACCAGTTCTTTTGTCATCCGGTGATTCAATGATATCTATTTTTTTAGGTAAGCAACTTCGAAATCGTCTCATCATCATTCTTTTTTCTAATAACACTACTATCGCTCTGTCTTCTGATTTCCTAATCGGCCTTCCTAATGCTTGCATTATGCTATTTACCGCTGGTTGTGTGCTTGTATATTTCCATGCCTTACTGTGACCGAATCGCTCGATATAATACTCTTTCAAAGCATCTTGCCTTGCACTAGGAGGCGCTAATGGGAGTCCTAGACAGATTACTGCATCAAGGATATTATTTGGATAATCAACTCCTTCCGCAAACTTACCACTCAATACACCTGCAAGTAACACTTGTCTTTTATTCCGTCTTTCATTTTGTAATTCGTCTATTGCACCATTTATACGGCGTTTTGACATTCTAGTTTCTTCTTCTATTATTTTTATGTAACCAGGTAACCAACTAGCATCTCCAAGTATATTTTGCAATAAGGAATAACTCGGTGTGAAAAATGCAATGTGGCCTGGAGTGTTTTTAACTACAGACAATATATGATTCCTTATCCTTTCTGTATTTTCAGGTGTTCTTTCAGTATATTTTGTAGTAACGTCTTTACCAACTAGTATTGGCCTTTTATCAGCTAAGAATGGTGACTCATATTCTTTCATAATGATTTTTCTTTTCGTTGGTATTTTTAATAGGTCAGCGTACATTTCTGGAGGGAATAAAGTTCCCGACATTAGTATGGCGCCACCTGTGTTAGCTAGTATGGGTTCACAAACGACCCCTGGATCTAACAAGAAACTCCTCACTCTACCTTCCTCTCCAAGTAAATCAAAAACTAAAACCATTGCAGGATTATTGAGATATTCTAGGATGACTGCAAGCATATCTGCTAATCTAGTGCTCGCAGTCTCCTTTTCATCATCGTCATTATCCTGTTCAACTTCAACTTTGTATAACTGTTTAATCATTTTTTTCAACATTGTATATTTGTTGTCCATTTTAGCATCTAAGTCTTCATTCAATATTGATTCTATTTCGCCAATAAAATCATTTGTATGTATCTTCATATCTTTTTTTCCCGAAACTAATAAATCGCTCTGTTTTTTCTTATACCATATATTCATGTGTTTGAATATTTTTTTCATTTGTCTCAGCGCTTCACTTATCCCCTTTATGTCAAAATTATCTTGCATTTCCGAAAGGTCTAGTTTTCTCATTGCATTTTCTTTAGTTCCTAAGAATTCATCAAGTTCGTCTCTCGCGTCTCTAAATACTCTAAGTGTAGCTCTTTTCTCTAGGCCATTCCGGATTCTATCAGGTAAATTATGTGCTTCATCTACAATTATTATAGTATTTTCTAGATCTATACTCATTGCAGGGAGGGAACGTTCTCTAACATTTTCGACAAATACATGGTTATAATCACAAACAAGAATGTCACAGTCTTTCACAGCAGATCTTGATGCTGCCCATGCACAGATTTTCTTAGTTTTACTCATTTGGATAATTTCATCAACGTGTTTAGGGTCTTTTAGCATATATTCCCTCATGTCATCTCTTCTTGACTGTCTAGTACCTTCTATAACTCCATCTTCACAAGAACATTTCGATGTCATTCTGTCGATATCATCGCACATAGATTCTCTACCTATTAAGTCGACAACTTTTACCTTGGATATTTCTTTTTCTAGTCTAGAATTAATATTTCTAACGGTTTCAATAACAATCCTGTGTTGTGATTGCCTACCTGTTAAGAATAATATTTGTTGCTGACTATTTGCATTTCTTGCAACTTCTATTGTTGCAGCTAATGCTGCTGCTGTTTTCCCTATTCCAGTAGGTGCAGCTGCTAACAAGAATCCTTGTTGATTTAGTGCCTTTATTCCGTCTTTTGCCATTTCTTCCTGTGCACTTCTTAGTTTATCATGAGCAATAAACTTCCCTATCTCAGATGCGCCTGCACTCGTCATGGAAGTGAACCTGACAATAGAACGACCAAGAAGATTGGCCTTTGAGGGGGGTGCTCCGTATGGTTAATACGGAGCGGTGTGTGTTTTGAGTATTAGAGTAATTTCTCTCTATCTGTTATGCGAGATTTCCCACGTGCATCTCTCGGTGCATCACGTGCATCGTAACCTATTGCGTTACTCAACCTAGCTCTTGCTCTTACTCCGGAAAATCCAATGATGATCTTAGATTTTGTAGTTTGCACTTGGGTGAGGGGGCGTTTTCGGCGCCCCCCCACGTTTGTGTGCATCCCATCCTCGCTCATTCTCTCACCTCTGAGCGTTCGAATCATCATCAAATCGCGCACTTAATTCGTCCATGCGTTTCTGTAAAAGTCTAGTGACTGACATGCCCTCTATCGATTCTCGACGAATGTAGTCACGAGCAGCAAATTTTAGTACTGTAGCTGGATTTTCTGCATGTATTTTACAAAAATCTCTCATTAATATTGTTAATTCTGGTCCTAAATTAACTTGAATCTTATCACCATGCTCTATGAGTGGTTGTTCTAATAATCGACGTACTGCATCTCTTATTACATCGGAACGGTTCCTCATTCCATCAAAACCAATTCTCTGGTCAATAGCCATTAAATGATCCTCTGGGAGTCTTAGTGAAACCATCGGAGAGTGACCTGACATTGTTGTGCCTCAGGCTAAGCAGATAGCGTCCGGCTCATAAAGTTAATGCAAATGAAATGCAATTGAAATACAAAATAGGATATTTGTTTTTTTTTAATCATTTTCTTTTGGAGAGCAATAATAGAGCGATTCAAGACCTTGAATGCTTTCGAGGAGTCAGAGGGATAGTTGTGAAAGTCATCAATGATGCAATCCATGGTCAATTTCGTATTGAAGGAGTTAGGGAAGAATTACTGAAAACACCTGAAATGAATAAACTCAGTCATATCAAACAATTGGGATTAGCTCACCTTGTATTCCCCGGAGCTCACCATACTCGTTTCGAACATTCTCTTGGCGTGTCTCATATAGGGGGATTAATGTCAGATTCTATTTCATTAGACTCACATGAGAAATCTACTGTTCAGGTGGCAGGAATGCTTCATGACGTAGGTCATGGGCCATATTCTCATACACTTGAGCATATACTTCATGAAAGAGGCGGCCTCGATCATATGTCCATTACCGAAGGAATCATATTGGGAGAATATGATGTATTAAGAGAAGATGAACAAAAATCAGTAAACAATCGTAGAAGTATTCCTGAAATACTCGAATCTTTCGATATCGTGCCTAAAGAGGTGGCTGGACTAATTCGTGGACCGGGTGCAGGCGGTACTGAAAGAAATTTATTACAATGGACAGAAGGAAAACAAAATTTTATTTCTCAAGATAATACTCTATCTCATCTCGTTCACGGACCTATTGATTGTGATCAAATGGATTATTTATTGAGAGATTCACACTTCACTGGCGTAAAACATGGTATAATTGACCATCACAGACTTATCGAATGTTTAGAAAGACATAGTGGAGATGTTGCCGTAGATGAAAGGGGTCTTCCTGCATTGGAGGGTATGTTAATGGCAAGAGGGCTAATGTATAGCGCAGTTTACTTTCATCGTGTAACTAGAGTTACTGAGATTATGCTTTCTAGAGCAGTTGAGCGAAGTATTGACAAATTACCTGATTCTATTGATTTACAGCGAAGAGTTGATGCTGAAATTTGGGAGGCTCTGTATAATGCAGGAGATTATGCTAAAGATATGATTCGAAGACTAAAGTATAGGCAATTATTGAAGGTTGCAACCAGTCGCAGAAAACAAGACTTGACTGAAGAGATAGTCGCCAAATTAGTTGATCTAGCATCTAATTCCGAAAAGAGAATAGAATTTGAGAATGAACTTGCAAATCGAGCAGGGGTAGCGGAAGGCTATGTTGCCATAGATGTCCCCTCAGTTAAATTGCTATTATCTGAACCTAGAATGTCACAAGTTGACATTCGTATAATAGGTGATGATGGGAAAACACGTTGGTTCAGAGAGCATACACCAATTGCCGAAGCATTGAGGACGAGACAGGTTTCTCAGGCTGCTGTTTATGTCATGACTATCCCTGGTTTTGAGGATATTGTTTCACGTCTTGCTGAAGAACATATTTTCTCTTAATTAAATACCTTGCAGTCCTTGAATGCATACTATTCAAAAAGGATAAGTCTGTGGACGGCCCACCGGATATAGTATTCTAGACCGGAACCTTGGTGAATCCCATGGACAATACAATGAAAAAAGTATACGATAGTGTAATTGCAAGAGATCCGAATCAGCCTGAATTTCATCAAGCGGTGGAAGAGGTGCTAGAATGTTTAGTTCCAGTAATTAAGGCTCATCCAGAGTATTTACCCGTTGTAGAATCGATGGTTGAAGCAGAGAGGATAATTCAATTCCGCGTACCTTGGTATGACGATAGTGGTAAATTACATGTCAATAGAGGTTTTAGAATTCAAATGAACAGCGCAATCGGCCCTTACAAAGGAGGTCTCAGATTCCATCCTTCTGTCAATCAGTCTATTTTAAAATTCTTAGCATTTGAGCAAGTGTTCAAGAACAGCCTCACAGGTTTACCTATGGGTGGTGGAAAAGGTGGCTCTGACTTCAATCCTAAGGGTAAAACTGAATCTGAAGTAATGCGATTCTGCCAATCATTCATGATGGAGTTATGGAGGCATATTGGCGCTAATTTAGATGTCCCAGCAGGAGACATAGGAGTAGGTGGTAGAGAAATAGGATATTTATTTGGCATGTATAAGAAACTTGCAAATGAATTTACAGGGGTACTTACGGGAAAAGGTCGGTCTTATGGAGGATCTTTAATTCGACCTGAAGCAACAGGATATGGATTGGTATACTTCGCCCGAGAAGTGCTTGCAACTAAAGATAAATCATTTGAAGGAGCTACTGTCTCGATATCTGGATCAGGTAATGTGGCCCAATTTGCGTGTGAAAAAGTGCTTGATCTTGGTGGCATACCTTTGACTATGTCGGATTCTAGTGGCTTCGTTCATGATACTGAAGGCATTGATCGTGAGAAACTAGCTTGGATTATGGATTTAAAAAATAATCGCAGAGGAAGAATTTCAGAATATGCACAAGAGTTCTCTAGTGCTACATTTACTGCATCTGCTCCTGAACCTGCATCAAGCGGCATTTGGGGGGTTAATGTTGATGTTGCACTACCTTGCGCAACACAGAATGAAATTGACGCCGAAGAAGCAAAGATGCTTGTTGAAAACCAAGTAATGGCTGTTGTAGAAGGTGCTAATATGCCATGTACTCCTGAAGCAATCGCAGTTTTCCAAAATAATGGAGTTATGTTTGCGCCCGGTAAAGCTAGCAATGCCGGTGGCGTTGCAACCTCAGGTCTCGAAATGTCTCAAAACTCACTTAGATATAATTGGTCACGCGAAGAAGTCGATGCAAAACTCCATAAGATAATGGTTGATATTCACAAGAATACCGTTGAAACTGCTGAAAAGTATGGGATGCCTGGTAACTATGTTGCCGGTGCAAATATCGCCGGTTTCCTTAAAGTTGCAGAAGCAATGATTGCACAAGGATTAATTTAAGTAGATTATTTTTCTTCATTCATTGAAGATAAGAACTGTTTGAGTCTATCTGATTTAGGATTTTCTATGATTGTCGATGGTCCCTGTTCTGCAATAAGTCCTTTATCCATGTAAATAATTCTATCTGCTACATCTCTTGCGAAGTTTATCTCATGAGTTACTATTACCATAGTCATTCCTTCGTCAGCTAAACTTCGTATTGTTTGTAAAACCGAACCAATGAGTTCAGGATCTAAAGCGCTAGTCGGTTCATCAAATAATATTACTTCAGGATGCATCGCCAATGCTCTCGCTATAGCTACTCGTTGTTTTTGTCCTCCAGATAGATTCCCTGGAAATGCTTCAGTTCTATCTAACATATCTACTCTAGCTAAAACTTCCAAAGCACTTTTTTCTGCTTCTTCTTTGTTCATCCCCCTTACATGCCGTAATCCTAGCGTAATGTTATCTAAAACTTTGAGATGAGCAAATAACTCAAATGATTGAAAAACCATTCCTATTTTAGAACGTATCTCATTAACATCTGCCAAGGGATTATTTATGATTTCATCATTCAGTTTAATGGTTCCTTTTGTCGGCTCAATGAGTCTATTAATGCACCTTAATACTGTCGATTTACCACTCCCTGAAGAACCAATTATTGCTACCGATTCACCTTTCTTGACGTCAAATGTAATCCCTTGAACCGCATGAACTCCTCCCGGATAAATTTTCTCTAGATTCTCAATATCTAATACAACTTTATTCATTTAATTCCCTCCTGAAATTCCTAACCCTGGTATCCTAGTTTTTTCTTCTAATCTTCTTAACAATAATGCTAATGCCCAAGTAACAACAAAGTATGCGACCATAACCATACCCCAAGTCCAGAATATTTGGAACGTTATTGCAACTACCAATTTCCCTTGTCGAGTTAACTCTGTGTATGCTATCACGCTTGCTAGAGATGAATTGAGTACTAAATTTACCATTTCATTTCCGAGAGGAGGTATACAAATTCTAATTGCCTGTGGTAGGATAATTAATCTCATTGTCCCCATATATGTCAATCCTATGCTCCTTCCTGCCTCCATTTGTCCAGATGGTATGGCTGCGATTGCACCCCTTATTGTTTCACATTGGTAAGCAGCGGAATTTAGCCCTAGAGCAAAAATCGCACTAAGATAAGATCTTTTACCTGGGCCAAATAGACTTTCGGTAATATAGTCAATAATTGGAGATAAGATATTATCTAAAGGCCCTAAATACGAAGATAGTATAGATAAGTCATGAGATATGTCAATTCCTATGTTTTGTATGTGCTTACCTAATTGCAATCCAAAATGAATAAACATGAACTGAACCAGCAGGGGGGTATTTCTGAAAAAATCGGTATATAATGTAGCTATAGTTCGCAGGGGTCTAATCTTCCATGGTTCAATTGATATGTTGTAATCTGCCGAAGTTTTGGTTGTTGAAACCAACTTCTCAGGTAGGATTCTTTTTGTTAGTAATATCCCTATGGCTATTAGTAAAATTCTCCAACCCAAAGTGGTCAAAATACCATGCCCTGTAGTAATGTCATTACGAGCCATGTTAGAGTCAACAAAAATTTCTGTGACTATAATTAGCCAGAATAGTGCTACTAATATTAATTTGCCGTAATATATGGTTTTCTTAGAAAAGTCACCTTTTGAACTTGAAAATAAAAGTCCTAAATAGGTCAATCCAAGGCCTATTATCAGTCTAAAGAATGCATCTGGATTCCCGATAGGGGCGAATATATAACCTAATTGGGCTGATAATTTATATGTATCAGATCCCAAATGGAATGCATGAAAATCAGAAAATGCGCTATAAATAGAAAGGAGCCCTCCGTTTATTTCCCAATTACCATTCAATGGAAGCCCTACTAATAGAGTAAAACCAAGTATACGGATTATAATAGTTCTATATTTATTAGATATTGAGTATCCCAAAAAGCCCTCGTTGTCAGTATTATTTTTATTAATGTTATAGTTTAATACTGACATTAGAATGATTATACTTGAGAGTGCCAATATACCTAATCCTATCCCATAAATTCTGGAACAAAATATTGTTATTGGTGTAATTATCCAAAAGAAAATCATTGTTTTCTCTAAATCACTTTCTATCATTTGTTTCAAGGTAGTAGGTGCGGTTTTACACATTGCAAGGGCAATTCCTATGAAAAACCCTAATAATATTCCAAAGATTACTATTTTCACAGTCGCCTTTAACCCCTCCCACAAATTATCTTTCGTAAAATCCACAAATTCACTAAAATCACTTAAATCAATAATTTCAAATCCTATTGCATTATCTTCTCCCCCATTTTCTGTATACAATATGGTTCCATTGTCACCTACAATTAGACCCACAAAGGCAGTTTTCATAGCAATATCATTTATCGTAAAATCACTCTTAATAGGTAATAGTTGAGGGGTTACAATATTCCCTCCATCCTTACTCAAGGCGATATACCCCCCCTCTCCTGAAAGCAATATTTTCGTAGTACTAAGGACCTCAATCGATGTCAAGTTTACATATAAACTAGTGCTTAAATTTTCGGATTCTATTTCTTTCAAGTTCCAATAATATCCTACAGTAGTCGTAAGCGACTCCTGTGTTGATTTCAATATTTGACCATCCGAGGTTATCGCATAGCCTCTATTTATTCCGTATAAGTCAATTGAAATAATATCTGAGTCTGAAATCTCACTAGGAGTCTCTCTTATTTCCCAACTTTCTCCACTATCCTCTGAACCTAATATTAGTCCCGAAGAACCAGAAATCAAACCTTTTTCTCCCTCGAAAACAATGTCATATAGGTTTTCAGATACCATGCTTTCTATTTTTATCCAGTTTTGTTGCTTAAAGCACCAAATTTCTCCATTATCAGATACTATGAATATTTCATTATTAGAATTTATGGATATTGCATTTACGTCAAGTGAATTTTGTATGTTTATTTCAATCCAATTATCAGTATTATATTCTTTGTATATTATACTACTATTCTTTCCTGCCGCCACAATCATTTCTTCATTTGCATATGCTGTTGTCAAATCTTCAGAGGTTGGTGAATTAACCTGAGTCCATTGTTCTATGTTTTCACCAAAAATAATTCCCCCGCCATCACCAAAAATCCACGCATTCCCTTCTTCATCTATTATGACTGCATTGTAATTATTATCTGTATTTATTTCAACTGGGTTCCATGAACTTTCGTAATAACCATCTGCAAGGTTTGGAGTTATGAAAACTATCACCATCATAGTTGAAATCAAAATAATTCGAGAGGATTTAGGTATACCTTGCCAAGAAAAGATTCTATTTTCAACGGCTAGCATACTGATACTCGACCCTTCATATTGTAATCCTCATTCCATAATCCTTATTTCTAATTAATTGTTTTAAAATATACCTAGTTCAAATTTTCCATCCTCGGTCGGGTGAATTTTGGGGTCCCAAAGTGGAGAGAACGTGAGATTAACATGAACACTTTCCAGTCCTTTTGTTAACAAGGCCGCTCTATGAACTGCTGCCATTAATTCTGGAGCTACAGGGCAGCCAGGACTTGTTAACGTCATATCAATTTCTGCATGTGTCTCTTCAATCTTAACATCATAAATCAATCCTAAATCAATGACTGATATTTTCATTTCTGGATCCACAACTTCTGTTAAGCATTCTAGTACTTCTTCTTTATCAACCATGTTATATCCCCGAAAGTATTTTTGCCTCTGAAATCACTCTATTGAACATATTCAGAAAACCATTTGCTCGGCTGGGGGTTAATGATGCTTTCAGTCCCATTTCCTCTACATATCCTGCATTTAACTTAGTGACTTCAACAGGCGTTAGTCCATTAACCGCAATTGCAGTTATTGCCATTAACCCCTGAACTATTTGCGCATCTGCTCCAGCTCTTAATAAGAAACGTCCGTTATCCTCTAATGAGCATTTCACATGAGCTCTAGATTGACATCCTAGGACTTGGTTCTCCTCCTCCCATTCGTCTAATGGTAATGGACTGGGGTGCTTCTTTGCATATTCAAATAGCAATTCATATCTCTCCATTGAATCAAAGCAATCTTTGAATTCATCAATTATTGAATCAAGATGCGATGGCCAAGTAGCGCCTTCCATGTGACGTCCAAAGGGCTATTTGTATTGAAATTGTTTGTATCTCTCAGGAAAATCTCTCACATACATGCCTTAGATGAGAAATAAATGATTCTGCCTCTTCTTGTGTGTTGTATATCCAAAAAGATGCTCTATTAGTTGATGGGACTCCTAAAGCATCCATTAATGGTTGAGCGCAATGATGCCCAGTTCTTACAGCAAAACCCCCCTCATCTAGAAGAACTGCTAAATCTTGCGATTGTATAGTTTCGTGTAAGAAAGAAACAGCCCCCGATGAATCTTTATTATCTGGGTCTCCATATATTTTTATCCCGGGAATCTTCTTCATTTCATTTCCTGTCCATGATGCAATCTTATGTACATGATCATGAATATCTTTCATATTGAATTGTGAAAGCCATTCTACTGCAGCTCCCCAGCCTATTGCTTCTGCAATTCTCGGCGTCCCCGTTTCAAGCATTGCGTGCCCACTCTGGAAGGTCGATCCATCGGTTGTTACTTTCTTAATCATTGAACCACCAGTCATAAACGGTCTCATCTCTAACATTCTCTCTGATGATGCTAACAAACAACCTATGCCAGTTGGTCCAGCCATTTTATGTGCTGATATAGCAATAAAATCTGCACCTAGGTTATCAAAATCTATCTTCTCATGAGGAGCACCTTGAGCGCAATCTAGGAGTATATATGCACCAGACGTTTTACTCATTTTTATTATTTGTTCTATTGGATTTCTTATTCCTAATACGTTACTTGTGTGTGTTACACAAACTAATGTTGCATCTTCTATTGCGATTTCAAAGGCATCCATGTCTAGTGTGAACGTTTCAGTATTTATTGGGACATAACGTACTTCAACTCCTTTTTCTTTCGATAATTCTTGCCATGGTACAATATCTGCATGGTGTTCCATCTCAGTAAGGACAATTACATCTCCTTGTTTGAGATTATATCTTGCCCACCCGTAAGATACTAGATTTATTGCTTCAGTTGCACCGCTTGTGTATATTAGATTCTCGGGTTTAGTTCCAAAGAAATGAGAAATTTGTTCCCTAGCATATTCTAGTGCAGTTGTTGCTTCATCTGCTAATGTATGATTGGCTCTATGTGCATTTGAATTATATTGCTCATAGTATCTCGTCATAGCATCAATTACACATTGAGGTTTTTGAGATGTGGCCGCATTATCGAAATATACTAATTTTTTACCGTTTGGTAATACTCTTCTGAGTATAGGGAAATCAGAACGAATTGCATTAATATCTAGTGCCATTCTATTCTCCCTCTATTGCTCCGAGATGACGGTAAGATATCAAATAATGTATTTACTTCGAACCCGAACTTTATGTCCGCAGACCTGTCTGAGAGTACTGATGGCAGCGGGAGTTGGACAAAATGTGCTTGATTCGCTGGGAAAAAGAGATTTAAATTTAGATGGTAATGTGATAAATTTAGCCATAGTCGGGAGTAGTAGATTTTATGATTATTCGGTGTTTGAAAATCTTATAGAAGATTGGGCTGATGCTAACGGTTACCCTGATCTGATAATAGTTGGTGGCGCTAGTGGTGTGGATTATATGGCTGAACGTTGGGCAGATAATAATTCAATTCCCATTGCAGTATTTACTGAAGAATGGGGGGACCCCAGTAGGTCATTAAGAGACCGTGGTCGCCCAGAAGCTCCGAATTCCCTTACTGAAAAAATTCTTTCCGCTGCTACTGATATTTTAGCAATTCCTTCAGAAACTAGTAAATGGACTCGAATTGTAATTGCCATGGCTCAAGATCAGAAAATCCCTATTACAATTCATGAAATAGATTAACTATTTTGTTTCAATTCATTTGTTCTGACAGCATTCGATTTAGTATTTTTAATAACCCTCTCAAAGTAACTTCACTTATTCCTGATACTTTGCAAACTTCACTTTGTGTTCTAGGTGAATTGCTATTTTGTGAAGCTTTATACAACATACAACCTGCAATTCCTGAAGGTTTCTTTCCCTGCCAAATCATGTCTTGGCTAACTTTGTCCCATAAATCTCTTGTATTTCCAAGTACATAAGGGGGAAGTTCTAAATCTGAATGAAATTTTTCAAAATATTCCTCTGGCCCTGTAATGTGATGTGTATTCATTTTTCTAGCCACTAATCTAATGGTTCTTTTCAACTCTTTTTCTTCAATTTCTGTTATCATATCAAAGGCTTTGGCTATGACATCTATTCTTCGAGGAATTTCAGCTTGTCTGGCGGCTATATATACGCAGGCTGCAGTTACTCCCCTGATGCTCCGGCCAGTAACAATTCCTTCTTTCATAGCATGACGGTATAAGTTAGCAGCTTCTTGTTCGATCTGTGGGGGTAAATCTCCTTTGTCTCGGATAAATTGCATCGCAATAGTCAGGTTCCTATTCCTGCTATCTCTGGTTTTACTTCTTTGATCAACTCTTTGCCTCCTTCTCCATTCACGTAGATTCTTTCCGGTCATTCCATGCCTTGCAGCGGCTCCAGAAGTCAAGTCCAATCTACTGATTTCGGTGGATAGTCCTTTGTCTGAAAGTGTCAATGTAGTCGGCGCTCCAACTCTACTTCTATCGTTGCCACCTGAATGATTAGTCCATTCAGCACCTGGGTCAATCATGTTTTCAGCAGCAACATAACCACATTCTGCACAGATGGTTTCCCCTCTAACCGAATCTGTATCCCATGAATTAGAGTCACAAATCCTACATTTCCCTGAAACTGCTTCTGTTCCTCTGGCCCTGGATGGTCTTTTATTGGGGGTAATTGCTTTCTTCCGATTGCTTTCTTTAGTATTCGAATTTATTGACAATTCTTGCTCTTGTTTATCTCTCTTCATCATATCAACCTCTAGTTGTATAGTTTGGCTCACCATATTTAAACCCTTCTCCTAAAGCAGTCATCTTCTGAAATTTTTCCACATCAATTGTTTTGTGTTTACTCAGTCGCCACATTCTTGCCCTTGTTCTCTGCCCAATGCTATATGGATGATGGTGGGCTTGTACGCACAGCTCTTTATGAGAAGCATTTGGAGTCGGGCGCAAAGATAGTAAACTTTCATGGTTTTGAGTTACCCATTTGGTACACCTCAATTCAAGATGAACATTTATCTTGTCGTAAGAAATCAGGTTTATTCGATGTGTCGCATATGGGGCTTTTCGAGTTTCAAGGTGAAGAAGTGTTGTCATGGTTGAATTCTATTGGAACTCAACAGTATATGAACTTCACAAAAGGCCAATGTGGCTATACTCATTTTCTTGATAATGATGGCAATATTATAGATGATATGATTTTTGCTGTTGATTCGAAAAGTCGTGTATTAGGTGTTCCAAACGCATCAATGATTTCTACTATGTGGGATTGGTTGAATTCTCATCTTCCTGCTGATGGTTCAGTAACTATTGCAGATTTATCTCATAATACTAGTATTATTGCTCTTCAGGGGCCTGAGTCTTCATTAATTCTAGAGGAGGTTTTAGGTGAAGAAAATGTAGTTTCTAAGTTTAGATGTCAAGAAATATCTGTTAACGATTTAGGTATAACTGGATGGATTCAAGGTACTGGTTATACTGGTGAAAAAGGTGTTGAGATTTTCGTTCCAGATGACCAAGCGGCTAATCTTTGGGATTCGCTTATTAATTCAGGAGCTATACCTGTTGGTTTAGGTGCTAGAGATACGTTAAGGCTTGAGAAAGGTTATCTTCTTTCTGGCCAGGATTTCTTATGGCCAGGATTAGGTTTAGATCCGGATGTGGAATTACCAGAGGGTTTCTTAGCACGTAATTCTGCGGAAACCAATGTTCCCTTTGGATTAAATCTAAATCATGACTTTATTGGTAAAGAGTCAGTCCTTGAATCAATTGACTTTGGCTCTAAATGGCAAGGTCTTCTATGTCAAGAAAAGGGCCCCTCTCCGCGACCAGGTCACTTAGTCCTAGATGGTCCTACTGATAATGCAAGTATTGTGGGTTATGTTACTAGTGGGGGGCCATCTCCGAGCCTTAATCGAACAGGTATAGCACTCGGCTATCTCGACGATGTTGTTTTGGGTCAAGAGTTATGGATTCAGACTAGTTCTAGGCGTAGAATCCGCTCAATTGTTGTCCAACCACCATTTGTTTAGTTTAATGTAAAAGGTGATGGTGACGGCGTAAATATCATGTCTATGTTCTTTCTCGGCCTGTCATGGGCCTTTCAGATAAACTCATAGCAACGGCAATGAAAAATCTTGAAAAATTATTAATTAGTAAAGGATTTACAGCAGAATCTATGATCTCAAAATTTGATTTTGATGGGGACGGTGTGATAAATTTAGACGAATTTAATTCTGGACTTACTAAACTAACTGGTTCTTCCGCACCTGCCAGTTATCTCCAGCCTATATTTTCTGCAATTGATATAAACGATAATGGCTATCTGAGTCAAAGTGAGTTAATGGCTCTCTTGGGTATAGAAAATAAAACTACAGATAGTTCTTCTTCACTTTCAATATCCAATCATACTAATGAGAAATACAACGGAGAATATATTGTTCAATCAACCAAGATAAATGGTAAGAATTGGTATATGAACTCTAATGATTGTAGATTATATTACTACAATGCTAACGATGGGGGCGCCCCCTCTTGGAGCCTAGATGATAGAGAACAAAATGGTAGTAATGATTGGTATGGTGGTGGATGGACTAGGGTGCCAGCGGATGGAAATATCCCCGTAGGCTCCCGTCGATTTGTTGGTGCCGGTAAGATAACAATATCTGTGTCATCATCAAATGGAGACTCATCTCTAGGGTCGCCAACACCTTCATCTGATGACTTTTCTTTTTTTGCTGACAAATGGTCTACTGAATTAGAAAATATGCTTGAAAATCCTTCTAGTCCTGAAGTAATTGACTCGATGAGGTTAGAAGCGAATATGAAATTTGAAGAAGAGATTTCTCAATTACCTTTAGTTGCTCAAGCGCCTCTTAGAACAATATGGAAAATCAAGTCAGATGCAGTTGTTACCGTTGCTAAAACTCAGTTATCTAGTGATAGTGCCAAAATCGCAACTGGTTTGGGTATAGTTGGAGCTGCTATTGGCGCCACCTCTAGTATCTCAACAAATACTTCCGAAACTCCAGTAACTGATCAACTACCATCGCTAGATGGTGGCTCAGCAGATATGGCTCCATCTGCGACTACTCTCTCTCCTGCAGAACCAATAGTGTCAGATGAACCAATTGTTGAGCAATCTTGGCACGATATCCATCATGTTGAGGCTCCAGATAGGGTTGAGGTTGTTAATCAGATGAGTTCTGAAGAATGGGAAAGTGCGCATCATGTTGAGGCTCCAGATAGGGTTGAGTTACCAGACCGCGTATCAGTGAGTGAGCCGTTGTCTTATTCTGAGTCAAATAAACAATTACCCAAAGAAGTAATTGATAAGGTGCCTTTAGAAGAGAAAATTATGATTGATTCATCAGTATCAGCAACTAATGATTTTGCCTTATCATTAGATGAAATAGTCGTGCAAATGAATGGTGCAAGGTTTTTGAATGAGCAACGAGAGTTATTATCGAGTTTTAAAGGACAGATTTTAGAATTATCTTTTAGGGTGAGTTCGATAGATAGAACATTTGGAATTGGTGTATCTGAAGAATATAAGGGAGGTAATACTTTACTTGTTACTTCTAATTCCCATGAGATCGAAGTAAGGATGAAAAAAGAATTTGACACAAGTCAAATAATATCAGGTACCGAAATGAAAAATCAAGTATTGGTCGCAGATTGGAACGGTATTCGCAAGAGATTAGTAGTCAATTCTTACTGAGCGGCTTCAAATGCCTCATCAATCATTTCTTCAAGACTAATTTTCGGCCTAAATCCTAACCTTTCTTCAAGAACCCAAGCATCAACTACTCCAAAGACTTCATCATCATCTCGTTGGTTTAGTTCAATTTCACAACCAGTCTTTGATTGGAATATATTTGCCAAATCAAGCATTGAGATACCTTTACCTGAACCTACCGCAATTTCTTCTCGAGTAAGCGGAGGATTTTGGAGAATACCTCCTATCACTTGCACTAAATCTTCAACATGAATGAAATCTTTTGGGTTAGATCCGTCACCTGGAACATTAATCCAACCCATTTGGCATTCATTGGCCCAACGATGTAAAAGTCCATTACCCGGAGGGCCTGAAAGAGGCACTCCTTGAACATTTGAAGCCCTGATTACGCTCACAGGTCGTTCAGATTGCGCTCTATCTAGAGCATTCTCTTCCATCCATAGTTGGCCTTCTGCTGCAGTATCTCTTGGAGCAAGAGTGGAATCTAGTCCATAGAAAGGTTCTCCTGGCTCCCATTGAGGATGTACTCTTAATGTGCCGATGATAATTAGGTGTAAACTTCCATGCCTATCAACCGCATCTAAAATAGGTCTTGCGGCATTCATCATTTCTAATTTTGTTTGCCTATCATTCCTTTCAAAAGAAGATTCTACTGGTCGAGAATTAATGTGTATAAGTGCATTGCAGGGAGTTAACATTGCATCTAATTTTAGTCTATCATTAATTGTCTCATCGGGTATGATTACCGCTGCTTTTCCAAGCATTTCTACTAGGAAAGGAGCGACAAAAGCGTCGGACGCAGTGATGGCAATGTTCATTCTAACGTACCTCGACTAATTCCTAAACTCTAAGAGCGTATCGGTCTAATGTATAGTATTCAGCAACGAACAATTAAGTCATCATTTCACCTCCTCGTGCATATACAGAAGCGGAGATGGATGTATGGACCAACTACCAAACTTAGGTCGCGAACAAGAAATGCTCTCAATAATGGGGCTAAATTCTATAGAAGACCTGTTTTCTATCATACCAGATGATGTTAGGAGAACCGAACCATTACCGCTACCTTCTCCTCAGTCAGAGGAAGAAATCTGGAGAGATGCTCAACATTTACTCGGGTCAAATATTGATCTTGACTCCAGACCCTCTTTTCTTTCCGCGGGCTTAGCTCGAAACTTTGTTCCTACAATGGTGGGAATGTTGGCAACGAGAGGCGAATTTTTGACCTCTTATACACCTTATCAAGCAGAAGTTAGTCAGGGGATGCTACAGGCGATGTGGGAATTTCAGACAATGATTTCTGAGTTAGTAGGTTTGCCAATATCTAACGTAAGTATGTATGATGCCTCTACATCAGCAGCGGAAGCAATTACTTGTGCTGTTAGAGTTCATAACAAAAAAGCAATCCAGAAAGCAACAATCTATGTTTCAGAATTAGTACCACCTCATCGAATGTCAGTTATAGAAAACTATGTGCAAGGAGCAGGAATCGACATTCAGATTCTTAAGCACCAAAAAAATGGATGTTTAGATACCGATTTAGCCTCAATTGCTAAAGGTTCTTGTGCAGTTTATGTAGAGCAACCTAATTCTCTTGGAATATTAGATGAAGGTTTGTTGAAACTAAAAGAAATGATAGGCGAAAATACCGCCTTAATTGTTGGCGTAGATGCCGTGTCTTTGGGTATTGTTTCACCACCCGGTGAGTGGGGTGCAGATATTGTGGTTGGAGAAGGCCAGCCTTTTGGTATAGGACCTACTTTTGGGGGCCCAATTTACGGAATTTTTGCATGTAGTGAGAAATATATCAGACAGATGCCAGGACGGATTGTTGGACAAACTCATGACACGAATGAAAAATTAGCATTTACTCTTACACTTTCAACTCGAGAGCAGCACATAAGAAGGCATAGGGCGACATCAAATATTTGTTCTAATGAAACATTAATTGCACTAATGGGTGCTATGCACATGTCTCTATTAGGTCCCGGTGGCATCACTCTTTTATCTAAAAGAGTGGCAGCATCTACAGAAGCAACTAAAAGAGCATTGAATTCAATTAAAGGTGTCGAATTAGCCTACCCTAATAGTTATAATTTTAGAGATTTTGTTATCAAGTTGCCAGGTAATTCTGGAGATGCAGTTACGTTTATGGATTCTCAGGGAGTGATGGCAGGTTTACCACTAGGAGAGTGGTGGGGGGATATGTCCTCGTGCCTGTTAATAGGTTGTGATGAGAGGACTAGCGAATCTGACATTTCTTCACTTGTTAGTGCTATCGAAGAATGGATAAAGGAGGTGGATTTATGAGTGATATCTTTGCTTTCAATGGAGCTTCAAATGCAGGTTGGTCTCAACCTAAACCAATCTTATCTAATTCAGAAATCACGAATACCGTACCTGACTCTATGTTGAGGTCTGAACCACCTGCTTGGCCTAGAGCTAGTGAACCAGAATTAGTACGTCACTACACTTGGTTGTCACGAAGGAATTTTGGTATTGATACTGGATTCTATCCCCTAGGTTCTTGCACAATGAAACACAATCCTAGAGTCAATGAGAGAATTGTTAACTTACCTGGTATCGACCGTATGCATCCTTTGCAGCCAGAACATCAAATCCAAGGTATACTCTCAATCTTTTATGAAATGCAAGAGATGCTTGCTGTATGCTCAGGTATGGACCAAGTCACTTTACAACCTGTTGCTGGTGCTCAAGGGGAATTCACGGCTATGAGATGTATTCAAGAGTATCATCGAGAAAGAGGTGAAAGTCATAGAAATAAAGTGATAGTTCCCGATTCCGCGCATGGTACTAACCCAGCATCAGCTTCAATGTGTGGGTATGAGATCATTGAAATCCCAAGCGGTGAGGATGGTCGAATTGATTTGCATGCATTGCAGTCAGTTGTCGGTGATGATACTGCTGCAATGATGATCACCAACCCTTCAACTCTTGGTATTTTTGAACCAGAAATTGCTCAAGCCTCACACATAGTTCATTCCGCAGGCGGCCAGATGTATTATGATGGAGCGAACTTTAATGCAATAATTGGTAAAACCGATCCTGGATTGATGGGATTTGACGCTGTTCATTACAATCTCCACAAAACTTTCAGTCAACCTCATGGAGGCGGAGGGCCAGGGAGTGGACCTATTGGTGTAAAATCCCATCTAGCGAAATATCTTCCTTCTCCATTAGCGTCACGGCGCAAATCAAATGATTCGGACCCCAAAGGAGTTGGTGACGGTTTTTGGTATATCTGGAAATCTCCCGAGAAAACCATTGGTAAAGTCCAACAATGGCATGGTAATGCCGGAGCAATAGTACGTTGTTGGGCATTCTATCGAAGGTATGGTAAAGAACTTGAACGAATGTCAGAGCATGCAGTTTTGAATGCTAATTATTTGAGGTATAAGATCATGAATCCTGACCCTGAAATAGTCTCTAAAATGCATGCAATGCCTTTAGATGGTGCACCTACTGATTTTGTCATGCATGAGTTTACTTTATCGATGATTCAATTTAAAGACAAAGTTGGTATAACTGGAAAAGATATAGCAAAAAGATTGTTAGATTATGGAGTTATGGCCCCTACTTTGTATTTTCCAATGATAGTTCCTGAATGCTTAATGATTGAGCCAACTGAAACTGAATCGAAAGAAGTTTTAGACCAATTCGCCAAAGACTTCCTCACGATCTTAACCGAAGATCCTGAGATAGTTATTACTGCTCCACATACAACTGATGTTGGGAGAGTGGATGAAGTATGGGCTGCTAGAAATTTGATTCTTCGCCATTCTGGTAATTCTACTATTCAGAATTAAGCGAAAAAACAAGAGGCATACCTCCCTCGCATGAACATGCAGCCCGGGGATGATCACGATTGGTTGCTAGGTAATTCTCTATGGTGGCCTAATTCTGGAGAACGTCAGAGAATATTTAGAGCAGGTGAAGAAAATCCTCCCGAGTCTTGGGATTCGACAACTCCAGATATTGGCGGCAGGGGGTGGATGCGCCAAAGATTACAGCCGATTGGTCCACAGATTTTATTCCCTACTGCTTGGTCATTCTTTTTCCTAATCGCTAGTATAATACCACTAATATTTCCAGATAAAATCCCTATTGATGACCAAAACCTTGCAATTTCATTTTTCTTAATATCCTGGTTCTTGATAATAGCACCTTTTTTGTGGTTTTCTAATGCAAATAACGAGAATATGCATTTTTTTCCATTAGAGGTAACTCCTTTTATTTTGGGGGTGGCATTATTTCTATTGCATATTATAATTGATCCTAAATTAGGCTGGTTTGGGTACATTTTTTTCTTGTATTCCTGGTTTAAGACCGTAGGTAATATTAGCAACGCCTTGTCCTTTAATTCCGCAAGATGGTTATTACCTATTTCTTCTTCTGATTTTTCTGAGGATGATTTCCAAGAGGGTTGGATTATGTCGACTAAGAATTTTCGAAATGGACTTATCGCCACATGGGCTACAAATTTAGGCGTTTATTCTGCAGAACTTACTGGATTAACACACGGGATTAACAAATTTATTGCCTTTAGTATGGTTTATCGTGGTCGAATAATTCATGATCCATTCAGCACTAATTTCGTTAAGGATGGGTTATTAGAAAAACTTCTTATTCAATCTCCAATGAAAATTTCCGGAGAATCTTGGGCACTAAATTACATTCGAATTAGAGACGATGAATGATTTTTATTTCTAATCTTACCAACGGCAGGCATTTGAACCGTCTTCATACCCGAGGGTCATGGACGTTTGTATCATCTTGGGTTCCAAATCTGATTTACCTATTGCTGAAAAGTGTGTTTCGGTTCTTAATGAGTTTTCTATATCCCATTCAGTTAGGGTTGCTTCTGCACACCGTGCACCAAAGTATCTTGAGTCTGTTGTTGAGTCTTCAATAGAATCTGGTTGCCGTATTTTTATAGGAATGGCAGGAATGGCAGCAGCTTTGCCAGGAGTGATCGCATCTATGACCACTCTTCCAGTAATTGGTGTACCAATAGGTGGTAAGGTGCCATTAGATAGCCTTCTTTCGATTGTTCAAATGCCTCCTGGAATGCCTGTTGCCGCAGTAGGTGTGGATCGTGGCGATAATGCTGGAGCGTTGGCAGTACAAATGCTTGCTTTAACTGACACAGATTTGGCCCGTCAATATGATGCTTGGAGAGTTATGAAAACTGCTAAGGTTATTTCAGATGATGAATCTCTTCGGGGTGAATAACTTTGATGCAAACTCAAATGTTGGTCGACGAAGCAATTGAGGAATTACAAAGTAAAATCAATGGAACTGCAATAATTGCTTGTTCAGGTGGAATAGATTCTTCTGTTGCAGCGGTACTGGCACATCGTGCAGTAGGTAGTTTACTGCATTGTGTTTATGTCGATACAGGATTTATGAGAAAAAATGAGAGCGAAGAAGTTGCTGATATGTTTGCAGAGATGGGAATAAGCCTGAAAGTAGTCGATGCATCTAAAAGATTTTTCACAAGTTTAGAAGGAGTTACTGATCCCGAAGAAAAAAGGAAAATAATAGGCGAGCAATTCATTCGAGTTTTTGAGCAAGAGCAGAAACTATGTGGTGCTAAGTTCTTAGTTCAGGGTACAATTGCTCCCGATTGGATTGAATCAGGTGGTGGTGAGCGTGATGTTATCAAATCTCATCATAATGTGGGTGGACTCCCTGAAGATATCGACTTAGATATAGTTGAACCGCTTAGGGAGTTTTACAAAGATGAAGTAAGAGCAATTGCTAGAGAACTTAAAATTAAATCTAGTGAACGTCAGCCTTTCCCTGGGCCCGGTTTAGCAGTCAGAGTTCTAGGTGATCTATCTGAATCTAGAGTTGAAGCATGTAGAGAAGCTTGCCATATTGTTGAAACAAGAATTCAAGAGGCTGCAGCGGCAGGCAAATGCGATTTACCTTGGCAATACTTTGCTGCTTTGTTACCTGTGCGTTCAGTTGGTGTCCATGGAGATACCCGAGTTCATGGTGAAACAGTAGTAGTTAGGGCAGTTACTAGTATTGATGGAATGAGCGCTAAGTATTCTACTATTCCACATGAAGTCTTAACTTCAATTAGCACAGAAATTACAAATGCCCTAAAAGGCCAAGTAAATCGTGTTGTTTATGATATAACTCACAAACCACCAGGAACTATTGAATGGGAGTGAGTGAGTCGGACCTAGTCGGTACAGATTTTCAAATTAAGGTATGGTCCGAGTTGAAAAAAATTCCTTCTGGTGAAGTTAGAACATATAAGGAAATTGCCGAATTTATAGGGCATCCAAAATCTTCACGTGCTGTTGCTAATGCGTGCGGTAAAAATCCTTATCCTTTACTGATTCCTTGCCATAGAGTTGTAAGATCTGATGGCAGTATAGGTGGGTATAGTGGTGAAGGTGGGACCACTACTAAGAGAGAATTATTAATTCAAGAAGGTGTTTTTACTTCCGATTAATTGATGAATGATTGAGCAGGCGACAGGCTAGGCCGACATAGCTTAGTTGGTGGAGCGGTGGACTGTTAATCCACAGGTCGCAGGTTCGAGTCCTGCTGTCGGCGCCATCACTCTCTTCTTGCGAAAGCTGCGAATGCAAGCATAGTAATTGCAGAAATCAGGCCGAAACCAGGTAACCCTGCTGAGTCTTCAGATTCCATCTGGTCACAAATTCCATCATCATCAGAATCACTAGGTAAACTATTACTATCCTGCGAATTTGATATACAGATATTTTCTTGGTAATCAGTCCAACCATCACCATCATCATCATCATCAGCATTATCTCCGATTCCATCTGAATCGATATCTGAATATTCAATTGAGTTAAATGGGAAATCATCTATATCATCCGATGCCCCATCATTATCATCATCATCATCAACAGCATCACAGATTCCATCATTATCGTAATCAGTTGGTATTGATTCAGAATTAAGTGAATCTGTTAGGCATGAATTTTCTGTGGAATCATCATATCCATCATTATCATCATCATTATCTATTTTGTTTTCTAAACCATCATTGTCTGAGTCAAGAGGAAACTCATCAGAATTTAATGAATCATACCCCAATTCCATCTCTTCTAAATCACTCCAGCCGTCATTATCATCATCATCATCAGCATTGTCACCAACCCCATCTCCGTCATTATCGGATGATTCGGATGAATCGTCAGGAAATGAATCTTGATTGTTATCAATCATGTCTCCATCTCTATCTTGATCAGTATTGTCTCCTATTTGGTCACCATCTAAATCTGAACTTTCAGATGGATCAAGAGGAAACTCATCTTCTAAATCATCAACTCCATCATTATCATCATCGTCATCTATCTGATCACACGAATTATCGTTATCTGAGTCCATAGGTATGGACTGGTTATCTAACGCATCAGTCATACATAATACTTCATCTGAATCTAACCAATTATCATTATCGTCGTCAGTATCGGCGTTGTCTCC